>BCSF01000038.1_pt1 | contig 55915 bp, 26 predicted proteins | sample 1016431 | NCBI WGS metagenome assembly BCSF01 (sample SAMD00045685;SAMD00045686;SAMD00045687;SAMD00045688;SAMD00045689;SAMD00045690;SAMD00045691;SAMD00045692;SAMD00045684;SAMD00045690;SAMD00045691;SAMD00045692;SAMD00045684;SAMD00045685;SAMD00045686;SAMD00045687;SAMD00045688;SAMD00045689, study... | reverse complement strand
ATATTAAAGTTATTACACAGGTTGATACCACAAAATATAGAATTACACTATTTGATAAGGTTTATTTTTATGCCGGTGAAAAAATTACTCTAAAAAATAGTCTTGATGACTCCATAGATGCAACTGTTATTGATGTAGAATATTCTTCATCTGACATAATCAAAAAATATACTGAAACAATTTTGATTCAGGTTTCAAATACTGGATCTTATGTTGTTAGTGGTTCAACTAAAATAACCAAGAAAATTTATAAAGCTAATCATTATAATAATTACTTTGGTGATTTGAGTAGTATTGCTGCTGGAGTTCAAAATACTTATATTGGATCCAATAGAGATTTCTTCTACGTAACATCTTCTGGACTTCCAAACTATACAATTTTCTCAACTGATAATAAAAAAACTGGATCTACAAATGTAGGAACAGGTGTTACTGAAGTTATAAATGTACCTTCTCACCAATTTTTAAGTGGGGAGTTGATATATTATAATCCAACCGATGTTTCCGTTACCGGAATTCCAACTGGATTATATTATGCTACAAGAGTTGATAATAATAACTTAAAACTATCTTATAGTAGATCTGACGTTTTCTCTCAAAAATACATTAAAGTTGGTGAGGGAATTACTTCTGACATTATATACAAGTCTGGATATGAAAATAAAAAATTAACTCACCAAAAATTATTAAAGAAGTTTCCTTTTGATTCATCGAGATCTCTATTTGATGACTTGAATAAGAGAACAACTTTCAATAGAGAATTGGGGATGTTGGTAAATGGTGTTGAAATATTATCTCCAACTTTGTTCGATGAGAATATTTACTATGGTGCTCTAACGGACATTGAAGTAACTAATAATGGCGAAGAGTATGATGTTATTGATGTTCCAGAAATAGAGATAATTGACGAACAGGGAGGATTGGCAAAAGCTCATCTTAATATCTCTGGTGAAGTTAAGGAAATTAAGATTCTAAACGCAGGTTATGGATATCAGGAAAAACCAAAAATTACCATAGAAGGTGGAAACGGTGTAGGATGTGCTTTGGAGTCCAATTTAGTTACAACCAAAGTCTCTGCAGGTTTCAAAGCAGATGTAAATGTAGACACACCTAGTAATGTAATTACTTTCCTTTCTACAATTCCTTTTGAAGACGGTGAAGAAATCGTATATGATTCTAATAAGAATACAGATCTTCCTGGTATTGTAAACAGTTCAACGTATTATGTTGGTAGATTTACTGATACTACTATTAAATTATTCAATAAACAATCAGATGCTCTTCAAAAAATAAATGAAATTGATATCGTCGGTGTTTCCTCAGGTTTCCATTTTATAACTACCTTAAAAAATAAAAATACTTTTACAAAAATCTATGTAACAGATCCAGGTAGTGGATATTCGAACAGGAAAATTAAAGTCCCATCTGTACTTTCTGCAAATAATAATGTTACAGGAATTAATACATTTGATTCCTACATTTACGCTAGAAAACATGGATTCTCAGATGGGGAAATAGTACTATATGAATCTTCTGATACTAATATAAGCGGACTAGTAACTACTACACAATATAAAGTTAGAAAACTTGACGATAATAGATTCAGACTGTTTGATGTTGGCATCGGCACTCTACAATCTGATGATAATTATCTTAAAAATAGATTCGTAAAATTCGACTCATTGGGAATAGGAACTCATACTATAGGTTATCCACCAATTGTAGTAAAAGTAGAAGCTAAGTCTTCTGTTGGATCGACTACAATTATAAAAACTGAATTAAAACCAATTGTATTGGGATCCATTTCTGATGTTTATCTGGAAGATGGTGGAGCTGGATATGGATGTACTAATATCGTTAATTATCATAGAAGACCTAACGTTGGAGTTTCTAGTATAACTTCTGAGGCTCTTTTAAAACCAATTATTATTGATGGGTCAATAGTTGACGTTCAAATTATTGCTAGAGGACAAGGTTTTAGAGAAAATTCCGAGATATTAATATCTGGTCAAGGAAATTATGCACAGTTGGAACCAATCGTTGAAGAAGGAAAACTATCGGCGGTTAATATTGTGTTCGGTGGAATTGGATATGGGTCTTCGGATACTCAATTGACTCTTGTTAATAGAGGTAAAAATGCTAAATTCTTGGCAAATGTTAATGAGTGGAAAGTAAATCAAGTTGTTAAGAGTAAGAATATCATTAATCCAGATGATGATGGAATTTTGCACGTAAGTAAAAACCCAGAATTGGAACTACAGTTTATTTCTTTCTATGTTCCAAAGAAATTGAGATATCAGTTATCCGATAATTTTACGGAAGACAATAAAGAGACAACTGGAACATTGCAGCATTCCCCTATTTTGGGTTATGCATATGATGGTAATCCAATTTATGGTCCATATGCGTATAATACTACTACTGGTGGATTCATAAGAAGAATGAATCCCGGTTATGTTCTAGAGGTTGATACTACCAGTGGTAAACGACCACCAAACTTTGAGGGTGGATATTTTATTAATGATTATATCTTTGATGGGTCTGGGGACTTAGATGTACACAATGGTAGATTTGCCATAACGCCAGAATATCCAAATGGAATTTATGCATATTTTTCAACTATAGAAGTTACTTCTGGAAATGATTCTGTTCCCAGATATCCTTATATTGTTGGACCATACTTCTATAACAAACCTATAGAAGAAAACTTCTTACCATTATATAATCAAGATTTCAATGTTTTTAATACGACCTTATCAAGAAATATTGGACCATACTATTTGAATAGATCAAGTTCATCTTATGATCTTATTGATACTGTTCTGGAAGAATATAAACAAGAATTCTCAGTAACAGAAATTAACGATGGTAAAATTGAAGATGTGGAGATATTCTCTAGTGGAGATAATTACAAGGTAGATGATCCAGTAGATGTAGATATAACAGGCACTGAAGGAGTTCAATCAAATATTGTTGTTAGTGAACTTGATGGTAGAACTGTAGGAAAGTTCAATTTAGTTGAGGACACTATTGGTGATCTAGAATTTTTCATCAGATATCCAGACACTGTAGTAAAATCTACTTTCCCACATCAAATAGCAAATGACCAACCTATTACTATTGGTGGTATATCAACAATTACCTCTGCAGAATTTGAAGGTGTTCAAAGAGTTGTAGTTGAAGATAAAGAAGCTGAATTATCTGAAGATATTCCAGATGTAGCTACTACGGGTCTATCCACATTTATTAAATTAAAAGATGTCAGTGGATTCTCTTCAAACGATTTTATCGGTATAGGAAGTGAAACCTTATTAATTACGAAAGTAGACGTACAAAGATCTGGTTTCAATGTTAATAGACTCTCTAATACTGGTATTCATACCGTTGCAGGAGATAAAGTAAAGTTATTACCAAGAGAATTTAAGATTCCAACAGGATCTGTAAAGGACTATACTTTTGAAAATTATACAACATTCTTTAATCCAAAGGATTCTGTTGGTGTTGGCACTACTGGATCATTCCATACTGTTGTTGGATTTGGTACAACCTCCACAAAAGTTAGATTTGTGCCAACAAGATCCATCTACATACCAAATCACAAATACTTTACTGGACAGGAACTAATTTATAGTTCTGGATTTGCTGGAACTTCTTTATATGTCAATAATCCAGGAATTGGAGTTTCTTTCATATTATATGATCAACAGAAAGTTTACGCTGTTAATCTTGGTCAAGATTTTGTTGGATTATCCACTCTTGGATTTACAAGTTCTACTGGAATAGGAACGAATAATAATTCTTTAGAATTCTGGGATCAAGAAGATTTTTCTGGAGTGATCGGTGTTGCTCATTCATTGACTACTGTATTCCCAAGAATTACTGGAACTTTAAAGAAAACTGTAGGTGTAGTAACTACAACGTCTAATCACAATTTACAAGTCGGTGATAAGATAAAATTTGCTATAAACACAAATTATAATGAAGTAGTAAAGGTTGTCTTTGACTCGGTAAACAGAAAAGTCTTGATGAGAGAAGTCACTTTCTCTGATAGTGATGTCAACCTAGATAATGATTCTGTCGATATTTCTTCTTATTCAGGTAATATTGAAACTGGTGATAAAATTGTATATATTTCTCAATACCCAATAGACGGACTTGAGAACTTCGGTACTTATTATGTTGCTAAAACTGGGTTTGATCAAATAAGATTCTACAAGTATAGAGAAGATATACAAGATTCCAGATTTATTAATCTTACTACAATTGGCGGTTCCGATCACAAGTTCTACTTTATTAACCCTCAAATAAGTTGCATAAGGACAACTAAGATAGAATTTGACTTATCGGATTCAAGTTTGTCTAACTTGGACTTGCAATTCTACTATGACGTAAATTTTGTTGAAAAAATTAATGAAAGAGAAGGATTCTTTGTTGAGAGATCTGGTATACCAGGACAAGCTGATGCCAAAGTAATCCTCGATCTGTCAGCACAATTCTTCCCAATTTATTATAATTTATTCCCTAAAGGAACTTCTATACAAGCTAAGAGACAGATATCAACAGATAATGATGTACTATCATATAATAAAATTTCTATTATAAATCATAAACTTAATAGAACGTTTGAAGTTAATAATATCGTTGATGAAAAGTCATTTACTTTCTTCAATAATACAAAATTAAGTGAAATTGAAAAAGATATTCTTGTTGCGTCTCCAACTCTATTCTCTTATAAAACAAACTCTCGTACTGCTTTAGGTCCCATTTCCAGATTAAAAATTAATTTCCCAGGAAGAGGATATAAGAAACTGCCTAAAGTTAGAGAAGTTAGAAGTGAACTTGGAAAGAATGCAGTTGTAAAAATTGTATCTCCAAATATAGGAAAAGTTGAAAACTTTACCAGAGTAAAAGATGGATTTGATTATCCTACAGATCCAACACTTTCACCTTCTTTGAGTGTTCCGACTGTTGTTGGTGTTAAAGATATTAGAACAATTGATTATATTGGAATAACAACTGGTGGTAGAAAATATAATAGTCCACCAAAACTAGTAATAAAAGATGATTATCTAGGACTTGAAGCTCTTGCAGAAGTATCTGGTGGATCTGTTACAAATGTAATAGTTACTAAAAATTCCACTTCAATTGCTCAACCTTTTGAAATTATTCCAATATTCAACTCCAATGGATATGAAATTGATACAGTTCAGGTTGCTGGTGATGTCATAACACTAGAACTATCTAACCTCCCAGGTCTCAATCCCTTTATACCTGTAGGTTATGGTCAGACCGAATATACTTATCCATTCGCTATCGGCGATGAAATTTTTATTGAGAACTGTAGATTAACTGATGAGACAAGACTTCTTGGTCGTGCTAACTTTAATTCAGATGCATATAATTATAGTTTCTTCACTGTAGTTGGCGTAAGCACGGCTAATAATACTGTAACTTACAGTATGACTGGTATTTCTACTGGTACATTTGGTGATTATAGTGATGAATTTAATCTTGGTGTTGTCATAAACAAAAAAGACATGCCTGTCTTTGATATGATTTTGAAGGATGATGTTAACTATGCTTCAAATGAAAAAATCTCATCTTCGAGATTCACTGGTAGAATAATGGAAAATGGTTGGGACGGCGAACTTGACCAAATGAGACTCAAGGATGTAAGTGGTGATATAACAGTTGGAGACAAGATTTTTGGTGAAACATCTAAAATTAACGGTACTGTTCAATATTTTGATAAGTTCAATCTATTCGCAACTCTTGGTGTGTCTAGAGACAAGAGATCTTCAGTAGATCTTGCTTCTGGAATACTAAATGACTTCTCACAAAGAATTTCTGACAACTTCTATTATCAGAAGTTCTCATATTCAGTCAAGAGTAATATTCCATATAGTACTTGGAGAGAGTCTGTAAGATCCATTCTTCATCCATCTGGATTCAAAGAATTCTCTGATCTTGAAGTATTCACACAACCAACAGTTAGTGAAGTTAGCGCTGGAATCGCAAAATCCGTCAATATGAAGCCAACGTTGGCTGCTACCGATTCATTCACCTTCCTCAACATTGATAACAAGGCTTCATTTAGTCTACAAAAGAATTTTGCAAGAGTATATGAAGAGGAGTTACTTCCTAATGGATCTACACAAAATATCTATTTTGATCAGGGAGTTGATCTAGCTCCATACATCATGAATAGAACCAATAAAGTATTGGTAATTGATGATATTAGTAGTCAGTTTGATGGTACTTCCGAACAGTCTTTGAGAGGGAGATATGCTGATGCTGCAGATCTCATGAAGTTGAATAGATCGTTCATTCAAGAAGAAGTTGTTGCATATGTTGAATATGAGTATCCTAATATTGGTTTAAGTACAACTTATAGTAGAGAAAAATGTTTAAGAGATACTGGATTTATCGTAGATGCAGTTGCTCATGATATCAAGTATAATTCTAACAATAAGTCTGTTGAAGCGGGTGTATATTATTGGAATGCTGGTTCTTCGTATGTAACTAATGAAACTGAGGAAACCTTATTTGCATATAACTATGTAAAATTCCTCAGTCAATATGTAATTAATAATCAAACTCCACCAACTCTTTATCAGACCACAGTTCCGCAAGAATTTAACTTTGCTTTAATTCCTGATCCTCTAAATCCAGATGTTGAGTCATTTAAATATTCTAGAGATCTCATTGTATCAAACAGAAGAGAAATATTAGATAAGTCTTTAGCGTCTGTTGGAATTGGATTCCCAGATTTTTATTTCCCAGGTGATCCACAGACCCAAGAGAGATCAAGATATGTTGATGGATATAGATTGATTCAACAAAATAGAACAGAAATTATAGATCAAGCCTGGGCAAATACACTCTTAGTCTATCCAGGAATTTCCACTACAATTGATAAATGCAAACGTGATTTAGGATATTTTGTTGATGCGGTTTCTACTGATGTTTTCACTGGAGGAAACAAATATTCCAGAGACTTCGTTTCTTTATACTTTGAGAATGGTATTCCAATTACAAATGGACTAGTTGGTGAAGAAGCGGAATCAATTTATGCTTTTGTCCAAGCTAGAGATTTGATGAGGACGGCAGTTCATAACGGACTTACAATAACTGATGTTGGTGTAACTTCTGGACCACCAACCTACGGCGTTGGAACAACTGTCTCTAACACCGATCCTACCGCTTGCCAGGACGTTCAAGTTAATATCACTACTCTGGTAGGAATTATTACTGCGGTCGTCTCTGCGGGTACTACAGCGGGGTTACCGGCGGTTAACGTCGGTACTTATACGAGTGGTGGGATTGAATACTTTAAAGATCTTGGATATATCATTGATGGTATTGCACAAGACTTGTCTTATGGAACAAATCAACATACCCTCTATAATACTAAACAGTATTTCAATGGAGTTGGTACTTTAAGAACGGATAAAATTCTAGGTGAAGAATCAGAAAATATCTACATACTTGAAAGTGCAAAGGGTTATATTAAGAAGGCTCTGACAAATCAGTTAAATGTAAAAGACTTAACTATTCCTGTTGATCCAATAACTGGATTTAATACTGATCCATCTTCATATGCAGGCATTCAAACTACTGTTGATACATTGGTTGGAATTTTAACTGTTGCGATTGGAAACAGTAGTCTTTCCGGCATACCTACAGAAAACTATGGAACAGCTGACTGTGCTGATGTCAGATCTGCAATTGGTAATTACGTTGGTATAATTACAACAATTATTGGACTTGGTACTGATTTTGCTCCAACTATTACATATCCTTCTTTGACAAGAGGTGGTTCGGTAGTTGGACTGACAACATTTAAACTAAAAAATAAGGGAACATCTCTATTCAAACATGTATTCACTGAAAGTAGTGTTGATCCTATTACTGATACATTTACCATTCAAAACCATAACTTCCAGTCTGGTCAAGAATTGATTTATAAGTTTGAAGGTGGAACTCCTGTCGGTATTGCCACTACCTCATATGTTAGTGGTCCACTTGACACTTTAATGGTCATGGATCAAGGAGAAATTGACGGAACAGCTGTTCTAGAAAATGGATATAATGTATCCATTTCAACAACAATCACTGGTATTTCCACTGTCCTGTCTCCTGTTGGACCTGTTATAAAGAATTACACCAATTGTATAGCTTTCAATGGATCTGGTGGAACTTTTACTGCAACAGTAACCATTACTTATAGTAATACTACTGGACAACCTTTGAGTACAAGTATTACTCCTATTAATGGAGGCAATAATTTTGCAATTGGTGATCTAGTAACAATTCTTGGTACTGATGTTGGTGGTATTGCTGGTACAAATGATCTGACTTTTGTTGTTTCCAAGACTGGTCCTACTGGAATTAACACCAGAGCTAACGAGACATATACTAATGTTGGAGCTTCGACTGATACTGCTGGTGGAACTGGTGCTATTTTCAACGTCAGTAGAGACGATCAGGGTTATGTAAATTCCGTTCAGGTTGTTTCAGGTGGATCTGGATATGCTTCTACTTCGGTTATTACTATTCCTTATACTGGCATTGGTGGAACTATAAGTGCAGATGATGTAACTGTTACTCCTTTACAACTTGGAACTGATGCTTTACCTGAATCATTATTTGTATTCAAGTTAAATGATAACCAATTTAAACTTGCTGGATTATCTACAAGCGTGTTCCTAGATCTTACGGAAGGTGGAACTGGAACACATTCACTAGAATATAAGGATCCAAACGCAAGTGTGATGATCACAATAGATGGAATCATACAGAAACCACTATCACGCAAATCGTTGAGCGTTTCTTTAGGTTCTAGTGTTTCTACAGCTTCTACAACAATTTTGGACATTGCAACTGGTATCAGTTCATTGAATGTTAATGATATAATAAACTTGGATGATGAACTAGTTTCTATTAGAAGTATTGGTGTAACATCAGCAACTCAAGTATCAGTTGAAAGAGGTTACTTTGGTAGTACTGCTGGAACTCATGAGATTGGTGTTGCTGCTACCGTTATGAACGGTAACTTCAATATTCTTGGAGATGTAATTTATTTTGATACTGCTCCATATGGAAAGATTGGACCAGTTGGATTAGAAACTGGATCTATATTTGGTGGTAGAGCGTTTAGTAGAAAATTTGATGCTTCTGTACCTAAAGATAAGAATTTATTGTTTGATGATATATCATTATCTTTTACTGGTATTGCTGCCACAGAATTTGCTATCAAAGTTAATGGTCAGACAACTGACACTATCTTTAATGATGTAAACTCCTCTACAGATATTAATAATAATCCAGTATTGTTAATTAATAATGTTTTCCAAGATCCAACAAATGATTATATTGTTGATGGAAGTGGAACTAATACAATTAAGTTCCTTTCTGGAACTCCAAAGGCTGGAAAAATATCCAAAGTCGGTGTTACAAGTAGCTATGGTTATATTCCAAGACTTGGTGCTGCAGCATATCCTGTAGTTTCTGCAGCAGGAACTATTAGTGATGTAGTAGTATTAGGTGGTGGATCTGGATATAGAGGTGTTCCTGTTGTAAGTATTGCTGCAACTATCGGATATGGTGCAAGTATTGTTGCTACTGTAAGCGCAGCAGGTACAGTTTCTGGATTTACTATTGTTAATCCTGGAACTGGTTATACAACAACTTCGGTTCCAGAAGTTGTGATTGGAATACCAACTGGATATAGTAATTTGGTTCTTGGATATACTGGAGGAACTAGTGGAGTTGGTCAAGATGCCAAACTTTCTGTTGAAGTTGGTTTTGGATCTAGTATAACATCATACAAGTTTGATAATCCTGGAATTGGATATAAAGTTGGTGATAAACTTGTTCCATTAGGACTTGGTACAGATTCCTCATTGAGAGATGATACTCTCAATATTTCAAACGTCCAATATGACAATACAACTGGCGTTACTACCGTAACAACCGTAGAAGTACATAATATAGATGAAAATGAAAGAGTAATTTTAACTGGAATTGCATTCACTTGTGGATATGATGAAGTTGGAATTTCTACATTCTCTTATGATGAGACTAGTGGAATTTGTACAGTTGTGACATATTCTCCACATGGACTTCTAAGGAATGATGTAGATGCTAATAAGACTAGTGATGAGGTATTCTTATTCAACCTACCATTCTCCTGTTCAGCAGAACATGCAGGTGTGACCACAACAATCTTCCCCGATGGTACATCCTCTTATGGAAGAGTCTTCCCTGTACTTACTTCAATAAGTTCAACTAGCTTCACTATGAATGCTGGAATTTCAACAATTCCACATGTATTTGAAGGTTGGCCAGAAATTGGAATCAGTACTTTCGCATATTATGAAGTTAGTGGACTATCTACAGTCACCACTACATCTGATCATAATTTTGCTGTTAATGATAAGTTCACTCTCGCTGGACTTGCATTTACCTGTCCTTCTAATTCTGGTATTACTAGTACAATTTTCCCATATGATGGATCATCTCCATATGGTTATACATTTACCGTAACTGCGGTTAATAGTGCAACAGAATTTGAATTTAATGCCGGTGTTTCTACAATTACACACTTCTATAATAGTGGTGGATACACCAAGAAAGTTCCTACCGCACAGAGAGTTCTAACATATACTGATGATAGCACAGATGGTGCTTATGACTTTAGAGTAACTTCTGTTGGATCCACAAATGAGTTTACAATCCAAGCAGGATCAATATCAACAATTCCCCACTACTATACTCAAAGTGGAATTGTAACATTCAAGCAACATGAACCATTCGTATTGACAGTTGAAGAAGTTCAGACCGATTCGTTCTCTGGATTCTATCCTGGACAATTTATTAGATTTGATGATATTTCTACTTTCTTCAATGGATTTAGAAAGAAATTTACATTATCAACAACTTTGAATGGTGTAAGAACTGTCATTGGTCTTCGTGTTCCAGATGGAACTGATTTGGATATTACCAATAATATATTCATCTATATTAATGATGTTTTACAAGTTCCTGGAACATCATATACATTCTCTGGAAGTAGAGTCGTATTTACAGAGGCGCCAATAAGTGGATCTAAGTGTGTAATTCTATACTATAGAGGATCTTCTGCGGACGTTGAAACTATCGATCCTCCAAAGACTATCAAACCTGGAGATGGAGTTACTATTCAGGAAAATCCATTTGATGTATTTGATATTTCACAGTTTGAAAGAGTTGTTAAGAAGATTGTAACTGCAGACCAATTGGAAACATTTAATTATTTCTCAGTTGGAATCATTACAGATCCTACAAGAATTAGACCACTATCTTGGCAAAAACAATTACAAGATACGATAATTAGTGGATCACTATATTCCAAGGCTAGACCAGATTTGCAGAGTGGGGTCAAACCATTTGCAACTGTAATCAAACCAATACTTCCAGATGATGATACAATCTATGTTGATAATGCATATCCACTCTTTAATGATGTTGATGAACTTTCTGAGGATATTAGTGATGTAATAATTGTAGAAACTAGAGATATTGAACCATGTGTTGCTGAGTCGATAGTCTCCACTTCATCTTCTATTACATCTATTAATATTGTTGATGGTGGTGTTGGATACGCTAATACACAATCTCCTAAAGTTGTAGTTTCCGAAACTGCAATTAGTCAAAAAGATCCTATTTTTAATTGGAATCCTGGAGTTGGATACACAACGGTTTATAATTTGAATTCTATTGTTTATCAAGATAGATTGGTTTCTGTTGGGGATAGTTCCGTATATCTTACAAGTCCAGATGGAATTAATTGGCAGGTAGGAACACTTGGTTTTGGTAACACATCTAATTTCAATTCTATTGAAGCTATAAGTCTTGGTAGTACAGGCAATCTCTTACTTTCTGTTGGTAGTGCAGGTAAGATTGTAAAAGCTTTTGATGATGGAACTACTATTTCAACTTGGGAACAAATTCAAATTCAAGAATCTTCTACAGTACCAGGTCTGGGAGCTGTTACTAGAGTAAGTAGTGGTTACACTGGAACTTTCAATCAAGTTGTTTATTCAAGTATAACTAACAGTTGGGTTGCTGTTGGAGCGGGTGGATCTATCTTTGTTGCAAATGGTATAACTACAGATTCATTTGTTAATAGATTCTCTGAGACTCTATCCGATCTTAATAGTGTCGATTTTGGTACGGAGTATTTTGTTGCGGTTGGTAATGATGGTGTAATTAGAAGTTCCAACAATGGAACTATTTGGGAATCGCACAACTCTCCAGTAATTACTAATTTGAATAAAGTAATCTATGCTAATGGAAGATTTGTCATAGTTGGAGATAATGGAGTTGTAATACGTTCTAATGGTAGAACATTATATGAAAGTGTTTCTACAAATCTAGGATCTGAGAACATAGTTAACATTTACTATAATTATGGATTCTATGCAGCTCTCTTAGAGAATGGAGATCTCTACTACTCATTTGATCTCAGTGAGTGGATCTACAGATCAACATCACAAACCAATCCAATTAATGATGTTATCTTTGTTGATACTCTTGGAAGTGAAGGTAGATATATTGCTGTTGGATCTGCCGGTACTGCAATTTATTCTGAACCAGTATTTAATAGAGCAACTGCTGTTTCAAGTGTAACTAACGGTATAGTAACTTCTATACAGGTTGTTAATCCTGGATTTGGATATGTAGTTGGTGATACCCCTTCTGTTATAGTTGAATCTGACAAATATTCGACAGAACTTGTTAGATCATTCAAAGTGATTGGTGATCATGGTCATCTGATTGGTATCAATACATATCTCGCTGGTACGCCTGGAATTGGAACTACAACACCAAAAGTTTCTTTCGTATTACAATCCGAAAAATATGATAACAGTACTTTGGGAATCGGATATTCCTCATTGAATACGTTTGGAGTTCTTAATCCACAACTAGCTAAAGGCGATTATTTCACCATTAGCAATAGTAACGTAGTTACTGGTGCGGCCCTAACTGGAATATCTTCTGCTGCAGGAGGAATGGCAAGTTATCCAAATTCTATAGTTGGAGTTGCTACACAATTCTTAGATGGTGTATATCTTGTTGAAGATGTTACAACACCGTCTCTTGGTATTGTAACGGTAACTTGTAACTTTGCTCCTATGCCTGGTCACACTAATCATGTAGACATTTATATCAGGGGTGAAAACAATACTGGAATCAATACCAGTGGATATTTGGGGAGATATAGTTGGGCTAAATTATATGATTTCCAGAACAGAGTTCTGGGTGATCCAAAGTCCTTCGATGTCTTTAATAATAATGGAATTACTGGAATATCGACTTCTCCAAAGATAATGAGAACTAGAAACATAGTAAGTCGATAAAAGATCACTAAATAAGTAAAAAAGAGTTCATTTTAAAAATGCCCGCCATTATATCGGATCAATTTAGAATACTAAATGCTGAGAACTTTGTAAAAAGTGTTTCTGGTGTGGGTGACACATCAAATAAGTATTACACTTTCATTGGACTACCAAACAGCACTAATCCAGCTGCTGGTGGTGCAGAAACTTGGTCTACTAATACCCCTTCACCTTTGGATGGGTTTAGAGAAGAATATCAAGTAAAAGAAAGTATTATATCTCTGAAACAAATTACAAATCAAGATGTAAGGAGACTTGTCAGGAAAACTGAATGGGTCGCTGGAAATACTTATGAAATGTACAGACATGATTATAATGTCTTTAACGTTACACCAGTAACATCTCAGACTGGATTATATGAGTCTAACTTTTATGTTATAAATGAAGACTTAAGAGTTTATGTATGTCTTCAAAACGGAACGGACCCAGAAAATCCAAAAGGAAGACCTTCATTCGACCAACCTACTTTCATTGACTTAGAAGCTCGTGCTGCTGGTGCCAGTGGAGATGGATATATTTGGAAATACTTATATACCATTAAACCAACTGAAATCGTAAAATTTGATTCTATCGAATACATCCCAGTACCCGATAACTGGGGAATATCTGGTGAAAGTATTTCTACGAAAAATAATGCTGTTGACGGGAAGATTGAAGTAGTCCTGATTGATAACAGAGGAAGTAATTATCAGCCCATTTCGACATCATTCTCCAATGTTCCTATTTTGGGTGATGGAACTGGAGGTAAGGCGACAATAACAATTGATTCTTTTGGAAAAGTTTCTGAGGTATTTGTTACTGATGGTGGTAAAGGATATACTTACGGAACTGTAGAATTTTATCCTGGAGCTCCTGGATCAGAAATAACCGGTCCACTGCGTCAACTAAGTAATACCGGAATTGGAACAACTTCTATAGCAGCATTTAATGTAATCATTCCACCCAAAGGTGGTCATGGATATGATGTGTATAGAGAACTTGGTGCATATCGAGTTCTACTCTATTCTAGATATGAAACTCAAGAGAGTAATCCAGACATTATTCTCGGAAACGATTTTGCTAGAGTTGGTATATTAAAAAATCCAAAAATAGTTGGAAGTGATACTCAAAACTTGGATGCATCTGTTGTCAGTGGATTAAATGCTCTTAAATTATCAGGGGTTACAACCAACACTACATATGCTGTAGACTCCGTTATAACACAGACTGTAGGATTGGGTTCGACTGCGATTGGTTTCGTTGCTTCTTGGGATGATATAACAGGAGTTCTAAAATATTATCAACCAACTGGACTAGCTTCAAGTGAAACTGGTTTTAAGATTATTCCATTTACTGCAACTCCTGATGTTGGATATGGTGTGACAATTGAATGTACTTCTATTACTGGACCGACGTTACCTATCGATCTAGAGTTTAGTGGCGTTACTACCACAATAAATAATAGAATATATCAGTTGGGACAGGAGTTTGTATCTGGTATTTCTTCTGCTGAATACAACAAAAAATCTGGTGATGTTATTTACTTGGATAATAGGCAACCAATTCCAAGATCTGCTAACCAAAAGGAAGACATTAAAATCGTACTGGAGTTCTAATAAACATGGCACAAAATACCAACTTAAACACTTCTCCATATTTTGACGATTTTGACCCACAAAAGAATTATCAAAGGGTCTTATTCAAGCCAGGAACTCCAATTCAAGCAAGGGAATTAACTACATTACAGTCTCTCTTGCAAAATCAGGTTGAAAAATTTGGTAAACACTTCTTTAAAGAAGGTCAAGTAGTAATTCCTGGAAATACTGCTTATGATTCGGAATATACTTGTGTACAAATTGACCCAACTCACTTGGGTATTGATGTATCCATTTATCTAAACTTTTTAGTAGGGAAACAGATAAAAGGTGAGACAAGTGGTGTTACCGCTAAAATTGAAAGATTTATTACTAGTGAAGAGTCGGAAAATGATAACTTTACATTGTACGTAAAGTATCAAAGTTCTAGTGAAATTAATTTTACTGCAAATAAGTTTGTAGATGGTGAAAATCTTATTGTTCTAGAAAATATCGACTATGGAATTGGTGTTATTAGACTAGAGTCTTCCTTTGCTACCACTATTATTGCAGATTCTACTGCTACTGGATCTGCAATTAAGATAGAAGAAGGCGTATATTTTATTCGTGGATTCTTTGTTGATGTATTTCCACAGACCGTAATTTTAGATCAATATAGCAATTTACCTTCTTATAGAGTTGGTCTGTCTATTTTTGAAGATATTGCTGTGCCTTCTCAGGCAAATGCAGACCTTTTTGATAATGCAAGAGGATTTTCTAACTTTGCTGCTCCAGGTGCAGATAGACTAAGAATAACTGCTACCTTAATAAAGAAATCACTAACAGACTTTAATGACGAAAACTTTGTTGAGTTAGTTAGAATTGAGAATGGAATTATCAAAAAAGTTCCAATAAAACAGGATGTATCTACTTTAATAACAGATGAATTGGCTAGAAGAACTAATGATGAATCTGGAGATTATTATGTTAAACCCTTTAGTGTAATTGCAAAAGAGTCTTTAAATAATGGTGTTGGAAATAATGGTGTTTATAGATCTGACCAACTAACAAAACAAGGAAATGTGCCTTCTGATGATTTATTGAGTCTTCAGATTTCTCCTGGAAAAGCTTACGTTAAAGGGTATGAAGTAGAAACTCTTATAACTGTAAATGCTGACTTAGAAAAACCAAGAACTACGGAACTCGTTGAAGATACAACAGTTCCTTTTAGTTTAGGAAATCAACTAGAAATTAATCGTGTACATGGAACTGTTCCTGTTGGATTTGGTTCAACTAGCACTGTAACTCTATACTCTCAGAGAACTGTTACTAATGGTGTAGCTTCCGGTATCCCTGTTGGTGTAGCTAGAGTTTATGATTTAAAATTAAAAAATGCAGAATATTCGGACAACTCCAGCGTTTTTGAGATATCTGCTTACGATTTCCAAACTTATACTTATTTACAATTAAACGCAAGTCTCACTCAATCTCTACCTGCTTTTGTTGAAGGTAAAAATAGTTCAGCTTCTGGATTTTTAGCCTATGATGTTAATGATAGTAGTCAAATAGTTTTATATGAAACTGTTGGTGAATTTAATAATGGTGAACAATTAAAAATAAATGGGGAAGATGTATCTAGAACTGTAAGTGCAGTTAGAGATTATAATTTGGGTGATGTAAGACAAATTGTTGGATTTACTGGAGTAACAACAACTTTCACAGCAGACACTATAATTAATGGATTAATTCCTCTTGGTCCTCCTGGAACTGATTTTACTATTTCACCAGCATCTGGTGGAATTAGTACAGTAACTACATCAACTTCAACTTTTGGTGTAGGAATTAATACTGGTGATATTTTTGTTTATACAAAAACAGGACAAACCAATCCAACTTATAACAGAGTAACTGAAGTAAATGCTGCTGCAAAGTCTATAAAAATAGAAGCTACTCAAAATGTCACTGGTGTAAATAATGGATCATTGCCAACAAGTGAACTGGAAACAAGTGTTACTAAAGGAATTCCAACACTATTAAATCCAAGAAATGCATTTTTCTTTGCTGAACTTGAACATGAAAACATTGCAAGTGTTGATATTTCCGAAGGTGAAATAGTCTTTAGAAAATCATATCCAGTAACTATTGCTTCTAATGGATTAACTGCAACATTGGAAAGCGATACTAACCTTTCTTTAGAACCATTTGATGAAGAAGATTATACTTTGGTATATGATGATGGCACTGTAGAATCAATGTCTTCGAGTCAGTTCTCAATTACCAATGCAAGAACTATCACCCTCGTTAACTTGTCTCAAAATGGAACGGCAACATTAACAGCTACATTAAGAAAGAGAAGATTAAAGTCTAAAAAGAAAATCTATAATAGATGTGCTGTTTTAGATATTAGAAATTCTAATAATAACTCATCAGGAGTGGGAGCGACTACTATTGCTGATGGACTAACATTTAGTCCTTATTATGGAACAAGAGTTCAGGACGATAGAATATCACTCAATGTTCCAGACGTAGTTACGGTATTGGGAGTTTATGAATCATCTGATGAAAATGACGCTGATTTACCTAAGTTAGAAATCGTTGATCTCAATGCAAATATTTTAAATACGGTTAAAGGTGAAATCATTTATGGATTGACAAGTAATGCTATGGGATTCCTTGTATCCACGAATGGAACAAATAGAGTTGATTTCTTATATGTCAATGAAAATACCTTCATACAAGGCGAAAAAATTCTTTTTGGTGAATCTAATGTAAGGGGTCAGTTGAGTCTATTGATAGAAGGTGATAGAAACATTGTATCTGATTTTATCTTTGAATCTGGACAAACTGTAGAACTTGAAGATTTTTCATCAATAACAAGAAAACCAGATGTATCAGCTCCTTCGAGAAGATTAAAAATAGTTTATAATGCTTACTATATTGATCCAAATGATGATGGAGATTTTGTAACTGTAAGTTCTTATGATCGTGAAAGATATTCCGAAGAACTACCTTTAATTGATTATTATAGATCCAGTGATATCATTGACCTCAGACCAAGAGTTGTACCATATGATAGTGCAACCACTCCATATTCTCCATTTGAATTCGCTGCTAGAAAATTCTCCACAACATTAAATTCTACACCATATAATTTCGCTAAAGATAAGAGTCTTTTCTTAAGTTATAATTATTATCTTGCGAGAGTTGATAAATTATATCTAAACAGATATGGAGAATTCTTTATTACAAAAGGAGTCCCATCACTAACTCCAATTTCTCCACCACCAGTGGACAATGCATTGGAAGTAGCTACAATTTCAATGACCCCATATGTCTATGACATTAATGATGTAACAGTACAATTGTCTTCGCATAAACGTTATAGAATGCAAGACATTTCCAGACTTGAAGATAGAGTGAGAAATGTTGAATACTATTCCTCCCTATCTTTACTTGAAACTGATACAAAAAATCTAACTATAAGGGATTCTTCTACTCAATTAGATAAATTTAAGTGCGGATTCTTAGTAGATAACTTCAAATCAGTATCTAGTGGTTCTTTAGGAAATCCTCAACACAAGTGTAGTATTGATACTAAAGAAGGTGTTCTGAGAGCTCAACATTATACAACTTCTCTAGATATGCTTCTAGGTTCTGAAGCTGTAGTAGGAACTTCTAGTAATGCAAATCCAGATGCTGATTTGAGATTTGTCAAGGAATTGGGAAGTCCAAATACAGTTAAAGTTGGCGATGTTGTTTGTTTAAAATATTCTGATGTAGAATTCCTGAAGAATACTTTTGCAACACGAATCGAAAACGTTAATCCATTTGCTGTTGTTAACTGGATTGGTGTTATTGAACTAAATCCCGCAACTGATACTTGGGTAGAAACCAAGTTGACAAAACGAACTGTAGATCAAGAGGGTAATTATTCTCAATCAATACAACAACTGGGTATTGATAGTAACACAGGATTATCTCCAATTGACTGGGGAGCATGGGAAACTACCTGGACTGGCACCAGGGAGGTGAGTCGTCAAAACATGGGAAGTATCAAAGTCGGAAGTAGAACTATTGGTAGGAGCACACGTAGAGGAAGATTCCAAAGAGGTCGTGGTGTTCCAATTACAACTACAAGGACAATCAGAGATCAGTTTACCACATTTACGAATGTGACCACACTAACAACTGGTGGCCAAGCTAGAAAAGGTATTCAATATAAGGTTGGTGAAAAATATGATACTGTTAACTTAGGCAAATCTATAATTGCTACAGATATCATTCACACAATGAGATCTAGAAACATTGAATTTATAGCGAAACGATTAAAACCAAAAACTAAGTTGTATTGTTTCTTTGATAATGTTGATATGATGAAATATGTCGTTCCAAAACTCATTGAAATTGAGATGGAGAGTGGCACTTTCTCTACGGGAGAAACAGTAACTGGTACTTTGGGTACAACTTCGATTAGATTTAGATTAGCATCACCTAATCATAAGTATGGTCCATATAAGAATGCAGATCAAGTCTTTACAAATAGTCCATATGCGCCAACTCAAACTATTCCGTCTTCATATTCAACAACTTCTAAAATATTAAATGTTGATACAGCATCTTTAGAGTTGCAATCTGCTTCTGGATTTTATGGACATATCGTTAAAAATATGCAATTGAAAGGAGAAACTTCCAAAGCTATTGCTAAAGTAAAGGATATTAGGTTGATCACTGATAATTCCGGAACATTAATTGGTTCCTTGTTTATTCCAAACTCTAAACTTCAATCTACTCCATCGTTTGAAACTGGAACAAAAACTTTTGTTCTTACAACTAGTGACACCAATGCCACTATCGTAGGTTCAACAGATAGTACAGGTGATACTAAATTTACTTCTTCGGGAACATTGAATACTGAAGAGGAGTTAACTCTAAGAACGAGAAATGCAAATATTGAAAGACTCGATAGAAGTGAAGAAAGAACTTTCAGTTTCACTTCAACAAACTTACGAGCAGGAACAACATTTAATAATCGTACTGTAAAACAAACAAGATGGGTTGACCCTCTTGCACAATCATTTGAGGTTCCTGATGAAAATGGTGTATTTATTACCAAGTGTGATATATTCTTCCAAGCGAAAGACACAAATGATTTGCCAGTTACCTGTCAAATTAGAACCATGCAAACTGGTTTACCAACAACAACTATTGTTCCTTTCGGAGAAGTTGTTCTAGATCCAAGTCAGGTAGTTTTATCTGAAGATGGTAAAACTCCAACTACTTTTACTTTCCCATCCCCAGTATATCTAGAAACTGGAAATTCTTATTGTATAGTTCTACTTTCTGCATCGAACGAGTATAAAGTTTGGGTCTCTCGTATGGGAGAAGAAGATGTAACAACATTGAATTTACCAGAATCGCAGAAGATCGTGGTGTCGCAACAACCACTACTAGGTTCTCTGTTTAAATCTCAAAACGGTGCAACTTGGGATCCTAGCCAGTTGGAAGACTTGAAACTGACTCTATATAGAGCAAACTTTGTTAAAGAACCTTCTACAGTTAGATTCTATAATCCTAAACTAGATATTGGTAATAATCAAATTGCAACTCTAAAAACAAATCCACTTGACACGATTTCTAAATCTGTCCTTGTTGGTTTGGCTAAGAGTTTAAGTTCAACTGAAGTTAGTGGATTGACTCCTGGAGTTACTGTCCTCCAAAGTAATAATTCACTATTTACTTCAAACTTGAAGAGTGTTATTGGAGCCATTGGAATTGGTAGTACTTTGTCAGTAACTTCTGCTGGAATTGGATTTACTTCCAACTTTAAGACATATTCCAATGTAGATTTGGTTTCTATAACTGGTTCTGGTTTTGGTGCAAAGGTTAATATTAGTGTTGATAATGGAGTTGCGATAGCGGCAACCGTTTCTATTGGTGGTACTGGATATGCATTTGGTGATGCTTTAGAGGTAAATTATACACAAACTGACGGACTCGGTGATAATCTAGTACTTACAATTCCTAATAATGTTGGAGTAATTTCCGCATTCAACTCTTTGATAGTGACAAATGTTCAGGGTTCCTTAACTCAAAATACAATAGATAGTTTATTCTATGTTGGAACAGGTGGCACATCACTTTTATCTGGTGCAACTGTTAATACTATTGATGATTTGTCGGATGGATTACATTTCAAAGTTACTCACACTAATCACGGAATGTATTCTGGTGTTGATAAGGTAACTCTTTCTGGATTAGAACCAGACTTGAAACCAGAAACTCTCAAAGCAGCATATAATTCTACATCTACAGAAAGTATTGTTGTTAGTAACGTTGGAATATTTACAAGCTTTGAGAATGTTCCAGTTTCTTCCGTAAACCCAGGTTACATCTTGGTTGATAGTGAAGTTATTGGTTATACTGGAGTTGTTACTTCTACCAATAGTTTGACTGGAATAACTAGAAATATTGATAATTCTATTTCTGGAAGTTACCCACTTGAATTACCAATATTTAAATATGAATTAAATGGAGTTTCTCTGAGAAGAATTAACAAGACCCATAATTTCTCTGACAGTGACTTGGTAACTTATCCAAATGATTTGGATTATTACTACATTAGAGTTGGTATGAATAGTAGAGGTATTGATAGAACTCCAGGCAATCCTCTTGGTCTTCCTGCATTACATTGGAGATCAAACAAATCTTGTGGATCTTATGATACAGTTCCATTAGAACTATCACCAAAAGGACCAAAAGCGACTCAGAACGTACCGTTCAATATCATTAGACCAAATTTCGCTATAATGTTGCCTCAACAAACAAATGTATCATCTACAATGAGAACAATAAGTGGTTCTTCGCCAGATAGTACATTACCTGCATACGTTGATCAAGGATTCGTTGAAGTTGCCTTAAATGATAATAATTATTTTGAAACTCCTAGAATAATTGCTTCTCAGATTAATGAAGATACTTACTTATCTGATCTTCCAGGCAGTAAGTCTCTAACTATGGAATTGATCATGAGTACTGAGGATGAAAAAGTTTCACCAATGATTGACTTGGATAGAATTAATTTGATTACTGTCGCAAACAGACTTAATTCTAAAGTTACAAACTATGCAACAGATCCAAGAGTTAATTCACTGAATGCTGATCCATGTGCAACAACTTATTTGAGTAACGTTGTTCTCTTAGAAAAAGTTTCAGATAGTATAAAAGTATTCTTTGATGCCTTTAGAGATGTATCGAATGATATTAGAGTATGTTATAGAATCTTTAGATCGGATGTTCCAGAAACTTCTCAGTTATGGCAATTGTTCCCTGGATATGATAATCTTGATGCTAATGGTCAAGTTATTAATGCTGCAAAAAATAATGGATTGCCTGATAAGTTTGTTCCCGCTTCAGTTACAGAGGAAGACTTTAAATCTTATGAATTTACAGCTAATAACCTACCACAGTTTAATGGATTCCAAATAAAAATCATGATGACAGGTACTAATTCATCATTTGTACCTCAAATTTCGGACTTTAGAGTTATTTCAACTATTTGATATTATGGATCTTACACCAGTAGAAGGAAACAAAAATCTCTATAGAGATAATAAATCGAATGCTGTGATTAATACATCTGACACTGACTATAACAAATATTTGGAATTGAAAGAAGCAAAATTAAAAGAAATTGAAAGAATTAATAAAATGGATGAAAAAGTCAATGAGATAGATGAAATTAAGAATGAACTGGGCGAATTAAAATCTCTCATAAAAGATTTGGTTTCTCATTTGCAATCTAATTCATAAATACTTAAAAAACGGACTCTAATAATGGCGGCAAGGAATGTAAATTTAGTTCTTGAACAGGGGGTAGATTTTCAAGCCACCTTTACCATCAATAACTCTAACAATGCTCCATTAAATCTGACAGGATACACTGGAATTTCTTCTATAAGGAAACATCCATCATCTTCTACTGCGTATCCATTGACAATAGAATTTCCAGATAGACTAAATGGTCAGGTCAGAATTTCTATGGGATACAGTGCTACTGATGCTATAGAAGGTGGTAGATATGTTTATGATGTTGTATTGATTTCACCGAATGCTTACAGAAGTAGAGCTGTTCAGGGTAATGTTCTAGTAACTCCAGGAGTATCATAATGTCGGATTACATAGTAACATTAAACGAACCTGGTCCATATAGGATTGGTGTAGATTATGAAATTCCAACCAAATCTATACAATATGGGAATATCATTCTAGATGATATTAGTTCGCAATTTGATGGATCTACTGTTAATTTTGCTCTAGCAAAAGATGGTACACCATATGTACCTATTAATGATCAGCAACTTTTGGTGATGGTAAATAATACCATATTGAAACCAGTAAAAGATTTCACTATCTCTGGTAGTAATATTATTTTTACCAATCCACCAACCAATGGACAAAATTGTACTGTAGTTGCTTTAGCTACAACAGCGGATCTAACAAGAACCGTTAATTACATTGTCGATAGTGGATCTATTGCAATGTTGGCTGGAAATAAAGGATCCGTAACATTGGATGTTAGTGGAATTATTGAGTCTCTCACTATATTTTCAGATCAACAAGGTGATTTGACTTTGGATATTAAAAAATCAAATTATACAAATTTCCCAACGTTTACTTCAATTGTTGGGGGTACATATCCACAGTTTTCAAATTCCAGAAAAGTAAAAGATGATGTACTAAATAGTTGGGACACATCAATAGTAGCTGGAGATATCCTAACGTTTGATGTTATTGCGGTGAACAACATTAATAGATTTCTAATCTCTTTAAAATTAAAATTATAAATAAAGATAGTTAAATTAAAACGTCACCAAAAGTTGTAAGGAGTTGTTTAAATGGCACTATTAGTTCCTAATATTGGGGAGATTGAATCACTAAGGTATTTGATTGCACAAAATAATCACACTGCAGCCTTAGCAGACCAGTCCCCAAGAAATCTCGTTCTCAAACTCTACACTAGTAACACGACTCCAGCGGAATCGGATGTTCCTTCTGCTACCGCTTATTATGAGCCCTATGGAGTCGGTAATACTAACTCATATGGATATGCACCTTCTACAGGTTATCCATATTGTGTAAATAACAGAACCGATCAAAATTACACATCACAAACAGGTATTCTTCTAAACGGATCACGTTGGAGAATCAACAACGTTGGTTCGGGTACAACCGCAACCTATCCAGAGCAGACCTTCACATTCACTGGTGACGCAGGTGATGTTTATGGTTACTATGTAACCCGTGCAAACAACATGCCAGTGGCTGTCCAGGGTGTTGTTCATGGCGCAAGTGTAGGCGTCGGAACCACCGTATCCAAGGGTGACAATACCGATCCAGTAATTGGAGTCATTGGTAACCAGTACATCACAGTCGATCCAGACCAGAGTGTTGATGACCTAACCCTTGGAATGGTTGTTGGTGGTAACGCTGGTATTCAAACCGGAACAACTGTCATCGGTATCGACAGAGCTCTCAAGGTTGTTTATCTAGACCTTCCACTGATTGATAACATTCAGGTTGCTACCTCACCTACAGTAACATTCAGCTATGGTAAGATTTCTGCAACTGGTCACCAACTAGTTGCTGGAGATGTTCTCTACATTGCTGCTGGAACAGGAAATACTACAACCGCATCTGGTACTTATCAAGTATTCAGTGTACCAAACGCAGATGAATTCTACGTATCCCCTGCACTATCACCAACAATGAATTCCGCTGTTGGACTTGATACCTGCACCCTCTACAGTTCAATCATGTATGCTGAAAGATTCACAAATGGTCCTTACAGCATTCAGAACAACGGAGACCAAATCAAGATCACTCTAAACGTCGCTCTTGACTGATTGATAAATAATTATATAATTGATTTTTTGGGGATTGTAATAACTGCAATCCCCTTTTTCATTAATAGGTCTTTTATTGTCGTGAAGGATGAATATTTACGAGTATAATTCATCTACTATTAATGCATATTCCCAAGAAGATTCTGGTCTCCTTACAGAATCTTCTTGGGAAGTAGTTGACTGTGGCAATTTAGAAAACACTGATATAAAAGAAGACCTTTATACTATAGATTGTAATGAGACACTAACTCCTTTTGGTGGCGTTAAAGTCAGCGGTGGTAATACAAAATACAAGAAGATCAATTCCGTATTCAAGAAATATCTTGATCTTAATTCTAGATCAATTGTTTTCTACGGGATTGTTCTTCGTTGGGTTGGATTCAGTGTTATATTCCAACTCTCTAATGACGCAAAGAGGGATGTGATTCCCGATGTATCAGGTGGAGGTAGGTCATGAATACTTTCCACTATAATGCAGACTGTAAACAGCCGGATCCAGAAATTTGGGGTGGTGGCGCAGCGGGAGGCCCGCTAGTACTATCCTCAAATGTTCAGGTAGGTTTTTCAAGAATTTACAACAACGAAATATCAACCCCCAACTCTGCAACGGGTGTTATTTCAATTTACGGCGCATTTATCGTAAAAGCCCCATGGGTGGGAATAGCCACACATACGATAAGCGGCACTCTTGACGAAAGAAGATCATATTCATATTCAGGCGATGCCGGAATAACTATTTCCGGATCTGCAGTAGAGAAGTTTATATCTAGTGATGACATAACTGCAGGATCTCTTGAGACAGAGATTTCCAGCACCGAGCGAGTATCTTACGATTATAATCTAGATTCAAATGTCGCGTTCTCTTCAGGCGACGATGGATTAATTTCTGGTTCTATTACAGAAATAAATGATTACGGAAATATATTAGATGTAGTAACTCAAGGAAATGAGGATTACGGAAGTACAGAGATACTTTCCGAAACACTTTCTGCTATAGGAAACATTGTTCTCAGTGGCGGAGAATCATATTCAGCAATTACTGATGATGTAAATACGATATTATTAAGAGTTTCTGGTAGTCTCCTTGAAGGAGTTTCTTGGGATCCACCGGAAAATATAAAACTATATGTAAATGACACAAGTTCTGTAGAACTTACATTTGATAATATTAATCTAACTTTTGATTCCACCGAAACAAAACCAGACATAAAAGTACTTGGATCTGCAGAGTCTGTATTCGTAAGCTTCAATCCACCAGAATCTAATGCAGACTTAATATCCTCTGGTGAATTAATTGAGAAGAAGACCATTCATTACAATGAGAGTTCTGTACTACTCTTTGAATCTGATCCATATGGAACAATAGATGATCCAATAACTGGAACAATTGATTATGGTTTAGTTTCAAGTCCTGTTACTCAGGGTCAAGATGATCAGGGACTACTGGTATATGGAGAGTCAAATACCCCATTCGGTTCAGTTGTACTTACTGGATCTGCAATTGTTAGAACACCTGCCGACATCAAGACTTATGATACTGGTGCTGATTATGCAGTATCATATAATCCACCAGAAAATACAGCATATCTCCTCAAGCAGGGCAATATAGAAGAATCTGCAGTATTTGATTATAATACTGATTCTATTGTTCCATTTGAAACTGAGGACATGGATGCAATTTCGGTTGCAACCAGTATAACTGATGATTATGGTCTAGTTTCAGATCTAGTAACAACATTCATAGATTATGATACTGTTGCTTTTGGCGCTGGTGACGGAACTCCATTCGGACTATTTACTGTTTCTGGATCTGCTGAGGTTGAATATACCGATAAGAACTTCTATAGTGATACACCTGGAGCAGAAGTTAAGTTTGTCTTCAGTCCAGCCGAAGGTGAGGGTAGTCTCTTCGGAGTTGGCGGAATATCAGAAAATGTCGTCTTTAGTTATACTGAAGACTCTGTAAGAGATTTTGGATTCGAAGATTCTCAATCAATATCTGGTTCAGTTACCATAGTAGACGATTATGGACTAGTAACCGGCGAACCGACAGTATTTGATGACTATGCACTAGTTGATGAATCATTTGCAGGATCCACACCATTCGGATTATTTACCGTTTCTGGATCTGCTGAAATCGAAGTCATCGATACAAACAACTACGGCGAGGCTCAAGTCAAGTTTGTTTATAGTCCAGACGATACTTCTGGAACCTTATTTGGATTTGGTCAGAAACTTGAATCGGTTACTTATGATTACACAGAAGATTCTGTTCTTGTCGTTGGAGTTCCAAATTATGGATCGGTTGGTGTTGGCGCTACAGTAATCGAAGATTATGGTGTAGTAACTGATATTCATACTCAATCAGAAGATGTTGGATCTATTCTTGGATTCTCTGCTGGTGGAGATGTATTCCCATATGGAACTATTACCATTTCTGGATCTGGATTGGATCTATTGGATTCTCAGACTCCAGAAAGTACAATCAATATTACACTTTCTGGTAATGGACTTGAGTCCTTCACTCCTCAAACAGAAATTGGAAGTGGAATTCTTTCAATCTCCGGATCATCTGATTCGCCACTCAGAATACTTAATGAAGTTGGAACTGGATCTCTGTTCGGCTTCGGTGAAAAACTAGAAAGTGTATCATACGATTATTCCATAGATTCTACAGTCGGATTTGTAACTGAGTCTAGTGGTTCAGTATCTGATGTAATTACATTATCTCTTGATTATGGATATGTCTATGATGTTGCAAATCAAGGACAAGAAGATTATGAAACTGTTGTTCTTGGTGATGACACAGGAGCATTCGGTACAATCTCTATTCTTGGATCTGCTGATCTTAGAGAGAATAAGATCTATGAAACTCCTCTTGTTAAGGTTTATAGATTCCTGGAAGATTATGCACAAACTGGTCTCAACACAAGTTCCTTTGTTGGTGTTGCATTCTCAGATAGAGGAACTGGTGTTGGTGCTTATGGTGGATTTAATATTGACAGACACATCAACTTCGTTGGTGCTGGTGGACCAAGATGGGCAGAACTACTACCACTAGATCTTGCAAGATATGAATCAATAACTATTTCCGCTATCAGAGGAAATACCGGAAATGGCGGAGAAGATCCAGAACCAGGTGAGAATCTATTACTGCAATACAATACTGCAAGTGATTCAACTTGGGTAACAATTGGAACCATTGTTGCTGAAAATGCACCAGATTTCCAGACTTTAAATGATGTAACACTGACTATTCCAGAGGGAGCACAAACTGGAGAAACTACCTTAAGATTCTTCCAGCAAAATAGCAGTGGAGCTCAATTTGACAATTATGCTATAACTGGATATGTTCTAACACCTCTAGAATATACACCTAGACTCTTTACTTTCTCTGGTGATGATCTTGAAAGAACTATTGTAATTCCACCTATAAATGAAAAACCAAATCTATTCTTAGATTCTGAAGAAGTAACTTATGATTCCTCAGTAGGAACATTCGATGTTTCCGAACAACCAGATATCAAACTTACTGGATCTAGTGAATTCTCACCAGTAATTTATAGAGAAATTGGCGATGGATCAATGTTCAATATCAGCGAGTCTGATATTGCTGTAACATATGATTATAACGAAGAGTCAACACTACCTTATGTAACTGAAGATTCTGGATCTGTTTCTGATCCTACAACAGCAACTGTTGATTATGGATTCGTCCATGAAGAATTGACAGCTGGTGAAGAAGATGGTGGAGTCATCGAGGATACTGCAGTTTCTGGAACTCCATTCGGACTCTTCAATGTAAGTGGAACTGCAGGACTATCATATATTGATGCTAAGTTCTACGACGATGTTAACGTAGAGTCTAAGGTAAGAGTTGCATATAGTCCAGATGATACTTCTGGAACTCTATTTACAATTGATGGCGCAGAAGAGAGCGTTGTTTATGATTACAGTCTAGATTCTGTAAGAGAATTTGCAATAGAAGATTCTTCATCTATTGATTCTCCAGTAACTATTACAAATGATTATGGATTAATAACTGATACACCAACATCATTTGAAGATTACTCATCTGTTCAAGAATCTTCTGAAGGATCTGTACCATTTGGATCCACTACTATTTCCGGATCCGCTGTTGTTGAATACAGAAATGTTAATGTTTATGCAGAGGGTGAAGTCAGACGCACCTTCAGCCCAGATGATACTTCTGGAACTCTATTCGGATTTGGTGAAAAACTTGAGTCAGTCACCTTTGATTATAACAAAGAATCTATATTCATTGCTGGAGATCCTGATAGTGGATCGATCGGTATTGCTGCTACTATCACTGAAGATTACGGAGTTGTCACTGAGATACATGCACAAGAAGAAGATCTATTAACCGTTGTAGATCTTGCTTCCTCTGTAGATGTCTTCCCATTCGGAACTCTCAACGTTCTTGGATCTGCAGAAATCGATGCAACATTCGACGAGGTTTCTACTGGACTCTTCAATATTTCTGGTTCTGCAGTTATCGATTACACTCCAGAATTTACTGGCAGTGGAACACTCAATATCTCCGGAACATCTATTGTCAGATTTACTTCTTCTGAAGTTGCAACAGATGACATAGTAGTTTCTGGAACCAAGTCGGAGAGAAAAACTAAGAGTTACAACGAAAGTTCTGTTCTACCACTTTCGGAACAAGTTCTTTCTTATGGTGATTTATCGACAATCACAGAACTTCCTTCAGATTATGGTTCTGTTGGAGAAAATCCAACACAAAATACAGATGAGTTTGGTCCTGTTACTGGAGAAATATCCTCCGATATCTATCCATTCGGCACAATTACCATATCTGGAGATCTTGATCACCCAGATATTGACTTTACTCCAGAGTATACTGGTAGTGGAATCATTTCAATCTCTGGATCTGCTCTTGAAAGTGAGACTGAAGACTTTGGTAGTGGTCGTAGACGTGGCGGCAACATCAGATTCTGTGGTGACGCACTTTACAGTGAAACTGATGTATTCGTTGGTGTTGCTACAGAAATTACACTTTCTGGTTCTAGAATCAGCGAGCGTGAAACAAATGCTGAGGTTGGACTCGGTACTATATTCTTATCTGATAATGCTATCGAAAGAGATGCCGAGGCTTATGTCGGTCTTGGAACAGCGACACTTTCTGGAACTGGTCTAGAGGTATATTCAGCACAGACTCCAGAAGGTACTCAACTCTTCACAATTTACGGTGAACTCAATCATCCAGATATTGATCTCACTCCACACTATGGTATTGAGAAGAATATCGGTGTTGGTACAACTGGTATTCAACTATCTGGTACTGCACTCGAATCTGAGTCTGAGGCTTATGCAGGTCTTGGAACCGTCTTTATCGTCAATGGTCTCAGCCCACAGGATACCGAAGCTTATCCTGGTGGACCATCTGTTGGAAAATCTTGGAGTTTTACAAGATCAACCTATATTGGCGATGGATCTATTACTCTATCCACTGGAGTTCCAACACGTACTTATTCTCCAATCTATCCAAGAAATGCTCTTATTGGTGATCCTGGTTCTGGAACTGGACTCATCAGAATTAATGATGATAAAGGTCTTGCATTCACCAGAGCGGTTCTACCTATCATCGCTAGTGGTAAAATCTATGTTCTTGGTATTGGTACTACAGCCAATGGCAATCTTGAAGGTGTTGAATTTGGTGCAGATGAGAGCTTTACTCCCGCAACACATGTTGGAGTCGGTCTCTTTGATATCTCCGGAATTGCAGAGACTGCAGAAATCAATGTCTTCGGATTCTATGGAGATGATGCGGATCCAGGAACTTCTGGTCTCTTCACAATTTCTTCACAGACTGCACCAATTGTCGAGAAGTTTATTTCTTCTTGGGTTGGTATTGGAACAGTATACATCTCAGACAGAAGTGTCGAAAGAAATACCGAATCTTACTTTGGATCTGGAACAATATCTGCATTGTCTGGAGCAGCGGAAGCCTACTCTGCACAAACTCCAGAAGATACTGCTAATATTATAATTTCGGGAGACGTTAAGGAATCATTCACCAGACAACCATACACTGGTAGTGGATCAGCTACATTCTCTGGAGCTTCTGTTGTTCAATATACCCCAGCTCCTGATGGTTCGGGTACTATCAATGTTGATGGTGATGCAATTGAATCTACAACTGCAGATTATGTAGGAAGTGGAGAAGTTGTAATTGGCAACAAACCAACAGTTGATACTGTACGTGATACTGTCGATTCTGATGAAATTACATCAGATGAACAGGGTTCTGCACATGTATCGTTTGTTGCAAATCCACCAGAAGATACAATTCTGTTCAATATCTCTGGAAATGCAGATACTTCCGAGACTGCTCTCTATACAGAGATAGTAACTGGTCTCTTCACATTATCTGGAACTCTCCAAGATCTCAAGATTACCAACTCCGAGTCCGGAATTGGTACTATCTTCGTTGTAGATTCGGCGGCCGCCCGCGAGCGCGATGCCTACATTGGATCTGGATCTCTATTTGCAATATCCAGTTCCGACAGTCTCTACAGCGCACAGACTCCAGAAAATACAGTCATTCTACAAATTTCTGGATCTGCTATCACTTCAGTCGAGTCAGAGTTCTCCGCAGTTGGCGTTGGACTCTTCTCCTTCAATGGAAATGCAATTACTGCAGATATTACTTCAATACCAGTTACTGGTTCTGGAATTATTACAATTTCTGGTCAACTGGTTCATCCAGATATCGCTTTCATTCCAGCACCAGATGGTTTTGGTACGATCAATATTCTCGGATCGTCCACAAGTTCCCTACAAAAAGTATGGAATACTACAGGAACTCTCTTCACTTTCTCTGGTGGATTCGAATCCTTCAGCAAATCTACCTATGTTGGACTTGGAACAATTTATGTCGAAGAGATTGATGGATCAACTACAAATAATCCATTCGAAATCCCAAGAAGTTATGTATGTATAATTTAAAGTATAAATAAATGAAGAAGATAAACCGTCATTAAGTATTTCCATGACTAAGCAGGTACAGATAAGAAGGGGTACTACCGCCCAACACGCCGTTTTTACTGGAGCAATTGGAGAAGTTACTTATGATACTGACAAAAAGACTCTAATAGCTCATGATGGGAGTACTGTTGGTGGTATCGAGTTAGCAAGAAAAGACTTTGCTAACTTAAGAAAAGCTGAGTTCCCAGAAACTCTGCAAGTCGGTTTTAATACCGATCCAAACTATGAAACGGGATTGACAGGTAACTTAAATGTTGCTGGTATCGCAACGTTTGCGGGAATTGTTACTACTGGAATGAGTTCCACTTCCAGTATGTCTGACTGGGATGTCAGAATGGGTTATGGAAATACTGCATTTATCGTTAACGGAAATCAATATATTGGTGGAATTTCAACAGTAGTAACCACAAGAGGTACTTCTGCAACGTTCAATAATCTTAACGTAACTGGTTACGGTGAGACTACTTTTACTCTTACAACTAAGGTAACGCAACTAACAGGGGTTGGAAATACAATTGTCCCTGTTGCAAGCATTGTTGGTGTACAAACTGGTGACTTAGTAAGTATTGGTACTTATTTCCAAGAAGCTGTAATCACTGGATTTGGAAACAGTACAACTACTACTGAGTTTAACTTCGAATTCCTAAACACAGAACTTGCTGCTGACGTAGCAATTGGAAGTACTGAATTCCCAGTTAAGTCAATTGCTGGTGTTTCTATTGGAAACTCATTTACTGTTGCAGGAGTAGCAACCGATCTTGCTATTACAGGATTTAGTACATTTGCTCTTGGTGTTGTAAATGCTGTTCAATCAGCTACAGACGCAACAGTAGAAGCACCTCTTGGTGCAACAACCATTGGTGTTGCTGATACTGGAGCTGGTTCTGGTGTTGCTATTGGTTCTTCGGTCAGTACTGGTCTTGACGGAGTTCCTACTGGAACGATGCTTTACAATCCAATTACTGGATTTACAACTGCATCTAGACCTGCATTCAATTTCATATATGTTTCTGGTGACACTGTAGATTCTATTGGTGTTGGTACGGATATTATCCCAACTCCTTTTGACCCTCAAGCAAATGGAGTTTCTATCGGAAACTCAATTACTGTTTCTGATGCAGGACTAGAAGGTACAGTTTATCTTAATAATGCACCTATTATTGGTGTTAACACCGATTCTGTTGTCATTCCAGTTGGTTCTGCTTCCACAGCACTGGTAACTCCTGGAGCTAGCCTTGGTATTAGTACCATTAGAACAGATACTCCAGCTATTATTGTTGCGAATGCTGTTGCTGGAGCTGCAATCACTGTCGGTGCAGAACTAATCTACACGGAAGTACAATTACCAACTTCTCCTGCTCTAACAATTGGTGCTGGTCAGACCCTTTCAGTTGGAGTCAGTTCCGCTACAGCGGTTGGAGTTTCCACAGTAACAACTGCTTCACCTGCAATTACCGTTGGATATAGTTCAGCAACTGCTGCTGAAGTTCCTCTCAATACCGCAGTTAGTATTGAAAGACGTGTAAATGATGATAGTAGAATTAATATTCAACATCTTGGCGCTAAGAACCTAGAAGTTGTTGGAATTGCAACCATTAATGGATTAACATTCCCAACCGAAGATGGATTTGATGGACAGGTATTGACCACTGATGGTCAAGGTAATATTGGATTCGCAACTGGTGGTGGTGGATCTGGTTCGCAAGTTCTCGTTAGAGTATCACAGGCAACTGGTGATGACGGTAATGATGGTAGAACAAAACCAGTTAAGACCGTTAAGAAGGCTGCTCAAATTGCATCATTCCTTGGATACTTCTTTAACACTGGTGCAACAATTCTAGTTGAGTCTGGAGATTACATCGAAGATAACCCAATTATCCTCTATGATAATGTCAATATTATTGCAGATTCACTAAGAAACGTTGTCTTAAGACCACTAAACGCAGGTATTGACTTCTTCAAGGTAAGAAATGGTAACTATATCACTGGTCTAACATTTACCGACTATATTAACGAAAATACTAAGACTCCACAACATACCTTTAATTATGCGATCTCCTTTGACGAACCATTCAATAGTTTACTAGACAGAACAGGTTACGCTTGTACCAATACTATTAATATTACTGGTGCAACTTATGATGGTGTAACTGGTGTAACTACCATTACTTCCGCTGAACCACACGAACTATATCCAGGAAACACAGTACGTCTAACTGGACTTGGTTGGACTTGTGGATATGATGAAACTGGTATCGTTTCCTTCAGATATAATGAGGCCGTAGGTGTTGGTACTATTACACTTGCATCTTCACCAGCCAGAAATCAGAATGGTGGATCATACGGAGAAGGACAAAAACTATTCCTACATGGATTACCATTTGCATGTGCTGGGCCAGAACACGCTGGTGTAACCACAACCATCTTCCCAGATGGTACTGCTCCTAGTAAGTATTCATTCCAGATCACTGGAGTTAATACTGCTGCTAAGACACTTACAATCGATGTTGGTGTTTCCACAATTCCTCACATCTATACTGGTTATCAGAGACTTGGTATTAATACCTTCCAATACACTGAGTCAACTGGTGTCTGTACCGCAACAACCAGAGAAACTCATGGTTATCAAGTAGGAGACAAGATTGGTCTAAGAGAACTTCCATTCTCCTGTTCATCCGAGCACGCTGGCGTAACCACAACTCTGTTCCCAGATGGAACAATCAATGCAAGTAACGTAGACGGTTATACATTTACAGTTACTGGAGTAACTACAAACGGGATTACCTTCAATGCTGGTATTTCCACTATTGCACACATTTATGATGGACATGGTGAAGTAGGTGTTACTACTTTCCTCTATACCGAATCAACTGGTGTATCAACTTGCGTCGTTGCTTCTGATCATGGTTTATCAGTCGGTGATTATGTAACTCTTATTGGACTTGAGTTTGCATGTTCTGAAGAACACGCTGGTGTAACTACTTCTATCTTCCCAGATGGAACTTCACCATACGGTTATACATTCCGTGTTGAGGGTGTAGATAATGCAACAACATTTACCATCAACTCTGGTATTTCCACTATTGCACACAACTATGTAACTGGTGGTACTGCGAAGAAAGTTCCAACCGTAGAAAAACTTCCAACAATCCAGTGCGTCAAGTTCTATCCAGACGAGCATAAGAGTGGAGTTAAGGACTTCGGTGTTATTTCCGCTGCTTCTACCACAACATTCTCAATTCGTGGTGAGAAGAACGATATTGAACATAACTATGTTCCTGGTATCGGTGGTACTGCGGTATTCTCCAAACCACAAATCTTCAAGTCACCTTACATCCAAAACTGTACTATTCTTTCCAGCCTTGGTGGTAACGGTATTCTTGTTGATGGTGACAAGGTTATCTCTCCAAACGTACCTGCGGTTCAACTACTCGCTGAGAATCCTGCACAGGGAGCAATTCCTGAGTTCGGTAAGTCGATGGTTGCTGCAACCTTCACCATGATCTCCTTCGACGGTATTGGTTGGAGGGTTATCAACGATGGTTATTCACAGGTTGTTTCTTGTTTCCAAATCTTCTGCCGTTATGGATCTCTTGCACAGTCTGGTGGTTATCTATCCATCACCAACTCTGCAACAAACTTCGGTGATATCGCTCTAAGGGCAACAGGATTCTCACCAAATGCATTCTCCTTCGACAAGGGTCGTATTGCTGCAACAGGTACTTCTGGTGGATTGCAGACTCTGAAGGTCATCGGTGTTGGTAGAACTGAACAGGATCTATACGTTCTAAGATTCCTTGATAACGACTTCGTTGATAGAACCAGCCTCTTTAAGCCAATTGTTCAAAGTGCAGAAGTTAACCCATCTGTAGGCGTTAACACCAACTCAGACACTATTACAATTGCAGGTCACCCATTCGTTGATCAGGACAGTGTTGTTTACCTCGGTAATGAACAGGCAGAACCACCTATCGTAATTGGCGGTCTTGTCAATGGTAACACCTATTATGTCCAATATCTTGATGCAAGTAACTTCAAACTCTTTGAAGACGATTCCTTCAGAAGACCAACTGATCTAACCTCAGCTCCTGTAGGTATCAACACATTCCAGAAGAACAACCAGGAATTCATCGTTGATGAAATCATTGATTCGCATGATTCTTATCAGACTCTGACTCTTGCTGGAGTTGGTTCAACTGCGATCTTCAACTCTGGACAAGAAATTACTCAGTCTGTAAGTGGTGGAACTGCTACAGGTTTCGCACTAACATTTACTCCTGCGACCAGAGAACTGGTTGTATCCGTTGAAGAAGTTGGTGGAACAAGAAGATTCTTCGCAACCGGTGGTGGTAACATTGTTGACCACGGAGCAAACCCAATTGCAGTTGGTGTAACCCAGGCAGTTGGAGTTACAACACTCAGAACCATTGAGTTTAAAGTTGATTCTACAGCTGTTGGTAACGTTATTCAGGGTATTGGTAACCTACCAGTTGCATATAGATGTCACATCCACAGACCATCTATTGTTAACTCCTCTGCACATACATGGGAATACGCAGGTTCTGGTACTGACTACAACGCTCTACCACAAAACGGTGGTAAAGGCACAGTCACTGCTGAACAGGTCTCCGAACTTGGTGGTCGTGTTTATGCCTCTGGTACTAACGAACTTGGTGACTTCAAGATTGGTTCTCAGATTACTGCGGTTAACAGAACTGGTAACATCTTCTTCAATAACAAGGTGTCTATTGGAGAACTGGATTCCATCCGACTATCACTCTCTGGTGGTGTTGCTGTTGAGGAATTCTCAACCGATACTAACCTCGGTGAAGGAGAACTCGGTGGTCCACTCAATAAGAGAGTCGCTACTCAGTTGGCAGTCAGAAGTTTCATGTCCAACAGACTTGGAACCTTCATCGATAAGACCGTATCACAGAATGCAGTTCCAAATGCTGTTGTTCAGTTGAACGCTTCTGGTCAGATTAACGCTGACTTGATTCCACCTAAGGTCGTTAACTACACAAGAACACTAGTTTCCGCTGGTAGAACAGTTCTTGTTAACGAAATCCCTGCAGTCAACATTCTAAATGGTGACACAATCGTTGAACCAGAACTATCCTACGTACTCGTTCAGGACGTTGTAAGTCAGTACTTAATCCTTGATAATGATACTAGAGATTATGCGTTCAATAATGGTGATCAGGTAACATCCGCACTCGCGGCCGCCGCGATTGGTGTTGTCACAACTCCACCACAGGGTGTAGGAATTGGAACTAGTGTCGAACCTTATGTTGGATATGGTAATAGTGGTCTTGTTAAGGGTGTCTTACTTGGTGCTCCAATCAGCAACGGTGGTTCTGGATATTCCAACCCAGGCATTTACACCTGTTTCCTCAATGCCTCAACTGGTATTGGTGTCTCAGCGCTCGCCGAAGTCACTGTTGGCGGTTCAGGAACCGTTACCAACGTTGACATCAAGACTGGTGGTAGATACTATGCTAGTGGAGACGTTCTAACCGCAAGTGACTCTGATGTTGGTGGAAGATCTGGTGGTGGCGCGTTCACTGTCACCGTCAACGACATTGAGACAAGACTATATCTCAAACTCACCAATAATCAGAAGTTCGCTGGAACCGTTGCACTACCTGACTACATCGCTGATGGTGATGCAGTTGGAATTACAACACAACTAAATCTTGATCTAAGTTATGATATTGATCCAACCACGGTCGAAACTGGTGGTGATGTTGACTTCCCGAACGATAGAGTCGTTATTGGCGCAGGTCATTCGTTTGCAGATGGTGACGCTGTTAAGTACACCACGAATGGTGGAACAAACATCACTGGTCTAATCGAGAACTCCACATATTATGTCAAGACAGTTGGTATTAGTTCTTTCGAACTCCACTCCACATATTCACTCGTATCCAGACAAGACCTGTCTGGTAGTGGAATCGGAACTCATAGTTTCGTAAGATGTGGCGTTTCTACTGCGAAGGATACAATCCACTTCGTCAACCACGGATTCAGCACTGGTGATCCAGTAAGAATCAGTGGAAATACTCCACTCGGAATCGATACCAGCGCATTCTACTACGTTGGTTCTGTCGTTCAGAACGGATTCACACTACACGATACGCAATCTGACGCAACCGCCTCCGCGAGTGGTGTTACATTCAACCCAGTCGGAATGGCACAGACTGGTACTGGTAACATTACATTCACCGAACAAAATGTAAGATATCAGTTAACAGTTAACACTTCATCCACGGATATAACCAACTGGTCACTCCTCGCCAGCGCGGATATTGATGCCGCAAACATTATTTCTGGTACGGTTAATCCTTCCAGACTTGGTTCTGGTACTGCAAACTCCGACACATTCCTCAACGGTAACTCTTCCTATCAGAAGGTCGTCACCAGCGTTGGAATTGGTTCCACACAACCATTCGGAATCATCGCTTCAAGTTCTGATTACGGTGTTGGATTCGCAACTCACTACGGAGATATTCAAATCACCGCAACCAGAGTTGCAACCACTCTAGACACCTATTCAACAGTTGGTGTTGCGAAGTTCAAAACATCTACTTTCTCAATCGGAACAGATGGTGCAGTAAGTCTCAAGAACTCCGCCACGGGCGATGTTGACGCATCAACCCTTGGTACACAAACTGGTTCTTACTACCTGAACTCCGCAAACCACACGGGAACAATCCCAATCTCTCGTGGTGGTACGGGTCAGACTGGTAACCCATCAGCGGGTGCGATCCTGATTGGTAATGGTTCTGCATACAACCTCACGAACGCTCCAACGTTCACTGGAGACGTAACCTTCAACGGTGGTAGTAACGCTATCAACCTGGGTTCGGGCGCGGATATCAACGGTTCCAACTACGGTAACTGGACTGGAAACAAATCTGGTAAGATTCAATTCCACTCTAACCACCTCTACCTGCAGTTTACAAGCAATCTGTATGGTAGAAACGCTAGTGGCACCAACGTATTCAGTGTTGATTCTTCTGGTAATCTTTCAGTTAATGGCACTGGTACATTCAACTCTGATATCAGACTTAAGGAGAACATCTTCACCATTGAAAATGCTCTCGCTAAGGCCCTCGCGTTACGTGGTGTTGAGTATGACAGAAAGGATTCGGGCGATCACCAACTAGGATTCATCGCACAAGAAGTTGAACTAATTGTTCCAGATCTTGTCTACACTCCAAAGGAAGAAACCGATCCAAATTCTGTTGACTTTGGTAAGGAACCTATGAAGTCAGTTGCGTATCAAAACGTAACCGCACTTCTCATTGAGGCGATCAAGGAACAACAGAAACAGATTGAAGAACTCAGAAGTGTCGTTGAGGATCTCAAATCTCAGTTAGATAACTAAATAGAGGTAAGGGAGGTCTAACTCATGGCAATAACAGTTTCGGGTTCTACAATCAACAGTAATAGTGATTGGACTCTAAGATCTAATACCTCCACTACGGTGGAGACTATTAGAAATAATTATGCTCAAGGAAACCAAAATACCCCCGCATTTTGTTACCACGGAAACGGGGGTTGGAGGTATTTCTCCACGAATACGTGGAATGTGATGGACAATGGCAGAATGGGAACCTGGAATGGTTTCCAAAGAGCTTCGGGTGGATATGGATTTACTAATGGAAGATATTATGCTCCAGTGACTGGTTATTATTATTTCCACTGTGATTTCTATCAATATAATAATGATGGTGGAACTAATAATTATACTCACCTGTTATTTGGTAGAAATAATGGTAATGGTTGGGCAGTAGGTGGAAGAACACCTTATATTATCCATGGACATGGTGGTCCTCGTGGTGGTGCTCAGTATCCTCATGGACCAAATATTTCTGCTGTCATGAGACTAACTCAAGGACAATATTGTAATATTAGAATTTACCATAGTTCAAGTGGTCAAGCTAGATATCATGGAAACCACTCTTTCTTCTGTGGTCATCTACTAGACTAAACAAGGAGTAACATAACAATGGCTATCACTATCGGATCAGATTATATCAGGAGTAACACCGACCTTCAAATGAGGGTTAATAATGGTACTACTGTTGCAGTTTATCAAACTAATGGAATAAGATACAGTAATAGTAGAGTTCCTGCTTTTACAGCTTCTGGACAGGGTGGTTGGTATTATTCTGGACAGATGGGTGGAGATAATGCAGAATGGATTGATAGTAATATTAGTGGATGGACTTGGCAGGTATCACAACAAAATGCAGGTTCTTATGGATTTTCTGCCGGTAGATACTATGCACCAGTGACAGGTAGATATTATTTTTATGCATCTACTTATATGTACTGCAATACCAATAGTACTGATTGTTATATGCACTTCTTGTTAGCGAAGAACGGAAGTCCTTCTTTTAATAACGGAAGAACTCCATATTCAATTTATGGACATGGAACACAGAATAATTATGTAGATGGTTGTGTACATTCAACTGAAATTGATTTAACTCAAGGTCAATATGTAAATATTGAATGTAGGGGACAAAGAAACAATTCAAGAACTCATGGTAACCACACACTATTCTGTGGTGCCCTTATGGGATAATAAATACTTTTACTAGGAACCAAGAACCATGTCAATTCGCTTTGGATCTAATTATGTACAAGGTAGTGGTCAGATAGACTGCCGAAGATCAAATAATAGTACCGTAGTTTATACAACCTACGGTAAGACAGGTGATTATCCATCATTTACTGCTGCATGTACTGACAGCAACTGGAGATATGGTGGACAAATGGGTGGCAACGGCGGTTGGCGAGCTGCGTCGAGTTGGCCATATGCTAGTTGGTCAGTTAACCAAAGAGGTGCTGGTTCCTATGGATTCAATACCAGTAATGGACGATATTATGCTCCTGTTACTGGATACTACCAGTTCGGTATGAATATGTACTTGGGTAATACCACTAACAACAGTAACGGATATACCCACGTAAACTTTAGAAGAAATGGTCAGACGAGTTTCAATAGTGGTCGTCATGGTCACTCAATCTTTGGATATAAGACCCACAACTTCTATCATAATGGAGTAACAATGGAAAATGTTATTTCATTGACACAAGGACAATATGTAGAACCATCTCCATATTGGTCTGGTGGAGGTAACCTAAGAATGTATTGTGGTCACTTCCAATTCTTTGGACATTTAATTAATTAACATATATAAATAATCAATAAAAGGAGAAAACCCAAAATGGCAAGGACTCTAAGTGTCGAATTGACTGATGCTGAGTATGCGGCACTAGCGCATATTGCAGTAGATCCCGAAGACTGGTTTCAAGATATGGTAAGACTGCGTTGCAGAAATACCATCGCTGAAATTGCAGATGCAAAAATCCAGGAAATGATTGCAGATCCAACTGTAGCAAGTATTCCTGCAGATAAGACTCAAGTTTTTGAAACAGAGTTAGCAGCAGGAAGAGTCAAGTCCGCTGCCCAGATGGACGCAGAAGAAGTTGAAAGAATGCAACAATTTGTATCTACCGCTGGCGATCTAACACCAGATACTCCTGCTTTGGACGTTTGATCACCACTCACACTTAATATTAAATGATATGGTTGCTCTTTCTTGAGTAGCAGCTTCAACAGCATGAACCAACTCAGAGGGGAACAGTAAAACGTTCCCCTCTTTTATATGTTTCGTATCATAATTGACATTCGCAAAAGATCCAAACTTAGTTTTAGCTGATCTAGCATAACTGTAGGTGGTTGCTCCGTAATTGAAAAACTTTGTAGTATTCTCCTCGTTTAGTTCGAGGATATAAATTCCAGAATATACAGATCCATCATGAGTATGAGCTTCTTGCCAGTATCCTGGTTGATAAAAGTTAAACCAAATATCTTTTAAAATGTGTTTTTTTGGTTTGATGGGAACAGGGCAATTAGGATCATTATAAAATTTCTTTAACACGTTTTCTACAATTGTAGAAGTTAAATTTTCCAAAAGAAATTCCTTATAATCATATGGATCAAAATAGTTGGTGATTACTTCACAATCCCATACCTGTGGAGCTAAGTTTAATCTTCTATGTACTTTTCCTGGAACAGTGTGATATTTTTCTTTCAATGATTCTTCCTTTATTTTTGGAAGAATTTTATCTTTTAATTCCTGATGTCCTTCGACTTCTGTCCAATAAAGAAATGGTGCAGGCCACACGACCATATTATCAGCTTCAATTGCCATAATTACGTTCTAACACATAACATATATATTATAGATGAATACATTAAGTTTTTGACTTGGAGATTTAAATGAAAATTAAGAAAGTCGTCATTGTTGGCGGTGGTAGTTCTGGTTGGATGACAGCTGCTGCTTTTTGTAGACAATTTCCAGAAATGGAAATAACATTAGTTGAATCAAAAGATATTAAAACTATTGGTGTTGGGGAGTCAACACTATTTGGAATAAACCAATATTTGAGTTTGTTGGATATTGAAGATAAAGACTGGATGCCTGAATGTGATGCAACTTATAAAGTATCCATTTCTTTTACAGATTTCAGAGAAAAAGGTTCCAATTTCCAATATCCATTTGGCAATGCGGCTGCATTAAATCAGATGCCTTTGGGACTGGATTGTTGGCCAATTTTGAGACAAATGGATCCTGAGGGAAATCCAATTGATAAGTTTGCAGAATTTTATAATCCGGTTACCTATCTGGCAAAACTGAATAGGATGACTTATAACGAAGATGAGTCTATTCCTGCGTTTGATTCCCTTGGTGATACTGCTTATCACTTTGACTCAACAAAATTTGGATCAAATGTGAGTACAAAATTTGTCTTCCCTGTGGACTACAACATGTTCTTGGTGATGTTGTCGATGTTGTTAAGAAGGAAAATGGTGATGTAGACTATATTACCACCGATTCGGGTTCTAAACTTGAAGGTGATCTTTTCATTGATTGTACAGGATTCAAATCACTACTACTTGAACAACACATGGGTAGTGAATTTATATCTTATGCAGATACTCTTCCAAATGATAAGGCTTTGGCAACTAAACTGGAGTATGATGATCCAGAAGTTGAAATGACAAATTATACCGATTGTACTGCAATTGAAAATGGTTGGGTTTGGAATATTCCACTGTGGGATCGTATCGGTTCTGGTTATGTTTATTCGAGTAAATTTGTTGATAGAGATCAAGCATTAATAGAATTTAAAAATCATTTAAAATCCAAGGGAAAAGAAATTCCAGAAGATGCAGAGATTCTAGACATTGATATTAAACATGGTAGACACGATAAAGCTTGGGTTAAAAATGTAGTTGGTGTTGGTTTGGCTTATGGATTCATTGAACCACTAGAATCTACTGGTCTTCTAACCACTCATGAAAATATTTACAAACTTGTCAGAATCATCCAGAGAAGAAATGGATTTGTTTCCGGTGTAGACAGGCAGATGTTAAATGATCATATGCATCATGTTGTAGATGGTTTCAGAGCATTCTTAGAGACACACTATCAATTATCACAGAGAGATGATACTGAGTATTGGAGAGAAGTAACAGACTATGAAATTTCTGACAATATTGACCTAGAACAACTTAGACTTGCAGTAGTTTCAAGTTCTCATTTCCGTGGTCTGAAAGGTGGTATGCCATATATTGCTGCAGGTTTCGGATATTTGCCAAGTTATAAAGTCGGAAAAATGATGGGAGAAATAAACCCAGAAGATTTGCAAGAATTTGAAAACGTACAAAGAGAATTTGAGATGTTCTCGGAGTCCTTATCATCCTACGTTGAAACTCTACCAACACATAGACAGTTCTTGTTAGATAACATTTATTCTTGATCATGTTCAATAGAAAAAACAAAGTAACTTTTTGTTCTCACGAATCTAGTCAATACTTAGAAACACCATATCCAGCATATAAACAATTCCCAGAGTGGTTTATTGAAAGTAATAGGGCATCTTCAGGATGTCCTTTCATGAGTGTTTTGAAATATAATAAATTATCTGGTGAGTTTAAACCACCCAATCCAGATATAGCACATAAAATAGTAAAAAATTCTACGGTCAAAAATTGCCCTGGAATTGTTGATTATTTAAAGACGGGATATGTTTTACCTGCATGGACTGATTTTACAATTAGACATGTAAAAGGTAAGATGTTGATAGATTCTGCTGTCATAATCGAGGATACGGATTATGGATTGCACAGAAAAGATCAATATTCTGGCATGAATGAATCGCAACTACCAGAGATGGGAATGTTTCATAAACTTTCTAGTCCTTGGTGGATCAAAACATCTCCAGGAGTTTCCGTATTAATCACGGATCCTTTTTGGGAAAGAAATAAATCATTTACTTCAGTTTCTGCAGTTGTTCATCCTGATCAATCACCAGTAAGATTAAAATGGTTCTTTGAACTTAATCAACAACTAAAAAATGATACCGAAATTTATGATGAGTCCTTACAAGTAATAAAAAAAGGTTCTCCATTATTTTTAATAATTCCATTTAAGAGAGAATCTTTTACACATGACTTTGAATATTTGGATGATTTAAAATTAAATACTCTTAAAAAACAGGAAGAATTTAATAAGACCGCATGGTTTTCTGAATCAACATATGATAAATTTAGAAAAACTTTTAATATCTGGTTTAGATAAATGTATAACTACGAAACTTCTAAGATAATAAAATTATTAAATGATGATGAAGTCAAAGAAATTCAAAGACTTCTGAGTTCTTGTAAAAGATCAACTGATTGGGTAAATGGAAATGGTTCTTTTAGAGGTGTAGAAGGCACAAAATCTAATTTAGAACTTCATAGTCCATTTGTTCTAAAAAAAGTTAGATCTATGGTCGTGGAAGCTTGCAATAGATGTAAAGAATATACTGATTTTGTTCTCCCAAGATCATTTGAAGGTTGTATAGTAAGCAAAACAAGTGAAGGTGGATATTATAATACACATACTGATTGTGGAGATGTTGGAGATTTTAGTACGACCATATTTTTATCTGACAAAGATTCTTATGAGGGCGGAGAATTATCTCTATTAATAAATGGAAAAGAACAAAAAATAAAACTAAATCCTGGATATTGCGTAGTTTATCCAACTGGAACTCCACATAGAGTCAATAAGGTGACCTCTGGTGATAGATATGCATTTGTATTTTGGGTAAAATGTATTATTAGAGATCAAACCATATTAGATTGTTGCAGAGAACTTAGAAGTATTAAATTCAATGAAATACCTATTGAATATCAAGAGACTATGGAAGAAGGTTTAAGTGATATTAAATTTAAAGTAGATAACACAGTAAATAGACTAATGCGACGATTTGGAGAATTCGCCGACTAATTTATAAATACCTCTATAGGACTAGGGGTATTTTTTTTATGGCGCAGCCATCTAGTAGAGCGGAGTTGAAAGACTATTGCCTCAAACAGTTAGGAAAGCCAGTTTTAGAAATAAATGTAGATGATGATCAGATTGATAATCTGATGGATGATGCCATCCAATATTTTCATGAACATCACTATGATGGTATTGATAGAGTTTTCTTAAAACACAAATTAACTCCCGCAACCAAAGACACGTTAACACAGTCTGGAGTTTCCACAACGACCTCGGCAAACGTTGTAGGCGCAGGTTTAACCACGATTGAGTACACTGAAGGGGTAAACTACTTACCACTGCCAGACACGATTATAGGTGTCAATCAGGTGATGAAAATTGATCATAATACTATTTCTGCAGGTCTATTTAATATCAAGTATCAGTTATTTTTGAACGATGTTTATTACTATGGTGCTCTAGATTTATTGAACTATACGATGGTGAAAAGATATCTAGAAGACCTAGATTTCTTATTGAATCCTAAGACTCAAGTAAGATTTAATAAAGCGAATCATAAATTATACTTGGATGTTGATTGGAATAATGTTGGTCAAGATGAGTATTTGGTAATAGATTGTTTTAGAATACTTGATGGGGCAGACGCACCTAAACTTTATAATGACTCATGGTTGAAAAAATATCTAACCGCATTGATTAAGAAACAATGGGGTATGAATATGATGAAATTCCAAGGAGTTATGCTTCCTGGTGGAGTTCAATTAAATGGAAGACAAATCTATGATGACGGAGTTCAAGAAGTAGAAAAACTAGAACAAAAACTCAGAACTGATTATGAGTTACCACCAATGGATTTAATAGGTTGATATGTCACCACTCAATTCTTACTTTTTACAAGGTTCTCCAGGTGAACAGAGGCTTGTACAAGATTTAATTAATGAACAACTTAAAATGTATGGACAAGATGTTCTATACATGCCTAGGAGAATAGTTGGAGAAAATAGTGTTATAAAAGAAATAACTGCTTCAAAATTTGATGACAGTTATAGGATTGAAGCTTACCTTATGAACACTGACGGATTCAGTGGAAATGGAGAGTTGTTGACAAAATTTGGAATCAGAAATAATGATGAGATTAATCTTGTAATCTCCAAAGAAAGGTATGATGATTTCATAATTCCTCTTCTAAAATTATGGCCTGAAGGAGATAGAAGAGATGCAGCCAGACCACAAGAAGGGGATTTAATTTGGTTCCCTCTAGATGAATCTTTATTTGAAATTAAGTATGTAGAAGGTAAAAAACCATTCTATCAACTACAACAACTCTACGTTTATGAACTTAGATGTGAGAGATTTGAATATGAAGATGAGATTATCGATGTACCAAATATTGATGAAAGTGGCGTAGAAGTTAATGAATCCATCAAAGAATTTGGAAATATCTATAATATTCAAATGGTTGGAGCTGCAGCAACTACCGCTAATGCAACAGTTGGATATGCATCAACTGATCCAAATTCCAAGTCCGTACAATATATTGATCTATTAAATGACGGATTTGGATATGATTTTGCACCGACTGTTTCAATTTCCACTGCACCAAGTGGTGGATCTAATGCAACTGCGGTTGCAATCATGACAAGTAGAGCATCCAATCAAAAGTCATCTATCGATAGAGTATTAATTACAAATCCAGGATTTGGTTATACAGTACCACCAACAGTCACATTCACGGGTGGTGGAGGTTCTGGTGGAATCGCAACTGCTGTTATAAACACTGGTGTACTTGGAGTTATTGGAATTACTACTGGTGGTGTTGGATATACAACCACTCCAAAGGTATACATCGACAGAATATTCATTCCATCCAGTTCTGGCATCTCTTCAAACATTAACAATGCACAAGCAGAGGCAGTTCTCAATACGGATGGAGTTGTTGTTGAAATTCGTTATTCAAATGCTGGAGCTGGATACACATTTACTCCAGGAGTAACTCTTACAAATCCAACATCACCAACCTTTGGAGATTATGAATATAACGAGGTTGTAACTGGCAGCAGAACAGGTACTACTGGTTATGTTAAAGAATGGGATTACACAAATAGAGTTCTGAAACTTGCGGTTGTGGATGGAACATTTGCGAAGGGTGAAGCTATTGTGGGTGCTGCTGCAAGTTATAAAGTTTCAACAGTACAGACAAATCAATTCTTGGATGAATATGCAAGTAATGATGATATTGAGTCTGAAGCAGATTCATTCCTTGACTTTAGCCAAGGGAACCCCTTTGGGGAATACTAAATAATTAGATAAAAGGCACAAATCGGTGTATTGTAATGTTTTCTAATTATTTTTACCACGAGATTTTGAGGAAGACTATCATATCTTTTGGTACTCTTTTTAATGATATTCAGATAAAACACAAAGATAAGTCAGGTGGTGATTTTAGTATCATTACCGTTCCTATTGCTTATGGACCCATTCAAAAGTTCTTAGCAAGAATTGAACAATCTCCAAATGTCAGAAAGGAAGTTGCAATCACACTTCCTAGAATGTCGTTTGAAATGACAGGTATTTCTTATGATCCTGGTAGAAAAAATGCTACCATGCAAACGTTCAAGGCATTAGATAAAGATAATAATGAAATGACAAAGGTCTTCATGCCTGTCCCATATAATGTTAATTTTAAACTTTCTATAATGTCAAAGTTGAATGAAGATGCTTTGCAAGTTATAGAACAGATTCTTCCATATTTCCAACCACACTTTAATCTAACAGTAGATTTAGTATCATCTATTGGAGAAAAAAGAGATATTCCAATGATATTGAATAATATATCAATGGATGATCAATATGAAGGAGATTTCACATCAAGAAGAGTTTTAATTTACACTTTAGATTTTACAGCTAAAACGTATCTATTTGGTCCTGTCGGAAGTCCAAACGAGGCACTTATCAAACAGGTACAAGTTGATCATTATACTGATACTAATAGAGTAAATGCTTCTAGACAACTTAGATATGTGGTTGAACCTAGAGCAATCCAAGATTATGATAATGATGCAACTACTCAGTTGTCAGAAGATATCACTTCAGAAACAACTCAATTTGATGTTGTAGATGCAACACCACTATTAGAAAAGTCATATATTGCCATTGGTGAGGAATCAATTTATATTCGTAAGATTTCTGGAAATACTCTAACTGTAAATAGGGCTCAAGATAGAACCATTGCTGGTCAGTATATATCTGGAACTGCGGTTAACGTAGTTAATAATAATGATGATGATCTAATTGATCTTGACGACGACTTCGGATTCAGTGAATATCGTTATGATTACGGTGATGGAAAAGTTTATAGTACCACTAAAGGAACGGATGTATGAGTTTCGAAGATATTGATAAGGCATTAGATATTGAGAGCACTCCGATAAAATCGGAGATGGTCGAATCAAAGAAACCTGCAATAAAAAATACTCAGACTCCTGAAGAACAAATTCAAAAGGATTATGAGTATTCTCGTGGACAACTTTACTCTATTATCGAAAAGGGTCAAGAAGCTATTGATGGTATTCTCGAACTTGCACAAGAATCGGATTCTCCAAGAGCATATGAAGTTGCAGGTCAGTTAATCAAAAATGTTGCTGATACTGCAGATAAGTTGATGGATCTTCAGAAGAAAGTTAAGGAAGTCAATAAAGAAGAAAAAGGTTCTACTCCCACTAATGTTACTAATAATGCAGTATTCTTAGGATCCACTGCAGAACTACAAAAGTTTCTTAAGGGATCGATGAAAGGGGATCTCCCTAAATAAAATATAGGAAAATATCAGTATAAGAATGACAAGACGTACATTCAAGGAGTGGGTATCTAAATCCACACTCAAAGAATCTAAATGTAAGTGTGATTGTGGCAAGGTTCCTTGTGTGGAGTGTGGTGGAGATCACCATAAAGATGAACTGAAAGAAGATAAGAAAAATAAAGAAGACTGTGGTAAAGGGAAGTATTGGTGCATGACTGATAAGAAGTGCAAAAAGATTCCTAAAGGTTGGCATATGATGAGAAGTGGACTCATCATGAAGGATAAGGAACATGAGGAAGAGGAAGAAGGTAAAAAGAACGGTAATGGAAATGGTGAAGGTTCAGAATCAAATGGTGGCGGGGTAAGCGAGTCTTCTTGTGGTTCAACATCAAAGAAGAAAAGAAAGAAATTGTCTGAGATGATTTCTACTTCTATGAGCGGTAGAAAATATAAAAACATTGATAACCCAGAAGATCAAAAAAGAATTCGTAAAGAAAAAGACAAAAAGAAACAAGAAAAAGAAGAGTCTTCGAAGAAAAGAAAAACTGAACTAGCTGATCTTAGAGTAACCAAAGGTATTCGTTTCTACGACAAGAAAGGATCTGGTTATATCAAAGATGGTAAAAAGAATTATGACGAATCCGTAAGTCTCGATGAAAAGTGCTGGAAGGGATATGAGAAGAAGGGGATGAAAACTATGTTTGGTAAAAGATATCCAAACTGTGTGAAGAAAGAAGAGTATTCTGATTGGAGAAGTGAACTTGAAGAAGCAAACAAAAGTGGTGATAATTCTCTGCGTGACTGGTTTAGCAAGAGTCGTTCTTCTGATGGCACCCCTGGTTGGGTTCAGTTGGGTGGCAAATACGCAGGAAAGCCCTGTGCAAGACAAGAAGGACAAACAACCAAACCAAAGTGTGGTTCTTCAAAAATGAAGAGAAACCTCTCCAAAAAAGAGGAAGAGAGAGCATTCCGTCGTAAGAATCAGGAAGATCCAAATCCAGATAGAAAGGGCAAGGCAAAGAATGTTGCCACTGAAGAAGTAAAGAAGGATCACGAGTATGAAATGGCTCGTCGTCAACTTGCAACAGTAAACAATGCCTCCAAGAGACTCAAGAAAAAAATGGGTAAGAAAGGAGAAGGTGAACTAAAAGCATGGGTACAATCAAAACTTACTAGAGCTGCAGACGATATTGATACAGTTGCAGACTATATGACCAATGAATCTGAGGGATTCTCAGATTGGAGAAATGAAATGACGGAAGGATATATGCGTATCCAGGCCGGTGGACAGACCATTGAAAAGCGTAATGGACGCACAATTCAAGATACCACTCGCGGTGTTGATAATAGACAAACATCAACTCCATCACCTTCCGCTAGACCTTCATCTATGTCAGGTCCATCTGCAGCTGAACAACAGAGACTATTGCGGATGTATAATCAACAGAGAAGACAACAATCATCTACACCAAGACCAACGACACAAACTAGTACAACAAGTTCAAAACCAACTACATCTTCAAGTTCAACTTCAGGTTATGGGAACGTTGGTGCAGTTGGAAATGTTGGAGGAAATCTTAGATTTATTAAAGATAGAAGCGCAGCAAGAAATGCTGCTCTTGCTGATGCCCAAAGGAGAGCTAGAGGTTTATCAAATTCTTATGAACCAGAAGGTGAACTGATTGGCGAAGGTGAAAAGGATGCATGTTATCATAAGGTCAAGTCCCGTTATTCTGTATGGCCTTCTGCATATGCATCTGGTGCATTAGTCAAGTGTCGTAAAGTCGGTGCTAAGAACTGGGGAAACAAGACCAAGAAAGAAGGTTATGAGTTTTCCAATTGGAGAGATGAGTTCAAAACAACAGAATATGAAACTGTTGATATTATTGAAACAACTCCACTAAAAGAGACTGAAGAAATTAGATATTGTCCAAAGTGCAAAAAGAATGAGAAGAAGAGAGAATGCAAGTACGGTGAAAAGTATTGGAAGATGTTCTCTCTACCTCCATCATTAGGTGGCGGTGGTGCTTATGATCCTAATGAAGTTCATCCTGCCAATGAAGGTGTTAGTTTTGAAATTGGAAAGGGCCACAGAAAAGCAAGTAGAACTGCAAAGATTAGAAATCTAGCAAAAGGTACAAAAAATGAGGGAGAGAAGGAAGCGGCAATGAGAAAATTGCCTGGACCTTCTTTAGCCCTTAAAGATTCTGTCATCTATCCAGGTGAACTGAAAACGGAAGATTATCAGAAATTACAGAAAACTGGTAATGTTTTCAGTATAATGCTTATGTGGAGAGGTAAAACTTATCGTTTACAACTCTTCTTCTCTGGTCCTAAGAGACCATCAAGAGAAGAGGTCAAGGCGGAGATTCAAAAGTTCTACCCAGGTGGAATTTTGACTCATTATTATCCAAGTCCATCCGATCCATCTCAGCCAATTGTAGTAATTCAAAGGTAACCCAAATGAACCCATCTGACATAACACTTGATACAACATTTAGAATGTTTGAATATGAGAAGATGGCTAGGGACATAGATAAGATGGACTTGGAACAGGCAATAAATTGTGCCAAGTCTTATTTAAAATTATATCTCAAACAACAAGAGGTAGTTATAGGTTTATCAAAAATGTGATTTTATGAGTGATCAGGTATATCTTGGTAATCCCAATCTAAAAAAAGCGAACGTACCAGTTCAATTTACACAGGAACAAGTACTTGAATTTATCAAGTGCAAACAAGACCCTGTGTATTTTGCACGTAACTATATCAAGATCGTTTCTCTTGACTATGGTGAAGTGCCTTTTGACATGTATGGATTCCAAGAGAAATTAATCAAAAATTTCCACGAAAATAGATTCAACATTTGTAGAATGCCTCGTCAGACAGGTAAATCTACAACTTGTGTTTCTTATCTATTGCATTATGCAGTGTTTAATGATAATGTAAACATTGCGATCCTTGCAAACAAAGCGTCCACAGCACAGGATCTTCTTGGAAGGTTACAGTTTGCATACGAGAAGCTGCCAAAGTGGATGCAACAGGGTATTGTATCTTGGAACAAACGATCTTTAGAACTGGAAAATGGATCAAAGATTATCGCCGCGTCTACTTCTGCATCTGCTGTCCGTGGTGGCTCCTATAATGTCATCTTTCTGGACGAGTTCGCATTCATCCCGAATCACATTGCTGATGACTTCTTTGCCTCTGTTTATCCTACTATCTCGTCAGGTAAGTCTACAAAAGTCCTGATCGTTTCTACCCCCAAGGGTATGAATCATTTCTACCGCATGTGGCATGATGCGGAGAAAGGGAAGAATGAATATATTCCAACTGATGTTCACTGGTCTGAAGTCCCAGGTAGGGATGCAAAGTGGAAAGCACAGACCATTGCAAACACATCTGAACAACAATTCAAGGTTGAGTTTGAGTGCGAATTCCTTGGATCTGTTGATACTTTGATCTCGGCACCCAAGTTGAGGTCAATGACTTATGACGATCCAATCAAGAGAAATGCAGGATTGGATATCTATAAAGAACCAGAAAAAGATCACAATTATATTCTTACAGTTGATGTTGCTCGTGGTGTAGAAAAAGATTATTCTGCGTTCGTTATATTTGATACTACCACTTTCCCGTATCAACTTGTAGCAAAATACAGGAACAATCAAATCAAACCAATGTTGTTCCCAAATATCATTAAAGATGTTGCTACATCATATAATAAAGCATTTGTCCTTGTCGAAGTTAATGACCTAGGAGAACAAGTGGGTCAGATTCTTCATATGGATCTTGAATACGATAATATCCTGATGTGTTCTATGAGAGGACGTGCGGGTCAAATTGTTGGTCAAGGATTCTCTGGTAAGAAATCCCAGATGGGAGTCAAGATGTCTAAGACTGTCAAAAAGACAGGATGCATGAATCTCAAGACTTTACTTGAAGACGATAAACTAATTATTAACGACTACGATATTATTAGTGAACTAACTACCTTTATTCAAAAGTCAAACTCATTTGAAGCAGAAGATGGGTGTAATGATGACCTTGCAATGTGTCTAGTTATTTTTGCATGGTTGGTCATGCAAGATTATTTCAAAGAGATGTCCGATCAGGATGTCCGTAAGAGAATCTATGAAGATCAAAGAGATCAAATTGAAGCGGACATGGCACCATTCGGATTTATCTCAGATGGACTAGATAGTCAAGACAGTTTCATAGATGAAAATGGTGATCGTTGGCACATGGATGAATATGGAAGTAGTCAGTATATGTGGGACTATCGATAATGGACATTGATGACCAGTTTGAATTAGAACACTTATTTCTAACTGAAAGAAAGTGTAGAGTATGTGGAGAAATAAAAGATTTACTTGATGGATTTTACCTAACAAGAAAAGACAGAGGCACTATTCCATCAGCATATTCATATGAGTGTAAGGTTTGTACTATAAAAAGAATAACGGTAAGTAGAATGACCAATAGAGTGTTTGATAAGTGGGAATATCCTGACTGGTAGGATGTTCATTGGCGGTTTCCCCATTATAAAGTAAGCAAATTCTAAATATTAGTAGTTAAACTGAAACTCTCTAGAGGGAAAGACATGTCGCTAAATTTAGTATCGCCAGGCATAAAGGTCAGGGAAGTTGATCTTACTGTAGGAAGACTTGATGCAGTAAATGATCAAATCGGAGCTTTTGTCGGACCTTTCTCCAAGGGTCCAGTAGATGTTCCTGTTCTTGTAGAAACAGAAAAAGACTTACTCAACACTTTCGGAAGACCATTGGATAACGATGGTCAATACGAATATTGGATGACTGCATCCTCATACTTATCATACGGTGGTGTGATGAGAGTAGTAAGAACAGATAACGGTAGTATCAAGAACGCTAATTTCCCTGTATCCACACCGGTATCCTTAAAGATTAAAAATCAAGAAGATTACGCAAGTAATTATTCTTCTGCCAGTGATTGGATCTATGCAGCAAAAGATCCAGGATCATGGGGAAATGGATTAACAGTTTGTGTTATCGATAACTCTGCTGACCAAGAACTAGGAATAGGTACTTTTGGTATTCAAGTTGGATACGCAATTACTTGTGGATTCTCAACTGACTTTGCAGATAGTAAGGGTAATGTAGATCAGTTCTCAGGATTTGTAAAAGGCGTCGTAACTGGCGTTGGTAAAGATAAAATTGATGTTAAAATTGTAAGTTTACATAGTGATACCGCTGATGCAGTAGAAACAGAATATAGTGCTGCTGGACTGGGCAGAATTCTTGGTGGTGCAGGTCAATATTGGCAGGTATTTGATAATGTTGGAACTGCAACTTCTCTAGAGAAGTTTAGAATGAATAATAACGCAAGTGTTGGAGTTGGTTCAACTACAATCACTTCCACTACTGGAGTCATTGCAGATATTCAAAGTAATAACAGCATTCTCGTTGGTGATTTAATTCAAACACTAAACGGAACTCTAACTGCAAGAGTTACTGGAATCACAACTGATTCAATTATTCTAGATAGCGCTTCACCTGTTGCATACGCATCGACTACTTTAGTAGTTAGATACGCTAGAAACTCAATTGATATTTTAGCAGATGGTTCAAATACATTAACTAAAGGAGAAGGTCTATATACAAAGGCAAATAATACTGCAGATGATTGGTACGCTAGACAAACTTTAGGATTGACTAATACATCAATTCTTTGGAACTCCATTGCACCAAAACCCAATACATCACAATATGCTAAGGAAAGGGGTGGTAAGAACGACGAAATGCACGTCGTTGTAGTTGACGACAGTGGATCTATCACTGGAATCGCTGGAAATATCTTAGAAAAATATACAAATCTAAGTAAAGCAACAGATACAAAGATTTCTCCCGCAGAAAACGTTTACTATAAGAATTATCTTGCAAATGTTTCTGCTTATATCTTTGCAGGATCAAGTGATGCTGTACAAGGTAGTTCATTCACCTCTCTTGATGGATGGACTTTACAGAGTGGATCAACAATTGCTTGGGGACAGTTAGCTAGTGGAATTAACTTTGGATGTGCTGGAAACAAAACTTACTCTCTAAGTGGTGGTTATGATTATTCTTCAGCAAATGGAGGAATGGCAGTAACTCTTGCGGATATCGTAAGTTCTTATGAACTGTTCAGAAATCCTGCAGAATATGATGTAAATTATCTCATCTGTGGTCCTGATGGAGGATCAACAACATTTGAATCTCAAGCAAAAGCTAATAAACTGATTGATATTGCAGAAGCTAGAAAAGATTGTATTGCTTGCATTTCACCAACAAAAGCTTCTGTTATCAACATAACGAATACGGATACTCAAACAAACAACGTTCTATCGTTCTTTGACTCCGTATCATCTTCATCTTATGCAGTATTTGACTCTGGTTATAAGTACATGTTTGATAGATTTAATAATGAGTTTAGATATATTCCGCTTTGTGGTGACATTGCTGGAATTATGGCAAGAACTTCTATTAATAACTTCCCATGGTTCTCACCTGCTGGTGCTTCCAGAGGAACAATTAATAATGCAGTCAAACTTGCATATAATCCTTCGCAGGCACAAAGAGATCTTCTCTATCCTAATAGAATTAACCCAGTTATCTTCTCACCTGGTGCTGGAATCATTCTATTCGGAGACAAGACTGGATTGTCAGTCGCGTCTGCCTTCGATAGAATCAACGTTCGTCGTCTATTCTTGACTGTCGAAGATACGATCTCAAGAGCTGCAAAAGCACAACTCTTTGAGTTCAATGATGTTATCACTAGATCAAACTTTGTTAATATTGTTGAACCATACCTCC
>BCSF01000037.1_pt1 | contig 55969 bp, 72 predicted proteins | sample 1016431 | NCBI WGS metagenome assembly BCSF01 (sample SAMD00045685;SAMD00045686;SAMD00045687;SAMD00045688;SAMD00045689;SAMD00045690;SAMD00045691;SAMD00045692;SAMD00045684;SAMD00045690;SAMD00045691;SAMD00045692;SAMD00045684;SAMD00045685;SAMD00045686;SAMD00045687;SAMD00045688;SAMD00045689, study... | reverse complement strand
GAGCAAGCTCTGACATGAAGTTAGTTAATAATGACGAGCGTTAATTACTGTATCGAATCTTGTCATCTATCCGCTTGATCTGCTCTCGACCAGCGGGGCGCATCATGAAGAGGGTCAACTCCGCTCCAGGGTTCTTCGGTTCCCCGGCCTAACGCCCAGTAATCTCTGACATAAAGGAAGGCATGAGCAGTGTGTAATAACGTGTGTTTACGATTATTAACATGTATACTGCCCATGTCTTCGTTGTTTGCCGACACTGAAGATACCACAATATTGACCCCCTAAGTCAACATAGTGGACTCCCGTAGCCCCCTCTTTCGAGGGGGTTCTTTTTTACGCCTCATGCTGCACCAGCTCCTGCCAAGGCATAAACCACTCAGCGATCTGAACTGACTCACCATAGCGATTAAGCACGGTTTTTCTCTCAGTAAAGATGGTGTAGCCTTCTGCACGCAGCTCACTAATGCGGGCCGGTGTTTCAATGACCCCTAACTGATCCCATGCGTTTAGCCGGGTTAGTTTCTTGCCGCTTTTTAGATACGACAATACACGTTTCTTCTGACTCATTGCCTTTCTCCCGTTGTGAAAAACTCAGTAATTGGCACGCCGAAGTAATCAGCCAGCGTGCCGAGTGTGTCCACTGAATCGATTTGCTGTCTCCAGCGGTATACAGTGGCTCTAGAGACGTCTAAGCGCGATCGCAGGTGAGAGCCTGCTTGATCGTCAACTTCTCGTAGAAGCTCGCAGAATCGCTCTGCGGCCAGTTTAGAAGGGGATGTCATCTTCAGGGAATCCTTCTGGCTCTGGTTGTGGTGCCAAAGCCTTTTTAGCTTCCGCGATGCCCTTGGCTGCAGTTTCAGCCTTATCCCAAAAAGACAGCTTCATGTACTTGTTGCCGGCCTTAGAAGTGTTAATCCAGGCGTTGATGCCCTCTTCGGTAACACCATCCTTGTGCATGTAGTACCCGTAGTAATCAGCGTCACTCTCGGATGCCTTCTTTTTGTTCTTAAACAACCGGCCTTCGCCGGGCTTCTTTTCGTAGTCCATTAGCTTTCTCCCTTTGGATTTTGCTTCATGCATTTGACTTCATAAGTCGTAAATATGCCCCCTTTGCTGGGCGCAAGGTTTAAAGCGAGCTTTACATCGTTTGGTGTTTCCTCAATAACTGCTCGCAACATCTCCCAATCTTCGTTGGCAACAGCCTCTTTGACTTGGTAGACAAAATCGAAATGCTCACGCACGGCTTCGTTGTACGCTATCAATTCCGCATGAGGCGATTCCTTAAAATCGTCTGCCTCATCCTCTGAGTACACGTAACCATGCAAACCAGCCAGCTTGAGAATTACACGGTCTTTAGCGCGCTTCTCAGCCATCGCAAACGGGTAAGCGTTCTTGCAGTTGTTTGGCGCAACCTCACCGATTGACCACGCCTCCATATCACCAAGCCGGCCAGTAACTTGGATGGCTACCTGTTTGTTAGCTGGATCAGTTACGAGGTGAACAGGCGCATCGAATGTGATGCCCTTCTTTGCCGCAATCTTCTCTAGCGCCTTATGCAAGATCACGCGCGTACCATGACAGTCCCACGTAGAGGTTTTGGCTGTCTCGCCAATCTCTTTGAGAACATCGATAACAGGCTGTGGAATATCACTCATAACTAAGCTCCCTTTGCCATTTCTTCGTAGGTCACGTCCTCGTAACCCTGTTGTGGTGCCGCGCTCAGTGCATACTCTTGGCGTGCAAGCTCTTCACCTGCCGCGTAGCCTTGTGAGTACGCATCAGACATGCGCGGCTTCAGCTCCATGTAGCGACCAAAGTAGCCGGCCTCAAAACCGTGCCGGTACTCCCTAGCTAAGAGCTGAGAAACATGCTTCCAGCCTTCGCTCATTACCTGCTCGTAATCACTCATCACGATCCCCCTCGAACTTCATGCACTGGTAGTAGCCGTTGTAATAAGCGTCGGTTTTGTGCTGCTTGCTGGTGATCTTTTCCTCGTAGTCAGTCCAGCCCGCGATGAACGCCTGCTCACACAACTCAAGGTAATCAGCCAGGCGCGCATCCATTTCGACCTCTTGCACCGTTTTAGGTCGGTCAACGATCCAAAATAAATCGTTTAGCCTGCTTCCGTTGATAGGCTTACTCATAGCGCTAGACCTCGCTCGTACTTATAAGTCGCAAGATCATCTGGCTCGCCCATCTGCGCGTTGTGCTTGTGCGACTCTTCTACGAGCCACTTCTCAAGGTAGTCAGAACAACCGCACCAAAAGATATCGCGCGTCATCTCAACCCAAGGGCCAGACGCCTGACTATCGACAAACAGATTCATGAGCCACTCAGCCATGTTTTTGCGACATGACTGCTCTCCAGCTCTATAGAACTCTTCAAACACGGCAGTAGAAATGATCTCATCGTAATCATTGAGGAACGCCCACGCGATTAGCTCACCGCGAGTCTCACCAACGATTAAATGAATATCGGACTGCCAACCCGGAAACCTCTGATTGAGGTCGTAGATATCAATGTACATAGCTTTCTCCCTTTGTGTACCTAGACGCCTTGCGGCGTTTCGCCTGAGTCTCACAGGCTCATCAGTAGGTTTAAAAAGGGATATCGTCGCCTTGAGGTGAAAACCACACTTCAGTGGTCTCAAAACGAGCTGACGCTAGAAATGGGCATACTGCATGCGCGTCTACATAAACTGGCTCAGTACGATCTAATTCTTCTTGAACATGATCGCGTGCGTTTTCGATGGCTTCTTCGTAAGTAAGTAACATAGCTTTTCTCCCGTCGTGCGTTATTGCACATAAGAGATATTACCTACAACTGACTAGTGTTGCAACATCTGAGACAAAATTTATTTAAATATCTTGCTTGGTGTGTCGCCTAATGCGACAGCGAGGTGTTCTACGTGGAACTTAGGGGTACTCTCCGGTACGGATCATGTGGGCTACGTCTAGGGCGCGCTGGCCTACTTGGTTGGCCCACCGAGAGTCTAGGAACTCATCAGCGGCTTTTTCGTAATCACCGACTGCCATAGCCCCCACAGCATTTTTAAAGCCCATGAGCCGGGTCAGGCCAAGGTTAAAGCATAGATTAACGATAGCGTCCTGACGTACCGCATCGAGGTCAGCAAACCACGACAAGCCGACCAGCTCCTGCTTACAGCGTTTGATGTCGTTTTCTAGCAGGTAATCGATTTCATCGTCAGACAGGCCCAAAGAACCCTCTTCAATGCATCTGCCTACACCGATTGTGGCAAGGCCAGACGTACAGCGATAGAAGTGCGTGCGCACGCCCTCGTGTATTCGTAGCTGATCGGACAGCTTGCTCATTTTCCGCTCTTGCTCGCACCGAAGTAGAAGCTCACCACAGAAGACACGATACCCCCGAGATAGCCAAGCACCAAGTTAACGACGTTAAGGTCATTTTCATCAGCAGGCATGATAGTAACGAGCAGGATATAAAAACCAAAAAGCAAAACGGACAGAAGTGCAATAGCTCGCGCTGTCCAGTCTTCTTTAAAAGATTCTCTTGCATGTTGTGTATCCTTTGTTTCCAAGGCAAATACATCAACCTCAAGCTCTTTCATCCTAACCTCGAAGTCAAGCTCTGCTTTCTTGATCTCAGCGAGCTGCTCCGGTGTAGCCGTCTGTAAGGCTTTCTCAATCTTCTGTGGCGTTGGCTCACAACCTAGTACATTTGCCAGCATGCCAGCCGCCGCACCGCCTACAGGGCCGCCTAGTGCCGCTCCAATCGTAGGAGCTAAGTCACCGACCAGGCTCTTAATTGCATCGAATTTCATTTAATCCACTCCGCAAATACCAAAGCGCCTAAAATAAACGGGTAGAGAGTTATCACCGCTTGTCGATTAAAAGCAATTTCCTTGCCTTGCGAATCAAGCTTCTCATCGATGCGTCGGATACGTTCCTCGCACAAAGCCTCGTGAGACGCTATTTTTTCAATTGCCTTCTCTGCTAACTCCACCTGATTACCCCGTCATAATGAAAATAACTGTGGCAATTAAAAACGCCAACCCCGCGATTATAACAATACCAGACAGAATACTCTCTTTTAATTCTTGCTGTGCGTAGACCTGCCGCTGGCGCTCTCTAATTACCTCTTGTTTTATCTGTCGCAGCTCTTTCAGCGCCTCTTTGCCATAGACCATCCCTATTAGACTATTGATCTCAGAACGCTGCTTTTCGATCTTTTTCTTGCGTATGAGCGCCTCCAAAGCAGTCTGTTCTACCGATTTAGAAAAAACTAATTGCTTGAAGGGGTGAGGGTTAGACTTACGCTGCTCATCGTATAGGACGTCTGAGGCCGCCCCGTACCACTTAGCCACTTGAGCAAAGGTGTCCTCCGCTTCCTTCCCATGCTCTACGCAAAATTTTATGGCGGCGTATGCCTTGCTGGCCGCTGCAACTGCTGTAATTGGATCTATCACACTGCCCCCTAGCGCAACCAAAACCACTGAGGGCATTTGTATGTAGCTGATGGGATGTAATATGTGTACTTCCTATCAGACTTGGACTGCCACTCTTTATAAACGCAAACTGTATGTGGCACGACTTTCCGACCTCGATACATGGCCGTGCTACCTTCTAACGTTAGGTATAAGAGTACAGACTCCACATCGTTAGATTTTGCCCTCTACGATACGGAGCTTTTTAAAATCAGGGTCGTTGAGCTTACGCATGATCAGCTTGCTACGACCTTCCCGGTCATCCCACGCCACGTTTTCTTCCTTCATCCACTGCGCCAGTAGGTGCATAGGAATAGAGCCGACACACCAAGATTCTGGAAGTTTGCCTGCACCCATCGATCGGAGAGCTTGTGTGCGCTCCAGATAGGGCGTGTTGTCAAACTGCTTTTCTACAGTAAACGTGCCGTCGTTGTTGTTGTGGAACTGCTCTTTAACCTTCACTCTTAGCCGCCTTTTTCTTGCGAGGTGCTGCCTTTGCCTTGGGCTTCGCCTTAGCTTTGGGCTTAGGTGCATCACATGGCTCTACGCTATTACCAAACGTTGCTGCCTGCTCTGCGGATAGGTCTACCATGTCGCCCCGGACATGCTTCTTGCCGTCAATAAACAGCGTGCTGATAGTTACCTTATACATATCTACTCTCCGAAAAGAGGGGGCCGAAGCCCCCCAGTGTCACTTCGATTAAGAAGTTGTGTTGTCAGCAATGATGCCTGAAGCCTTCTCATTCTTACAAATGAGGGTCAGCTCAGTAGTCACCTGACGTGTAGTCGAGTCACCAGTCTTCGCAAGTGCGATGTTCTTGGTTGGACGAAGAACACCAACAGCCCACATATCGTCTTGCATAATGAAGACGTCACGCGAACGGTTCTCACGCGAAGGAATGAACTCTACTGTACCCCAAGGAGTAACGTAGACATCCATGTGCTTGATTACACGCTCATCTTCTGCCTTAACAGTAGAACGCTGGTTGTTGTTCCCGGCAAAGCCAAGAGCTACGTTCATCTGGAAAGCTGACAGATAGACAGAGTCAGGATTACCGCCTTGCTCCCAAATTGACTGCATTACGCTGTCAAACTTAGTCTGCGAAAACGCAGTAAGGGCAGTAGTTTCATCTGTACGTGCATCAGTACCGTCACCAGTAGGATCAGCACCTTCGTTAGCACCAAAGCTGGTGTTAGTGATCAGCCACGCTGGCGCACCAGCAAGCTCACGAGCTGTAGATGAGTTACCAGCTACACGCGCGTTGTTGTCGAAAAGCGCCTTCTCGATGTCAAGCTTCTGCTCTTTAGCAGTCTTAAGCATCTGGTAAGCGACTTCCGCTGCACGACCTGCCTTCTTCAGACCTTCGTCTGTGTCAGGAATGTTCACTGCGTTCTTAAAGATCTGCGTGTAGTTACCGAGACGTGAAGTCGCAGTACGCGCAGTTGCAGTAGTTGCATCGCCTTCAATGTGAGCGTTAGCCGCTGAAGAACGAAGTGCATCTGTCTGCCACTCGTGCAGAGTGTTAGCTGCTTTTACTTTCGCACACGAAGTGTAAAAGGGAGTCTCTTCTGGAGACACGTCATAGATGACGTCCTCAAGATCTTCCCGGATACCGACAGCATCATAGCTGTCAAAAGAGTTAGTTGGCTGTGCCATGATAATTACCTCTATTCAAGAATTAAGCTCATAGCATCTTGGATGCTTCCTGAGCGTTTAAGTTTAGATCGAGCCTGCCTACTATCATTGCGATTGGATGCTGTCTTTTTAGATCCAGCTTTAACAACCTTACCCCGTGGGGCTTTGGTGGCCTTTTCGACCGCCTTGTCTTTGCCACGCATAATCTCTTGATACTTGATGGCGTCGTTCAATACACGTATTGCCCGGTGATCCATCACAGCGGAGATTTCTTCTGGCTGATAGCCATATATCTCTGTACCCATTCTGAGCATAGAGTCGCGTGTTTTGGTTGCTTTCTCGGGGTCTGCAAACTCAGGCATAACCTGGCGTAGCGTCTCCATCTCGCGTTCCAAATAGGCTTGTTGTGCTTGCTGTTGAGCTTGATGCTGGTAAGCAAGCGTGTGCTGCACTTGAGCCATATCTTTTTGATACTTTTCCATTGCAGTGTCATATCGAGCTTTATCTTGCGTGTACCCAATAGGGTCACTTTCGATAAGGGACTCGTCTGGCGGAGTCGGTGGCTGGGCAAATCCGGGTGCCTGCATCTGTTGATACAAGGCGAGTACCGCTTCGCCCGCCGATGCCAGTGTCGCATTAGCGGTTTCGGCTTTCTTTCGCAGGTCAGCGACTTCCTGCATACCTTTCTGAATGTACTTCTGACCACTATAACCACGCTGAAGCTCGTCTAGCGTTACCTCTGTCTCCGTTCCGTCAATCTTAACGGTGAAGGTGTGGGGCTGCTCTGCGACCTCTTCCTCTTCGGGTTCGTAATCTTGCTCTTCAGTGTCAGGTTGCTCCGCTACCTCTTCTTCTGCCTCCCTTTTGGGTTGATCAGAAACTTCGGCTACGGGCGCTTCCTCCTGCTCTGTTTCCTCGTTTTGAACGAGTAGGTCTACTGCCGATTCGATGCTACCATCGAATTTCAATTCATCAGTCGTTTCCACGGTGCTGATCTCCTTTGTTGTCTATCGAACATCGCTTCATCCGTAAGGATGACTGCCATACGATCTTCAATCTTCGCTAACGCCCTAATAATGTGATGGGCTTCCTCCCGGTCTTCCGTAGAAGAGTGCGGGTTTAGGAAGACATTGGCTGTGTCTTCTCTAATCTCGTCGATAAGCATGTTGAAGCTTTCATCCTCTTGGAGTCGCTTTACATGCGCTGCTCTATCCTTAATGTTCAAAACGTACTACCCACCGCCGCCGCCGCCGGCTCTGCTTGCGGATATCGTGGTGCGTTCTGCATTTGCTTAATTCGCTCAACATCTACGGCTGTGCCGTACTTGCCTATAATCTCAGCCGCGTTGATCAATAGGTCTTGATCCATCTGATCACGCTTGCGGTCATCGTCTGCAATCGCCTTCTGCGCCTCTAGCTGTAGCTTGAGCTGGTCGGATTGCATCTTAGCCTGTGCCTTGATCTGCTCAGCCTGCAAGTATGCGGCGTTAGGATCACCCTGTTGCTGCTGGCCTTGCTGCTGTTGCGCCATCATCTGTTGCTCCATCATTGGATTGATGGGCATAAAGTAACGCTCTGAGTTGCGGACGCCATTGACTGCCAAGATGTCTGAAAGGGTATTGCGAATGTTAGACAGTGAGACCATGCCGTTGCTTGGCCCGTAGCTTTGGAATATCTGAATCTGCATTTGTAGTGCCTGATTCAATACAGCGACCTTTTGATCCTCGCGTCCAGTTCCGAGGCCGACGTTAATCGATACATCCATGCCAAGATTCCACGACCGGGGATCAACCGGGACGTAGCTTTGGCCTTGTAGGCGCATCATCTGCTCTTCATCAACGTTTTCTACCATGCACTTCAGCATTAACTTAAACATCTGACGCATACCACCTTCTGCAAGGTTGCGCGCCATAACCTCTACCTGAGCCGCTTGCGCTTGTACTGTCGCCGCTACAGCCGTCGCCGTGGTGCTTTGTAGTGCATCAGGCGACAGGCCGGTAGACGCCTTTGTTACGCCTGTCTTGTCTTCAACCTGCTGATCGAAATACTGTAAGGCAGAAAGGGTCTGACCAGCGACGAATGGGACAGCTTGTGGCTGTACAGCGCCTGACTGCTTCACCCGGATAATGCCGCCGATCTCGTTGTTCAGTAGGTCATCGACGTTCACCGCACCGTCTACGATCTCAACGCGCGGGTTGTTAGTTAGTGCAACATTATCGAGTACACCACGGAGCATAGCTGTGGCTGCGTCTTGGTCGTTTAGGATAAGATCCGCAACTGACCGCCCATAAAATGTGTGTGGCTCTGGGTCTACCTCAAACACTGCAAACGGAATATGGCCGCATGGCTCATAGTCCAGTAGCTTATATTGGTTACCTCCAAGTGTTACCTTATGTAACGTGGGTATTCCAGTACCATTTACATCAATCTTGATGTACGCCTCAGTAACTGCCACCAAGCGCATTGAGGGGTCTTGTACGTCCTCGTCAGAGTAATCTTCTTCATACCCTCTACGTTGATACTCCTCGACCTCCGAGAACGTGTCAGAGTGTTGTAGGCCGCTCAGATCGTAGACTTCTTCGTAGTCGTAACCCATAGCCACCAAATCGCCCACACGCATCTCAGTGCGGTGCGCAACAACATAATAGTCGTCGATAGAGCGAGAGTTGCGATCGATGAAAAACTCTTCTGGCGGTACGCTTTCAACGCACATCTTGCCGCGATTAACAGTGCGCGCAATCTTAAGATCATGGCGCGGCGATTCAATCTGCATGCCAAACTCATCCATCTCCATGACCATTTTGGTCGTGTGCTGGAGAACCTCAACATTATCCTCGTTGACCAAAACGGAAAACTCCATCTCGTTGAGGTCTTGAAAGTCAAACGTCTCTTGCTCCTGGTAGGTGTCCCAGTAGACCTTTGCCACGCCCACTTTCTTAATAAGCGCGTCGTGGAAGACATCGTTTAGCACCCGGTAGCCGTTTAGCTCGTTAAACTGGTAGTGCATGTATTTAGTGGCCTGTTCAGCCATAGCAACGTCTTCTTGGTTGCGTGGCACAAACTCTACCGGCTTGTCAGTTGATAGGAACACGCGCATGAGCGAAGGCTTAATAGCACGTATGGTGTCTCGAACTTTCGTAGATACGACCTTAGATCGGCCATCCTCTTCGCCGATATCAGTCTCACCATCGAAGTAACGCTGCGCCTTGATGCGGTCTTCAGCAATTTCAGATTCGCAGAAATCGACAGCATCCTGCACGGCCTCGCGTGCAATGCCCTCAATGTCCTGCTCTGTCATTGGTTTCAAACTCATTGCTCGCCCTCATATACGTTTAACAAGCCACCCACTTGCGGCGCTAATTGTTGCGTTGCGACCTGCCTAGAGCCAAATCCAAGCCGACGCGCTACGTTAGCTGCGCGATTTACAACGGTGCCGAATGCGTCTCTGTCAGATAGCATCTTGCGCACAAAATCTGGGTCTTCTGAAAACAGCGTTTCTACGACTTTTAATCGCTGATCTTCGTTGAGCATAGGTAGCCCTTGTTGCACAAATTTGCTGACCTCTCTCATCATCGGAGTTGGGTCACCAAGCGCCGTTCTGCCTAAGTCTTCTAAAGCCATTCCCGGCTTTGTCCCTTCTCTTTTGGCCGCCAAAAGCGTGTCAGATGTTCTGCTGCCAAATAAAACTCTGTTGTATAGCTCCTCACTCCCTGCTGCCGCTTCCATTTTGCGCATTAAGTCATCAACAGATGCTTCAGGGAAAACAACTCTAAGAATTCCAGCATACTTTTGTTGCTCATCACTCAACTTACCAAAAGGCATTTTTTGCCCTTGCATTTTTGCTCTTAGAGCGGACATAACTCCAGCTCGTAATGCGGGTATTTGCGCAGCGTCTGCTTGAGCCAAGTCTTCAAACAAAATCTCTACTTCATCTTGCGTTCTGTTTAATAAATTTTTTCCAGTATCAAACGCCTCACTAAGTTTGCGTCTAGACTGAGCGCGTTTTACGACACCCTCCAAGCCTTTGTAGGTATCATACATTTGCCTTTGCAATTCCATCCGCACATCTTGATATGCGCTCCCCACCGAGAAATCACCGCCTCTCTGTAGCTTGCCGCCTTGATCTCTTAGGAGTCTTCGCACTTCCTCTGCGTCTTCTAAGTTCAAGTCTCTAGTGATCTCAAACAAACCAGTCTCTTTGTTTCTCACTACAATGGGGCCAGCTCCACGCGCTGTATAAATTTTATTCAAAGCTGTTCTTACGCTTGGAATTCTATTTACTATGTCAGTAAGCGTTCCCATAATTTCTGAAGTAACCGCAGGTATGGAACCAAATGTAGATTTGTAATCAGCTCTTTCTGCTGCCGCTAGTTCCTCGTCGCTTTTTAAAAACGCTCGTTGCACGTTACGGTCTGCCGAGCCGGGCGTTAACCCTTCTTCCATTGCGCGCTCTGCGCGCGCTCCAGTCACTGACCTACGCGCCTCTATTTGGGCAGTTGTTTCTGCCCCAGCCTTGCCTCCTTTCGCTCTCAGCGCAGCTACAGCCGCCTGTAATGTGCGATTCTCTGCCATCACGCGACCATTCATAATGTCATTTACGATTTCATCGACCGACCGACCACTTTCCTCTGCGAGACGTTGCAATTCATTCTGCACGACAGTAGAGGCTCGCTTACCAAATAAGCCTCTCGCGATCTCCATCACTTCTGGCCCAAGCCTACCCAAGCCGTAAGAGATTCCTGCGCCGGCAACAATCGCGCCGGGAGCGTCATAAAGACTCTCAAGACCTTCTCGCTCACTGTAACCCAGCGCAGACAAGCCACCCTCTAAACCTCCAGCGGCAAGCATTCTTCTGCCTGACACAGGCGCTTTCAATCCCGCTGTAGCACGCGCTGCGCTTGGAGCAACACCAGCTCCGCCTGTTAATAAAGCAGGTACAAATGCGCCCACTAGCTCTGTAGTCAGCGCCTCTCCTGGGTAGGCTTCTTGATATCGCTTTAACTGAGAGCGCAGCTCATTTCTGACTTCATCATATTCAGGCCCGCCGGGTATTGCAGAGCGAATAGCTGCCTCGATTTCTTCACCGAAACCGAACGTCAAGCCTTGAGCCATAGATCGCACCGGCATGCGCTCTGGCGGCATAAATAAACTTTCGTCGATGTCGTCGCGTTTTTTTGCTGCTGCTATCTCGGCTGCTGTTTTCATCGATTATGCTCTTCCGCCCATTGCTTAAGTATTTCTTCGTCCGACTCACCTTCAGCGCGGTTAGAATTGTAAAACTCCTCAAACGTCACAAAGGCACCATCCACTTTGACCACTGACCCTAGGCTTTGCCTGTAGCCTTCAACCTTGCTCAGTAATGCGGTATCTGCGGTTGTATATTGTCGCTTGTCTGTAACGTATTTTCCTAACAACGCATCGAGCAGGTTTCGTGAATTCATGTACCCGATAATGTTTCTATTTGACTCTGTCTTTTGTCCTAAGCCAGGCAAGAATCGACCCGTAAATTCAGCATCGAAGTCTGTTTGTGGGCCTTTGTTCAATCGCAACTCTTCTGCTACCAATCGACTAGAAAGCGCTTGTATTGACTGGTAATTAGCGAGCTGACTTTCATTAACTGGGATACCTAATCTGTCAGCAAATTGCATCACACTCTGCTTTGTTTGCGCACTCCCGCCTGTATCCGTACCTTCTAATAAGTTGCTCAACACCGACATATCACTAAGCTGCCGACGTGCAGATGTGCCTCTGTCAACAATCAAATTGAATCGCTCTGGTATTTCTTTAGCATAAGCTTCTGCTGCAAAGTCTCGTGGCGGATCACCGGCCACTGTGACCTGCGCACCCGCACTGCGCTTCATTGCCAAGAACTGCTCATAGGTTAGCGCCGGGTTTTGTTTTCTTGCAAACGCATATTCCCGCAAAACTGATGGGTCAGTCGCAGGCTCTTTAAACATTGCCGTAACGGCAGCAGATGCTATGTCTGGATTGTCTTCTATTAGGTCAGCAAGCTCAGTTTGTCCTTGCTTGCGGAAATACTCTGCTGTGCGATTAGCTTGCCGTGCTTGCGTTCTTCGCTCTTGCACACCAGTTGCTCGCGCTTGCACTGCTTTTGTTAAATTTGGGTCTGGTTGGAATCTTAAAGAATTTAAAGCTGCAACAATTTGCGCGTTTGCAACAGGATCTTGTAGTGCATCCATTGTTCTGCGTGTAATGCGGCTGAGTAAACCGGGTTTTTCTGGCCGTGCAGTTGTAGAGCCTCCAGCAACGCTAACGGCCGGTTTCATTGCTTGTTGTCTTGCTGCTTGCATTTGCTTTTGTAACGCAACGCCCTCTGGGCTTTCTGCACGAGCCATAGCTTTTGCATATACCGAAGCGTCAGGCACTGCTTGTCGCTGTCGGGCTTCAAGCATGCGCATCAGCTCTCGATCATCTTGTTGTGTAGAGCCAAAACCTAAATTCGCAACCATAATTCTATCCTTGTGGCCCTTTAATCATTGCCATCAAATCTAATAAGCCTTGCATTTTTTCCTCAGTGCTTTCTAGCTCTACAGGTGTGATCGGGATCATGCCGCCACCTCGTTGCATCTCTAATAGCCCAACGTTCATTGGCTGCGCTTGGCGCATTGTCTGACGTTGCAAAGCTTCAATGTATTGGTTAATCCCTGTCTGTGGGTTTGTTTCTTCAACTGTAGGTAAAGGCTTAAACCCAGAGTAAGTACCCTGAGCGTCAACCTCCATAACCTTCTTCAACTCATCAAGAAAGCTCACGCCAGCAATGCTCCGTAGTTCACCATCTGATAACCATTTTCACCGACGCTTACCATCGATGGATCTGTCTCATCGGCCATCACACCCATTGAGTTACCTGATAAGCCAATCTCGCCTGCCTTGTCGTTCCATGTCCACGAGTACACATTTTGACCCGATGGCAACTTACCGACTTGCGTAATGTTTGACTTCAGCCGTCTGTCAGAGAAAAGAGGTGCAGCTGTCGCAGCAGCCGTCAGGTAATCCATAAGGCCAAGCTGCTTAGTGGTTTGCTGAGACTGCGGCGTAGGTGTAGCACCCAATGCCTGAGCGTAGTAACCAAGTGCCTGAGCTGGGTAGTTACGGAAGCCTTCAAACTGCTGACGTGCCGCATTCATGATCTGCTGCTGGAGCTGCTGTTGCATAGCACCCTGCTGAGCCATCTGCTGCTGTACTGTCTGACCCATGCCGAAGCCAAGGTTAGCCAAGTTAGCTAACTGAGAAGCCGCGCCCATACGTTGCTGCGAGCCTGCAAGTTTCGCCGCTTGATTAGCAAGCTGCGCCTGCATGCTTTGACCTAATCCAAATTCTCTTGCGCGCGCTTGAGCCGCTTGGTTAGCTAACTGAGCTTGCATGCTCTGTCCGCCGGCATACTCACCAAATCGCTGACGTGCGGCCTGATTAGCCAAGGAAGCCTGCATGCCCTGTTGTGCGCCAAACTCACCGAATCGTTGACGCGCTGCTTGGTTCGCTAATTGAGCCTGCAAACCCTGACCAAGACCAAACTCTTCCGCACGAGCGCCCATCTGGGCCTGCTGACCCGCCGCTTGCAGTGCCTGACCGAAGCCTTGCTGGCGTAACGCTGTTGCCGTGCTTGCACCTTGCTCCATAGCTGATCGAGCTAGTTCTGCTTCTTGGATGGCTTGACGCGACCCGCCAAATGCTTTCGCCGCGCCAAACTGTGAAGCAAGTTGATTAGCCTGCATTTGACGCTGACGCTCAATATCGCCAAGAGCGCCCGAAACAACTTGTTGCTCAAACGGGTTAACAAACTGCCCGATGTTCTGCGCTATGCTGGGAGCCGAGTACCCCATGCCTGTAACGTCGCCGGCATAACTTGTACGTGGCGCACCCACATCCCCAGCGTAAGGGCCGATAGTAGGAGTAACATCGCCCGACTGATAGCTAAAACCTTGCACTTGAGAAGGTTGATAACCCATCTCTGTACCAGTTGCGCCCATAGCTGCACGGACACCACGCGCGGATCGCTCAAAAACGCTCTCATTCGAAGGGCCGAAGTCTGCCGGCTCAATTCTTATCGGGGCTCGTTTTATAGGCTGAGAAACCGGCCCGCCCGCAGGATCAAAGGGAGGCGTAGCGCCGAGCTGTGGTTTTGCAGGTGCTTGCGGCCCAACCTCAATAGGCGCTGGCATTACTTGCGGTATCATCATGCCGGGAGGCGCTTTAGGCATTGGTGGCTGATACATTTGACGACCTTGATCGCCAGTAAAAAAGTTACCGCCGGGGCTTGCTCTTAATGGCTGTAACTGCGTTTTAAAGTCTGTTTGCACAGGCTGCGGACGGAAAGGTAAGTTAATACCTGGCACATCAACACCCGGACGCTGTGTAGCCATAGGCGGTGTGTAAAGCTGTCTTCCCGTTGATAGATTTGCATCTGGCAATAGGTATTGCATTTGCTCACGACTCGATGCGAAGGGTCTTCCTGTATTCGGATTTACCTGAACTGTTTGCATTTGAAAAGCAGGGGCGGCAGGCTGTATCGCTGGGCCTTGACCCATGAATCCACCTGAGTATTGACCGCTAGGCTTTACTTGCCCCGACCTACCAATGTTCATAAGCCCGCCTGCTGGATTTATGCCTGTTGGCATAGTGGGCGTCTGGAAGTCACCTGCGAAACCCATTCCGCCCATTGGCATCGCTGCTTGCCCTGTGCCTGCTCCTGCCATCGTTAAACTCCTATGCCTGCTGTGGGCGCAACTGCCGGCGGTGTGCCTGTTGCTGTGCCTTGTAAGTTAGTTATTGCCGACTGTAGTTGTGCAATTTGTGACTGCAAGCCGGTTGGATCAAATGGGGTAAAGCCTGCGAATTGTTGCTGCAAGCCTGATATCTGGCTCTGCAAGCCGCTAGGGTCAAACTGTGGGATCTCACTCAATAAGCGTTGATTGGCCGCTATTTGCTGTTGTAGGCCTGTGGGATCAAACGGAGTGAAACCACCAAACTGCTCTTGCAATCCTCTTATCTGGCTTTGAAGCCCAGTCGGATCAAACGGCGTAAATCCTGCAAACTGTTGTTGTAGTCCGCTTATCTGTGACTGTATGCCAGTCGGATCAAAGGCAGGCGCTTCCTCAAGCGCACCGAGGCGTCCTAATATGCCAGAAGCATCGAAACCAGGTTGCTGTTGTAAGGCGCTAATTTGCGACTGCAGGCTGCTAGGGTCAAACGGTGTAAATCCTGCAAATTGCTGTTGAAGTCCCTGTATCTGGCTTTGTAGGCCCGTAGGATCGAAGCCTTGACGTCCTTCCAATGCACCCAATCGTGCTTGTATGGCGCTAGGATCGAAGGGCGAAAAGGAACCAAGCTGCTCTTGTAAGCCGCTAACTTGTTGTACCAAGCTGCTAGGATCAAACTGTTGCATAGCTGCGAGTCTTGCTTCGTTAGCTGCAATTTGTGCCTGCAATTCAGAGGGGTCAAAAACTTCTGTACTTGCGCCCCGCAAGTCTGCGATTTGTTGTTGTAGATTTGTAGGATCGAATGCACTTATTCCCTGCAATCTACCTTCCAAACCTGCTATCTGCTGCTGTAAGGCTGTCGGATCAAATTGCTCTATACCGCGCAACTCTGCGATCTGTCTTTGTATGTCGCTAGGATCAAATTGAGTTATGCCACCTAAACGACCTTCTAAACCAGCAATTTGTTGTTGTAAGGCAGTCGGATCAAATCCTTGTCGGCCCTCTAATACATCTAAGCGCGTTTGCAGGTTGGTAGGGTCAAATTGAGTCATACCACCAAGGCGGCCCTCGAGGCCAGCAAGCCTGTCAGTCAACGCCGTAGGATCAAACATTTCTATGCCTTGCAACTCAGCAATTTGAGCTTGCAAGTCAGTAGGGTCAAACTGACTCATGCCCCCTAACTGACCCTCAATACCGGAAATTCGCGACGTGAGATCAGTAGGGTCGAATTGTGGCTGGCCTCTCAGCTCTGCAATTTGCTGTTGCAGATTTGATGGATCGAACGGCTCATATCCTGTCAGTTGGCCTTCGATGTTTGCAAGTCGCTCAGTGACGGCTGGATCAGTGTAGCTGACAGGCGGCTCCGCTCTGATACCTTCCATTTGTTGGCGCAAATCTTCAAGTTCAGATTGGAAGCGATCCTGAACTCCAAACTCCATGCCTAAATTAGGATCGAAAAAATCAATGCTTGGGCCGCTGTAAACAGGCGTGAAGTCACTCGGCCCGCCCGCCGCAGGTACGCCAGTGCCTGGTGGCAACGCCATTGATGGAGAGCCATCAGGCGTTGTATCAAACGTCGTGTAAGGCGGCGTTACTGTTGGAAGAGCTGCGTAACGTGAAAACTGTTGCGGGCTTCTCTGTTGTAATGTGCCTAGCGCTTGCTCAAACAAATCGCCAGAACCGTAACCACGTAGGCCGCCTCTGAACTCCTCCGCACGCGGAACACCTGCAAGTGGATCAAATCCGGGGCCGGCTAACCCGAACGCTTCTGCGGCACCGCCGGTAGCGCGCATGGCTTGCTCTTGCATTGGAGAGAATGCCGCGACTTCTGGGCCGTAATAGGGCAAGTAGCCCATCTGCGCTGTGCGTTGTGCGCGTGCGAGGTTCTCACGGGCTGCTGCTTCAATAAACGCAGGTATCTCTACCTTTGTAGTCTGACCGCCGCCTTTTCCACCTGACATATCAAAGTTCCTTTGCTAATACTGTGAAGGCTTCTTTATAGCCTTTGTCTTTCAGCACTTTAGCCCAGCCTTTGCGTCCCGCAATCGTCATAGCAGTGCAACCGTTCATTCGTGCAAATTCAGCCGCAGAGCCATCCATTTCTACGATCTGATCCAATTCACCCCCAGCAAGAAAAACGTGTAAAACCTTCTTGTTGGGGTACTTAATAATCTCCGTTACCGCACACCCTCGTGGTGCCGGCCAAAACTGCATACTGCCTGCGGCAATGGCCTCAACCACGTCAGAAATCGTATGTGTGCCGTTTGCTCTCTCTAGAGCTGCCTCTAACCAAGGCTGACACCGCACTAATTCCTCTACCATAGTTGCCAATTATATCACCTATGGACTCGTATGATCGTTAATGTCGTCGCCGGACATGCAGGTTCATCAGAAATACCGCTCGCCGCAAAGGCTTTTAAAGAGCCACTAGTGCTATCACAGGCCGTAGCGACCTCTAAGTAATCGTTTGCAGTGGCGTGGATAATGACCGCCCTGCTTACCACTGTGGTCTCTGCATTACCGTGTAGTGCCGCCCTAATCGTGCTACCGGCCATGTTTGTGCCGTTTTTTTTAGGCCAAAAAGCAAACTCTACGGTGCTGGCTGATGAGCTAAATATCTGCGCAGAAAAGCTAACAAGGTAATACCCTGTCTCGCTAAACGTAATACGCGACCCGTTAATCGGTAATCCTTCGTTGTTACTGTCTGCTGTGTAAGATAATTCATACGTTGTATTAGCCGCCGCATAAGCATAATCAGACGTGATAGTGAAATCGCCATGACCATCAGCTAGAACGATTTGCTTAAACTCACCGCCGGCACTGACCACTGGGTAGCCCGTGGAGTCCCATAAGATAATCCCGTCGTCTTTTGCACTGTCGCCGGTCTCAAAGTATGCGAGTTGCGACCGCACACGTCTTAGGTAGTCGTTGAGGCGCTCACCCCAAGGCTTCCACTCTGGGCCGCCGGGTGGAGGTGGGAAAGCCCCAATACTCACCGACGCCCTCCGGGCTTAACATCAAGTCTCATATTGCCTACCCGAAAATCTACAAGATCACTTCCTGTAAGCCTCATGCGGAGCTGACGTCCGGTAAACCTTACACTGGTAGGGTTAGCCATCGTAAACGGCCCGTGCGAGCTTTCTGCGGCGTTAGGGTAGAAGCGCGTCTTAAACGTAGCAGTCACCTGACCCTGCGTCTTTTCATCAGGAATCAGCTCAGTGACGCGGACAACGCTCTCACCCTCACCTACGAAGATAGGCCCGCTCTCTACGAAGATGTCATCGCCATCATGCGAAAGAGACACCTCGTGATCAAAAATGTTGGCGCTAGGATCGAACCACATGGGATATCGGAACACGCCACGATCGACGGCTGCTGTACGGGCCAGGGTGCCGATCATCCAATATTGCTGTTGGTAATTGTATGAGACGTATCGATTGTTTTCCTGCGAGTCCCTCGATGGGTAGAACCACCAGACCTCGCCGTACTGCGAGTTATGCACCGCACAGACTTTAGATGCCTGCGAGTTGTTGATATCGTCAAACACGTAGTCAGCGACATCACAGGGGATTTCTTGTACCGATGAGCCGTTATAAACAAAGAACGCCTTCTGACCCATCCAGAATGCACCCTCGTCCACTGCAACCGCTGATTGGCGTGAGATCCCGCCACAAGCTGTCCCAGCACGCTCAAACCCGTAGACCACGGGCGGCCCTGAATAGGATGCTACGTGAGCATCAGTCGTCGTAATAATTAACGCCCGACCTCGAATACGGATGCCCTGCATGATCTTGCCAGAGGTCTGTAACTCTAAATCACCGGCCTCGTTAGTAGCCGCAGGCGTCCATGTATCAATGTCTTCTCTATCTGACCACTGAACCTTACGAGGGTTACCACCAGCACCAAGACAGAAGACAAAGCGCTCTTCAGTTACTAAGATGCTCGTATTGCTAGTCGGTGCATTGGCAACAAGTGCCGCATTAGCCGCGTTGTTAAGCTGCCACTGATAAAGCTTGCCGTCATCGCTAGAACACGCAACTAAGTATTCGCCCCAGTTGTCTAGTGACCACGTTGTACACTCCTGCGGAATGCCCGCAGTACGCGCTGTACCGTAGTATTCCTGACCATAGAAGTTACCGCCAAAACCGAGGTTCTCCACGGCGTCTACGTTACCGCTGGTTAGCCCGGCTGGGGTGATATCAATAATCGTATTGGACTCAATAGACGTAAAAAGGCCGTCCGCCGTGCCAAAGGCATAGTGGATGTTTCCTGAGTTATCAAGCCACGTAACAGCGCCACGGGGCGGTTGAGACGCCGCCGCAGCCTTTCTGGTATCCCAGCCGCCAACAGGCCGTAGAGAATTGTTGCGCCATCTAACTAGGCTCGCATCTCTCCAACGGCCTGCCGACTCTAGGTCTGTTCCGTTCCGTACAATCCCCGGTGGGATATCCAGAGTAATGAGAGGCATTAATCCTCCTAATTAGCAACCTCATCGTAGTCGGTGCTTACAAGCTGCTCTAGCGACTCCGCTAGGCGCTGGATGAAGGCATCACGACCTACTGCAAGTTGATCTACATTAAACCTAGCGCTCGCAAGCTTGCGATCTAGATCGTTTACGTGGTTTAAGAGTAGTTGCTGCTGGTCAGTCATGTCCTCAACAAAATACTCTTTCTCGTTCACGGTGATTGGGGTCTTTTCATTTTTTCCCATCGTCGCTACTCCTTACTGTTTAGCTTTACCTACATTAAGCGCCAAGACCTCAAGGAACTTGTACGCCTTCCCGATCCACACGTCATCCTTCGGTGTGGGCGTTAGAGCAGCAATCAATGAGCATACCGCAATAACTGAAGTTGCTATGTTCGCAATATCCATAAGCATGCCCATTACCAAGGCATACCATCAGCAGACACAGGGTTCTTCTGCGCTTCAATGTTAGCCGTCAGTGCCGCTTCAGTAGCACTCTGGTCTACCTCTGCGTGTACCCAGCCCAACACAGTAGCCTCTGTCAGACTGTCGTAAGCAACAAAGTCAGAAGCATCAGCGTCGGGTGTAAAGCCTACAGTGCCGTATGATGATGCGGAGAAGTCTCCGTCTACTTCAGTAACACGCCAGTGCGCCACGGTTACACCGCCGTCTGCCACGTTACGCTCAAGATTTGCGATAGTCCATGTAGCCATTAGTTAGCTCCTTAGTTAGATTCAAGTGCGGCAATACGTGCCTCAAGTTCTTGGATTGTTGCCACAAGTAGCGGCACAAGTTTGCTTTGGTCAATGCCTTGGTACACCGCATTACCATCATCATCTACAGCATCTTTAGCGCCTGTAACCGCTTCAGGTACAACATCTGCAACTTCGTGTGCTAAGAAACCATCCACAGTTGTATCAGCGTCAGCAATGAAATTAAATCGCTTGGGTGCTAACTGTTTAAGTCTTTCAGTAGCACCTGACATAGCTACTACGTTTTCTTTGAGGCGGTAGTCAGACGAAGTGTTATAAGCAGTAGCAGTACCGCTTGTTGATATATTTCCAACAAAACCATTGGGGTTTCTAAAATACAAATGCGCACTAGAAGAAGTTGAATCAGATTGTGATGACCATGCGTGTGCTGATGTTGTCACACCGTCAGCAACAACCCTGCCTGACAGGTAAAGGTCTTTGAAGCGATTACTTGTTTCACCTAAGTCTATAGCGGCGTCTCTATTAGTATTACCAGAGGCGCTTAAAGGAAATATAGCATTTCCCACATCGTAAAACTGAAGACCAGTTGTGCCAGTACCTATAACAAGGTCGCCTGATCTAGCATTTATCTGACCGACTGCGGTGCCGTCTTTGCGTAAGTCAATAATGGTTCCGTCAGAAGTCCGACGATTAACAATTAGTGCAGTGTCAGCCTCAGAAACTATTGACTGACGGCCTGTTGAATAAATCCTAACCCCTTGAGTCGTGTTGTCCGCAGAAGTCTTACCAACCAGCAAGTTGCCAGAGCTATCAAGCGTCATGCTTCGTGTAGTACCGTTGTGCCACTTGTATGTCTGAGCGTTACCTGTAGTTACTGATATTTGATAACCGTTAGAAACTAAAGCAATTGCTCCACCAGCATATATTTCTCCTCCTGCTCCAGAGGACAAAACAGACGAATATTCTCCTGTTCCTTTAAAACCAATACTTCCCGCTTGCTCATAAGAAGTTCCACCAACCAACAAGTTGCCGCTGGAGTCGATGGTTACACGGTCAGAAGAAGCGTCCATATCTCTAAAGACAAGTCGGTTTGTAGAGCCGCCACCAGAATAAATTTTAAAGTTACCAGTAAACGTGCCTGTGCGCTGAAGCGTTAGCTCTGCATTCGCATTGTTTTGCGAAATGTGTAAGCCTGTGGCACTTGGACTGTCAGTACCAATACCTACTTGGCCGTTGCCCATAATAGACATGGTTCTGTCAGAAGTTCCCTTAAAGGCTCCGTTGTACTGACTATGGAAATGAATGTTAGTTTTAGAACCGTCGTATTCTGCGCCAATTGCCGCCACAGGATTTCCACTATCGTCCCAAACAAGGCTTTTCAGTTTTCCTTGACTAGCACCCCATGAGTCCATACGCATCTTTGCGTAGTTTACGTCTGCATTTGTACTAGCTTTGTATAACGTAAGCTGAGTATCTGGACTGCTAGTACCAATACCCAACGACTCCGCAGAAGCATCCCAGAACAACTTCGCAGTCGTACCCGTGTCTTCGTAGAAACTGATGTCGCCAGCCGAACCCCCTATAGAAAGTCGATTTGCTAGTGTACCGTTAAGAAGAGTTTTAAAATGAAGCGACCCATCTTCAGCACCATTATCAACTTGGTCTGCTTTAGAGCTTATCGTCGCAAATATGTTTAATGCACCAATTGAATCTTCACCTTGGAATTGTATTTCGCCTAGCAAATCGCCATTAGCAGGAGAAGAGCTATTTCTATGAAAATCAATTCGAGGGCCAACACTAGCATCTGTGTCTGTCGAAACGACTGTCAACTGTGCGTTGTTGTCCGCTGTAGTAATTGTTGTACTACCATCTACAGTCAAACCGTCGCTGACAACAGTGCCTGTAACGTCAATACCTGTGGCGGTTGTGGCTAGTTTTTCTGAGCTATCATAGTAAAACTGATTACTGCCGTTCTCGTTAAATCGTGCAAGAAGTTCATCTGTGTCATTACCACGTAAACGAATGCTACCTGATGCCTTAATGTTTAATGTGCCAGTACCTGTATCAGCAATGTAACTAGCAGACCCATCATGGTAAATCTGTAGGTCAGAGTCAGCACCGAAGATAGCCTTGTCATTGTCACCAAAGTTAATGTCAGCAGAGGTAGTCATACCGTCTGTGGTGATAACACCTGTTACATCGATGCCTGTGGCGGTTGTGGCTAGTTTGGCTGAACCTGAGTGGTTTAATGTTACTGCCCCAGAAGCACCGGGATTAGTGCCTACTTCAATAACAGTACCGCCTGAGTCTTCTGTGTACAGGCGCTTGTTGGTCAAGTCTAATGCGGGTTCGCCCTGAGCAAGATCCCCAGCTGTTGGTGCGCCAGAACCATTCTTAAGTTTAATCGTGGTCATTAATAAGTTCCCCCGTCAATCGTTGACAGTGTAGTTGCAATAGAAGTTGTCCCTGAGCCTGTGATAGCTCCTGTCAGGGTAATCGTTTGGTTGGCCGTTAGATAGCCTGAATTGTTAGTTAGGAGGGATATGTTGTCCCCACTTTGTAACGCACTGTCAGCTAATCCACCTTGTGCCGCAGTAGCGTAGTCAGTAGAGTCAAAGGCTTTAACCTGTGCAAGGTTGGTTACCTCACTGTCCATCAAGGCACCAGCGGCTGTTACATTGGCTGTGTCGGTTACGTCTGCATTAGTCTCTACTGTATCTAGCTTAGTACCATCAAGAGCCACGTTACGGCCATCAACATTACCTGATACAGTAATGTTTCCTGTAACATTAATTCCGTCTGATCGCGTAGAAAAACGATTTACGTTGTTATGGTAAAGGGCAACAAAATTTCCAGAGACTGCTCTTATTAGGTCATTGTCTGAAGAATCTTTTAAAAAAACATTTGTTCCTTGTATTACCAAACTTCCTACTGAGTTACTTTCTTTAATGTAGGAGTCAGTACCGTCGTGGTAAATTTCAAAGTCACTTCCTGCACCAAAAATAGCTTTATCGTTGTCAGCAAATAAGATGTTATTACCGTTACTAGCTAAATCACCACCTAGTTGTGGCGTAGTGTCACCAACAAGGTCAGGGTTAATGGTATTCCAGTTACTACCGTCGTAGATTCTTGTTGTGTTGTCGGTAGTGTTAAAGTACCAGTCACCTACAGTTACTGCATCGCCGTTAAGGTCAACAGTAGGGTTAGAAGTAGCAGTGCCAAGGTACAAACCGTCAATAGCTTCCTGAGCAGCCTCAGCAGCCGTCTGAGCAGCTTCTGCAGCCGTTTGTGCAGTTTGTGCTGCAGTAGCACTAGTAGCTGCGTTTGTGGCTGAGGTGGACGCTGAGGAGGCGCTAGAGGCAGCATTGGTTGCTGATGTGGATGCTTCACCAGCCTTAGTAGTAGCAGTAGTAGCGGACGCAGCAGCGTTTGTCTCTGCAGTTTCTGCATTAGTCTCTGCAGTCTCAGCCGCTGTCTTAGCTACTTCTGCTGCTGACTGGGCTGTTTCTGCAGAAGTCTTAGCTGCAGTAGCCGATGTTTGAGCATCAACCGCAGCATTCTCCGCAGTCTCTGCATTAGTCTCTGCTGTCTCTGCGTTTACCTCTGCAGTTTCTGCGTTAGCCTGTGCAGTCTCTGCGGAAGCTTTAGCAGCCTCAGCAGCAGCCTGTGCGTTAGCCGCAGACGTAGCAGACGCTGCAGCTTCGTTTGCTTTTGTAGAGGCTCTGGTTGCTTCTAGAGCTACTTCAGACGCATAAGTGTCTGTACTAGCATCACCAGATCCACCTGTGCCACGAAATAAAGCCATTCAAAGCTCCTACAAAAGAAAAGGAAAAGGGGTCATTGCTGACCCCCTAAGATCGTTACTCAGCGACTGCGAGAACGAAACCAGCTTCAGGACGGTATACCTGAACACCATACAGGCAGTCAGCCGTGTAGAGTGTTGAGAGGTATTCCTGCTTGTACTGGGTTTGTGAACGTACAGCTTGCTGCTCAGCCATGACAATAGCGTCAGTGTGGAAGAGAAGTGCAGCACGAGTATCAACAGAAGAAGCAGTGTTGTCTGCTGCTGACTCGATTGTGCGGCAATTAGCTGAAACGTAAACGTCTACACCGTAAAGGTTACCAATAAGGCCAGAGTTAACAGCCTGTCCCGATACGAAGTCAGAAGACACGTAACGGTCGATACCCATAATAGTGTTACGAACAGAAGGTGGAATGATAAGCGAACGTCCGTCCATAGGTACGTTGTTGTCATCAAGCTTCTGGATCATGTCACGGAAGAACGCATCAGTAAACACGTCACCAGCAACGATAGTGTCGTCAGTGTACTGAGTAGTAGTACCGCCGTCGTTGAAGAAACAACCAGAGTGCTGGTAGTCAGTTTCTGCTGGGCTGAATACTACAGAACCACCATCACCGAAGCCAGTAGCAGCAGCGTGGAGGTCGTTGTCGATCTGGACAGCAAGAGCATAACCAGCGTCTTCAGTGTAGAACTGACGAAGGCTAGAAAGCGCCTGTACTTCTACGATGTCTTCGATAAGACGTGAGTATTCGAAGTGACGGTCGATATCAACAGTCAATTCACCTTCAGTGTTTGCAATGATAGTTACCGCAGTATCAGCTGCTTTTGCATTCGCATCACCACGGATGGGCTTTGGAATGTGAAGCTTGTCGCCTTTCTTGCCAGTCATAGCAAGCTTTTTGACAAGCGGAGCCATTTTAAGGTTCTTCTGATAAGCAGCAATGATCTCGTCACTCCAGATTTCTGGAATAAACGTACCTGCTTCAGTCTTCGCAGTATTACCGGCTGCACCCGGATAAGTTGCAGTAGCCATGTCAATCTCCTAGATTATTTGACTCGACCCTCCGCATAAGCTGCCATGATTTCATCAGACAAAGCTTGGTAACGGTCAGGGTCATCTTTCATTAGTTTAATTATGTCAGCCCTACGATATACTTTTTTACGACTACCTTCAGCAGTGCCTCGTGCATTACCTGTATTAGCTTTTCTTAATGATTGCCTACGTGCTTGTCTTTCGACTTTAGCAGTTTGACTAGCTACTGTTTTACGTTCTTTCCAGAGTGTAAACAGTTCGTCAGCAGCGTCAGCATCATATTGTTGATCAGCTGATACAAATAACTGAGTTCTAATTTTAGATGCCTTAATCCATTCAGCAAATTTAGGATCACCTAAAATATCTTGCATGTCTGGATGTTTAGACTGAAGCTGCGCCAAAGACGCTTGTTTTTTATACTGCGTAGAGTATTGTTCTGCTTCTCTAATCTTAGGATGATTCTCAATAGCACGATTGACTGCACCTTGAGGATCTGTAAAATAGTCAATATCGTTTTCAGGCTCAACTTGTTGTTGAGGTGCTGATTGTTGTTGAGTAGAAATATAATCATCAACAACCTTACGAAGCTCTCCTACTTCAGAAGATTGACGACCAAGCAGCTTTTCGGCTTCTTGATGCATCGCTACAACTTCTTCTAAAGATTTACCCTTATACTTCTCAGGTACTTTAGGAGTTTTTTTAGCAACTCTTCGAGGTTTTTCAGCCTTTGGTTGTTCAGGCTGGATCTCTTCAAGTGCAATTTCTTCAACTTCGTTTTTTTCAATTTGATCTACGTTTTCCTCTTCAGGGGGTAGATCTAGCAATGTTGCTCTAGACATTATTAAACTCCGTGATCGTTATCATTATGGAGACTTCTTTCTACCTGCTTTTTCGTGTTCTCGTACCCATTTCATATGCCGTCCCGGAAAATCTCCAGAATGACCTTCAAGGTGAAAAGACGGGGCAGATACCATTTTTGTAGCATTGGCACCACAACCGCACCTACTAGTTGTAACAGTACCCTCTACAAATTCTTCAAATACATGACCGTTTGTACAACGGAAATCAAATACTTTAAACATTTATAGGATCTTCTTCTTCTGCTTCAGCTTGCTCTCTAGCTGCTGTAATAGTATTTTCTAGATTGATTACTGTAGCAAAAGCAGCAACTTGACCTTTTCGAAAAAACAATTCTTCAAGATCTTTAACTGATTGAATATCAGCTAATTGAGTTGCGTTATTAGAAAGCTCATTAATGAGTTGTTTGAAACCATCATGGTTAAATAATTGATTGTAATTATTAAAGTATGTTTCAAGCTCAGGTGTCATAGTTTTCTCTAAAGTTTACTATATAATTATATTATATCATGTTTTAAGTTAAATGTCAAGCTTTTTTTGTAGTTTTTCTTCTACGTCCAGAAGCTGTGACGGCGTGTTTAATTTTAGCTGGTCCTGTTTTACGTTTAGCTGAAGATTTCTTTTCAGCTGCTGTCATCTTTGAAGCAACAGCTTTAGGTCTACAAGAAGGATATGGACGTTTACTTTTCTTTGCAGACTTACGACCGCAAGGTTTACCAGTTTTAACGTCTACCCATTCTTCTGCAAACCACTTTTTTAATCCACCTTTAGCCATACGTGCCACCGCGTTTTTTGTATTCACGAGTTAGCCATGCTGAAGCATAAGCAGAAGGCCATACATCAAACTTACGTTTAGCCTCTGCTTTAACTCTAGAGTACAAAGCCTTATTTTTAGGCGTTGAACCAGACTTTTTTGGTTTGCTTTTTGCCTTTGCCATGATTATTTTTTCTTTTTGTTTTTCTTGTTAGTCATTGTGCGTTGACCACGCATAGGCAAAGTAACTTTCTTTTTAGGCTTCATAGATTTCATTCCATAACCGGGCATAGCTTTCTCCTTTGCTGTCTTAGACAATTCGTCAAAATGGAAAAGTTTTACGGATGTTTTTCCGTGAGTTTTACCTGAATGGACTTCTCCATTTGGCATTTTATGTGTACTGCCTGTATACTCAGTACCATCACGCTTGTAATGTTTTATACCTTTAGCCATAACTAACTCTTTACTTGATAATAATCTTCTACTGTACACCGAACTTGTCGGTCTTTGTGTTTAACAAATACTGGTGCGCCTACTTGAAGTCTACTTACTCTGACTTTAGTTACGTCTTCAGATATATAACAGTCTGGTATTATCACGTACTGTTGATCTGCTTTTTCTATGAGAATCTTGGTATTAGCTGATGCCTGTAACGACAGCAGCATTACCGCTACTAATAGTTTTCGCATTGTGTTCTCCTAACGTCATCACGACGTGCAATAGCCTCACGGCTGTTAGTTTAGTTTTTTTACCATTTAGATTTATTTGCCCAGTAAGCTGCAGACATTTTGCCTTTAGCTATGTTCTTTGCGTGACGTGCTTTAAATGATTTACGTCTTGCTTTTTCTTTAGCGGTTGTAGGATTCTTACCTGCACCGCTAACGCCTTGTTGTCCATATCGAATAGTTTTTACTTTGTCACCTTCTTTGGCAACAACTACATGAGACTTAGTAGGATGATTAGGCGTCCGCTTTGGCTTGTTGAACCCGCTTACGCCCGCTCGTGCTAGTCTTGGGTCTGCTTTCTTTGCCATTAGACAACTCCTCTATCTTCTTCTCTAGGCTGTCTATCCTCTTCCACTGGCCTTGAAACTCTAGATTGATCCTCTGAAGCAGGGCTTTCAACTCGTGGTCGGTTAACATTGTTTTTTCCTTCTATTTGTCGTTCTTTAAGGAGAGTATCAGCCACTCTCATGCGGCGTTCAAACTCTTTATCTTCTGCATCACCTTCTCTTAAGTTTCTAGTGATGGCGTTAATTTTATCAATCTCAAGTTCTTGAGGAACCACTTGAGCTTCTGCAGCAAGTTTAGTTGCTCTAGCAGTTGACTCTTGAGCCTGTGCTGCCAAAGCTGCCGTCTGGGACTGCTGGAACTGTAGCTGTGCCTGCTGTGCTGCCTGAGCCATTTGTTGTTGCTGCGGATTAGGCTGCATAGCTTGTTGCATAGCCGTAAGAAGTTCTTCGCGGTTAGACAAATTCATGTTGTCAATAATGCTTTGAATCAACGTATTGTACAACGGAGAGTCTTTTTTCATTGTTTGTAGCAACTGAACTAACTGAGTAACTTCGTACTCACGTGCAATAATACCAAGCGTACTACTTGCGTTAAACTTGTAGTCTGCCACAGGATACGACTCTGGATCAAACTGCATGTACCGATGTGCAGCTTTTTTAACAAAAGGAATTAGGAAAGACTGTTGGAAATTAATTAGTGTACGCTTGTGACGTTTAATAATAGCGCCAAGAGACATACTAATACCAGCGGCAGTAGCCTCGCCGTTAACACTACCAGCGATTCCTGCTGAGTCAACGGCTCCTGTTGCTTGCTGTACCATCTGCTGCAAGGCTCCGGCCTGAGCAAAAGTGATTTGGCTGACTTGACCAAAGTTGAAAGGCTGTAAAACTTCACGAGGATCTCCGTTAGTAAGTAGCATCTTGCCGGGACGTACTTCAGGTTTAGCGCCTCGTGGAAGTCGTGTAGCATCAATAGCCATCATTGGGTGAATGGTAAGGCTTAGTGCGTCAATACGTGCGCGTAGCTCTGTGTCAAGTGCTTTTTGGCTATTGTAACCCTTTTCACATACACCACGACCCCAGAAACGACCCGGAACAACGTCCCAAGGAAAGGCAACTATAGGACGATCTTGCATCATGTACGGATTTGGCTCTGCTTTTAGCAAAATACCGCCGTTTGCAATAACAACAATAGCTTCTATGTACTGTGATTCTGTTTTTTCTGTTGTCTTTTCTTCAATTTCTTCAGAATCTTCGTCTTGCGTAGCAGAATCTAACAATTCTCGTGGAACTAAACCGTAATATTTTGTTAAACGAACTTTATCGTCGTTATAAATTGTTATATCTTGATCAGGCTCCAAGTCAGTATCAGGAGCGGCAGGACCAACATAAGTGTCACGGTATACTCCTTGTTCTTGTAGTAACTCTACTTGGTGTTTACTGACAAACTCATCAATACAAACACCTAAAGCGTCGTCTACAGACGTAGCTACAGGATCAATTAAGAAATTTTGTGGTAAAACAGGCTTTAATTTTACTTTAACACGGTCGGTAACTGTTACACCAACTGCTTGAAGATCTCCGTTCATTATTGGTTGCGTTGAAGGAGCCATTTCCTTCATTTCTTCAATAACAATTTCACCAATACCTGTACCAAACACTGCAGCATTAATAAGACATTCTGCAACAGACTTACGAATCATGCAATTTTCAAAATCTTCTGTTAATTTATTACGAAGAAACTGTACGTCGTTACGATTAGTGTCTCCTAAATTATCAGATACGTCAAACCATTTACCACGTCCAAACGTAGCTTCTTCTAATTCTGCTACATTAGACTCAACGGCCTGCTGAAGTGCAGGAGAGATGATGCGACTACGCTCAGACTTACGCTCGCTATCAGCAGGATCCCATATTCCTCGCCAAAGTCTGTAATACTCTTCAAAACGCGCTTCATAATTTGACTCGTAATAGTCACGCCAGTCCTCACATTTGGTTATAACCCAATCTTCAATTGTTTCTTCAATTAATAAAGGGTCTTGTTCATATAAATCAGTCATATTAATATCCCGCTACCACGTCTAAAATTTGGTGGTCTTCAATTTCGTAGTCATAGTCATACGCTACATTGGCTAACTGGTCGATATACGCTAAAGCATCTATCAAGTCATCGTGCGTTAAAGGATCGGGAAACTGAAAAAGTTGATCTAAAAATCTACTATTCCATTCGCCTTTGTTTAATGTAATGTAACCGTTTTCAAATCTGCCTTGTAACGCCCACATTACCCTGTCAGTTTTCTTTTTATTACCGTGTGTTAACTCTTCAACTCTAAAAAACGTACCATAACGCTTCATAAGATCTGACAGCGGAGACATTACAGCTTGTTTAGCAATACCTCTTTCGATTCCAACCGACACGGGACGGTAATCTCTAACGGCCTGAAATATCTTAGCTGCTGTTTCGTCAAGACTCCATCGACCGTATATGATATTATCAACATACCAACCATGCTCATTGACCTTAACCACGGCGATCGCTGTGTCGTCAAGTTTGGAATTCTTAGTCTTCTTCTTGTTGACTTCTTCAAATCCTGCCAAGTCAACTGCAATGTAGTAATCTCCTATTTCCGGCTCATCCTCACTAAAGCGTACCCAGTCTTCCTTAAACATCTCTGAACCACGGGCTTCAAACGACGCCATAAATTCTTGACGAAACGCATAAGAAGACATAGACCTTTTAGCAATATCAATTTCGTCTTTGTCCAATATTGGATTGTCATAAGAAGTAAAGTGCCAAGCTTTATACGTCGGATCATTATCTAACTCCGCATATTTGTACAACTCGTAAAAGTGGTTGCGTCCCATAGGAGTGCCTATAAACATTGCACATCCCTTTTGGTCAGCCAAAGCGGGTCTAAGTATCTGCTCGAATACCTCTGGTTTCATATCAGCGTATTCGTCCATGACTAGAAACTTGAGACTGACACCTCGCATTGTCTCAGGTCTGTCTGCACCTTTGAGGCTGATCGTGGCTCCGTTGACAAGCTTGATTTGCAGATTATTAATGTGACTACCAGCAATAACAGGATTTCCCAGTTCCAAAAGGGTTTGCCACATGATGTCTCTGGCTTGTCCCTGAGTAGGTGCGACGTAAAATACATGTCCTCGATCTGCCTGTAGTGCGTTAACTATTAACATCCATGCTGCTAACCTAGACTTACCTGTACGTCGCCCAGCAGCTACTATTTTAAAACGTGTGTCGTCTGCCCAGACTTGTTGTTGCCAAGGCAGTAACTCAATGTTTAAGTCGGTCAAAAGTTTAACCTTGGTGTTGCTGGGATTAGTTCAAAAGAAATAATACTGACAAACGTAGAAGCAGCTTCTGGAGTAAGACTTAAGGTGTCTCCTTCTTTTGCTACAAGAAACTCACCGTACTGACCACCGAACTCTAAAAAGTCTCCAGAACCTACGTTTTTACCTGCTAGAAAGTCAATGTCTACACCACCGTGTACCCACTTAGCACTAAGACTTTTACTACTGCCTGTAGTGTTAGAGATAAATAAGTACGTAACAATAGCGTCGTAGCCACTAGGTACGTCTAGGATTGTATTACTAGAGCCTGCCGTTAGTGCGTCACCATGAGAAAACTTCATATTTGCAATCCTTGCGAAGGTTTAATACGTCCACATAACTGGTGTTGTACCACGTGTATCTACGTGTACGAAGTCATTAGCGATACCAATGCCTGTAAAACCTAAACGAATAGCCTCAGTCACAATCTTAAGGCGAAACACGGCGTTTGTTATTTTTATATCCGCCGCGATGCCTTGGGCATGTGTTCCGGGTACGTCTTTCTTAGCCTCTATCGGATGCTCAGTCGGATGTCGATACCCGCTGGTGATCGTAAAAGGAAACCCGCACGCCTCTCTCAACTTGTCCAACTTCTCAAGAAAGTCTTTTTCCATGTTGTTATGACCAGTGACTTGACAGTTGAACTCTGAAGGATCAAAATGTTTAAGATTCATCTACTACTTCGCCTTCTATAATTTTAGGTTCACCCACATCAACAGCACCAACACCGCTAATGTTAATCTGAATGGCATTACGACCACCATCCTTAACAATATCCTTTTCAAACGCTGCAACGGGCAGTATTCTGTCCATAACAAGCTTCCACGCTGCTGCTTGATTCTTATGATCGTGGTCTAATGCTGCTTCAAAGATAGTATCTAGCACTTTTCTTGACTTTGGAGACGCCAACATCCGTGCTTTGTATTCATTAATGACCGCAGCGTCACCCTTCGGGCGACCAACAGCGTTGCGACTTCCTTTTTTAACAGCGGTTACGTCACTTTTACGCGGTCTTCCACGCTTTCGGCGAGGAGGATTATCAACATCTGACATAAGTACCTCTTTAAAGACTCTTTAAAGTTACGTTACCGTACATTACCGTGTACTTTTAATAATATATTTATAAAATTTACCATTACCGTGACGGTAAAGTATCTTTAAAGACATAATATACTATTTATTGTACCATACTTTTGATGATTTGTCAAGCATTATTTTAAACAAGACTCTACTGTCCTTTAAACTGTACCAGCACGGTCCAGATTCTGCACTACTAAGTCCTTGTTTTCTATACAGTTTATCTGCTTAGAACTATTAGCTATATTAAGTTCTAATTTTACTCTTTTTTGTGTCTGAGTAGGATCTAACAGCACAGTCAACAGCACAGACCCCCCCCGCCCAACGCGAATGATTCTCATTTGCAAACGCTAACGATTCTCATTAGCATGTGGGAATGATTCTCATTTGCAAACAAGAATGATTCTCAATAGGCAGGTGCGAGAGTCTAGGTAGGACCATTCAGAGCATGAATGTAAACACCGTTAACATCACTGGTCTGCATAATTCAGCATATGAATCTGCATCGTGTTACCCATAGCCTGCGTGAATGTGTTACCTCAGTGTTACCGGTAACAGTAACGTAACATAAAAAGTGTTACCGAGTGTTACATTGCACCAAATTAGTGCATGTTTTAGGTAGCATTTCAAAATCTGGCACGTCTAAGCTATTGATTTATAAAGACTTTTTATCGGTGGCACGGATAATGCAACATATTTGGTAAGGCTGGAGGACAGTCTACCCATGCACCAAAATGGTGCGTTAAAGCTAACATGTTAGAAAGGAAAAACGACATGACAAACACGACAGTAACAGCACGACAGATCATCAACGCGGCAAGCGGCGCAGTTAACCTCGCGGAGTACATCAAAAGCGAATTGCCTACGCTGAACCTTCAAACAATGGCCGGAGCAGATGCACTAAGAGACGCCATCGAGCAACTATCAGCAAAGCGAAAGGACGAACTCGCACGTAACAAGGCTATCGATGAAGCGAATAGTGATCAGCCCAAGTCTGATAAGTACAAAAAGACTCTGGACACTATCCGAACCACGCTGAACCGTGAATCAAAGCGTGAACCTGAAAAGGGCGGTATCGGAATAAAAGTTACATTTAAGGTTAAAGACGGTATTTGTACTTTCGAGATCAAAGAGGAGTCAGAAGAGGGAGAAGAGAAGCGCGACATTATTACCACAATAGCCCGAACATTAGACTCTAACCCCGACATTCCCGACCATGTACTCGAAATGATCGCAGAGGAGTTGCGAAAGTACTCAGCCTAAACCCGTCCAACCCGTAGCAAATCTTTTGCGCCTCTTTATGGGGCGCTTGTTTGCTTGTGCGTATTCGTTCGAGTATTCACAACCAAACAACCCAAAAAGCTAACATGTTAGAAATCTAAAAAGCTAACATGTTAGAAATCAACCGGAGGCAGTATGTTTGAACAATGGCAACCTTGGTGGGACGTTGTCCTACTACTAACCACGACAAGCGTCGGCTTTGTGCTGTACGCTCTCACTAACGAAGGGGAATAAAAATGGATATACACTGTAGGCACTGCGGCGAACCGTGGGATCACGACGAACTGCACGAAATGGAAAGTTGGACAGGCGACGACATGTCTTACAAGCAGGCTGTCAAGCGATTTAAAGAGCTAGGTTGTAACGCATTCAAGCCAGATACTGGGCGTTTACGCGAACGCGCTGGGCTGACGACGAAACCTAAGCACTGTACGCTTGCACCAATATACGACCGCGACATGATGTTTAATATCGCGATGGTACAAGACATGTCAGACTACCCCGACGAGTGGGAAAGCCCAGAAGACATAGAGTTTATGTTGGAAATGGCGACGGAAATGTTCAAAAGCTAACATGTTAGAAATAATATACTTGTAAAAGCTATTGACTTATCAAATGTCAATGCCTAATCTGTAAAAAAGCGAGGGAAAAGCGATGAAAATCACAACTGCACGGAAATGGTACGGCGAAGGTAGCGGTATCGTTATCAAAACCGACGACCACTTGATCGATCTGTACTGGTCAACGCGGTTCATGCTGGGTACGTACTACTGCCCACGCACAGTAGACGGCGATGGTAAATCCTACATCGTCGCATTGGGGTGGTTTCGACTTGAGATCACTGAAGACGACGTAAACTATTGGGAGTATATGTAAGATGAAACTACTTGACACGAGCAAAAGACTTGGCAACACCAAGGCTCGCAAGACTAACCGCGACGAGTCCATACGCATGGCGACGTTGACGATGCATCCCGACAATGTGGTGTGCGCTGGTGCCAAAGCCGCAGGCTGTATGGTGGACTGCCTCAAAGAGTCTGGGCTGGGCGGTGTGTACCCATCGATCAATCAAGCACGACAAGCCCGCACTGACTACTGGCACAACTCCAAGATCACGTTTCTGGATCAGCTGTGCCGCGAGCTAGAAAACTTCTCAAGGCTATGTGCAAAGCAACGTGTGCAGGGTGTTGTACGTCTCAACGTCATGAGCGATATCAGCTGGGAAGACTACGACGTGCCTCAGTCGTTCCCTGAGTTGCAGTTCTATGACTACACGAAGAAGGCTAGACGTTTCCACGGACAGCGACAGCCGGACAACTACCGACTGATGTTCAGTTACAGCGGAGCAAAGCACTACCAATCTCAGGTGCAGAGCTTCCTAAAATCCTACAGCGACGCACCAATGGCAGTCGTGTTCAGGAATAAGAATTTCCCATCGACGTTTATGGGAAGACCCGTGATCAACGGCGACGACTCAGACTGGGTCAACGTCAATCATCGCGGGGTAGTAGTGGGGCTGGTTGCCAAAGGGCCAGCGAAGACTAACACCAACGGCTTTGTCGTTGAGAACGATGTAATACCAACCATCAACTTTTAAACTTGTATCCAGTAATGAAGGAGAAGTATCATGACACATTATCAAATCCAACGTAATCCAGCACCAGCACCTCTCAATTTCCGTGGACGCGGTAGTCGATGGCGTGACGTGTTCGAATCTATGAAGCCGGGCGAGTGGTTCTCTTTACCGGAGGACGACAAAGTAAAGACAGGTGCGGCGGCGGCAACGCATCTCAAGGGACGGTACAGTCTTTACAGAATCGAAGACGGTACGTATTGTTTTGTTAAATTACGGTAACATGTTACCAGAGGAGAATTATCATGCACTTTACAGAGAAACGAGTAGCAGAATATTTCGTTGACACAGTACTCAGCGATCCAGACAAGAGCATCAGTGTGTACGGCGAAGGCGAGGAAGCTGACGTAGAACAATCACAGGAGCATTTCACAGTGCTTGACAACATGGGACAATGTGACTTCGACGACGTGGGTGTGTACAGCGAAGAGAAAGGCAACTACATTGCGTGGTTCCAGTTCGTGTACGGCAACGTCACCAACGTCAGCCACCCAATGGAAGTAATATGCGACTATTCAATGGGCGAATATGCTGATAGTATTTATAACCAAGTAGAGGAGATGACATCATGAGAGCCGATTTACTAACAACACGCGAAGACCTTGTAGCCTTTCGACGTAGCATCAACAGCATGCGACAACAAATCGAATACGACAGGGACTATCACTCAAAGTCTGAGTTGTTTGACGAGCTTGAGGCACGACTGAACGACGTGGTTCAACACCTCGATGAGATGGACAGCAAGCTCAAGGAACACGTCTACGCATACGACGTAACTGTAACTGTTACAAAGCGTGTGTATGTGCTGTCAGCAGACGAGTGCGATGCAGAGCAAGCTGCGATGGACTACGCTGTGGGTGAGCTGGACTGTCCGATAGACTGGACTGAGGATGACGTGTCTGTTGAACGTCAAGAAGATGAAGAGACCACTACGGTCTATGATGTGGAGGTGTAACATGTATTATATTCATACCCCTAAAGATACTGACGGCGACTGGGTTGTCGAGAGAGTAGTAAAGAGACTTTCTGATTACAAACCAAAGTACGAAGATGTTATGTACTACGTTCGTAAAAGTCAGAAAGCAACAGAGTGTAAGGTTTATCGCAACGAAGACGGCAAGCTAAAGATTGTTCCGTATCTTGTCTTGCAATTAAATCTGGATGAGTGGGAGGACGACTGATGGCTATTCATACATGGTATAACGTACAGAAATGGGACGAGCGTCGGTGTGACTGGGTTGAAAGGAGAGACGACGGGTCTGATTGGTTCACCACGCTAGAAAACGCAAAGTATTTTTGTAACAGTTACAAAGCAGACGGCGAACGCGTCCGTGTTATCAGAGAAGAGGTGGTATATGATCCAAAGTAGAGAAAGCTGGGAAGTCTGGGCTGATGATTATCAGGACTACTGGGAGGCAAAGGGTAACTACGCTGAAGAGTTTGTTGATGACATCGAGGCTTACAAACAGGAGCGTGATGAGAGCTTGACAGACGATTAAATCCATGATAAAATCTATCTGTAAAGTCAACAGTAATGTTAAATTTATTAAGGAAATATTGTAATGACTATCTGTAAAGATGACATCATCAACGAGCTTGTTGAGTATGAACTCGAACACTTGACTGTGACTGAGATGTTGAATATGGTAGGTACGTTCTTAGCCGTAGGCTACGGTGAACTCGAAGAGGAAGATCTTCGCAGACGTTACGCAGACTTAGGAGCCAGCCATGCCATTCACTGAAACACACCAACCATGTCAAGACTGCGGAAGCAGTGACGGTCTTGCATTCAACGACGATGGATCAAGCAAATGTTTTGTTTGCGACACGTTTACGCCAGCACCCAAGGATAGCGTACGCGAAAACGTACGAGAGCTTGGCGCTATCAACGACGCACCTAAGCCATCGTTCAGTCAGACTGAGCATCGTCTCATCACAGCTGAGTACCGTTCCATCACTGACCGTCTCATTACAGGGACGACAGCGAAGAAGTACTCAGCACTGAAGACCGGTGAGGTTACGACGTTTGGTTACTACGATCCTGACGATCCTACCAAGCCTGTTGCCGCTAAGATTCGCAACCCTGACAAACGGTTCAGTATCATTGGCGACTGGAAGAACGCAGGACTGTACGGGCAGCACCTGTTCCCTGAAGGGGGCAAGTACGTCACCATTGTTGAGGGCGAGTACGATGCGTTAGCGGCACACCAAATGACAGGATCAAAGTTTCCTGTTGTCAGTGTACGCAACGGTGCAACGTCAGCGGCAAAGGACTGCCGTCTCTTCTACGACTGGCTGAACAGCTTCGAGAACGTCGTCATCTGTTTTGATGCTGATGAACCGGGACAGAACGCGGCGAAGGAATGTGCTGATCTGTTCGGTAACAAGGCTAGGATTGTTAAGCACGTCAATGGTTACAAGGATGCGTGTGACTACCTGACTAACAACGACTCAGAGATGTACACCAAAGCGTGGTGGTCTGCTCAACCGTACACACCTGAAGGCATCGTAGGTGCTGGTGAGCTACGTGAACTGATCAAGAAGCCGCTGTCCAAGGCTAAGGTACAGTATCCATTCGAGGGACTGAACAAGCACCTGTACGGCATACGTATGGCAGAGCTTGTGACGATCTGTGCTGGCTCTGGTCTGGGCAAGTCAACGCTACTGCGTGAGGTAGTAAGCTCCATCATGGCACAGTCTGAGGACAACCTTGGTCTGATGTTCCTTGAGGAGACACCTGAGCGCACCATGCGTGGACTCGTAGGTCTCGAACTGAACAAGCCTATCCACCTGCCAGACTGTGAGTACGACGACACTGACATCGACCTAGTCTACGATACGATGGACTACGAGAACCGTGTCTATCTCTGGGAACACTTCGGCAGTAACGAGATCGAGAATGTACTGGGCAGGATGCGGTACTTTGTGAAGGTGCTTGGTGTTAGATTCATCGTGCTGGATCACGTATCAATACTGGTGTCCGATCAAAGCAACGGGGATGAACGCCGCGCACTTGACATGATCATGACAAAACTGCGAACATTCGTACAGGAGATGAACATCTGTATGTTCCTTGTCAGCCACCTACGCAGGCCAGAAGGCAAGCAGTTGGAGGACGGTGCAGTGACTAGTCTGGGTATGTTACGTGGCTCTGCCTCGATTGCACAGTTGTCTGATGCGGTAATTGGTGCAGAGCGTAACAGTCAGGCTGATGATCCTATCGTCAAGAACACGACCGTGCTACGTGTGTTGAAGAACCGATACACTGGAAAGACAGGCAAGGCATGTGAGGTGTTCTACAACGAGGCGACAGGACGACTAACACAACGAGAAGAACGCGAGGAGAACGTGTTGTGAGATGTAAAGCGTGTGACGTAGAGCTTACAGACTACGAAGCGACAAGACGGTATGCAGTTAGCGAAGAGTTTGTAGACTTGTGCAACAGATGCTTTGCTGTTACTCTAGATGACGGTGATGTAATCGACCGTGCAGACTTACGGACACTCGCAGACGTAGAGGAGATGATCTACCATGAGCAAGATTGGGAGTTGGATATTAGAACAGGAACAGTTGATGGAGACTTACAGGAAGTTTAACCACAACCCTGAACAAAATGAATTGAACGAGGCGTACTATGAGTATCTGTTACTTGGATATCGAAACTACTTTGGATCACTCAACGATCTGGTGTGCAGTTACGAAGGTGAAGAACGATATACAAGTCCACACTACAGCCAGCACTTTGCAGAAGGTGTTGAATGATGCACACAAAATCATTGGACACAACCTCATTGGATTCGATGTGGGTATTCTTGATCGTGTTTGGAACGTACATATCTCTAGGGATACTGTTGTGGATACTCTCTACCTCTCCAGACTCTACAACCCTAGCCAAGAAGGAGGACATTCACTGCGTAATTGGGGAACAATCCTTGGAGGAACAGGCAAGCTCGACTTCACAGACTACGACGGTGGACTAACAGACGAGATGATCGAGTACTGTATCGCTGACGTTGAACTTACTGAACAAGTTCACAAGTGGTTAGAGTTACAACTAGACAAGGAAGGATTCTCTCATCAGTCAATTAATCTGGAGCATAGAGTAGGTTGGCTTGTTACTGAGCAGGAGCGCAACGGCTTCAAGCTAGACTGCGATAATGCAGAACAGTTGATGATGGACTTGATGTTTGAAATGAACAACATTGAAGCAAGTCTCCAAGACATCTTTCCACCCATCGTTGAAGAGCGCTGGTCAGAGAAGACGGGTAAGCAGCTGAAGGACAAAGTTACTGTGTTCAATCCCGGCTCACGTAAGCAGATAGCAGAGCGACTGCAAGGTCTTGGTGTCAAGTTCGACAAGAAGACTGAGAAGGGAAACATCATCGTTGATGAGAAGGTACTCGAAGGTATTGACAGACCAGAAGCTAAGGCTGTTGCACGTTACATGATGCTACAAAAACGTGTGGCACAGATCGATTCATGGTTGAAAGCTGTCAAGGATGATGGTAGAGTACATGGTAGAGTGATTACCAACGGAGCTGTGACAGGACGCATGACACACCAATCACCTAACATGGCTCAGGTTCCTGCAGTATCTGCACCGTTCGGTCCTGAGTGCAGACGATGCTGGACTGTTGAAGAGGGTAACGTACTTGTTGGTATTGACGCCAGCGGTTTAGAGCTACGCATGTTAGCTCATTACATGGACGACGAAGACTATACAAATGAAATCCTCAATGGCGATATTCATACAGCTAATCAACGGGCTGCGGGACTTACGTCACGACCTCTTGCAAAGACATTCATATATGCGTTTTTGTATGGGGCCGGAGATGCTAAGATCGGAGCTATCGTTGGAGGAAATAGCGGCACTGGAAGAAGGCTTAAAGAGAGATTTCTACACAACACGCCTGCTCTTGAAGAACTTAGAGGAAGAATTGACAGACAGGCTCAGTCAGGCGTACTTGATGGCCTCGATGGACGAAAGCTCAGAGTCAGATCCCAACACGCCGCATTGAATACACTTTTGCAGGGCGCAGGGGCTTGTGTTATGAAGCAGGCACTGGTACACTTAGCAGATAAACTTCGCAACATTCCACACAAATTTGTAGCCAACGTACATGACGAGTGGCAGATAGAAACACCAGCGCATTACGCAGATACAGTCGGACGTATCGGTGTGCGCTCAATCAGAATCGCCGGAGAGACGCTTGGCCTACGGTGTCCATTAGACGGCGAGTATAGAGTAGGCAACAATTGGGCAGAGACACATTAAGGAGAAACTTATGTCTGCGAACAAACTACCACCCATCACTGTACGCGGTACCGTCTACTGGTGTGAGCGTAACAAGCTCAACAAGTACAGTAACAAGTATCAAGTGCAGCTTGGTAACCTCAGCGAGAAAGCTGTTGAGGCCCTTGAAGATATGGGTATTGCACCTAGCAACAAAGGTGATGAGCGTGACTTCTTCATTACCATGAAGTCTAACAACCCTATGCGGTTGACAGACGAGAATGGTGTGGAGATACCTGAAGATGTTCTCATCGCTAACGGATCACAAGCAGTGGCAGTGGTAGGCTACTATGACTGGTCTGTTGGTACAGGTCGTTCACCATCGATGATCAAGATGAAGGTTACAGAGTTGATCGAGTACACCGATAACGTTGTCTCTGAAGCGGAAGCATTGTGATCCTTGTTGATGGTGACATCGTAGCTTATCGTTGTGCATTTAAGTGCGACGATGAGTCAGTTAAGACTGCCTGTTATACTACGGGCAGTTTCTTATCTGATCTGATTAGTGATCTATACACACAGATAGATGACGAGCCAGAGTACCGTGTTTACCTGACAGGTAAGGGTAACTTCCGTAATGATGTAGCTGTGACCGCGCCTTACAAGGGTAACCGTAAGGACAAAGAAAAGCCTGTACACTTGGAAGCCATACGTCAGTATCTGATAGATGATTGGAATGCTGTTGTGTCAGAAGATGAGGAAGCTGATGACTTGATTGCTATCGACGCCACCTCTACTCCTGACAGCATTATCGTCAGCCTTGACAAAGACTTCAAGCAAGTACCGTGCAGACACTACAACTTCAACAAACGTGAACTGTCTTCTGTTAACGAAGAGGAAGGATTACTGTTCTTCTACCGTCAAATCATCATGGGCGACAAAGCTGATAACATTGTCGGTGTGTATGGTATTGGTGATAAGAAGTCTCAGAAGCTCCTTGAAGGACTGACAGAGATAGAGATGTTCAACAAGTGTGTTGAGTTACTAGAGTCTGAAGAGCGTGTCATCGAGAACGCTAGGCTGCTATGGCTACGTCGTGAACCTAACCAACTATGGGAAAAACCAAGTGAAGAGAACGAGACGCAACTTACCTAAAGGTTTTGACAGCTGGTTTGAATATGACCTGCATCAAAAGCTTAAGCGTTGTGAGTATCACTCTTGCGGGATAACATATACTCAGGTTAGAATGTATGAGCCTGATTTTGTTTATCGTAACGGTGACCATACTATTTACATTGAAGCTAAAGGGAGGTTCCGTGACAGAGCAGAAGCGAAAAAGTATGTTGATATTAGCCGATGCCTTGGCGAGAAGGAGACGTTGGTCTTCATCTTCCAAAACCCAAGAACAGTCATGCCCGGAGCAAGACGTAGAAGTGACGGGACAAAGTACACCATGCAAGAATGGGCAGACAAACAGGGATTCACATGGTACACACCAGAAACCTGTCCTGTCGGATGGAGTAAAAAGCAATGACTAGACATTTAGTAATACCTGACACACAAGTCAAACCTGACATGCCTGTTGACCACCTGTACTGGGCTGGTCGTTATGCAGCAGCAACTAAACCTGACGTTATCATTCATCTGGGGGATCACTGGGACATGCCAAGTCTCAGTAGCTATGACGTTGGGAAGAAATCATTCGAGGGTAGACGTTACGTCAACGACATCGAAGCTGGTAAGCATGCTATGTGGGCATTTTTAAAGCCTATCTATGAAGAGCAACGCAGACTGCGGCGTAACAAGCACAAGACTTGGAAGCCTCGTATGGTGTTCTTGTTAGGTAACCACGAACAGCGCATTGAACGTGCCATCGAAACAGATGCAAAGCTTGAGGGACTGATGAGCTATGATGACTTTCAGTTGGAGAAGTCTGGCTGGGAAGTTGTACCGTTCCTTGAGCCAATCATCATTGATGGTATCGCTTACTGTCACTACTTTACTAGTGGCGTCATGGGTAGGCCAGTAACGTGTGCAAAGTTAATGTTGCAAAAGAAGTTCATGTCATGCATTATGGGACACGTGCAAGACAGAGACATAGCTTATGCACGTAAAGCAGACGGTACTAACATCACTGGTTTGTTTGCTGGTATCTATTACAACCATGATGAGGACTACTTAAACCCTCAAACAAACGGTAGCTGGTCTGGGATATGGATGCTCAACGAAGTAGACGACGGTTCCTTTGATGAGCTACCGATTAGCATGAACTATTTAAGGAGAAAGTACGGATGAGTATTGACAACGCAACTCCAGAAGATTGGGATACAGTAAGAGCATTGAACAATCTTTCTATTAGGAAGCCAAAGAAGGTAGACCCAGTGGAGCAACCTGATCACTACAACAAAGGTGCTATTGAGGCTATCGAAGCTATCAAGGCTTCCATGCCAGCCAATGAGTTCAACGGCTATCTGAAGGGTAATGCATTGAAGTACTTGTGGCGTTACGACTACAAGGGCAAACCTGTCGAAGACTTACGCAAGTGTCGATGGTATATTGACAGACTTATTAAGGAGTTAAATCAGTGAAACGACTGCTTCTGTTACTTCTAATTCCGGGTTGTGTTATTGAACCTGACACAAGAATCTGTGCTGAATATGGTTCATACAATGTTGTAAAAGAAAGATGTATACCCATGTACGGTTCTTTGATTTGTGTAGAAGAGGAAGTAACAGAGGTGTTTTGTAAAAGATATTTTGAAGAGGAAAATTAATGGACGCATATCAACAATACATTCACAAGTCCCGTTACGCACGTTACCTACCAGACGAGCAACGGCGTGAGACTTGGGAAGAAACAATCGACAGGTACCTAAACTTCTGGGTTGAGAAAGGTAAGCTTACTCTTGAAGAAGCCAATGGTATCTTTTCAGACATTCATAGCTTGGATGTTATGCCCAGTATGAGAGCGCTGATGACAGCAGGCGAGGCTCTTGACCGTGATAACGTAGCTGGTTTTAACTGTAGCTACTTACCCATCGACCACCCCAAAGCGTTTGACGAAATGATGTACGTCCTGATGTGCGGTACAGGTGTAGGTTTCAGTGTTGAACGTCAATACGTATCTAAACTACCAGAAGTTGCGGAGGAATTTCATGACACCGATACCGTTATACACGTCGCCGATTCTAAAATTGGCTGGGCTAAAGCATACAGAGAGCTTATTAGCTTGCTCTATTCGGGTCAGCTTCCAAAGTGGGACGTATCTGGAGTACGATCTGCAGGCGCAGCCCTTAAGACCTTCGGCGGTAGAGCATCTGGTCCAGAACCTCTTGTCGATCTGTTTAACTTCACCGTTGACGTCTTTCGGGAAGCTCATGGACGTAAACTCTCCTCAATCGAATGTCACGATCTCTGCTGTAAGATTGCACAGATCGTCGTTGTCGGGGGAGTTCGCAGAAGTGCTCTCATCAGTTTGTCTAACCTCACTGACGATAGACTCCGACGATGCAAGTCAGGCCAATGGTGGCAAGACAATCCTCAGCGTGGCCTAGCCAACAACAGTGCATGTTACACAGAGAAGCCAGACTTTGAGGCATTCCTAAATGAGTGGAAAAGTTTATACGAGTCCCGATCAGGAGAGCGAGGTATGTTCTCTAGAGTCGCAAGTCAAAAGCAAGCTGCAAAGAACGACCGACGAGATGCTACCTATGATTTTGGAACTAATCCATGTAGCGAGATCATCTTACGACCTTACCAATTCTGCAATCTATCGGAAGTTGTTGTCAGGGCAACAGATACGCTCTCAGACCTCAAACGAAAAGTACGTGTTGCGACTATCCTTGGAACTTTACAGGCTACCTTGACTGACTTCCGTTACCTACGTAAGGTGTGGAAGAACAACACTGAGGAAGAAGCACTGCTTGGTGTATCACTAACAGGCATCATGGATCATCCGACGTTGTCGGGAAGGAGAGATAAAGGTGTCCTCAAAACATGGCTTACTGAGTTACGTGAAGAGGCTATCGGAACGAATAAATCATGGGCTGACCGACTGTCTATTAATACTTCTACTGCTATTACCGCCGTTAAGCCTAGCGGTACTGTGTCTCAACTGGTTGATTCTGCTAGCGGTATACATCCACGATACGCACAACAGTACATCAGACGAGTACGAGCAGATGCAAGAGACCCACTGTGTACAGTCCTTGAGGCCGCAGGAATCCCTGTAGAGGACGATGTAATGTCACCCAGTACCAAGGTATTCAGCTTCCCTATAAAGTCTCCTGACGGGGCTGTGGTGGCCTCTGAGATGGGTGCTATGGAACAGTTAGAACTGTGGGAGATATATCAGGACTATTGGTGTGAACACAAACCGTCAATGACCTGTTACTACAGGGACGATGAGTTTCTTGAGGTAGGTCAGTGGTTGTACAACAAGTTCGATAAGATCAGTGGCGTGTCGTTCTTGCCGTACAGTGAACACACATACCAGCAAGCACCTTATGAGCCTATTGATGAGGAAACTTATGAGACATTGAAGGCAGAGTTTCCAGAGACTATTGATTGGAACATCTCTGAAAACTCTGATATGACTGAAGGATCACAGACGTTAGCCTGTACTGGTAACAACTGCGAGATCTAGTCTGTAAACAAACGGCCCCTGCCAAGCTCTTCTTGAATGGCGGGGGTCATTCTTACAATCCTATCAATCGTTGCAATACCGGGCGTGTAGGTCTGTGTTGCCCTAAGCAGTGGGTCCACATCACCTTCTGTTAGCAACCTGCTTACTCCTGTTGATAGCTTAGATGCCGCTGCTAATGGTGGTGGAGTAACACTAATAGGATCACCGCCGTATTCTTGAGCGCGTATATTAACAACACCGCTGGTCATGTTAGACGCCAACTGATTCATTGCTGCACTAGCAACACCCTCAGGAGTCAGCAAGTCTTCTAAATACTTATCATTACTGAAGTCCATTGTCTTACGCGCATCATCCCAAATACCAGCAATCACACCAAACAACGCAGTGTACTTAGCACTATTAAGCATTGCAGCTTTTGCCGCTTCAGCACCTTCTTTAGTGTTTAACCCTTTATCCTTAGCCCTTATTATATTAAGACCTACCTCAGTACGTAGATTGTTAGCTTGTCTGTTCATGTATGACAACATGCTGTACATAACACGAAAGTTAGGATTGTCGTTGTAGGATCTAGGCATTGCGCTTGCACTAACTGGTTGCCATTTGTTTAGTGACGCACCAGCAAAATTAGTTACCCATCCGTTTGTTAAGTCTTCTTTTTTGAGGGCTTCTACTGTTGCTTTAAACTCAGTAGGAGACAAGCCACGCATACCGGGATGCTTCTTTAACTTCTCTAAAGACTTTGGATCACCTTTTTTAGCTAAATCAATACCTCGACGAACAGAAGAGTTAGTAAGTATTTCTTGACCCATTCTGTTAACAGTACGAACACCCGATAACGTGTAAGCAGCTTCACCAACTTTGTCTACTAACCTACCAAAAACAGCAGGGAATCGCGCATAACGTGCCGTGTCTAAAGAATCATCAAGAGTCTTCTTAGCGGCGTTTTGAACTTCTCCCATATAATTATCTAACCCTAACTGCTTGTTAGATATCCACTTTCTTCCTGCTTCTTGTCCAAACTCTTTGTTGAATGTAGCTAGAATAGCTTTTGGTACTGTCTTTAAAAAAGGTATAAGTCCGTTTTGATAAACAGGAGATGTAAAGCCTTCGATAATGTTAAGCACAGCGTTTATCGGGTTGCCTAAAAGTGCGGCAGAAATACCACGCCTAGTAACAGCACCGACTGCATCGCCTCCTGACTTAGCAGATATCAATACGCTTCGAAGTGCATCACGCAAGTTATCAGCCACAGCAGAAGGGTCAGATACATTACCTTGCTTTGCCGCTTGTGAACGAGCTTCATCTCTGACTTTCTTAATAACAAACTCTAGTCGAGACATTGGCTTTGCTTTTTCAACAATTAATTCACGGGCTTCGTCTTCGTACTTAGACATGTCAAGATTAAAGCGTCTAGCTACGGCGTTAGCTACGGAAACATCTTTAGCCATGTTACGTAGGGCCTGCATAGGGTTGTCGTAATCAGATACTCTTACTTGACCAGACGTACCAGCTATGTTGATAGTAGGAAAGTAATCGTCTTCAGGCTTACCAAAAGGAACAAAATCATACTCACGTAGGACTTTTGATTCTACTTCCAACATATCTACAAGCTGTTTTTCTTCTGGTGTTTTAGCAAACCGACGCGCCTCACTAAAAGTAACCCTGTTATCTTTTTTAATGCTTTGGTTTATTCTTAAAAAGAAACTTTTAAGAGCGTTATTGTTTTCAAACATTTCTGAAAATTTAGAAAATTCTTCTCCATCAAAGATTTCATCAACCTTAGAATATTCTGTACGTGCCATTGTTTCGGAGTCTTCAACAAGACGAGCAGCTCTTATACCTACATTTTTTTCTACCCACTCACGTGTACCCATAAACAAAGAGCCTATTACTCTACTACCTTTTTCTGGGTTTTCGTGAACGCTATCTGGAATAAAATCTTCGTCATCAACTACTTCTGTAGCTTTACGTTTGTGTGTACTAGGATCTAAGTCGCCCGTACCAGAGGATGCTCTGCCTCTGTTAACAAAGCCTTGAGCACCACCTATATCTACAGGTTTGTCTAATGCCTCAGAAACAGGACGAGAAAAATCATCTACAACTTCGCCAGCACCTTTGGTTAAAAAACGACCAGCAGCGCCCCCTAAAACACCGCCTACTCCTGCGCCTAAAGCAGCACTAGATAATCTTTCTTCGCCTTCACCTGCCAAGAAACCATAAGCAGCGCCTTCAGCGGCACCTAAACCAGCGGCTTGAGTAACTCGTCTTGCTGTGCTGGCTCCTTGACTTAATTTAGCAAGAGCAGCGCCGGGAATAAACAAACTTCCTGCAATACCTGCAACACTTAAAGCACCAGACATATAAGGATTTTCTTCTTCAAAAACTTCTAGTTGTCTGCGTGACTGCGTTATTGCGTTTTCCCAGTTATCAGATTCTCCTACAAGCAAACGTACAGTAGCATCTAGCTCATCACCAATACCAAGACCAGACTCAAGAACATCAATAGCCCCTGCTCTAAAAGCAGAGTAATCCTCTTCTGTTTCTTCAAAGAGGTTTGCATACTTTCCTGTTGTTGCAGTTTCTTCAAACAGATCAGAATATTTACCCATTTTATCGACCTCTTTTTTTAAGCTCTGCTTGAATCATAGGTGTGTACTTATTATTATCGTACTGTAAAATTTCTAAATCATTAGTAGAAACGCTAGCTAAAGTTTTATTTGTTTCTAGTGCGTAGTAAACACGGTCTTCTACCATCGCTTTAGAAACAGATTTTGTATCTAACCCTAAAGGAAGAACATAGCCCTGCTCTCCAAACAAAGCCTCTACAATGTCTGTTTCAGAAAGATCAATAGCTTCTTCAAACGATTGTTCTTCTTCAGTGTACTCTGTAGGAATGTCGCCTCTTTTCTTTAAAGCAGTTATAACTTCTGGTCTAGACCTTCCAGTTTCAGCTACAGCATCGTCTACAACACTAGAAAACTCACCCGTTGACTTAGACGGTTTTTCTTCTGGTTGCTCTCCAGAAAGGTAGGCTTTAACAGCTTTTTGTATTTTAATATCAGCGTTAATATTTTGATTGTGGTCTCGCAAAATATCAGCACGAGCTTGATTATAATACTCTTGTTTTTTAGAAGCAGAAACCTTATCAAAAGGTCTACGCTCTCCTGCTTGTTGTGCGGCAGATTCAGCATATCTATCAAGCATTTTTTGATCAAAAACAGGATTATCTAATTGAGATTCTAAAGCAGCTATTTTTATATCAGCCTCTCTAATTGATCTACGATCAGCATCAGCAACTCTATCAGAGTGATTTATAATTCGCCGTGAAACGTCATTCAGTTTATTGTTGGCTCGAGTTTGAAGAGACTTGCTATGCCAGCCTTCAGCGCCGTACCCCCCTTCTTGCATTTTTTTAACTAACTCTAACTCTTGCCTTAAAGACTCTCTTAAACCTTCAGGAAGAGTTTCTATTTGAGTAGCAAGACTATTAATTTCTGTATCCAATGTTTGTTTTCTTGTAGCGGCTTCACTAGCTCTGCGTTGAACACCTTCATCATAAGTGTTCAGGCTATTAACACGTCTAAGCATGTATTCTGGCTCACTTCCAGTATAAGTTTTTACAAACTCTTCACGCTCTTGTGGGGTCATTTCTTGTAAATTACTATTTATTTTTTCTTGTTCTATTTCTGCTTTTTGATCTTTAACGCGACCAGCAATAGCTATGCCTGCTGTCATTGCACGAGAATCCCAATTTGAAAATGAAGAAAAATCTACAAGTGGATTAGCTTCTTGTATTGCTTTTGCTCGTGTTCTTAATGCAGACGCTTCTGCGTCTCTTTTAACAGGGTCTGCAGAGGGATCAGCAAATAACTGAGTGTATCTAGTTTCAATGGCGCTTAATTGATTAATAGCAGATACTTTGTTTTCAGCCTTTTCTTGTTCTCGAACAGACGAACCGACTCTAGATAAAGAAGATCTAATTTCTCCAGCAAGTTCAGGGCTTGCCTGCGCTACTTGTCCATAAGCAGTAACAGCTTTTTGATAGTCTTCTGGAGTAAGCGTACCAGCCATTGCTTTTTGTTCTAACTGAAACAAACCAGACTGAAGAGTGCCCTGCATTTTCTGTTGCTGTAACTGTGCAGGAAGCTGTGCCGCTTGACGGGCAGCAGTAAACAAACCTTCTTGATAAGAGGGCTGTAAAAGTCCTTGTAAAAATGTCTGTGAAAACTTAGCCATTAGCTATTTCCTCCAGTTATTAACGAACCTAAGCCGCTAATTGCGCTAGCTAATGCACTGTTATCTGCTCTAGGTGTTAAAGCACCGCCTAACAAACTAGATCCAATACCGCCTAACAGGTTAGCTCGTGCCTGTTCTGCAACCAATTGAGCCTCGAGACCAGACATAGTAGCTTCACCAAACAAACCAGCACCTTGTAACTGAGCTTGTTGCTGTAACGCTGCCAACTGCTGTGCAGGCTGAGTAGCTGCCATAAGCTGTTGCTGCGGCAAGTAACCTGCGCCAAGGAACTGCTGTCCTAACGTAGCTTGCTGTGCTTGTTCAGCTTGAGCTTGTTGCATAGCTCCCAGAATAGCTCTGTTACGAGCCTCTTCTTGTGCCGTAGCCATTGCTAGTTGCTCAGGAGTAGCGCCACCGTAAGCAGCAGAGCTAACACCAAGACGTCCTTGTGCAGCTAGCCGTTCTTCAAGTGCAAGACGTTGTCGCTCTTCTTCAGGTCGTTGCGCTCTACGCATACGCTCAAAGATAGCTTGCTCACGTGCTTCTCTAGGCTGTACTGCTTGGCCGAAGAAACCACCAGCACCCCCTAACAGTTGATTCTGCAAAGCAACTTCTTGTGGAGACAAGCCCATAGTAGTTTCAATACCACCTTCAGGCGTTACTTGAGTACCCATACCAGCACCAGTAGCGGTAGTCACAGTGAATGGTCTAAACTGTGTCTGCTCCATTTGCTGTGCGGCAAGAGCTTCAGCGCCTGTTCGAGCCTCTCGTCCTATATCGCTAAGACGACCGTATGCTTCACCTGTTAATAGTCCACCAACTACACCCGGAAGTAAAACGTCTGGTTGCGCTAGGAATGATCCCAGATCGCCCAGAACACCCATTAAACCGCCGCTTGGCAAATCTTCTGTAGCTACAGCCATTGTTCTCTCCTAGTTAAAGTAGCTTTCCTATCAAAGCCATTACGTTAATTTCTTGTAGTGACAAAGCAAAGCCGTCAATTTCTGACTCTAAACCTACTTGCACACTTGTTCCATATCCTGTTGTATTAAGTACTCTTGCATTGGTCAACTGACCTGCTGTAAACTCTACGGTGGTGTACTCACTCTCACCATAAAAACCAGTAATTTGGTTACCTACTGTAAACTCTGCAGTAGCATACGTTGTTTCAAAGTCGTAAGCCCACTTAAGAAACACTGTTGCGTTGTTTGCACCGACTAGTGTTGGTTTTAACTTCTTTAAAATCTTAACTCTAGAGCTATCACCAAATGTCAAGCTTGGGCTGTAGTATTTGAATCTGTAGCCACTACCGTTGTCGCTGTATCCTGTGTATGTGCTAATACCGTTTGTTGTACCAATGTACAGCGTACCGTTTTCTAGCCGTGTAAATGATGTAAACTTAGTAGACGGCCAACGAGTCACACGGTACGATCCGTTTTCTAATGTACTACGTACGTCAAAACAATATGTTACGTCTTGACCTGTAAAACTTAGTAGGTAAAAACCTTCCTCAGGACTGTACACAGACCTAAAAAACTCTGTTTCATTCTGCAATGCAGCAATAATGTCCTTAGTAATGTTGCCGGACAAGCTGCTAATAGGCATTGACTTTTCTTGTATTGTTCTACCAAAGCTTTTGAGTCCTGTGTGCGACAAGAACAACACGTCTGTACCAGTGTACTGCACAGTGTCCCTGTTAACGCAACCAATACCTGCTACGGTATCTGACAAAGTCATAGAAGCAGGAGAAGTAGCACCGTCATACACAATAATGCTGTGCTTACCAAAGATAATCAACAGGCCGTTATGTGCCGCTAAAGCTACAATCTCGTCGTAACCGTCAGGCCACACCTTAGACACGTCAATGTTGCCACTAGAGCCGCCTGACCATGCAACACCGTCTAGCAGGTCTGACCAATAGATAGTAGACTTGTTAGTACTAAAGTCTGCAGTCCATAAACGTCCATATGCCGCTAACACCTCATGACCGTACATAGTACTAGCAACGCCAGCAGCGTGAGGGTGTGTTGACATTTTTTGCACGGAGCCTACGTGATTAGAGTAAACCAAAGGCTCATAGCCACGTTGAAAGAAAAACAAGTGGTCATTAAAGTTTACAATCTTCCAGTCATTGGCGCTAATTGTGTAACTACCGGGAGTCTCGTCTGCCAATGTAGTTGTGCCGCTAATAATCTTGTTGTTACCAACAGAGAATATCTTGGTGTTTCCTGCGTTGTCCTTGTATTCCTTGATAGATCGTAATGAGTCAGTACCAAGGACAGTCTTGTTAGTTGTTACGACAGTGTGGCCTTTACGTGCAGCAATACGACCACGTTTGTCAATCACGGCGTTGTCTGCAATTTCTGCAAACGACGGGTCTTGAGCCAACGGCGAGTCTTCGGTGTTAACACCTTTAAACGCCGGAGCTACAAGATTGATACTTTGCAGTTGTTGAGCCATATTAAATAGTCCTAAATACCATCTCTTCAGGGTGCTTTGCTGCGTCTATAGCAATAGCGTCAGACAAAAACTTATCAGCAATACTAAAGTACTCAGCAGTAGACGTACCACCTGTTTCACCACGTTCACGCGCTAACAAAGCTACTGCATAATGAATTACAGGCATTGCAGGCACAAGCAAAGAATCTGTGTTAGCACTCAAGTCTGCCTGACGCTTAATTACGTCAAACCTTAGACTATACACACCATCTGGAGTAGGGCCTACGAGAACTTCTGTGTCTCCACTAGAGTCCAATCCGTTGTACGTGTAGTACCGCGGCGCACCTTCTGCTGCACTGCTAATGTACAGCTGCTCGTTAAACCAGTCTTTTGTTTGGTAGTTCATAAACAAGTTGCTAGTGTCGTTTAAGACACACATAACTTTTACGTTGTCACTACCACCAGTCAGTGAGTAACTGTTGTCGGAAGCAGTAGTAGTTACAACAATAGTTTCACGCAAAGCAGACCAATCATTAGATTCTTCTACTAACTTTTTAGCGTCGTTAATAAAATCACCTACCATCTTAACGTAGGTAGTACTAGTGACTGACGTAGTTTCTTCCTCGCGCAATCGACGTAGTACATTATTCATTAAGTTAAGATACGTCATACCAACATTCCTCGTCTGCGCGTCCGCATTAATAATTGTTGTGCTTCTTCATTATAATCTACTGCTGGAGTTTTAATAGCAAGCTTTGGTGCTTCTCTAGAACGGTACGTAATTCCTTTTATAAACTCTGGGAAAGGCGATCTAGCAGGAGCAGCACCGCCACCAAACATCCCACCAAAACCAGCACCTAACATAGCCAGCAACCCAACATTACCTGATGTAATTTGTTCTTGCAGTGCTTGTTGCTCTTCACCATAAACTCTTTCAAACTCAGCTTGACGTGTTAGTATTTCCTCACGTTCTTCTTCTGCCAAGCCCAGCCGCGTAGTAACACTATCTCTAAACTGGCCAAACGCTTCAGCCTGACTAATCTGTCCTTCTTGTAGACCAATCAGGTTTACATTAAACTCTTCTTGCAGATCAGCAAGAGACAATCCCAGTTCAGCAAACCGTTGTTGACTGTCTGCACTAAGTGCTTCTACTTGACCACCAACACTAATTATTTCTTGGGCTAGTGCTAGTCGATCTTGCTGTGCTTGACCAAACTGTTCTGTTGTGTACTGCTGGTAAGCATCAAACGCTTCTTGTTGTGTTATTTGTCCCTGACGCAGTGCCTCAATGTTTACGTTAGTACCAGCAAACAACTCTTCTATGCTCTGGTCCTGCTGTTGGAACCGTAGCATCATGTCGTCACTAAGCTGAGTTACGTCACCACCAACAGCTATAATTGCTTGTTGTAGCTCCTGACGCTCTTCCTGTGCCGTAGTAAACTGTTGGCCTATAGACGTACGCAGTTGATCTAATGCTTCTTGCTGCGTTATCTGTCCTGTTTGTAGCGCTTCAATGTCAACACCTACGCCAGCAAACAAATCAGAAATAGTGCCGCCAAAGTCTGCAAACATCTGTTGCATGTCAGCACTTAGCTGTGTAATGTCACCGTTAGCCGCAATAATAGCTTGCTGTAGTTGCTGACGTTCAGTAGCTGCAAGTTCAAATTGTCGTGACGTAAGCGCTTCAAACTCATCAAAACGTCCTGCTACATCTTCCTGCAAAGATATTAGGTTAGTGCCTAGCATCTCTAGTTCAGCACTGAGTCCACCTTCTACTGCTGCAAGAGACTGGATCAGAGAAGCTTCAAGTCCTGTGATGCTGGCTAGGAACTCTGCTTCTTGATCGCTAAACTGTGTAGCAATACCGTTGATAGCGTCGTCAAAGCGCTCGTTAAGATCAGCAAAACTAGCCTGTACTTCTTCTGAGGTAGCAAAACCAAAGCTGTCTACAATACCACGTACGTCACCCTCTGATAGTCCTTCAGGAAACTCAATGTTAGCAATAGCTTCGTTAACTACGTCGCTTACGTCTGACAAAGATATACCCTCAGGTATACCGTCAATAGCTTCTTGAATTAGCTGTCGTACTTCTTCCGCAGTAGCGCCTTCGGGTATGACAATGTTAGAGATAGCGTTGTCAACTATGTCTCGTACTTGCTCAGGTGTAGCATATCCAGCCTCTGCCAAGGCTTGTAACATACGATCTTCTGTAACAAACCCTGAGTTAGCCAGTGCGTTAGTAATGTCGTCTGGAGTAGCATAACCTGCTTCTGCTAACGCTTGTATTACCTGCTCCGGCGTAGCAAAGCCAGCACCTTCAATAGCCTGTTGTACTTGTTCTGGCGTAGCAACACCAGCTAACGCTTCTGTCAACTGCTCTTGTGTCAGGTAACCTGCATCAGCTAACTCTTGACGTATACGCTCGAAGTTCTGCTCTGACAGTGTGACACCGTTGACTTCAAAGTACTCAGCAATGTCCTCCATTGTAGGCATTGCATCAAAGTCAGGTAGCGTCTCAACAAAGTTTTGAATGATCTGATTGATCTGCTCTTGTTGACCTGTAAACTCTTCGTCTAGTTGTTCCAAGAAGTCAGCAAACAAACCTTCAACAATAGAAGTTACGTCCTGATCTTCTTCCTCTGCAGGAGCCTCTTCATCAGGAGTTTCTTCAGTTGGTGTTTCCTCTGTAGGCGTTTCTTCTGTAGGAGTCTCCTCTGGTGGTACTTCTTCAGTCGGTGTCTCTTCTGTAGGAGTTTCTTCAGTGGGTACTTCTTCTTCATCAGGGTCTTTATCAGGATCTTCAACACGAGTAGGGATGTCAAAGTAGTCGTCTAAGAAGTAGTTGTACCGTGACTCTTCATCCATCTCTTTCCAGTCACCGGGAAGTATGCCTCCTTCTTCTTCGTAACGCGCTACCAAATCTTCTATAGAGTACTGATAGATATCTTCTTCTAGTGCATGAAACGACAGATCATCCAACAGTGACTGATACGTACCAGAGTTAATTGTTTCCAGTCCAGTGTTTTCTAGCTGCTCTCTGGTGTACTGACCGTTAAACTCAAAGTCAATGTCTTCACTCTCAGCTAACTGGAAGTACTCATCGCCTTCACTGCTTACAAAGTAGTTGTCACCCCTGTTGGTAAACATAAGGGCAGGGTCTTGTTCTACTTCTTCAGTTATAGGAGGAAAATCTTCTTCAGGAGTATTAAAGTTTTGTGTTAGTACATTACGTACTGCGCCATAAACACGAGGATCTAAAATTAAAGGAGGAAGCCATTGAGGTATAGAAGGAAACGCTGTTCCAATAACACCACCAAGAACAGTACCTGCTTTAGTAGGGTCTGAAATAGCTCCTGTAATAGTGCCAATAATTTCACTAACTTTTTCTTCAAGTACACCAGCAGCAGCTTCTCCAGAACGAACAATAATTTCACCAATGTCATTCAGTACTTCGCCAATGTCGCCTTCTTCCCACGCTTCTCCAATGCCTGTTTCGTCAATTATGTCTCCTACTTTGTTTACAGCTTCTTGTATTGTAGGAAGAAAAATAACACCAGCAGTAGGCATCCAATTAGGTAAAGACACGCCGGGAATGTACGGAACCATTACGTCTAAAAGACCTTCACGGTATTCCTCTACTGTTACAAGATCGCCGTTTTCATCTCTTAAAGGCTCCCCTGTTTCTGGGTCGTACTGTACTACAGGAACGGTTTCTCCAAAAATTCTACCACCTGTGTTTTGTATTCTTTCAAATTCTCCTGTAACGCCAGCGCCGCCAGATATTACAAGTGGACCACTTGATCCAGCAGGAGTTACAGGAGGAGTAGCACCAGCAAAAGACATACCGCCCTGTTCTATAAACAACTTGGTTAGTTCGCCGGGGTCTTCCATGTCCGCAAGTTCTTCAGGATTGTCAACCATTGTGTCAACAATCTCTTGCGCTCTGTCAAAAGCTTCAGTTACATACTGGCCTAAAATTTCTCTAGCTTGTGTACTGTCTTCTGGTGCTACGTCAATGTTTCCTGCAATCCGGTCTAGTATTTCTTCAAGACTTTCTTCACCTGCTCCCCATATTTCAGCAATGTCTGCCCAACGAAAGCCTGTGTTAAAAAGATTGTAAAGACGAGTTCTTAAATCAGGACCGGGAGTTCTGCCGTCTTCTTCTGGAATAGGACCGGGCACTTCAATGTTAGCTGTTGTGCCAGCATTAGGGTCAAAAGGACCAGACTCTCCGGGCAAAGTCTTAGTCTCTTTAGATCCTGTCAACATTCCTTTAGTAGGTCGTAATGCCATTTACTTTTCCCTCGATACGCCCTTGGTTTTTTCATAAGAGCGCATAGCGCCAAGACCAAGCATACCCATGAGTACAGGCATCATAGTCTCTAGGTCAATGAGTGGTATAGTGACTTCAATAGCCAACAGAGCCAGTACAAAGTTAGTGAAGGGGATAACCATAAAGTTACCAGTCATACCCAAGACACAACACCAGCCTACTGCAGGTCTCCAACCAGAGACAAACAAGGACTTGTGTGCTGCTTCTACTTTGTTAACCTCTAGCTGTGCCTTAGCAAGCTCCTGAGCGTGTCTCTGAGCCATTGTAGCAACTTCATGGGCCAGCC
>BCSF01000036.1_pt1 | contig 55971 bp, 86 predicted proteins | sample 1016431 | NCBI WGS metagenome assembly BCSF01 (sample SAMD00045685;SAMD00045686;SAMD00045687;SAMD00045688;SAMD00045689;SAMD00045690;SAMD00045691;SAMD00045692;SAMD00045684;SAMD00045690;SAMD00045691;SAMD00045692;SAMD00045684;SAMD00045685;SAMD00045686;SAMD00045687;SAMD00045688;SAMD00045689, study... | reverse complement strand
GGACCTATGAAGTCTAAGGGTTACAAAAAGGGTGGCAAAGTGATGAAATCAAAAGGATATGCTAGGGGTGGCAAGGTGATGAAATCTAAAGGCTATAAGAGAGGCGGTAAAGTAAAAAAAAGTAAGTAGTGGCTTACTTACAAAGCAATATCCCACATTTTAAATGCTGGGTTAGAAAAGAATACACGCACAATCACGAAAAATATCATGGTGAGTTTCTTCACGCCATGGCAGTTGCTGTTACAACAATGCCTTGTCGTTGTTTGAGCTTTCAAGTGATTTTTACGGGTATAGAAGCGGAAGGAGAAGAAGAAGACAACGTACATGGTGGCGCTATGTGGGCCAGAATGCCAATAACAGCGCTTGTAGGCGATACTCCTTTTGAAGAATGGCCAGAACCTATGGCAGTTCACGATGCCCAGCCCTGGGATTGTTCTTCACACCATCATGCCGTTTATGTATTAGATAGAGCCACTCCTTGTCCTTGGCTGGCTAAAATAGATGGTAATTTTTACCCAGCTAAATATATGTTTACTGTTGATTATGCAGAGAATGAAATAGCAGATGATCCTGCTCAACATAAGCAAAGTCACGTTTTGGAGTTATTAGATGCAGGAGAATGGACAGGTAATATTGTAGCGTTACCAAATAATCGTGTGAGAGTTACACATCCAGCTTGGTTTGAGACTGGATCAGGCGCACCTGATTTTAAACCATCTGCACATATACATTATTCAAAGTCTGATTTAGACTATACGTTGGATGTAAACAGAATTTTTGATAATCTATATGCAGAGGACGAGTAATGGCACTTTCAGGCAGTACAGATTTTGAACCTAACGTAACCGAGTTTGTTGAAGAAGCTTTTGAGCGTTGTGGTATTGAACTAAGAACAGGATACGATCTTAAAACAGCAAAAAGATCTATTAATCTCATGTTGGCAGAATGGGCCAACAGAGGTTTAAATCAATGGACAATTGAACAAGCAACGCAAACTGTAACAGAAGGAACTTCTAGTTATTCTTTGAATTCTAATGTAATTGATATATTAGATATGTCGTTGCGTAGGACGGTAAATAGTGAAACAACTGATACAAGTATGAGCAGAATTAGTCGCTCTGAATATTTGAATATACCAACTAAAGATACCAAAAGCCGACCTTCGCAGTTCTTTTTTGACAAGCTGACTACACCCGTAATAAAAATATGGCCAAGCCCTGAAAACTCTACGGATATATTGGTTTTTAACAAAATAGTCAGAATGGATGATGCTGATACAGCTATCAATACGTTAGATATGCCATTTAGGTTCTATCCTTGTTTTGCTGCTGGATTGGCTTACTACATATCAATAAAGAGAGCGCCTGATCGTATGCAAATGCTAAAGGCTGCTTACGAAGAAGAATTTAGACGTGCAGCCGACCAAGACGAAGACAGAGCATCATTTCGTATAAAACCATCTATGAGGAGTAGTTATTAGTGGCTTACGCTACTGGAAAGTTTGCACGTGGCCTTTGTGATCGTTGTGGTTTTGAATACAAACTGCATGAACTCAAAGAAGAATGGAACAATTTGAAAGTTTGTAGCGAATGTTTTGAACCGAAAGCGCCACAAATTGACCCTAGACCAGTAATCACAGACCCAGAAGCAGTTTACAACCCAAGACCCAACAATGATAAAGAAGTTGGTGAGGGATTTGTGGTTGTATCAGATGCAAACAATTTTACCGCTACAAGCATAAATTCTTTGTCTATGAACCCATCCATCTTGGGTACAAATTTCACCACCCCTGAAATGACAGGAAGTGTGGGAACAGTTACAATCACAACATGACTTATACTGAATTATATACTTTGATACAAAACTTTCTGGATAACAATGAAAGTACGTTCAATACAACAATACCTGATTTTGTAAAAAACGCAGAAGATCGTATATTTAATTTGGTACAAGAAGATTTCTTTAGGAAAAATGTGACAGGAAGTTTGACAACGGGAAACCGTTTTCTGACTTGTCCTACAGATTTTATTCTGAGTTTTTCGTTAGCAGTAATTGATAGTTCAAGTGACTATCATTTTCTGGAAAAGAAACACCCCAGTTTTATGCAGGAATATACTCCTGATATAACTGATACCAGTCTGAGAGGACTGCCTAAATACTACGCTGACTTTGATAAGGAATACAGCACTTCTGGAAGTTCTGGAACAACTATCACCGTCGCGCCATTACCAGATGCAAACTACTCAGTAGAATTGCATTATTTATATAGACCAACAAGTTTGGTTTCAGATACAGGCGGCACCTGGCTTTCCGTTAATGCCAGAGACGCTCTGCTTTATGGCTCGTTAGTCGAGGGCTATACTTTTATGAAGGGTGAACCAGATTTACTCGCAACTTACGAAAATAGATTCCAACAAGAAATTGCTAGATTGAAAAATAGAGCAGAAGCAAGAGGAAGACGCGACGAATATCGCTATGACTCACTTCGCTCAAATGTAAGTTAAAAGGAGAAAGTATGAAGCCTATCAAGAAACTTGAGGGCAAGACTGTAGCCATCGTAGGTATGGGACGTAGTTGGTTTGACTACAATCTTGCTAAATCACACGGAGTACATTTTGACGAAGTCTGGGCAATAAACGCCGTAGCAGACGTCATATTCCATGATCGTATTTTTATGATGGATCCAGCCAGTCGTTTTTTTGACAGCGACGATGCGGGTGGTCAAACAGATTCCATGATCAAAATACTCAAAACGCATGAAGGACCCATATATACATGCGAGCTAGATGAAAGGGCAAAAGGACTTGTATTGTACCCTATAGAAGAAGTGGTCAGAGAGTTAAACTGTTACTACCTCAATAACACAGTTGCCTACGCAATAGCTTTTGCTTTATGGAACAAAGTAGGCTGTATAAAGATGTTTGGTGTAGATTTTACTTATACAGGAAATTTATATTTTGCAGAGTCAGGCAGGGGTTGTGTTGAGTATTGGTTATCTAAATGTCAAGGCGCAGGTATACAAGTAGAAGTTGCTAACTCTTCAACCTTGTTAGATACATCTATACCTGTAGAAGATAAATTGTACGGTTATCATCGCCTAGATGATCCAAAAATTATTGTTCACGATCAAGAAAACAAACTAAGAGTTTTTGACAAAAGCCAAGTAGAACAAAAAGAAGTAGAGCAAAAACCTATGCTTATGGATAGGTACGATACACATCTTAAAGAATCAAAAGCAGGAGATCCAAAAGTATGGTAGATGAAATTACTCCAGGCGCGTTGCCAAGTTTAGGTGTTATAGAAGCGCAAACCACTAATTTCGGAGGACACCCTCCTGAGTTTTGGGCAGATCGTTTGACTGAGAAAATAGTAGGAGTATCTGAGGATAACGAACCTCACGTTAAAGAACAAGCTAGAGCCTATAAAGAAGCAATTAGACAGGTGTGTTTAATTTATATAAAAAATGCTATAAAATCCTATAAGGCTACCTTGATTCAAGAGCTAATTAAGGCTGGAGAAGAAGATGTAGCTAAAATTGTAAAAAGGATATAAATATGGCTATAACATCAACTTTAACTACAAGTTTTAAGAAACAACTTCTTGAAGGTACGCACAATTTCAAAAACAGCGGCGGAGGTACTTTTAAACTGGCTTTATACACCAGTTCTGCTACTTTAGGTGCAACCACTACGGCTTTTACTACAACAGGGCAAGCTAGTGGTACCAATTACACATCTGGAGGGGCTAACCTAACCAGAGTGGATCCTACTTCAAGCGGCACTACAGGATTTACTGATTTTGCTGATTTGACGTTTGGAACAGCTACGATTACTGCTAGGGGTTGTATGATTTATAACTCTTCTGCAACTAACGCTTCAGTAGCTACTATTGATTTTGGTGGAGATAAAACATCTACCGCTGGAGACTTTACAGTAGTTTTTCCTGCGGCAGCAGCAAGTACAGCTATCATAAGAATAGCTTAGTAGCCTATGGCTAATATAACGGGCTGGGGTCGTGGAACCTGGGGTTCCGATACGTGGGGCGAACCTAACCCTGTCACACTTACAGCGCCAAGTGCAGCAACGTCTGCTTTAGGTACTGTTACTCTCAAATGCGATAACAACGTTACTGTTTCAGGACAAGCAGGAACTGGAGCAGTAGGCACACCTACTTTTGATTGTGAAGCAAACGTAACTCCTACAGGACAATCAGCAACCAGCGCACTAGGATCTGTAACAACAGATGCTGAAGCTAATGTCACACCATCTGGGCAATCTGCTACAAGTGCTTTAGGCACACCTTCTACAGATGCAGAGGCTAATGTAACGCCTACTGGACAGTCAGCTACTGGAGCTGTATCAGGAGTTGGAGTTAATGGCCAAGCAGTAGCTACTTTGCCAACCGCTGTAGGCACACTAGGATCTGTATCAGTTGATGTAGATGGAGAGGCAAATGTACCTGTATCTGGACTTTCCGCTACTAGCGCATTAGGTACCGTTACCATACATCATAACGCAAGATTTGATGTTGATGGCGTTTCGTCTACTGGATCGGTTGGGTCTGTAACGATTGTAGCAAAAGCTGGAGTATCAATAACAGGTGTATCAGCTACAGGAGAATTAGGAGAACCCTTTGTCTGGAGCCTTATAGATGAATCGCAAACCCCTAATTTTAGTGAAATAGATGAAGATCAAACGCCTAGTTTTACAACCATAGATGACAGCCAAACCCCTAATTGGGAAGATGTTGCTTAACTATGCAGAAGAAAGGTAATATAATCAATTGAACGGAGAAATAAATGGCCACTTATGTAAATAATTTAAGACTAAAAGAAATTGCTACTGGTGATGAGTCAGGAACTTGGGGAACAAGTACGAATACCAACCTGGAGTTGATTGGCGAAGCCCTTGGATTTGGTACAGAAGCAATTACCACAAACGCAGATACACATACTACTACAGTAGCAGACGGTAGCTCTGACGCTGGTAGAGCTATGTATCTTCAATATACAGGAACTTTAGACTCGGCTTGTACTATAACTATTGCACCTAACACTATGAAAAGGGTGCAGTTTATTGAAAATGGAACAAGCGGATCACAAAACATTATTATCTCGCAAGGATCTGGAGCTAACATAACTATAGCTCCTGGGGACGTAAAAGCAGTTTATTTAGATGGTGCTGGTAGTGGAGCAGCAGTAGTTGACGCTTTTGCTGATTTGAATATAGGTGGTTCTTCTGGAGGTGCAACCGTCAACGGCATTACAAGTAAAACTTTTGGTACAGACTCCTTTATGATTGGAGATACAACTACAGGTACTATTGATGCAGCAGATCAAAATACTGGAGTAGGTGTAGATGTTTTTGCAGCTTTAACAACAGGTGACAGAAACTCTGCCCTTGGTTATAGAGCTTTGTTTGCGAATACGACAGGGAGTTATAATACTGCGTTAGGAAGAACAGCTTTAGAAAACAATACAACAGCAGAGGGAAACACTTCTGTGGGAACTGCTTCGCTTTCACAAAATACCACAGGTGCTGATAATGCTGCTTTAGGTTACCTAGCTTTAAATCTAAACACTACAGGACCAAGAAATACAGCAGTTGGTAAGTCTTCTTTAGCGGCAAATACTACTGCTCAAAATAACACCGCAGTTGGTTATAACTCGCTGTTATCTAATACTACAGGAAACGATAACACAGCTATTGGAACAGCAGCACTAGACGCAAACACTACAGCAAATAACAATACTGCTATTGGGCGTTCTGCTTTATCAGCAAACACAACTGGTACTGGAAACACAACTGTTGGTCATAATGCAGGTAAAAAGACTACCACAGCTTCTAACAATACTGCGGTAGGTAAAGACTCTTTAGAAGAAAATACAACTGGTGCAGGAAATACAGCTATCGGTAAAGATGCTTTACAAGCTAATACAACAGCTTCAGACAATACAGCAGTAGGTGTTCAAGCTTTACAATCTAATACCGAAGGAACAAGAAATACGGCAGTTGGTGCGGCAGCATTAGACGCTAACACAACAGCAAACGATAATACTGGGATAGGTCATTTAGCTTTAACTGTAAACACCACAGGCGCACAGAACACAGCAGTTGGTGCGTATGCGCTTGATGCTAATACCGAAGGAGACAATAACGTTGCTGTTGGTAGAGCAGCATTAAGTACTAATACTACAGCAGCTAACAATGTTGCTGTAGGACATTCTGCATTAGAAATAAACACCACAGGCTCACAGAACGTAGCAATAGGTAGTTATGCCTTAGATGCTAATACTACGGCTGCTAATAACGTTGCTATTGGATATTTGTCGCTTACCAGAAATAATACAGGTACAAATAACGTAGGTATTGGGCGTTCTACTCTAGAGTACAACACCACAGGGTCGGGAAATACTGCTGTTGGAAGATTGGCACTAGACGCTAACACTACAGCAAGTGAAAATACAGCTGTAGGAAATAGTGCTTTAGGTGCAAATACCACAGGTCATAACAATACAGCAGTAGGTTCATCAGCTCTTGTCTCTAACACAATAGGTAATCAAAACGTAGCAATAGGTTCACAAACCTTAGATGCTAACACGGAAGGAGAAAACCTTGTTGCGATTGGATATGCTGCTTTAGGAGCTAATACAACTGCTGACGATAATGTTGCAATAGGAGCATTTTCACTAGATGCTAATACTACTGGTACTGGAAACACTGCTGTTGGTAAAAGTTCTTTAGGTGCAAACACTACAGGTGCTGCAAATACAGCAGTCGGTAAAAATGCTTTAGAAGTAAATACTACTGGTGGTTATAATGCAGCATTTGGCACGGCAGCGTTAGATAGTAATACTACAGGAAGCAACAACACAGCAATAGGTGCTTCTACTCTTATAGCAAACACTACAGGGGCTGATAACGTAGCAGTAGGTCAAGGTGCTCTACAATCTAATACCACAGCTTCTTATAACACAAGTGTTGGTAGAGATTCTTTAGCTAATAACACCGAAGGAGCATATAACACAGGAATAGGTTATAAAGCTTTAGAAGACAATACAACTGGTACAAGAAATACAGGTGTTGGAAGGCTTTCAATAGGAAATAACTCTACAGGAGACTATAACACAGGAATAGGCTACTCTTCATTGGCAGCAAATACGACTGCTGATGCCAATACTGCATTAGGATATTCAGCTTTAGCAGTAAACACTACAGGTACTTTAAACACAGCAGTAGGTGCTTATGCTCTTGATGCTAACACCACAGCAAACAACAACACAGCAATCGGCTCAAGTGCTTTAGGAGCAAACACAACTGGTGCTGATAACACGGCAGTGGGTGTAAATGCTTTAGACACCAACACGACTGGTGGCAACAACGTAGCTGTCGGTAAAAATGCTTTAGACGATAACATCTCAGGTGATGAAAACGTAGCATTAGGAACAAGTGCATTAGCAAATAATACAACTGCTTCAGATAACACAGCAGTTGGTCATGGTGCTATGTTTGATAATACTACAGGACATTCAAATACAGCACTAGGTTATCTTGCTTTGGGTGACAACACTACTGCTGCTAACAACACCGCAGTTGGTTTTAACTCTTTACGAGCAAACACTACAGGAATAAGTAACGTAGCTGTAGGTGCGTCAGCTTTATCGGCAAACACCACAGGACAAGACAATATTGCTATGGGTAAAGGCACTTTAGATGCTAATACGACAGGTTCTGCAAACACAGGTCTAGGACATGATGCCCTTACATCTAATACAACTGCATCTAACAATACAGCAGTTGGCTATGCTTCTATGTTAGTAAACACTACAGGAGCAAATAACGTAGCAGTTGGTAGAGATTCTATGCTTTCAAATACGGAAGGTAATGAAAACGTAGCAGTTGGTGCTGATGCGTTAGATGCTAACACAACTGGTGATAGCAATGCTGCTCTTGGTAAAAGTGCTTTAGGAGCAAATACTACGGGAGGTTCAAACGTAGCAGTAGGAGCTAGCGCCTTGAGTGCTAACACAACAGCCAGTACAAATACGGCAGTAGGTGGATCAGCTATGGCTGCTAATTCGACAGGTGCTTCTAATACCTCTTTGGGTTTTAATTCTCTTGCTTCCAACACAACTGCTTCTGACAACACAGCAGTAGGAGCAAGTGCGTTAGTAGCAAACACTACAGGAACAAGAAACTCTGCTTTTGGAATGGATTGTTTAACAGCTTGTACTACAGGTTCTTATAACACAGGACTAGGACAACGAGCATTGTATGCTAGTACGACAGGAACAGAAAATGTTGCAGCAGGATATTTAGCTATGGATGCTACGACAACTGGTAGTTATAACGTAGGGATAGGTGTTAATGCTTTAGGGAAACATACAACTGGACACCAAAATGCTGCTATAGGTTTGCAAGCGGGATTTGACGTTACAACAGGTGGGAATAATTTCTTTGTTGGCTACAACACAGGAACTTCAGGAAGTCCAGGAGGTTCAATAACTTCTGGAAATAATGAAGGTGTGTTAGGAAACTCAAGTATAAGTAAAATTAATACTCAAGTTTCTTTAACAGTAGCATCTGACGAAAGAGATAAAACAGACTTCCAACCTTTAAGTGCAGGTTTAGATTTTGTAAATGAATTAACACCATATACTTATTATTGGGATAAACGTACTAAATACGTGGATTGGGATGCAAATCCAGATACAGATTTAAATACAATAGAACATGATGGTACTCATAAAGAGGACTGGATGGACATTGGATTTAAAGCACAAGACGTTATAGCTTTAGAAGAATCTATAGGTCATACTTTAGATGATAAAACAAACCTTGTTTCTAATCAAACAGGGGATGGTAAACAATATCAATTACAATATGAAAAGTTTGTACCGATATTGGTTAAAGCAGTACAAGAACTTTCGGCAAAAGTCGAAGAATTAGAAAATAAATTAAACGGAGAATAAATATGGCTCAAACAGTAGCAGAAGTGCTAACAGCAGCAACAGATAGCGTAACGCTTATCAACGACATCAATACGAAGGGTAAAAAATCAGAGTATGTTGGTGGTTCAGCAGAAGCAGATACAGAGATGTCACAAGATGATATAAATGCATGTGTGCAACGTAATGTTGACCACTTAGAAACTATCTTGGCTTATGATGGTGAAAATGATACACCTAACGTAAAAGGATCATCTTCAAGTAAAAAGAATGATTGCAGTACAGCCATTACTACAGGTAAAGCATACATATCATCTAATTCGTAATGACTGAAAAAAGAACACAAGAAACTGAAGAACAGTCTGTAGATCCTAGAATACAACAAAGGATTGCATATACAGAGACTTTACAAGCAGAAATTAAAAATCTTCAGGAACAGATTGGACAGTTGCAATATCAACTAGATATAAGAGTGACCGCTTTAGTTGCTTATCAAAGCACTTTAGATGTTATAGATGAACCTAAACCAAACGGAAAAGGAGAAAAAAATGATGTGGATTAATTTATTTATGTGGATTACAGCTATTATAGCTATAGCTTCACTTGTAGCTGCGGTTACACCAACTCCTCAAGGAGATAAATTATTAGCAAAACTTTATAAAGTTATAGATTTCTTAGCTTTAAATATTGGCAAGGCCAAGGATAAGTAATGAGCTGGTGGGGTAAATTAGTAGATAAAGTAACTGGCACTAAAAGAGTTAAAGTTAGAGCTAGAGATGAAGACGGTAAGTTTGTTGGTGATGACAAATCAACTCCAGACGTAAACGAAGCTTACACTACAAAAAGGGTAAAAGACGAGGGATGAGTACAAACGATTCTGATTTAACGTCTTTAAAAGTATACGAAAGAGAGTCAGCAATAAGATTTGAGTATATTGAAAAAAGATTAGATGAAGGATCTGCAAAATTTAAAAGACTTGAAGCCCTTATATGGGGTATCTACCCTGTATTAATTACTTGCATCTTAGCGACCAGGTATTTGTAATGTATGAATATTCTTGTGAAGTTGAAAGAGTGGTTGATGGAGATACTATCGATGTTACTTTGGATCTCGGCTTTGACATTCTTCATAAGTGTCGTGTTCGTTTATATGCTATTGATACTCCCGAGTCACGTACTCGTAACAAAGATGAAAAGGCTAGAGGAAAGATGGCTGGGGCTTTCTTAAAGGAAGCGATTGAGAACGGAGAAAAAATAGTTATACAGACAAAACTAAAAGATTCTAAAGGTAAGTACGGCAGAGTCTTAGGTGATGTTGTTGTGGACGATGTAAATATAAATAAATTAATGGTGCAATGCCATTTAGCGGTATCTTATCACGGCCAGTCAAAAGATGACGTAGAAGCCGAACACATGCGTAACCGAGACATTCTTATAGAAAAGGGTCTTCATACACCGATTGACTGATGGAACAAGCAGTTCAATTTATTAATGAAGTAGGCTTCCCGATAGCTGCTGCATTAGGACTAGGATTCTTTATATGGAAACTAATCAACCGTATAATTGATGGTATGGAAACTAAAATTGACGTACTTGATGATAAAGTAGCAGATCAAATAGAACAAATGGAACAAAGGCTAGGTACAAAACTAGACTCTCAGCATGGTATTTTGGTTGCTCTTATAGATAGAGTTAGATCTCTTGATAATGAGATTATTCGTCAGGACACACTTATTAAAACCATTTTAGGTGTGCCGCAGTTGATAGACAGTAACAAGATTGCAAAAGCAGATAGAGATGATCAACGAAAAGACTGATGACTGACTGGGATAAAATAGTAGCAATACTAGGTATTATTTTAGTATTGTTAGTTGTAACCTTAACTGTAGCTGCTGATGAAATGACACATAAGTTTAAGAATCCCAGCTTTTCAGGCATTGGCACTTCAAGCCACTACTTGACTATAGAAAACCAAGAGTTTTCAAGAAAAGAAGCAATACGTGAAGAAATAAAAGCTTATCAAGAAGAATTAGAACGTGAAGCTGAAAATACTACGCTGGCTAGATTTATACGTAACCTAGAGAGTAGAATATACGCACAACTAAGCAGGCAATTAGTAGATAGTTTATTTGGTGAAACGGCTTCTGAGTTTGGCACTTTAGAATTAGAAGGCAACACCATAGAATACAAAGTAGAAGACGATAAGGTAACATTAATAATTACAGATGAAGAAGGCAATACAACAGAAATTACTGTACCTCTCGGTTCTTTTACTTTCTAGTTGTGCCTTAATCATACCTCCGCTAGAAAACGCTATACCTCCTATAAAAAATATAGAAGATGCGCAAATAGGTATACTACTCACAGAACTGGCTAATACAGATAAACCTACAAAAAAACCTGTTGTTGCTGTCTATACTAAATCTTTTGGAGATTATACAGGGCAACGGAGAAGTAACAGTCAATATGCAAGTTTTAGTACAGCAGTAACACAAGCACCTGACGCATACCTTATTAGAGCTTTAAAACATTCAAAGGTTTTTGATGTTGTTGAACGAACAGGTTTAGATAATCTTACAAAAGAAAGACAAATAATACGTTCTGCAAGAGAAACTTTTGATGAAAAACAAGAACTAAAACCTTTGTTATTTGCAGGCCTACTGATGGAGGGTGGAGTAGTCAGTTATGAAACGAATGTTAAATCAGGAGGTGCAGGTGCAAGATACTTAGGTATTGGTGCATTAAAAGAATACAGACAAGACTCTGTAACCATATCATTAAGAACGGTATCAGTTCTTACAGGTAAAATATTAATAGAAGTGCTAGTAACCAAATCAATTTTAAGCGCTGCTATCTCTACAGATTTGTTTAAATTTTATACAAATAATACTGAATTGGTTGAAATTGAGAGCGGTATGGTAGAAAATGAGTCTATAAATATAGCATTACAGATGGCAGTAGAGACTGCGGTATTGCGCACAATAGAAGAAGGATATGAACAAGGCTATTGGAAAAAAAAGAACGGTAATTAGCTTATTGTTTGCATTTATATCTTTGAATGTAGTGACAGCAGACAACGAGGTATACATAGATCAATCAGGTGCCACGTCTAATTTAGACATAGAACAAGTAGGCGGAGGCGGTAATATTATTGGTGGATCAGATGCTACAGCTGGTGCTTCTAATATGACTCCATTGGATTTAGATGGTGCAACTATGACGCTAGACATATTACAGAAAGGTGCATCAAATAAATTTCTTGGTGATATATGGGCAGATACTTACACAGGTTATTTTTCATTTATAGGTGACAGCAATACCTTTAATATGTCTACAGATGAAACAAATGCAACGGGTGCTGATGGATCTAATGTAAATGTCCAGGTTACAGGTAATACAAACACTATGACACTCAATCACGCCATGACTGCACTAGCAGCTAATCTAGACTTAGATTGGATCATACAGGGCGGAGGTAACAGTATTACAGCAGCCATAGATGTAGACGGAGCTACTAACTATATGGATATAGATGGTGATGATAATACTGTAACTTATGATGGTGATGGTTATGCTGGCGGTTATTTCTATCTAGATCATACAGGTGGCGATAGAACTTTTAATATAGACCAGGAATCTACATCAGACAATGATTGGCTTAAGATTACATCTGTTGGCTCTAACGGCACTGTTTGCGTTACTCAGTCAGACGCAACAACTTCATTCGTCTGTTGATATAGGTTCTATATCTGAACTTAGAGGCAACGCACAAGTTCTAAGAGACAAACCCTACGGAGCTGAATTACAGTTCAACATACAGCAAATGGACGATGTTCGCACAGAGGCGGGCAGAGTCGCTATAACCTTTGAAGATTCTTCTACAGTTAGATTAACTGAACATTCTAAGCTAGTTATAGATGAATATATTTATGACCCCGACCCATCAAAATCTAAAATGGCACTTAAGTTTGCTAGTGGTACAGCACGTTTTATTACAGGCAAGTTTAATAATAAAAGTAACATATCTATCAAGACACCTACTGCTGATATAGCCATAAGGGGTACAGACTTTACTTGTACGGTAGATGAATTGGGTAGAAGTCTAGTTATATTATTGCCTGATGAAAATGGTATATCTAGTGGCGAGATAGTTGTAGCTACAGCTATGGGTAGCGTTACACTAAATAAACCCTATCAAGCTACTACAGTATCTGTATATGAAAACAATCCCACTAAACCTGTTACGTTAGATATATCACTAGACTTAATAGATAACATGTTGATTGTAAATCCTCCACAAGAAACAGAACAATCAATAGAGGAGACAAGAACACAATCATCTATAGATTATTTAGAGTTTGATGATCTTGATATTGATTATTTGAATGAAGATTTTCTTGATGCAGAGGCAGACCTGGAGTTTACAGAACTAGATATAAATTATTTAGATGTAAATTTTCTTGAAGATTTATTGAATGTAATAGATGCACTTGCTATATCAAAAGAAGAAGATCAATTGAAACAAGGTGGTGTAGGCATACGTATAGTTGGTACAGAAATAGGACAAGATAAAGATACACAGATTACAACTATAATTACAGGGCAAACTATAAGTTTGAATAGAACAGTAAATCAAAGTGCAAGATTAAATCTTGATGGCTCTAACAGTTATACGATTATACTTATACAAGATGGTGTCGCTAATACAGTTAAGATAAATGGTGGTTCTTCTACAACAATAACAATTAAACAAGGGTCAGGATGAAAAAAACAATAATATTTGTAAGTTTATTTATATTGCTTGGTGCAACTTACTATTTTCAACCTACGGCTTATGAAATATTGAAGCTAAAAACCTTTGATTCGTTGGTAACAGATAAGCAACCTTCAGGTAATTTTGTAATTCTTAATATAAATGAAAGTGATATTGCTAATGAAGGAGGCTATCCTTTGTCTAGGCAAACATTAGCTCAAATACATATAAATTTGTTGAGACAAGGAGCTATGGGTGTGGGGTGGGTTATGGCTTTTCCGCAACCAGATAGATTTGGTGGTGACTTTGAGTTTACTGAGGCTTTGAAATTTTCTCCGAGTGTTTTGGCTATGTTTGAGGGAAAAGGTAATTATCCCCCTACCTCTGGAACGGTTATCCTTGGACCAGAAAGCGGAGGTATTATGTCTACAGGGGTAATACAGAATATAGATATTTTAAAGGCTAACGCCAGTCAGGGTTTAGCAGTAGCCAGAACAGATGTAGATAATTTAGTTCGGAGACTACCTTTGCTAATGCGAACACCTGACGGCTGGGTATCCACGTATGGTACAGAAGTTCTCAAAGTTTTAGCTGGAGCTGATACTTACATTATAAAAACAAATGATAATGGTTTGGAAGAGGTAAGGGTCAAAGGTTTGCCACCAGTACCAGTAGATTCTTTAGGACGCAAATGGATTAGTTGGGTTGATACACCACAAACCAATCTTGCTGAAATGGACGTAGAAAATAAATTTGTTTTTGTTGGTTTTACAGCAAAAGGAATTATGCCACAAATTGCTACGCCAGCAGGCTTGTTAGAACCGCACAAAATACAGGCTGCACTTGCAGAATCTATATTGATACAAGATAGCCCTTACATACCTGATTATGCACTTGCTTTAGAAATGTTAATCTTTTTGTTTTCTGTGGTATTTGTTTGGCTTGCTTTGAATGTTTTTGGTATAACTGCTGGCATATCATTCTTTGTTGTAGTTTTTATCTCTACGGCTTTCTATGGCATTTATACAATCCAAAATGGAGTATTGATTGATGTTACTTGGGCTTTAATATCTCAATTTATTACTGCAAGTGTTGCTTTTTATCTTAGATTTAGAGAGCAATATAAGTTGCGACAACAGATTAAAAAACAATTTGAACACTATCTTGATCCAAGACAAGTCAAAGCTTTGCAATCTGATCCCAGTCTTTTAAAACTAGGTGGAGAAAAAAAAAGATGTACCTTTTTATTTACTGATGTACGTGGTTTTACTGCGATGAGCGAACACATGGATCCCGAACAAGTGACTCAAATTATGAATCAAGCTCTCACTATTCAATCAGACGCAGTTAAAAAGTACGAGGGTATGGTAGATAAATATATAGGCGATGCAATGATGGCCATATTTAACGCTCCTATAGATTTGCAAAATCACGAACAAGCAGCCGTAGAATGTGCGAAAGAAATACAAAAACAATTTGCCGAATCGGATGTAGGCGTATCAATAGGAATTGGTATAAATACAGGAGAAGCAGTTATAGGAAACATGGGTAGCAGTACAAGATTTGACTATAGTGCCATAGGAAGTGCTGTTAATATTGCTGCTAGGTGTGAATCTAGCTGCAAGACTGTAGGCAAAGATTTAATAATTGCAGAGGAGACTGCAAAAAATTGTAATTTTGAGCTAAAATCGTTACAACCAATAGAAGTTAAAGGTATTAGTGAGCCTTTAAAAATATTTACTTTGGAGGATATATGAAAGCACTACTTAAAAACTTAGTTGGATCAGTAGCACCAACCCTAGGTACAGCTCTAGGGGGTCCGATGGGCGGTATGGCTGCAAACATGATTGCAGATGTATTGGGTTGTAAGAACGAACCTAAAGAAATACAGAAAGCTATAGATAACGCTACACCCGAACAAATGCTTGAGCTGAAGAAAGCTGAAGCTGAGTTTGAGGTCAAGATGAAAGAATTGGAAGTGGATGTATTTAAACTGGAAGTACAAGATACACAAAACGCTAGATCAACTTTCTCTAAAGATTGGACTGCTAGAATTATAGGTATTGCTGTTATTGGTGGATTTATGGGCTACATATTCTTGGTGACTATCCAGCCTCCTGAACAAAACTCAGAAGCTTTGATAAATCTAGTCTTAGGATATTTAGGCGGTTTAGCATCAGCTATTATTAGTTTTTACTTTGGGGCATCTAATACACCAAGTAAGGATGACTAAAATGAAGATATCTTCGGAAGGTATATCTTTAATAAAGAACTACGAGGGTTGTTGTTTAGAAGCGTATCAAGATTCCGTAGGCGTTTGGACAATTGGCTACGGACATATCAAAGATGTAAAAGAAGGTGATAAGATAAATCAAGACGAGGCTGAACATTTACTAAAAGAAGAGATGCCTGAGTACGAGGGTTATATTAACGATATGGTAGAAGTACCGCTTGATCAGTGTCAGTTTGATGCCTTGGTATGTTGGGTGTATAACTTGGGACCAACCAATCTAAAAGAGTCTACTTTGCTTCGTATATTGAACGAAGGAGATTACGGTGGTGTGCCAGAACAAATAAAAAGATGGAATAAAGCAGGTGGCAAGGTTTTAGCAGGTTTAGTCAAAAGAAGACAAGCAGAGGCAAATTTATTTGAAGGAAAAGAGTGGGAGAAAATCTAAATGCCATATTCAAAAGTACAGTTCAAGCCAGGTATATACAGAGAAGGGACAGCGTATAGTGCCGAAGGAGGTTGGTTTGATTGTAATTTAATTAGATTTAGAGAGGGTAGAGTAGAAAAGTTTGGGGGTTGGCAAAAACTAACAAATAGCACATACCTAGGAACTGCTAGAGCCTTACACAATTGGATTTCTTTAGGGGGCAACAAATATTTAGGAATTGGAACGCATCTGAAATATTACATAAAAGACGGTACAGCCTTTGCTGATGTCACTCCAATCCGTAAAACAACAACAAATGCAGCCACTTTTGCGGCTACTAATGGGTCTTCTACTGTAACGGTTACAGATGCCAGTCACGGCGCTGTAAACGGTGATTTTGTTACATTTTCAGATGCCGTATCTTTAGGAGGTAACGTAACAGCAACCGTTTTAAATCAGGAATACCAAATAGATTTAGTTACAGACAGTAATACTTATACTATAACCGCAAAAGATACATCTGGTTCTACAGTTACAGCCAATGCAAGTGATTCAGGAAATGGTGGTTCTGCAACAGATGCCGTATACCAAATTAACACAGGTCTTGATGTTTACGTACAATCAACAGGGTGGGGTGTTGGTACTTGGGGGGCAGGTTCTTGGAGTTCTGCAACCCCTTTATCAGCCACTAATCAATTAAGGCTTTGGACACACGACAACTTCGGCGAAAACTTAATTATAAATCCTAGGGGGGGTGGTATATATCGTTGGCTAGAAAACAACGAAACATCAACTAGAGCTGTTCAATTGTCCGATGTAGCTGGAGCTAACCTTGTTCCAACCGTAGGATTACAGGTTATTACATCAGAAGTAGATAGACATCTAATAGTGTTAGGCGCAGATCCAATATCAGGTAGCGCTCGGACTGGCTCCATAGATCCGATGTTGGTTGCTTTCTCCGATCAAGAAAACGAACTTGATTTTGAACCGCAGATAACCAATACAGCTGGTTCGGTAAGATTGTCTTCTGGTTCAACTATTGTAGGTGCAGTAAAAGCAAGACAAGAGGTTGTGATCTTCACGGATACGTCTGTATATTCTATGCAGTTTGTAGGCGCACCTTTAACCTTTGCTTTAAATCTTATTAACGAAGCATCAGGTCTTATAGGTCCAAAAGCAGCTATTACTTCTTCGGGCGGCGTATTTTTTATGGGGTACGGAAATTTTTATCTATACAACGGCACAGTTCAAGAGCTGCCTTGTAGCGTTCATAATTATGTCTTTGGCGATCTTAATACAGGTCAAGCCTATAAAATACAGGCATTTACCAACAGCGAACATAATGAAGTGGGTTGGTTTTACCCTTCTTCATCAAGCGACGAAATAGACAGATATGTTATATACAACACTCAACAACAAGTTTGGTACTATGGTCAATTGACTAGAACCGTATGGTTAGATTCAGGTGTTGAATCATTTCCACAAGCCACTAACGGCGGTTATTTGTATCAACATGAAATAGGTTTTGACAACGACGGAAGTGCGATGACTAATGTGTTTGTAGAATCAGCCGATTTTGATATAGGGGATGGTGATCGGTTTACGCAAATATCTGCCTTAATACCAGATATCAAATTTTTACAAGATGATAATTCTGGTACAGTCAACGTAGTAACTAAAGTAAGAAACTTTCCAGGCGATTCTTTGACTACCGATTCTACTTCTGAAGTATCTTCAACCACTCAAAAAGTAAATTTAAGGGCAAGAGGCAGACAGGCTGTAGTACGATTTGAATCAAACGACGACGCTACCGATGATGGTAATTTGTCTATTGGATGGCGTTTAGGGGATACTAGAATGGATGTTAAGACTGATGGTAGAAGATGAGCAAATTACTAGAAACTCGTCTACCTACAGAACTACAGCCTTCTGTAACCAGAGAAAACTTCAATAGATTAACCAGAATACTGGAGTTGAACCTTGGTGCGTTTGACCCGAACTCCACGCCACAATTCAACGATACTGAGCTTGGTTCTTTAAAATTTAACGAAGGTGATGTAGTATGGAACACATCTATTGGAGTTTTACAGGTTTATACTGGAAACAAATGGATACAGCTTCATACGCCTAAGAATCCACAGGGGTTTGAACTGCAATCAGAACTGGGTTCTGTAACTGTCAGAAACAACGGAGCGACAAGTATAAAGGTTTGATATGCAGGCTGTAGAGAGTACAAATTCAGCGTATGAAGTAAAAAATTTACTTCTAAGCCGACCTTCTGACTGGTTTATACAAGACCAAACTTTTCAAACAATCAAAGACTCTCAATTGGATATTGTTCGTTTTCTTAAATCAAAAGGCCAAGAAAACTTAGAAAACCTCCCTTTACATGCGGTTATTGATGAACCTATCAAAGATGTATATACCGCACCTATATTCTCAGAAACATTTTGCGATATATTCAAAGACGAACTAGAAAATATAAAAAAGCACTTTAACTTTGAGCCTAATTCAGAAGAAGATACACTTAGACAAATACCAGAAATAGTCTTACAAGACCATATTCCTGAACTCTACCTGTCTTTGATGAATGTGGTCAGCACCATTTTTAACCCAATATTTATGGGGCTTTGGGGCAGAGTCGTAACAGATGGCGGCATACAAATAGCCAATTACAATATAAGAGACAAACAACAAGGCGCTTGGCACCACGATGCAAGCGCAGATATAAGCGTAGTTGTACCTTTAAATACAGGTGAATACGAGGGTGGTGGAACAGAATTTCAAGGTAGAGGAGTCGTTGAACCGCTTCCTACAGGTAGCGCTTTGATGTTTCCGAGCTTCACCCACATGCACCGAGGACTACCCGTACAATCAGGAGATCGTTACTTATTGGTTTTTTGGTTGATTTCGCGTCCTTGTTGGGAAGATAAAAAAAACTATTTAGAAATGAATTTTATTTAACAATATCGCTAAAAACAGTAGAATTAAAGACAAATGGATAGAATAAACAGAACTGGGACAGGAATAGCAAGTTTGGGCAGAGACGAAGATCAGTTTCTAGCTCACGTTGCTTTGGGCGAGCGTGTCGTACCACCTGTTATATCAGCCGCAACTCAAGCACGTATTAACCAAGAAATGAGGGCAGCTGGCCTTGATCCAAACGAATATGCCGTTGGATCTGGTATGTCCATTAATCCGATAACAGGACTACCTGAGTTTGGGTTTTTCAAGAAAGCTTTTAAATCAATTAAAAAGGTAGCTAAGAAAGTAGCACCAGTCGCGATGTTTATACCAGGCGTAGGATCTGCTTTAGGAGCTTTAGCTGGTGGATTAGGAACAGGTATAACAAGTTTAGTTAGTAAGATACCAGGGGTAGGGGGCGCTTTATCTGGAGCTTTGAGTGGCGCAGGAAAATTTATATCTGGCGGTATAGGAAGTTTGGGCAAAATGCTTCCTGGTGGATTTGGCGAAGGTTTTCAAAATTTTTCGCAATTTGCAGAAGGAACGGGATTAGGAGGTGGCGCCTTACGTGATTCACTTAGAACTGCTTTATCTGGCGGATTGGGTGGACTAACTCAAGGTGGTCCGCTAGGCGGACTTTTTGGGACACCTGGTATCAACCCCGTCGCTAACTACACACCGATGTCAGATACGATGGACGGACCCATAACAGGGTATATGGGGCCAGATGGGCAAGTTATATCTGTAGATCAATACAATCAAATGGTTTCTAACACATCAGGTTTGGGTCGTATAGGTGAATTTATTTTACCAGGGCAAGACAATAAAGGACTTTTTGCAAATTTAGGACTTACGGGAGAAAAAGGTCTTCTAGGAGGATTAGGAAGTATGGCTGGAGGCTTTCCTGGTGGCGGATTAGGATTAGGTCTGTCAGGGTTGCTTGCTAAAGCCGTATACGACGATACAAAAAGTAAATCTGGTGGTCTAGCTCAAACACCTCAAGTAATGATGGATCAGCTTGGTAGATACCAATTATCAAAAGAATTAGGAACAGGTGGAACAAGAGGAGAATTTGGTTTGGCCCCTAAACCAGCTGTTTTAGATATAGCTAATATGGGTCAAAGACAAGCACTTGCTTCTGGTGATGAGGTTAAAAGTTTTGGTATGAATTCTAGCAATCCAAATTTTGCAATGAAATTAGCTAAACAGTTGTCACAGCCAGTTCAAGATTCTGATACTTTACAAGATTTAATAAATGGTTGGGCGCAGGTAACTGCACAAGGCGGACAACTTTCTAGGGATTTATCTCCGAAATATATTGAAAGTATCATGCAGGTATCTGGTATGAATGAAAATGATCCTGTCCTCAACCAAATGTTGCAAGAAGCTTTACGAAAACAATTTAGTAGGAAAAACTTTGCAGTAGGCGGTGTAGCTGAACTTGATTTACGAGAAGGTGGCGAGTCAATCGGGCCAGGTACAGGTACTTCCGATGATATACCAGCGATGTTAAGCGATGGCGAGTTTGTAATGACAGCCAAAGCGACAAGAGGCGCTGGCGCTTACGATTTAAAAAAAGGTAAGTCAGGTATCGAATTGGTTCAAGGCAACGAACCTTCAAGAGAAAAAGGCGTAGAAAACATGCGCGAGTTAATGAACATATTTGAGGGAATGTAATGGCAGAAGCTATCAATCCAATTGTAACCAGCATTGAGAGAGATGAAGTAATATCTGATCCTTTTGTTAGGGAGGCTTATTTTGGTTCTCCTGATACGCCAGGAATAATATCTCAAGCCATAACCGCAGCCAATAGAGCTTTTGGTCAACCAGCCATATTAAGACAGACTGCTGGTTTATCGCCTTTAGAATTGGCGGCGATGCAAGGAGCCTATGGTGGTTTAGGTTCATATCAACCGTATTTAGATGCCAGCACTAGAGCTTATCAAGAAGGCATGGGAATGTCTCGTAGGGCAGGACAATTAGCTCAACCTTACTTTGCTGGCGAACAAGCTTATTTAGGAGCAGCAACCGATACGGCTAGACGCGCTGCTGGTATGCAGTTTGATCCTAATTTAACCAGACAGTTTTTTGATCCGTTTGAAGATAGAGTCGTACAACAGACTATAGATGACGTATTTAAACGTGGAGAGCTACAAGATATAGATGCAAGGACAAGGGATATATCGCAAGGTGGTGAATCTGCTTTTGGTTCAAGGGCAAGATTAAGCGCAGACGAAAGACGAGCTGCGTTAGGCAGAGGTCTTGGAGAGGCTTTAGCGGGTATAAGGAGTCAAGGATTCGGACAAGCGCAACAGGCTGCGCTAGGGGAGTTTGGTAGACAAGCTGGAGCTAGAGAACGGTTAGCTGGTACTTTAGCTGGATTTGGAACACAATTGGGCGGCATAGGCGGCAGACGTGCTGGATTGGCAAGAACAATAGGATCAGATGTCGCTGGTTACGGAGCTGGTATAGGTGGATTAGGAAGGGATGTAGTTGATTTAGGTATTAGGTCAAGAGGTGAATTGGCGGGATTAGGCGCTACAGCTAGAGGTCTTACTGACACTGCGCTTGGCAGAGAATACGAACAAGCAGTACAAACTAGAATGGCTCCAACACAAGCGGCTCAATTTGTCAGAGGATTTTTACCCACATATCAAAGCGGAAGAACACAGGTGGGAACGAGATACGGCGCTCCTGTAGATCCTTTAAGTCAAGGACTTGGAACATTCTTAAACACATACGCTAACTTTGCTAGACCGCAAACTACAACTTCTAGCGATCACTGGTGAATTTACTGCATCACCGGTGGAGCTGCAACTCCTGCTGCTTTCTACGGCAATCCATACGGACAATACAATCCTTACGCTGGTGGAGGAACTTATACAACCTAATGAATGTTTTACAACGAAAAATGTTTGCAAATGGTGATGCAGTAAATTCACCAGTTACTGATTTATCGCGTTTGATAGCTAATTACGCTACGAGCGGTTTAAGCCCTTTACAAATTTTTGAAGTGTTGCAACAAGACTTTGCTCAACAAGGCATACCGATGGATGTTGGTTTACGAACCATTGAAAGAATAGCGCAAGAAGTGGGTGGTCCGATGAAAGATGACCCGATGATTACGGATCCTCCCTTTGGAGGACCAAGACCATTAACTCCTGGAAGGTTAGATGAAATGGCTCAAGGGCCTTTTGACACGTCTGTAGACATAGCTCCAGATCGTTTACCACCAGCTGACCCTTCTCTTGACCCTAGACTTGGTACTTACGCGCAACAAGGTGACACACTTAATCCAGCAGCAACTCCTGATGTTGTAGATTTTTCTGAAGATTTACAAGGATTGATGGATACTGACATCACTGTAGAAGGGGATGAACAGCCAGAAAAAAAATTAGGTCCAAATGAAATCAGACTAAGTGACGGGCGTGTGATTGATTTTTCTCAAGGTATAAAAGACATACAAGAAGGTAGGGGAAAAGGTGCTTTTATATACCGTATATTCAATTCTCCAGATATTGAAACGGGAGAAGATGTTGATAAAGCACTCACACAATTTATTAACGTGGATGAGCCTGGAGCAATAAGATTTTTTGGAGAGTTAGGCGGAGGCACGTTGGAAGAAAGAAGAGGAACTGCCTTTGGACCAGAGGACATAGGAAGTGGTTTGATTGCGGGCGCAAAAGGATTATTTGATTTTGGCAGAGAGGGTTTAGCAACTATTATACCAGGTGCTATTTCACCATTTGTGGGGCGCGAAACTGTTAAAAATGTAAGAGAATTTTTTGATGCAGATTTTCCAGAAGGATATGCTGCCAGAGGTGGCTATAGTCCTGAAACTATAGATAACATTGTATTGTCTGCTGCGGGTATCAAAGAAGATAAAATTGCAAAAGATTTGGAAGAAATCGGTATTACAGAAGACAAACAAACTCCTATAAAACCTGAAGTGGAAGTGTTTGAAGAAAACGTAGAAGAAGTTGAAGGAGAACCAGAATCTGTTGCAGATGCTGCGGTTGCAGGAAAACCACCAGAAGTAAAAGATCAACCAGACGCAGGAGATCAACCAGATGCAGGTGCTGGCTTACCAGGTGCTGTAGATGAAGATGTACCTCCACCTCCTAAATCAAAAGAAGTTAGTTTTGCTGAGTTTACAACCAGCCCTGACTTCTTACGTTTTGTAAGAAACATAGGTAAGGGTCTAGTTACAACAGGGGAGATTGGTAAAGGTATAGCTTTAGGTTCGGCAGCTGCTGCTGAAGAAAGAGCGCAAGAAGAAGCACTCAAGGCAGAAAAAGATGCGGAGTTATTAGAAAAACTTGCGGAATCTGGAAAATTAGAATTTAAAGACAGAAAAGACATTTTAGCAGAGAAAAAAGCTCTTAATACAAGCGTAAGGGATTATAACAACGCAATAGCCGCTGAAGAATTAGCTAAATCTGTTTTGGATTTTGCAAAAGATGGTAATTTGACTACTTTTGCCTCCAAGATAGGAGCAAAAGTTTCTGACTTAAAGAAAGCTTTTACTGGAGAGCCTGGCGAATTATCCGATACAAAAAGGGCGCAAATAGCTTTAGACATTTTAACAAACAGAAACATTAAGGAAATATTAGGAGAATCAGGTAGAACGATATCAAACATAGATAGAGACATAGCACAAAGAATAGTAGGTAACTTAAATTTGGCGCAAATGCAAAGCGTTGAAGAAATAAGGGAAAGATTACAAGACAACATAAAAAGCATCGTACAAAAGAAAAATGAGGCACAAAGAAACATAAAAGCATCCGTGATATTTCTAGCACCTTACGGGAACGAAGCACCACTCGACGAAGAAATTATTACAATTTTTATGAGTGAATTGGGTCAAACTTTACCAGAAGGTAGTCCATCCACTTACACTCCAACACCAGGCGTAACTTTTTACGACGCAACTCAATGAAATACGACATTAAAGTAGCCAAAGACGCCATTGTCAGAGTTGAAGCAAATACTTTAGAAGAAGCTATTGTAAAAGCTCAAGAAGTTTATAAAACACAAAATGCCTCTAAAAATTACGATGAAGTAAATTTTGATTATGAGACTGGTCTGAAAAGTAAAAAAATGAGAGCGCTTTTAGGTTTGGGTGAAAAGCGTGTAGCTGGCAGAGAAATAGAAAAGGAACAGGTTTTGTTAAATTACGTGGGTCCAGAGGGATTTACATACAACACAAAAATGGATTTAGCCCTCACACCAAAAGGACAAAAATTACTTGTCGAAAAGGGTTTATTAGATGAAAAAGATGTATCAGATAAAAATTTAGTAATAGATGAATCTGGATTTTCTTCTGGTGATTTTGCCGATCTTTCTGGTGTGGCAGGACCCATATTTGGTGCAATTGCAGCAATGTCTCCACATTTAAGAGCTGTTAATTTATTAGGAAGATTAGTGGGGCCAAGGTTCGGTAGAATGTTAGCAGCTGGCGCTGGTACGGCAATTGGTAAAAGCGCGGAAGAAGCTTACGAAACCGCAGAAGGTATACAGAGACAAGATGCTGATGAATTAGCTGATTTGTTTACGACAGAATTTGCAATTGGTTCAGGTGGTCAAGCTTTGGGGGAGTTGGTAGGATTAGGTTACGCAGCTTTTTTTGGTAAAAAAGCCGCATTAGACACTATCAGAGATTCATACGTTATTAGTAAAGGCTACGATATGAATGACGTTTTAAAATTAGATGAAAAATTAGGAAGACTAGCCACTAAAAAAGATATAGAAAAAGCATTTAGGGCTGGAGAGATAAAAGATCTAGGCGTACAAGGCGCTGTTAGTATGGCTTTGTTAGGAAAGGCAATACCTGGTAGAACACAAGCTATGGGTGAAACAATAGCTGGAAGACAAGCTAGAGAGCGAGGTTTGATTGATTATAACAATGCAATGAAAGGACAGTTGTATAAATTGCTTAATGAAAAAAGAAACGCTTTGAAAGAATATAGTGATTTTCAGGGTACAAATGCAGCAGCTAGTGAAGTTGCTCTTAAAAAAAGTCAACTACAAAAAGCTGAAGATAATGTAACTAACCACTTAAATAAAATATTCAGAGATTTATCCGAACAGACAGCAGGATTTAACAGTTCAATAATGGGAGCGCCAAGCAAAGCTGCTTTGGGACTTTCCGTTCAAAAAACGATACGTGATTCTTATAGAACGATGATTGATAATTTTAGGTTTGATTATGATAGAGCTTTTTCAAAAGTAAGAAATCTTTCAGATGAACTTGAAATACCAGATGCAGAAATAAAAATTAATTTAAAAAATTTACAAAATTTAATTGACAATAAACTGAAAACAACAAATCCAACCATGAAGTATAGGGAGGATCAAATCAGCATAGGAATTTTACAAGGTATCTCTAAAGAGATAGAAAAAGGTGTTTTTAAAGACGGAGCTACTTTAAGTCAAATGATAGAAATGAGATCAGATTTGATAGACGCTACTTTGTTTGGAGGACTTCGACAAAGTAAATCAGGTCAGTTTGTTAATGATGTTATAAAAGAAGTAGATAGTTTGATAAGCAAAGCTCCAGACAATTTATTAATTACAGTTAAAAGCGCTGATGACAAAATAGTTCTGTCCTCTGAACAGAAAAAAAGTTTGTCCCAAATAATAAAAGATTTGAAAGACACAAACAAAAAATATTTTGAAGATATGAAACCTTTCAACGATGCAATCACACAAAGAATAATCTCGGACTCAAGTACATTTGGTACTAACGCTGACGACATTTATAAACATATAATTTTAAAAAATAACGCAGGCGCTATAAACACTATTTTACAGGCTATGGAAAGAGGAGGTGCTAGAGTATTTAGAACAGGGTTTGATAAAAAAACAGAAAAAGAAACTTTTACAGAACTTGTTGGCCCTGGTCTTAATATAAACAAAAAGGTCGCCGCCGATCAATTACGTATTGATTTGACAAGAAGAATTTTTGCGGATGCAGTAGAAGCAGCTACGGACCCAGTCACAAGTGTTTTTAATCCAAGTAAATATGTAAATTATATAAAAGGTTACGGCGCTACTTTGCGACCATTGTTGAAAGATCAATATGAAAATATGATGCAAACGCTAGATAGTTTCAACGCTTACAGCCCTAAATTAAATCCTCGAGAAATAACACAGCTTGTTGAAAGACTTCGCCTTGAAGGACCAGAAGTATCTGGCAACATAGTTTCTTCAAATATGAAAACTTTGGCAGACGCACTTGAGGCTAAAGCAAAAGCAAGTGACAGTTTGTTAAAAATTGAACAATCAAAAGTTTTACAAAACATACAAAACTCTACACCAGAAACTATTACACAAATGGTATTCAGACCAAACAGTGCAGCAGCTATCAATCAAGTAAGAAATGAAATTTCGGAAGAAGCTTTTTTAAATATACAAGACGAAGCTTTAGAGCAGTTAATTCAAAAATCTATATCGCCTGGCGGCACAGACATAACTGATTTATTTAAGCCAGGTAATTTCCAAAGGGCGCTCAGTTCTTATGGAGATGAAACACTAGAGGCCATGTTTGGAAAAGAGTTATCCTCCGCTTTAAAAGGATACGGCAGAGCTATAGACAGAACTTTAGCTGGTGCGGAAAAACAAGGAGCTGGTGGTATAGTTGCGGCAACTCTTGCAGCAGGATTTTTTAATCTAAACATACTACCTACCGTTGTTGCACTTTCGGTAGCCAAAACAGTTTTTTCACAACCTAAAATTGTTTCTTTGATGGCAAGGACAGATAAAAGTGCTATGGGTGAAGTGTTAGACGCTTTTGAAAAAGCCATACGTTTAGCTGGTGTAAGAGGGTTGGTTGGAACTAGCGAAGGCGCTATAACACAAACATCTGAGGAATTACAAAAACAAAATATAACAGGGGACAATTTCCTAGATCAAGCTAGAGAAGTTATAAATCAAGTAGCTGTACCAGCAAAAGTTGAATTAGATTTACCTGACATCAACCTATCACAAGCACCTACAGGAGCTAGAACTAGAATTGGACCAACGCTACTACCTAATCCAAGAGATCAGGAAATAGCAGAGTTGTTAAGTTAGATGATTGATATTAGACCAGAAGAAGTTTTAGCGCTCACCAAAGAATATCAACAACGACTAGACAAAATGAGTCCTGCTGAAAGATTTGACGTGGAAAATTTTAGTCTCATAGGAGATTTACCTTTACTCAAAGATATTCCGATAAACCAAAAAGCTTTTTTATTAGACTTGATACCAGGTTTTTCACGGATTGGTAAATATGACGTTGGAGATTTACAACCAGACGAAATCGGACAACTTAACAAACTTATACTAGATGCTACAAAAGAGGGTCAAACGAGCGGCAGAATAAGCTACTACGATCAAGGTGGTTATGGCGACGTAATCACAAAAGATGCCTTAGAACAATTACAAAGGCAAATAAAATCTGAATTTCAAGACCCGAAAAATGTGCAAAGATTTTTATCACAAAACCCTCAAATAGATTCAAAAACTTTTATAAAAAAACTCAACGATCCAGAATTTATAATAAAAACTTTTTTAGGGAGTTTTTCTTTTGACACAGATGATCAAGGTAACATAATCATTAGAGATTCTTACGACGCAAACATTGGAAGAGGTGATCCCAATCAATCGGGTAGGGTCAAAAGATTTTTAACAAATTTAGTGCCAGGCAAAAACTACCCTATGAATATAGCTTCTGGTATAGCAGGATTACTGGGTAGTGCTGAAGGACAAGGTGCGCCAGTTGAAATAAATTTAGGTACCATAGAAGATATTAGAAAATCAGTACGGCCAAAAAACTCCAAAAATGAAATCGCCGAACAATTGGCATCTTTAGATTAATCCAAGCTCGTCTCTATCAAATCCCAAGGCACTATCCGACAAACATGTTAAGTCTTTCTTATGAAGATGTATGTATGGTTCTGAATCTTCTGGCAGTTGCGGCTCGGCAACTGTACCGAATCTGACGTCATACACTTTATTTTTATCCCAAGTATGTGAGTACACACTATCAGTCATTGCAAACACTAGAACGAATGGTCTGTTCGTTGCAAGGGACAAAGCAGCTCCCATTCTAAGTTTAGATGCGCTGAGTAAAAGTGTTTCGTATTTGTTGATACCAAAACTTCTGCACTTTACTTCCATCCAAAAAGAACTGCCTTTACTTTCACACCAATAGTCCAATCCGTAAGAGACTGGCAGTTTATGGCATCTAACTCCCCATAATCCTTCTATAAATCCAGCTACACGTTCCTCTCGTTTTTGATCGTTGATCGTTTCCATCTTTGGCTTGGCCATCTTAATTACCTCCATCAATCGTCGAAGAAATTAGGATCAATCGCGACTAGGCGTTTCATCGGTCTGCCTGTTTGTTTCACGCGCACGTCCTTCTCTTGTACTTCTCCAGCGTTTATTAATCTGTTTATTATTTCTTTTACCTCAAAAGATTTCATTGATCTGAATATTTCTTTACGATCAATATCTCTTTTGCTGATCCCCATTTCCCCTTGCGTTCTTATAAAACTTAACACTTGTTTGATACGACTTTCCATCTCGGATCCAGCTACCTTATCCTCACACGTAGCCACCATCAGTTGATCGTAGTAATACACATAGTCTATTGCCCACTTAGTCATATCGGCAGTAATCTTCTTTGAGTTAGGTCTATCTGCCAATTGGCAAATCAAAGCTAACCTCATTGCTTTCTCTCTCGTTCTTGAGAGTAATACTTCTAAACCGTCCTTCTCCAGTTTGTTCTGTTGATCCACAAGCTCGTAAGCTAATTTGTTCAAGAGTTCTTTTGATTCGTCATCAAAAGCAATCACACGTTGACTGAGATTCATCTCAGCGTTGTCTCTGGCTATCTCCTCCATATCGTTTATAGGCGCCCTAACTTGCCTAACCCATTCGCATACTTTATAAGATGGTTCTATATAAGGGACCATCCTCCCAACCGTTCTAGGTAATTTAGATTCAACTACGATGAACCTGTTTAAGAATCCATCAACAATACGTCCTGTTGATAAAGCACCGTAAAAGTTTCTAGGTACAGACATACCAATCAACGTGATCGCTGGTTTGATCGTATGGCGATCTAAGGCTTCCTGTTGCTGTTTTTGGGTAAAGGTCATCATAGAGTAGTTATCTGGCCTTAACGTGCCGTGACAACGTCCCCAAGCCTCCATAAGCACCTGTATAGCGTCTTCCTTGTTTGAATTGGTTGATTTGGATATAGACTCTAACCTTTTACCAAATTCGTCCATAACGGTGACGTGTGTTGGTTTATGGCGCAGTAAACTGTATACCGCGCCACTAGACGTATAACCGTCACCCGCCATTAAATCTTCAAACCCAGCTCCTTCTAATATGGTTTCTATCACCGTTTTTACGTTTTCCTTACCCTGTCCTGATTTGGCGATACACATAAAGAACAAAGATGAAAAGTTGTTCATATCTGTCTTATATATACGACCAAGTGCGACAGACCCCAGAGCTAACGAGGTTTGCAGCGATAGAGCGGGTTGTTGTATCTGCGCTATCTCCTCAGAATACTCGTATACATCTTTGAGTATGCCTGGTGGTTCGTAGAGATCTATTGGTTCTTTCACGTTGTAGGTGCGTTGAATGAAAGCTGGCGCTTGTTGGTTCTTTCTATCGTGTGTCTTTTGTATAGAGTTTACTGTAGTTGATATCTCCGATCTAGGTAAAGGTGGCTTGTTTTGTTGATTCCAAGACTGTACGAAAAACTCTACCATTTCTATACTGACATTTTTAGCTATCAAGTTACCCGCCAATCTTGCCGCGTTATCGTTACGACTGCCTTGTACTACACCCGTCAGTTCAAAAGGTTGCGATATGCTTTTAGTATTGACCTTATCAACACCCGTTATCATCACCCAATGTTCTTTGGTCAGATCAGGCAGATCATTCGTATCATGCCAATCCCACTCCTCTATAAACTTAGGCTCGTATATCGCACCTGTCGCGTGAATATTATAAGGTGCAATGATAAGACCGCCCTCTCCTCTTATATCTATAAGTTTTGCGGGATCTGAAGTATCGGTTCTTCTGGCAACATAAGTCGTAAAGTTTTCAGGGTTATTGTAGTAGTAATGCATACCCTTACCCGTCGCCACTTTACATGGTGTGTTTGGTAAATTGGTTTCTGCCCAGTTGACTGCCTCTGGTGTATCGGCATCAACAACAATGAACTTGCCACATATCAGAGCTACGACAAGGTCATCACGGCCTTGAAACCATCTTGTTATTTCTTCTGTCGTCGGTTGTCGTTCTTTAAACTTTTGCCATCCGCCTAATTCTTTTGGCGGAACTTTATTATGGCGTAGTAAGGGAACAGGGCTGTAGCCACTTTCCGCATACGCAAGAGCGAGTTCCAACGCAGAATCCTGCGCGGACGCTTTGACGTTTAACACTACTCAACCGTTTCACTTGTATCTTCTTTTTCGCTATCTATAGGACCATAGATGGAAAAGAAATCTAACTTACCTTCAGTTGCCACAATAATCTTTTTGGCCTGATCCGTTGATGGCTGTCTGTTGCCATACCTCCAAGCCTTGACTGTATGTGTAGAACAATCGAATAACTTTGCAGCAGCTTCGATCCCTACAAACTCTATGTATTTACTTAAACTCACTCGTTCCACTTCACGCTCCTTATATGCTGGTTCAAGTCCCTGACTGTATAAATCCATCAGTTCTCTCTCTACCAATTGTTGTTGCCTATGGAAGTAATTAATCTTCCATTGATTCTTATTGATTTTTGCTTTGTTCATGTATACTATATGTGTAATTATGTTTTCGTGTGATTGTAACTGAAAACATTTACATTAACAACTGGAGAAAAATATGAACATTAGTATTCAGGACCGCATCAAGTCACCGAGTGATTTAGTTGAGTCACAAGGCGCCAAACTTTTAGTATACGGCGAAAGTGGTGCGGGTAAAACAACTCTTTGTCAAACGGCTCCTGGTAAAACATTAGTCGTTAGTATGGAGAGTGGTCTTCTCTCAATTAAGGATGCCCCTGATCTTGATGCAATCGAGGTTAAGGAAGCTTCTGAGATAGAAGAGATAGCTCAACTACTTGAGAACGGAACACTACAATACGACACCGTTTGTCTTGATAGTGTTACAGAAATGGCTGAAATCTTGCTTTCGCAAGAAAAGGCCAAAAGCAAAGATCCTAGACGTGCGTACGGAGAGGTCATCGAAGTGATGATTAAAACGATGCGTAGGTTCAGGGATTTACCTGTCCACGTTATATTCATTGCTAAACAAAGCAGAGAACGTGACGAGCAGACAGGTGCCTATCATTACCAACCGATGATGGTTGGCGCCAAACTTCCTACGCAGATACCTTACTTCTTTGATGAAGTATTGGTTCTTCGTACGTTTGACGAAGAAAATGAAGAAGGTAAGACCGTCACTACAAGATGGTTGCAAACGAGAATTGGTCAGAACTATATAGCCAAGGATCGTTCAGGTAAGTTAGACGGGTTTGAGTCACCCGATCTGGCTAGTGTAATAAACAAACTCGGATTTGCAGGAGGTGCAGCATGAGTGACTTTGAAGGATTGGATATAGACTTGGATGCCGCAGAGAGTAGCTCTGCAATTCCAGAGGGTGATTACCCTGTCGTAATATTGTCTTGCGAAAAGACAACGTCTGCGGCTGGTAACGACTACTTGAAGTTAGAAGCCGAAGTAACGGGTGATAACTACGCTGGGTGGAGGTTAAGAAAAAACTTTAACCTCTGGTATGTAAATGACGATAAACAAAAGCAAGAAGAAATCAGAGGCTACGCTAATAACGACTTTGCTCGGTTGGCAAAAGCTGTTGGTTTCAAAGAAGTTCCCAAGACTGCTTGGGAGTTTCAAAACAAAACTTTTGAAGCGAGAGTCGTCATTGTTGAAGATCAGACTGGTGAATACGGTCCAAGCAACGAAATCAAATCGTTCTTGCCGTTGAAGACTGAGTCTGCTCCAAAGGCGGTAGACTTACCACCTAGTATGGATGAATCAAACGATGCTTCTCCAGGTGAGGCGGCTACCCCAAGCAAACCCTCACTGTAATCGTTCGGCTACGCTAGGAGTCGTTAGAGCCAAGCTCAACCTAGCACTTTCCGTATAAATCCCAATTCGTTTTTAAGATAGATAACCAATCGTCCATAGTCATAACGGCTATAGCTTGGTTGTCGCGTACCCAATCAGGATTGATCGCGTACAGAGGTATGCAAACTCGTATCGGTTTGCGGTTGTATTTGTAGATAAGTACGGGGATGTTGTCTTCGCAACTTGCACATACTTGTCGCCACCACTCAGGCTTTACCCAATCGCCTTCTTTGTAGAACTTACACTCTATCGCGTGGTTAGGTATTTGCAGATCGCAAAGATCTCGTTGTTGATATTGATCCAAGTTGCGCTTAGTTTGAAAGTCTATACCTTCCTTTATAAAGAAGTTATTGAGTATACGTACAACGTCTCTCTCAAACTGAGCGCCTTTGTTTCTGGAATTAATCTTGGCCATCTAAATCAAGTGTAACAACATTAGGGCTGTTGTATACGGTTGGCCTCTCACCTTTCAAGTGTCGCATATAAGCGTGTAGATGCTTCTCCATAGTCAGCCAAGCCACGTCCATTTGTTCGTTGGTTATCTTGAATACTTTACTGGCGTAGGGTTGTTTCTTTTCTTGCGCGACAAAGACAAACTCTTTGACTTTGTATCCCGCAGCTTCCATACCCCTTCTGTACCAGGCGGCTTGTTCTGCGTATCCGTATTTCAATACAGATTCTTTGAACGACTCAGGACTGCAAGAGTAAGTGGTTTTATAATCAACCACGACTATCTCGTAATCTTGATGTGGGCCTTGCGGTTTACAGATGATGTCTGGTCTGCACTTGCACAAGACGTCGTCTTCAAACCAATAGAAAGATGCCTCGGGTATCTTGCCGTCGCCGTCTAAATACATCTTGCCTTCTTCAATCATATAGGCATCCATTTGATTGATCGCGTGCATATCGGATTCGTTGATAACGACTAAGCCTCTGTCAATAAACTCTTGTTTCATTTCTTTATTGGCTTTCGTATACGGGGATCCAAAGATTACGCCTACATTATTATGAAAGGCTTCGTCGCCCTCCACTAGCATATAGTGAGCGGCAGTACCGAACTCCATTGCTTTGGTCGTTTCTTGTTCTACTTCAAGCGCGTGTATTTGGCTTTCACCAAACTTACGAAAGAAGCTGGAACTCTTACCCACGTCAGAGTGGTAGAGTTCGTTAGGTATATCAAAGACAACAAGTGCGTCGCCTTTCTGGGTTGGTTCATATTGTTCTAGTTCAGGTATTGCTTTCATTTTTTTCTCCATTGTTATAACCCTCTGCTACTAAAAACAAATCAATCTTTTCACTTATATCTTGTATTAAAGGTGTGCAAAGGTCCTGTCGGTATGAGGAGGGTTGTATTAATTCATCGTTTATTTTTGTAAATAAATAATTATGCAAAGCTCCGTAAGCCACCTTTTGCAATTCTTGTTTATTTTTTTTCAATATTCCATCTACAAATTTTTCAGTTCTTTTCATTTCATCCTCCAATTAAAAAGGTATCTCATCATCCACATCCCAAGTCTTAGGTCTGTAAACTCGTTTAGTATCTTCTTCCTTTTGTCGTTTCTCAAAAGCGGCTTGCTTCTTGAACATATCTATAAAGGGTGAATCTTCTTCGTATTCTAACAGGGTGGTCTGCACCACGTTGTCGTTGTAAAGAGGTTCAGGCCAATAGCCTATATCGTTTTTGATACGCATAAGGTTTTGACTAACTGTTTCGCGTGGGTTGTATTCGGGTTTTTGTATGGCTTGCCAATACTCCTGGACCGCTTTGATTTCTGTATCGTCGCCGACAAACGTAATATCAAACTCAGTCTTGTCGTAAGGCAAGTACACAAACTTACCGTCCTTCTTCTTTAAAGGGTAGCAACGAATGGGTTTACCTATTGTCATTTTTTAAGACCTCCTTGTAAGCCAATTCAAATACGCGGGGATGATGATGCAGTATATACATCATAGCCTCAGACATTCTATTGATAGATTGTAGGTCTACAAACAGTTCATTTATATGGTCTGGTTGGACTATACCGATTTGGTCCTTTGCTTCTTCAGACAGGGTTTCGTTGATTAGATTATTTAGTTCACTCATTTTTTTCTCCAATTAATTTATACAATCATAAACAAAAAACTTGCACGCGTAAAGAAAATATATATACTATCTGTAAATTACTTAGGAGAAAGTGAAATGCAAATAAGTTTATATGAATTTGAAGTGATGGAAGCGGTAGCTCAATATTGCGAAAAAGAACATGGTATTAATATAGATACGGATTGTATTGATGATGTATCTATAGAATACCAAGAGCGCGAACGTGTTTTTAAAAAGCACAAAAACGGTAAGACCAAAATGGATGAACATGGTTATCCAGAAGTGGATTGGAAAAATTCACCTTTGAAAACTAAATATATTTCTTTTGGCGAAATGTCTGAATTACATATCAGCGTTCTCTCTCGGGATGATATATGAGTAGTTCATACAAAGTAAAAGAATACGTAGGTTATCAAGAGATATTGGATAACGTACGATCTATTGTTAAACGTATCGCGCCCGAGTGGGCCGCTTCATCTATCGTACAAGAGATAGACGACCTGGAGACTACGATTGACGAAACCTTGTCAGGCCGCGCGGATATGGCGGAAGAGATGTTACGGGATGATTTTGAATAGCTTCTACATAATAACTGAGCATCATACGGAACCTGTCGAGTACGGTTATCAAGATGCGGTCATACATGAAGCAAACAATTGGAAACTTTGGAAGCCGAAAGTATCGGATATAAAAGTCAGAACTAAATTAAATAAAGATGTTAAGGTTCTTGTCAGACGAGAAATACATCAAGATATATTGGAGTGTGAAAGTGACAAAAAAATTTAAACTAACTTTACAAGACGGGTCCGTTGTCAATTATACAAAAGACAAAAATGGGGAGATACAATACTTTCCTGAGAAAGACTTGGATCCTAAGACTGCAAAAGCCAGGTGGGATGAACTATACGACAAGGTATATAAAAGAGCGGGGAGACACTAGATGCAGTATAATTTACGTAAAGAATATGGGGGAGATATGAATGAAGAAGCCCTGATCGAACAGATCGTATCGAATTTTAAAAAACTAAGTGCAGACAACAAAGAATACGTTTTGGACAGTCTGAACTTTATCAAAGAGAATCCTAACTTGGTAGTACTTAAAAATGAAGATGGTCAATAAGTACACCTGGCAAACAGTCTACGAAGTTAAACGAGGGAAGCGTTACAAGAAATACGTAAAGGTATTGACGCAACCCGACGACTCGAGAGAAGCACTACATACGGCTTCTATAAAATAATAGATATGCAGTTGCACTCTTTCTCCGTAAGAAGGTAAACAAATGGCTCGAGGTACAGTCAGCAACGAAGTACCTCACCCTTATTGATATGTTAAAAGCAGACGGTTTCGACAAAGCAATAATAGGACAGACTTACGATATGGTCGTATCGGAAGAACGTCTGATCTATTCGGTTGAGAAGTGTGTTGAGATTCTAGTCGAGCGTGACGGTATGACGAGCGAAGAAGCAATCGAGTACCTGGATTTTAACGTACTTTGCGCGTATATCGGCAAAGATCAACCTGTCTTCCTGTCGGAAGCCTACGACGAAATCGAATAATCGGCTATACTGTCGGTATGACAGATTTAAAATTAGTAAACTTAAACAAATACAGACGCAATCCCAGTCATATCGAAGGAAAAGAACGCCTAGACGCGTTGTTCGAGGATTTTGTCCATAGAGGCGCGGATCCCGAAATGGTCGCAGAGATGATATTCGCGTACGGCGTATGTGAAGTCATTAATTACGCATCTAAGCCCGAAAACGGCCTTGATTCGATTGCGCGGTTATTGTCGGAGAGTTTCGGCCTGGATATCGAGCGTAATCAGTATTTTGACCCCGAAATAACGGGTTTTGTCAAAGATGACGATTAGCGTGACAAAACTATTGGCCTTGAAACGTAGCTGTCAGGCACTTTAGGCGTTTTGTCAGTTTTGTCAGGGTATGGGGCTTTGTCTAAAAGTGTGGATACAAAATGTAGAGAATGTAAAGGGAGGGTAAGAGAAAGTATGACAAAAGTACTATATATAGTAGTAATATATATATTAGAAAATAAATATACCTTATAAATACAGGGTTTCGGAGGATTTATAGTTTTGTCAGGATAAGTGTGACAAAACTCTGACAAAACTAAATTAAGTATGACAAAACTAAAATCACATATCAGAGAGAACTTAGAGCCAGAATACGTCGATTTGTTAGAATCGGAACTCGTTGTTAAGATATGCAAAGAATTTCCAGGAGCAAGAGTAATATGCCTGCAAAAGATTTAAGAATAAGACAAAGTGTTACTATAGATAAAACCTTAGAAGAGGATGTCGAAGATATGCCTTTTGAGTACATGGATCCAAATGAGAAGCAACTGACGAAGAGACAACGATTGTTAGTCTGGAACGCAGTCAACGATCCTCAATTATCGTTTGCAGAGGCCGCTAAGAAGGCGGGATATAAGAATCCTGTCGTTATCGGTAGGTATATGCGAGAAGGCAATAAGTATTCGCACGTACGTCGGGAGTATGAACGCTTGATGTCGGAGGCTAAGAAAAAGTTTGAGCTAACGCATGAGCGAGCAGTCGAGGACTTGTATAAGCTACGAGATGACGCTTGGGGTCGGGGTGCATTTAACGCGGCTATACAAGCTCAAGGACTGTTGCTCAAAGTCGGGGGACTTATCGTTGATCGTCGGGAAGTATTGCACGGCAAGATAGATCAGATGAGTCGGGAAGAGGTTGAGCGTAGACTCCAGGACTTACTAGGATCTAAGACAGGTATTACGATTGAGAACAAGTCGGATACTAAAGCCATAGAAAGTAAGTAGTCGAGAGTCATTAGCTTTTCTCCTAAATGTAGATAATTTCAAATTTAATCTCTTGTACTGTATCTAGCCAAAAGAATACAACGTAGATAAATGTAGATGCTATTGCTAAAGATATAGCAACTTTGATAACTGTTCTCCATTTGTATAAAACTAGGTCTATAACTTTGCTTGTAAAGTTAAATACTTTGTCTCTTTTGCGTATTATTTTTTTCGGTCTACCCATTATTTTTCTCCTGATGGTTTTTAATTATTAAACTGTTTTCTACAACTGTTTGCTCGTCTTGTATTTCCTTTAGATCAGACAAGATAAAATTCTTTACGCTTTTATGGTCTATCTTCTCAACCTTATTTATTAGGTCTTTAGTTAGCTCTCTGATGCGTTGTTGAGTTTGCATTATTTCTTGCATTAACTTTTCTCCTTAACAGTTAGATCATATTCAGCCTCATTAAGATAAGAATAAGACTTTAGAAACTCCTCTTTAGTTAGTATTTTAAAGTCTCTCATCTTCTCTTTGTCGGTTATAAATGAAGTATGTTTCATTAGCTTTTCTCCTTGAGTTTATTCCTAGCTTTAGCGGACTCAATTATTCTGTTCCACCTGTTGCCTTTCTTACGTTGTTTGACTAATCCGTTAGCTTCTTCGGGGCAATTCTTTCGCCACGCTTTGTCTAGTTCTTTAAGATTCATTGTTATTCTCAGTAAGTTGTTTTTTGTTGTTCTTTAGTCAGCTTATCTTCGTAGAAGTAAACTACTGCTACGCAACCTTTAGTCGCACATTCTTCGATTCTGTAGTCTATCTCGTCAAAGTCGTTAAAACTTCCTAAAAGATCAGCTACATCACCTGTAGTTATTTTATTTTGCATTGTTTTTTCCTTATCAGTAGTTAAAACATTTAACGGGTCGTTTGTAAGAATAAAATCCATAGCCTTTTGAGTATCTTTAATAGACTGTAATTCTTTATATTTCTTTTCATTTATTTTCATAGTTATCTCCTAATCTGTTTTTGATTTGTTCGGATATCTCCTCTTCGGCTATTACTTCCTCAAGGGACGATAGTTTGAGTTCGTTTGACTCTTGTACTTTAATTAGTCGGGTAAGATACCACTCAGCTTTTTTTAAATCTTCAAGGCCACCTTTGTCCTTGTATCGGGTAACGTACTTGATGATATTGCCTTCTAAGTAGTTCATAGAATGAGAAACAATATAATCAGTCGTTTCTATTCCTTTTCGGTAATAGGTCGGGTTGATGTTATCGCTCATAGTTTTATTCTCTTTCATCTATTTCTGTTCCGTCGGGAAAGTAAAAGACTCCATATCCTTCTGTTCCGTCACACTCTTCGTCTACAGTTTCTATTTCTTCGTAGTCGTAATCTTTTATTTTTTCCATAGCTTCTTCATTAGTTTTAGCATCAACTTCTACTTTGTACCCGTACCAAGTAAGTTCTTTTCTGTAAAAGGTAACTATCATTTTATCGCTCATTGTCGGACTCCGTTTCACAGTTACAACCAAATGATTCAAAAACTTTTTCAGACCACTTGCCTGTTTTTTCAGAGATACCACATTCACAGTTCTGCTCTATCCACAATTCTCTAGCCTTCATTGTCGGACTCCTTAACAGTTAATACAAAATCACCTATATAGATTTCGTTTTTATCGCAATCGAACCAACATTCTTCTTTTATCTTTGAAAAGTCTGTTGGCTTGTATTGGGTATTCTTCATAAGATTGTCGTAAACATCTGTTATAAATTCTCTTTTACTCATCATTGTCGGACTCCTCTTAAAATAAATCTTCTAGCTTAGTACCTTTTGGCAAGTCTTTTTTTGGTTTATCTTCTAAAGACTTACTAAATCGTTCTTGTACGACAATTTCAAATTCTCCGTCTTTATAAACCAAGTCAACGAGACTATCGTTTCTTATTGGTGTAACAGTTTCTTCGGTATCTTCGGGCATAGAAAAGTCATATACCTCACTTAGATCAATATCAGCTATATCTATATTGTCGGGTATCTCTATAGTTTTGGTGTAGGTTTCTACTACAGTACATTTAAACTTAGCCATTAGTTTTTCTCCTTTTAATTTCTTTATCTATTTCGTCAAAACTTTTGCCACACGTCTCTATTTCTAATTTTTTTGCTTTACTTTCAAGCACCAAAAAATCAATTTCATTTTCAGCGTTACAAGTTGCACTATCTCCCATACCATACCAATCAAAATCAATAACTTCTCCTGACGAATTAAGGATTTCATAACCCCCCTCTCCTATTTCTTCACCTGTCATTAGTTCATATCCATTTTCTTCTTGCATTGCTTTTTTCCATTTGTCGCAAGGTTTTTGTTCAAACTCTCTTATGAAGTAACCTTTGTACTCATATTCTTGTAATAGGCGAGTACCCTTTTCATAATCATTTTGGTCAAATGCAAATCTTGATTTAATTGTTTTCATTAGTTTTGCTCCTTAGTCGGGTTATTAGTCGGGGAGTTAGTCGGGTTATAGTCGGGGTTAATATGTATAGAAAAATCAAAGTACTGCATTAGCTGGTACAGGAGATCTAATTCTGCTTCTTGCTTGGTGTTGGCGACAGACTGAAAAATCAATCTATCGCCTTTAATAATTTTGGCTTCTATCATTGGCTTAGTTCCTTGTCATTTATAAAGTCAGTCATTATTTCTTTACCTCTTCTAATAACGTATTTAAAAGTAATCCTTTTATTTTCATAATTACGGCAATTACTAAGACCATAAACCCAACCCGCGTTAGCCTCTGTTTTAACTGTTGTATTGTCGTCAAAAGTAAAAATGTATCTAGGGTTACCATTGATTGAATTTTTACCTCTCACGCACTCTATACAGTCTCTAATTGCTATTTGTTTAGTATTCATTGGGCTACCTCCCCAAAATCGGGCGCAACAATTCCATAGCCTCCCATATCGCGCCACATATTATTAATATTATTATTGGTAAATTCTGTAGTAAATTTGATTGCGTAGCCTCTAGGGTCGCCATTGATAAAGATATTGCTTTCGTCAGTTCCTAGAATTGATGAAACTTTTTCTAATATAATGCTAGATGCTGACGCAAAAAGATCATGGTCTATGTGTCCATTGCAATAATCTTCCGCGTATCCATGCGCTCTATTTTCTAATCTAAACAACTTCTTACATAGAGCAATATTATCTAAATCAGTATTGAATAGATTATTAAGGCTTTGCCCGTGTTGGTCTATTTGTTTATACATTCTTTCTTTTTTAGTAGTCATTATTTGCCCCTTATATAAGATTTTCGTTAGCGTAGTTAGTCAGAATACTAACAACTTCGCTTGTTGGTTTCATTGCGTTTTTGATAACTAAATCTCTGAAAGATTCATCTTCGCAACATAGATCAAAAGAGGCGAAAGTTTCACCTTCAAAAATACTGGCGATTAAATCCAGCTTATCGTTTTTGGCTTTCATACCCATTGTTTTATTCTCCGTATTAGTTAAACAATAGGTTTATTCTATATTATTTTCTACTATTTGTATACTTTTATAGATGCGAATATGTAACTAATAAATTAATAGATATTCTTTTAATAGGGAGTCGCACGGGTAGAAATAGCATTTTCTCTGTCTCTTCTCTTTTCCTATCTGTAGCAAATAGAAAACGACAGACGAAAGCGGGGCGGGTGTCGGGTGTCGGGTGTCGTTATTGCTTGCGAACCCGTCGGGTGTCGGGTGTCGGGCTAGACTATAGACTAATGACGTCGGGCGTCGGGTTGTCGGGTTAGACCTTAGACCTTAGACGCTAGATTGTAGGTTGTAGTTATAGACCTATAGACAATAGACAGTTAGACCAAGATCAGACTTTCTCCTGGGCGATCTACGAAGCCCTATCTATTACAGAAAGTAATCAAATAAAATCTACCATTTGTATAAGACCTGAACTATAATACGTATCAAGGGGGAGCGAGGTGCGACCCTATAATTACGGAGAAAAAAATGAATAAATATGAAAGTCCAATACTAGGCGGAGGCGCCGAAGCTGACGGAGATTCTTGGGATAGATACCCAAGAGTTGAAAATGAGAAGTGGGAGTGTGGCTACTGCAAATATCCTTATAACCCTGAATGGGAAGATGAATGTAGATGCGGTTCTCTCAGATCAGAAACGGAGGTGAGCAAATGATATACGGAAAACTAGGCGAGTATAAAGACTGCTTAAATAAAATAGTCATCCAAGAATCTGTAGGTGGTTATTTCCCTGTTTACTATGGCGAATGTCTTGTATGGGATGACGATGGTACGCCTTGCGAATGGTACAGCGAAGAACTTACGTTTTCCCGTTTTGCGACTAAACAGGAGGCTATAGATTACGTGAAATCTTCTTATCCAGCTAATGATCCCAAAGGTAATTACTTTGGGGCAATAAGAGAATGGGAGGTGAGCAAATGAGCCAGTACAGAGTAACCCTAAGAGGTATGCTTCCTATAGAGGTAGAGGTTATCGTTGAAGGTAATACGATTGCTGAAGCCAAAGAAAATGCAAAAAACCCACATGATGATTGGATTGGTAATCCCAGAGTCTGGGCAGTTGATTCTTGGACGGACTACGCAACAAATGAAATAGATATAAATCCTTCGGACGTAGCGTTTCTAAAGCTTCAGCTTGCTAAAACCAAAGTTGTTAAATTGTTAAAAACAGATGAGGTAGAAGTATGAAACCTTTATTAGTAGAAATCTTAGAGTCCATTCTAAGGACTGACCAAGACTTAGTTTATAGAATTATGGCTGACGGAGAACAGATTGTTCCTCTTACAAGGAACACCTCTTTAGCTTGTAATCAAAAACAAGGTGACGAGTTCGTAGGTATGTCCAACTTAGATGAAGGACAGTTAGAAGTATATTGGATGACGACTTTAGAAAAAGTTGGTTTTCTAAATTGGAATAACTACAACGATGGATTGGACAGGATTACCAATTACAGTTTTACAGGTTTGGATAACGAATTTGATATGTTGGATATCCTGAATAATTGGGAGAACAAATACAGGTTTTTATAACCAAACTCCGTAAGAGTGAAGGGCAAGCTTGGAGGACTTGCCCTTTTTTTTGCCTGAAATATGGAGAGGGGGGTCTAAAATAGCAAAAGAGGGGTACATATATCGGGGTAGGGGAGTGCAAATACAGATAAAAACACCCAAATATATGCAAAAACAGGCAGAAATAGACGTAAATCGGGAGATATTTGGGTATATATACAGATATATGGCGGTAAATTGGGATATAGATCGGGATATGGGACTCTATTGAAGTCGGAAAATCGGGTCTGCGACGCGGTAAGTAGAACTTCGTACCCCTAAGTTTAGTAGTAGTATAGACAGTAGACTATAGACAATAATATGAATACTTAATCAAAGGTATCTCAACCACCCTATTTTTTCCTTGTTAAAAACTATCTTTTCCCTATATAATTTTTGCAAATAGTTGCAGGTAGATGAGCTTTGTTCACGCTTTCTCCAGAAATGTAATTTTTGACTGCCTGCAACGCTTAATAAATATGGGAGTTGTATGGCCAACGGAAGATTTGTAAACGATTATTCATTCTTGAATTTACCCGAGCTTGGATCCGCTGTTCGTAGTCCTATAGAAACAGCGCAAGCATCCTTACCACCCAGCATATTACAAAATATAAATTTTTCTGCCCCCCAGGAATTACCTGAAGCAGACTTACTTACGAGAGGGGGTACCTCCAATATTATTCCAACAAGACCTCAAGGAATCCTAGGCACCCAAAATTTTCGCAATATTTTACAAACGGCGGTAACAAATGCCGAGTCAGAAATACAAATGCTTCGAGAAGCCAAGTTTGACCTTACCAATCAATACAAACGTGCCGTCGCGCAGCAAGATGTAATTACAGCGCAAGCCGCAGAAGATCAGTTGGCCGCTGTCAACGCCAAGGAACAGGAACTCCTGACAGAGCGAGCTAATATCATCCAAGAGCTACAAGACAAGTTCGGCGTAGAGCGCGAAGGCTTACAAACCAATATAGCTAACTTAGAAGGTACCGTTACAAATCTACAGGCTAATATAGACGCCCTTACTCAAGAGCGAGACGCCGCTATCGCAGAACAAGACGTCATCCGAGCAACGGCAGCAGACGAACAAGCCAAGGCGCTCGAAGCGCAAAAGACGTCGCTTGAAGCAAACTACGCCGACCAGATAGCTAATTTACAGGGTGAAATAGATAACCTAAGTGCCGCAGACGTAGTCGCAGAACCAGCTCCAGTAGTCGCAGAAGATTTACCTGCAACTACAGGCATACAAACAGCGCCTACTCCAGATGAATATCTATCCAGTATAGATACTTACAATCCTAACTATATGGGATTTGAGGATGAAAGGTTGATTGGCAGACAGAATGAAGCAGCAGTAGCGCCGCCTCCAGTACAAGAACAACAAGCTTTCCCAGTAACGGGTCAAGATCTAGGACTGACAAAGCAACCGACTCTTCCCGTAACCAACCCAGTTCCAGAAAACTACGGACCCATCCGCAAAGATACCATACCTACGGATATAGTCAGTCAGTTACAGAATATGAACATACAACAACCCAATCTTAATTTTAACAACCTCCGCCTCGGTATGGCGGGTGGTGGCGATATCAATAAGATTGAGATATTATTAAAACGATTAGGATAGAATTATGGCAAAAGGTATAGAGTCGCTAAACAGGATGATGGCTGATCAAGCCACTCGACAGGGTATCAGCCCCGCCGAGCAGCGTATGATGATGATACAAAAGACAGCAGCCGATATGGGAAGAACCATTTCCGATAGAGATGCCCAGCTTTTTGGTATGGGTGAAATCAGCTTTGAAGAGGCGATGAGTAGAGCTAGACCTAGTATGGATAGAGTCTCTGGTGAAAGAAACTTAATGCAACAAGAGCAAATGTTTTTTCCTGAAAAAAAATCTTTTAGAGACTCTCAACAAGCTTTCAAAGGTACGCGTTTAGGTGACGCTCTTTCTTATGTACCCGACTTGATGCAGGTTGCTGATTATATGGGCTTAAAAAACTTTGCCGAAGGTGGAGCAGTTGAAAGTGAAATCGACAAAGCCCTTGAAGACATCCAATCCGTACAACCAGATGCGATGGTCATACAACAAGTGATGACGATGGTGATGGAGATGATTCAGTCTGGCGCTAGTGAAGAACAAATCGTTGCCGCCTTGAAAGAGATGGGACTCGACGATGAAGATATTCAGCAAGTGATGATGATGATCGCAGAACAGATGCAAGGCCAAGATCCTATTCAATCAGAATTATCGCAGATGATGTAAGATGGCTGAACTACCCGACGTAGGTTCAATCCAACCCCTAACTGAAGCCGAGAAGCGTAAAGCTTTCGGTACCCCCCTGACCCGAGCTTTGAAAATGGATCCGATCAGTTTGGAACGTAGCCCCGTCAAACGTGGTATTGCTTCGATTGGCTCCAATATACTGGATATGTTACCTGGCTTTTCTTTGCAAAAGGGTATGCAAGAAGGCGACCCAATACAGATGGGTCTAGGCGTTACCGATTTATTACCAGGTGCAGCCTTGCTGAAAGTTGGCAGTAAAGCCGTTACCGACCTAGCGAATAAACTGGCACGTATGGCGCCAGAAGAAATAGCTGCGGTCAAACAACAATACAACCCAGTATTTAGAAATATATACGAACAACAAGAACGTATTATCAACGCGGCTGGCGCTACCAACGCCGACAAAGCCGCCGCCCGCGAAGTTCAACGTAAGATCAACGCCAACTATTCAATTATGTTTGATAACGCGGGTAAGAAGTTTGACGGATGAATCTATCCAATTTAACCGAAACAGAGCTGAAAGAAGCTCTGATGTTAAAAGAGAAGTTAGACGGCTTCCAAATACAAGACGAGTGCCAAAGTAGTTTTATAAACTACGTTGAACACATCTGGCCTGAGTTTATCTGCGGGCGCCACCATAAAATATTCGCTGAAAAGCTCCAAGAAGTCGCCGAAGGTAAGTGCCGACGTTTGATCGTGAATATGCCACCCAGACATACCAAGTCTGAGTTCGCATCCACTTTCTTTCCGTCCTATATTATGGGACTCCAGCCCAAGATGAAGATTATGCAGACAACGCATACGGGGGAACTAGCTGTACGATTTGGTCGTAAAGTGCGTAACTTGATGGATCAAGACGATTACAAAAAAATATTTCCTGAAGTCAAACTGCAAGCCGACAACAAATCTGCGGGACGTTGGGAAACCAATAAAGGTGGCGAATACTTCGCGGCAGGTGTAGGTGGAGCGGTAACGGGACGTGGTGCGGATCTATTGATTATTGACGATCCACATTCTGAGCAAGACGCGCTCAGTCCGACAGCGTTGGAGTCAGCGTATGAATGGTACACATCAGGTCCCAGACAGCGTCTACAACCCAACGGATCAATTGTTATTGTAATGACACGCTGGAGTTCTATTGATTTGACGGCTAAGTTATTGGAAGCGCAAAAGGAACCGCTTGCCGATCAATGGGAAGTCATCGAGTTTCCAGCCATATTCCCTGAAACCGACAAACCGCTCTGGCCTGAGTTCTGGCCTGAAGACGAATTATTGAAAGTAAAGGCATCTTTGCCTGGTATGAAATGGAACGCTCAGTGGATGCAAAACCCGACAGCGGAAGAGGGTTCGATTATCAAACGTGAATGGTGGCAACCTTGGGAATACGACAGCTTGCCGAACGTGCAATACATCATGCAAAGCTACGATACCGCCTTTTCAAAAAAAGAATCGGCTGACTTTTCTGCTATATCTACGTGGGGTGTATTTAGACCGACAGACGACGCACCCGATTCTATTATTCTTTTGGATTGTCAAAAAGGTCGCTGGGACTTTCCCGAACTTAAAGAGATAGCCCATCGTGAATACAGTTATTGGGAGACAGATATGGTGTTGATTGAAGCCAAAGCTTCAGGTACACCTCTGACTCAGGAGCTAAGACGTATGGGCATACCCGTAGTCAATTACTCGCCAACCAGAGGCCACGATAAGACAACTCGTATGCACTCAGTCGCTCCTGTTTTTGAAGCGGGTATGGTATACGCACCCAAGCGTATGTTTGCTGAAGAGATGATTGAAGAATGTGCGTCCTTCCCTTTTGGTAAAAACGATGACTTATGTGATACTATGACGCAAGCTATCATGCGATTCAGAGAAGGTGGCTTTTTGAATTTAGCTACTGACTACGATGATGATGATATGGGAGTAAGACAGAGGATTTATTACTGATGGCTGTTGAAAATCAAGCAAAGAATGATCGTTTTGATATCAACAAAAAGTTTTTAAAAAATTTTCATCAAAATGTTTTATCAAAAGGTAAGTCAGGAAAAGAGGGTGAAAAAGTAGTGACAATGAAAATAGCTTCGATTGGTCTGGCTCCAGACAAACACTATTTATTGCCTAGATTTGATCCTGAAACTGGAGAAGTTATTACCGACAATAAAAAGCTCTTAGAAAAATACATGCCTTTTATAGAATCAGGACGTATAAAAAGCTATAGTAGTCCTAAAGAAGCTGAGAAGGATAGAAAAATTATGTATCCTCAGATAATAGGTAGAGAATAATGGCAATAGAAAGAATGACACCCGATCCAGCAAACCAAATGCCTGAAGAGGTGGATATGACGACTACGCAATCTGGCGATGGTTTAGAAGACGATATTATTGAGGTATTGGAAGGCTTACAAGAAGCCGATGTAGAAATACAAGAAGACGGTTCTGCGTTACTTGGACCCGCACCTGAAATACAAATGACATCTGAGTTTGGTGAGAACTTAGCTGAAATATTATCGTCCAGCGAACTGGGTCGTATCTATATAGACTTAGTGGGCAGTATTGAAGATGATCGTTCTTCCAGAGAGGATTGGGAAAAAACTTATACCGACGGTTTGAAATACTTAGGTATGCGTTTTGACGAAACCCGATCAGAACCTTTTGAGGGAGCAAGCGGCGTTATTCATCCGTTATTGGGAGAAGCCGTAACTCAGTTCCAAGCGCAGGCTTACAAAGAATTACTACCCGCTGGCGGTCCAGTTAAAACGCAAGTCGTAGGTGCTTACGACTCTACAATAGAACAACAAGCGCAACGTGTGCGCGAGTTTATGAATTACCAAATCGTACACGTAATGGAAGAGTACGATGAAGATTTAGACCAAATGTTGTTTTATCTGCCGTTGGCTGGATCTGCGTTTAAAAAAGTTTACTACGACGAAAATCTACAAAGACCAGTATCTAAGTTTATAGCACCCGAAGATTTAATCGTACCTTACTATACAACTGACTTAGAATCTTGCCCACGTATAACGCATCTGATTAAGATGCCTGAAAACGACGTTAAAAAGCTACAAGCAATTGGTTTTTACAAACGTACAGAATTAGAGCCTGGTGATGGATCTGACAATTATTCCTCTTTGGATACGGAGAAAGAAAAGTTGGAAGGTATCGAACCCACGTCTGAAACTGACGAGGTATGTGTACTTTACGAAGTTCACTGTAATTTAGACCTTGAAGGATTTGAAGACGTGGACGAGAACGGTGAAGAAACTGGCGTAAAACTGCCATACATCGTTACCATTGATTCAACAACAGAAGACATATTATCTATACGTAGAAACTTCAAGCCTGAAGACCCGATGAAGAACAAGATTGAATATTTTGTTCACTTCAAGTTTTTACCAGGTCTAGGTTTCTACGGTTTCGGTTTGACCCACATGATTGGTGGGTTGTCTAAAGCGTCTACATCTATTCTAAGACAATTGATAGATGCGGGTACGCTTTCCAATTTACCTGCTGGTTTTAAGACTCGAGGTATCCGTATACGTAATGAAGATGAACCCATTCAACCTGGTGAGTTCAGAGACGTGGATGCACCAGCAGGTTCTTTGCGAGACGCAATACAACCATTACCATTCAAAGAGCCAAGTGGCACCCTGTTGTCCTTACTGGGCTTATTGGTTCAATCAGGACAACGATTTGCTTCTATTGCAGAAATAGCAGTAGGCGAAGGCAACTCACAAGCACCTGTAGGTACAACTTTGGCTTTGATGGAAAAATCTACAAAAGTTTTAAGTGCAATACATAAGCGTTTACATAACGCGCAGAAAAAAGAATTTGGGTTGTTATCAGATATCTTTGCTCAAAGCTTACCACCCACTTATCCCTATCTGGTTTCAGGTGGTATGAATGAGATAAAACAAAGTGATTTTGACGGGCGCATCGACATTTATCCTGTTAGCAACCCAGATATATTTTCTACCAGTCAACGTATAGTTATGGCCCAAGAAATGATGCAGTTGGTTCAATCTAATCCTCAAATACACGGGCCAGGTGGAGTCTACGAGGCTTACAGAAGAATGTACTCTTCATTGGGCGTAGACAACATCGACCAACTGCTTCTTCCACCGCCTCCAACACAACCTCCACCAATGGAGGCGGGTATGGAAAACAGCGGATTGATGATGGGCGCTCCAGCGCAAGCTTTTCCACAACAAAACCACGATGCACATATTGCAGCACACGTTAGTCTTTTGAGCCTACAGCCTGTTCAAACAAACGCGCAGGTACAAGCCAATATCATTGCTCACAGTATGCAGCATTTACAGATGAAAGCAGACATAATAGCGCAACAACAAATGCCGCCTGATGCTATGCAACAGTATCAACAGCTGCAACAACAGGCGCAACAAGCATCACCTGTTGAAGCGCAACAAATGCAAGCCGAAGCGTCTAACATACTGGCACAATTCAGTGCGCCAATCATGTCAGAGCTGGTCATACAGTTCTCGCAACAGATTGGTACACCTCAAGAAGAAGATCCTTTAGTAACGATCAGAAAGCAAGAATTAGCTTTGAAAGGTCAGCAGCTGAACCAAGAACAACAGCAGTTTATGCAGCGTGAAGAACAACGTGCTATGGACCAAATGCGTCAAGATCAGATAGATCGCGAACGTATAGAAGCTCAAAAAGATATCGCAGAAATGAAGGACGATACGACGAGGGATAGACTTGACCAACAAAAGGAACTAAAATTAATTGATCTTGGATTAAAACAACTATAAATATGATTAAAGTTACAAAAGTAAACGAACAGAAAACGCCTAAAGTTTTAGACGGCAAACAATCCTATTCCAACAAAGGCACTTTGCAAACAAAAAAAGCAAAGTCTTTTGATGCCAACACCACACCAAAACCAGGTATGGGTAAAGGCAAGGCTAGAGGATTAGGTGCTGCTGAATTTGGTGGCAAGTTTTCTGGTATTTATTAATGGATTTAATTTGGCTTGCCGAAGCCTTACAAAAAATTCTTAAAGAAAAGAAAGAATCTTTAGAAGACTTGATTATGAACGGCGCCAAAGATTTCCAAGAATATAACTATCTACGTGGTCGTTACAATGCCCTCGAAGACGTAGAGCAAGAATTAAGGGTGTTGCTGGAAAGGAGTGTAGAAAACGATGAAAGAGGTACTGGTACCTGATCATATCGCAAGAGAGGTTGAAGCTGAAAAGCAACAGCCAGAAGAAGACAAGTCAGAATTGGATCAAGCTTATGTCAACTCAGATGACAGAGTTCTCGACCCAACTTTATTAGAAAAATCCTACTTAGAACGTATGCCTCAACCGACAGGTTGGAGGTTGTTGATTTTGCCATACAAAGGCAAAGCCGTTACTAAAGGTGGTATTGTTCTAGCTAAAGAGACTGTAGAAAGAGAATCCCTAGCTACCGTGGTGGCCTACGTAGTAAAGATGGGTCCTCTTTGTTATGCCGATAGAAATAAATTTGGCGATACCCCATGGTGCCAAGAAAAAGAATGGGTATTAATTGGTAGATATGCTGGTGCTAGGTTCAAGCTTGGCGACGATGCAGAGTGCCGTATTATTAACGATGACGAAGTCATTGCAACTATAGAAGACCCTGACGATATCGTTAGTGTCTAAACATGAGAGGAAATCATGCAAGAAAATGAAGCAATACAGACTGAGGAACAAGAGCCTACCGAAGTCGTAGAACTTGAGGAAGAGGTAAAAGAATCCGAATCTGAACAGTCAGCCGCTCCTATCGAAGATATCTCTGAAGAAGAGACTAAAGCCGATGCAGAGCAAGACGAGCTGGAGGATTACTCCAAGAATGTTCAGAAAAGAATCTCTACTTTGACCAAAAAAATGCGCGAACAAGAACGCGCGGCTCAATCGGCATACGAATACGCAAAAAACTTACAAGCTGAAAATGAAGCTTTGAAGAAAAATACGTCAACGTATGCAGAAAATTACCAATCAGAGGCTGAAAGTAGATTAAAAGCTCAGAGGGCGCAAGCCAATGCAGTTTTAAAATCTGCTTATCAAGACCAAGATTGGGACAAAGTAACAAAAGCTCAAGACATTCTCGACAAGATAACTGTCGAAGAAAGTAAATTAGCTAACACTAAGTTGTCTATCGAGCCTGCTACTGAGTACCAAGAAACTCAGATACCGCAAGGATTACAACAACCTCAAGCCACACCTGATCCCGATCCAGCCGCTGAAGACTGGGCCAGTAAGAACGAGTGGTTTGGTGAAGATGAGGCTATGACTTTAGTAGCATTTAACATACATAGAAGATTGGTAGAGGAAGAAGGGTTTGATACAAACGACCCAACATACTATACTGAAATCGATAAACGTATAAGAGCTGAGTTTCCACATAAATTTAACGGTGTGGAAGAGGCCGAGCCAAAGGGCAAAATACAGCAAACTGTAGCGCCCGCTGGTAGAAGCGAAAGCTCTGGACGCAAACGACAAGTGAGGCTAACTAAAGCCGAAGTCGAAATGGCACGTCGTTTGAATGTACCGTTACAAGAATATGCTAAACACGTAAAAAGGTAGACAAATGACAAAAGAAACAGAATTAAACGAATCAATTGATGCTCAAGCATCTACTGAAAACAGAACACCACGTTCTGCTGAAACTCGAGCGAAAGATACTGCTCGCAAACCTTGGCGTCGTCCATCAATGTTGGAAACCCCTGATGCACCTGAAGGATATGAATACAGGTGGATAAGAGCTGAAATCGTTGGACAGGAAGATAAGAAAAATGTAACTGCTAGGCTAAGAGAAGGTTTCGACCTTGTCAGAGCTGAAGAGTTAGATGGCTTTGAAATTCCTACGCTTGACGATGGAAAGCACTCAGGAGTAGTTTCCGTGGGTGGTTTGCTTTTGGCCAAGATTCCTACAGAAACGCGAAATGAAAGAAACGCCTACTTTTCAGACCGCGCGCAACTGCAACAAGACGCAGTTGACCATGACTTGATGAAGGAATCTGATCCAAGCTCTCCGATCTTACGACCAGAGAGAAAAACAAGCGTAACTTTTGGTGGTGGTAATCGTGATTGATTATCACTGTAATTAATTAACTGACTGAATAAGGAAAACTTATTATGGCAAATAAAGATGCACCTTTCGGGTTTCGTTCAGTAGGCAAAAAAGGCGGTAGCGTTGCTAATGGCGGCGTTACTGAATACGAGATTGCTTCGGGCGCGACTGGAAATATCTTTTCGGGCGACCCAGTCAAGATGTTGAACACAGGTACTATTTTAGTAGCTGGTGCTGCAACAACTTTATTGGGGATATTCAGAGGTTGTAAGTTTACAAATAGTTCTGGTGAAGTAGTTTTTTCATCACACTATCCAACAGCTACAACTTCATCGGATATCGTTGCATTTGTTGAGGATGATCCTGACACACTTTTTGAAGTGCAATGCACAGGATCTTTAGCTCAGACAGCTGTAGGTAACAACGTAGAGTTGGCTTACACTTCTGGGTCTACAAAAACTGGTATGTCTGCGGCAGAAATTTCTTCTACCACAGCGGCTACTTCGGCTCAGTTTAGAATCGTAGGATTCTCTACTGATCCATCTAATAGCACTACTGGATCCGCAAACGTAAATGCAATCGTATATATTAATGAGCATTTCTATACCACAGTAACGGGAGTTTAATAATGGCAATAAATAGAGCGCAATTAGCGAAAGAACTAGAGCCTGGATTGAACGCCCTTTTTGGGTTGGAATACTCCAGGTATGAAGCTGAACACGCTGAAATTTTTGATACTGAATCTTCTGATAGAGCGTTTGAAGAAGAAGTTCTAATTTCAGGTTTCGGTAATGCTGAAGTAAAAGCTGAAGGTACAGGCGTTAGATTTGATAACGCTTCTGAAGGCTATACTTCACGTTACACTCACGAAACAGTTGCTTTGGCTTTTGCATTAACAGAAGAAGCTGTTGAAGATAATCTCTATGACAGACTTGGTGCTAGATACACTAAGGCGTTAGCGAGATCTATGGCTAATACTAAGCAAATTAAGGCTGCTGCTGTATTGAACAATGCGTTCTCTACATCAGGAGGCGATGGTAGTACCCTAATTGCTACTGACCACCCTCTAAGTGGTGGTGGTACACTAGCAAACAGAGCTACAACTATGGCTGACCTTAATGAAACTTCATTAGAGGATGCTTTGATAAATATATCAACATTTACTGATGACAGGGGCTTAACAATTGCTTTGAGAGGAATGAAACTAATTGTTCCACCTCAACTTCAATTTGTAGCTGACAGACTACTCAGTTCTCCAGGGAGAGTTGGTACTTCTGACAATGACATCAACGCAATCAGAAATACAGGAATGTTGCCTGATGGTTATGTAGTAAACCACTACTTAACTGATACAGACGCTTTCTTTATCAAAACTGATTGTCCTGATGGATTTAAGCACTTTGAAAGATCACCTCTTTCAACTGCACTAGAAGGCGACTTTGATACTGGAAACATGAGATACAAAGCTAGAGAAAGGTATTCATTTGGATACTCTAACTTTAGAGCTGTATACGGTTCTCAAGGAGCTTAACGGCAGATAGTAGTCACCGTCACCCGACTACTAGGAAAGGGGGATGCTTCGGCATCCCCTTTTTTTTACTTTATTTCTTAAAAAAATGGATATATGATAGAAAAGTGTTTAATTAGCTTAATGAGGGCTGCGTGCAGTTTCCATTAATACAAATATAAGGAGTTCATAATGGCTAATCCACATTTTCAAAACTTAATACTATGGGCGGGTAATACAGTTGCTTCCAAGCATAAAAAAGACCAACCTATGTTCGTTCCATATCCATCAGATCAAACGTACTACATGTACCAAAATGATTTTTTCACTTATAACTCTGGTGATTGGACTATAACTACAACTGAAGCTGGTACAGGTAGTGCTACTGAAGCTGTGACTTCGTCAGCTGGTGGAGCTTTATTGCTCACAAACGCCGCTGGTGATAATGATTTAGACTTTTTACAATTAAAAGGTGAAGGGTTTAAATTAAGCACAAGCAAAAGAGCATACTTTTCTGCTAGATTTAAAGTAAGCGACGCTACACAATCTGACTTTGTAATGGGGCTTGGTATTACAGATACCACACCTCTTGATACAACTGATGGTGTTTTCTTCCTTAAAGCAGACGGCGGTACAGGTCTTGATTTCTTAATAGAAAAAGATAACACTGCGACAACCACTTCAAGCGTAGCAACAATTGCTGACGATACGTTTATTACAACTACTTGGTTTATTGATCCTGACACTTCAAAAGTATACTACTCAATAGACAATGCTGAACCTGTAGCTGTGGCTAACACTAACCTTGTTACTGACGAAGAACTTACAGTTTCATTCGGTATACAAAATGGTGAAGCAGCAGCAAAAACTATGACTATTGACTACGTAGTAGCAGCAGTTGAAAGATAGGAGTAAACAATGGCAGACGCAGTTACATCAACAACAATACAAGATGGCAATAGAATAGCTATTATACAGCTAACTAACACATCAGATGGTACTGGTGAAAGTGCAGTCACAAAAGTAGACGTTAGCGCTTTATCTGCTAATACTGATAACGGTCAAGCTTGTACTGGCGTTAAACTTGGAAAGATTGTCTATTCAACCTTTGGCATGAGTGTAAAGCTTTTATGGGTTGCAGATACCAACACTATTTGTTGGGATCTTAATTCAGACTATACAACAGACGAGGACTTTACAGAGTTTGGTGGTATACAAAATACAGCTGCGGCTTCTGGTAAAACAGGAGATATAGCACTTACTACTACTGGACATACAAGTGGAGACTCTTACGTTATAGTTTTGACTCTTATCAAAGAATACAGCTAATTTAGATAATGGCTGAATACAGAGGTAAAAAGGTAACTCTGAACAAACCAAGGAGAATCTCTAAGGGTTCTCCTGGGTTCGGTAAGAAAACTAGAGAAGTTTTTGTTAGAGTTCCCTCCTCTGGTAAGATTAAAAGAGTAACTTTTGGCGACCCAAAATTAGGCGCACATCCTAGCAATCCTAAAAAAAGAAAAGCTTACTGCGCTCGCAGTAAAAATTTAGGAGACGATAGGACTAAAGCAAATTATTGGTCAAGAAGACAATGGAGATGCTAAATGGCAAAAGCTAAAAGTGGAGGTAAAATATGTCCAGCTGGCAAAGCTTGGGCAAAACGTACTTTTGATACATATCCTTCTGCCTATGCAAATATGGCCGCATCCAAATATTGTAAAGATCCAAACTATGCAAAAGGCTCTAAGAAAAAGAAAAGAGTAAAAAAAGCTGGGGGAGGATTGGTATTCAACGTAAGAGGACAAGGCAGAGTAATGCCAAATAGGTTGAGATAATGGGACAACTTAAACAGTGGCGAGAACAAAACTGGGTAAGAATAGGTACAGATGGCTCTATCAAAGGACCGTGTGGAACCAGTAAAAATAAAAAGAATCCAGATAGATGTTTGCCTAAAGCCAAAGCTCAAAGTCTATCTAAGTCAGAACGTGCCAAAACTGCACGTAAGAAAAAAGCTGCGGGTGCAAAAGGTAAAACCGTAGTAGCAAATACAAAAAAAGCTAGAGTTTCTGTAAGCAGAGGAGGAGAAATGCTAAAAAACAAATCAAAAGCTGATCTTAACAAAGACGGTAATATATCTTCATACGAAATGAAAAGAGGTATGGCTATTGAAAAAGCCATGTCTCAACAAAATCGTGTGAAGAAGAAAAACGGTGGATTCATAGCAAAAGGCTGTGGTAAAGTTATGAACAATCGTCGTAAAGTTACGACTATATCTTAGGAGATAATTATGCCAGCAAAAAAAGCAGCAGATAAAAAAATGGATGCCAAAATGAAGGCTAGACAAAATGCAAAGGTAAGACCTGATGAGCCAGTAGAGGAAACAAGGATTTACTTGAACATGCCTAAGAAAAAGGCTGCTCCAAAAAAGAAAGCACCTGCTAAAAAGAAAACTACTAAAAAATAAAGGTTTACTATGTATAAAAGAACAAAAGGGTATGCAGCTGGAGGAATGGTAAAATCCAAAGGCATGAAAAAAGGTGGTCCTATGAAATCCAAAGGGATGAAGAAGGGCGGACCTATGAAGTCTAAGGGTTACAAAAAGGGTGGCAAAGTGATGAAATCAAAAGGATATGCTAGGGGTGGCAAGGTGATGAAATCTAAAGGCTATAAGAGAGGCGGTAAAGTAAAAAAAAGTAAGT
>BCSF01000035.1_pt1 | contig 57525 bp, 89 predicted proteins | sample 1016431 | NCBI WGS metagenome assembly BCSF01 (sample SAMD00045685;SAMD00045686;SAMD00045687;SAMD00045688;SAMD00045689;SAMD00045690;SAMD00045691;SAMD00045692;SAMD00045684;SAMD00045690;SAMD00045691;SAMD00045692;SAMD00045684;SAMD00045685;SAMD00045686;SAMD00045687;SAMD00045688;SAMD00045689, study... | reverse complement strand
CATTGCAACGCAAATAGTATAGCAATAGCAACAGGTGAAGATGCTCAAATTACACAGGCGTATGATTTAGGGGTTGTTAAAACTGCTACTGCTAGAAATGCAGAAGTAAGTGCGCCTTAATAGGAGACTAAAATGGCAGTATCAAGAATCAACGAAGCTGGCCTCAACGTTAACCAGTATGGAAACAGGAACCTTACAATTAATGGGGCGATGCAAGTTAGTCAAAGAGGTACAGTTACTGGAATAACAGGAAGTGGTTATGGTGGTCCAGACCGTTGCGCTATTGTTTGTCAAAATTCAGGAACATATACCCTTTCTCAAGCAGCAGATGCTCCTTCTGGTTCTGGTTTTGATAAAAGTTTAGATATAGCGTGTACTTCATCTGATACATATGGCACAGCAGCAGATGTAACTCATTTAAGGCTTTCTTCTTTAGAGGCTCAAGATTGTATGAAGTTTGAGCATGGTACTAGTTCTGCAAAAAAATTGACTGTTCAGTTTTGGGTCAAGTGTTCTTATGCAGATACCTTTGGTCTTGCTTTTGTAAATCACGATTCACAAAAATCTAACGTGCAAAAATTTACAATAGATTCCGCTGATACTTGGCAGTATGTAACATTAACCTATAATGGGGACACAGCGGCTGGTTTTAATAACGATGCAACTTTAGGTTTAAGTCTTGATTTATTTTTAGGTGGGGGTAGTGATTACACAGGAGGTTCCGCTACTTTAAATAATTGGGATACAAGAAGTAACAATCAAAGCACTTATGTTTCTAGTACCTCAACTAAGTTTGGAACATCTACAAGCCACACTTTTAACTTAACTGGTCTTCAGCTAGAAGTAGGCGACACCGCCACGGACTTTGAGCATCGAACCTACGGGGATGAGTTGGCGAGGTGTCAGAGGTATTATTATCAACACAGCGATACAGGCAATGCAACTAGGCTTTTGCCGGGGTCTGCAATATCCTATAGCGCAACTTTTATAATGTTAAGTGTTCAATTTCCAGTTCACATGAGAGGTACTCCCTCTTTGGTCGAAACAACGGGAACTAACTATTTAAGATATTTTCACACCAATGCATCTACAAATTTTAATGGATTTGGTGCGGTACAAGAAGCCAGTGTAGTCGGTGCAAATGTCTACAATAGTAGTAGTATATCAGGATTAACGGCTGGAAATGTGGGATGGGTTCGAATGGTAGATGCTTTATACCGGTTAGGTTTTGATGCGGAGTTATAATTATGAATATAGAATCAGCACAATATAATAGTTTCGGAGGAGAAAACGTTTCCATCACCGCAGTGATTGGTGAAGGGGTTATTATTTGCGCTCCATTAGACCCCGCAAACCGCCACTACCAAGCCATCCTTGAGTGGGCAGAAGAAGACGGCAACGAGATCCAAGCAGCGGAGTAATGTTACATGCCACTAACCAAGCTCCAGTTCAAACCGGGTATCAACCGAGAGGGCACCAACTATTCTAACGAAGGTGGTTGGTTTGACGGAGATAAAATCCGTTTTAAGTCTGGCTATGTGGAGCGTATTGGTGGCTGGAAAAAGATAGCAACAACCCTTTTTAAAGGTAGCTGTCGTAACATGCTGGACTTTGTAACACTGGCATCTGAAAACTTATTGTTTATGGGTACGCACGAAAAAGCGTACCTCGAAGACGGTGGCACTTACTACGACATAACCCCTATAAGAACTACGATTACTTGTGGCACAGATCCTATCGAAACAGGCACTGCTGGTTCAGGTATTATAACAGTAACGGCTAACTCGCATGGTTCTAAGGTAGGAGGCTATGTTACTCTTGCAGGTGCTACGGCTGTAGATGGCATTACAGCAAATGAAATAAATCAAAACTTTGAAATACTGACCGTTCCAGACAGTAACACTTTTACGGTTGATACAGGCGGAGCCGCAACAGCGGGTTCAACAACTGGAGGAGGTGGTTCTGTTACCGCAGCTATGGAAATAGATGTTGGTCTTAACACCACAATCCTTGGTAATGGTTGGGGCGCAGGTACTTGGGGTCGTTTTACTTGGAGTTCAGGTGCAGGATCTCTAGCTGGTCAAAACCTTAGACTGTGGATGTCTGACTCTTGGGGCGAGGATCTTGTAGCCAACATCGTAGATGGAAACCTGTATTACTGGGACGCAACAAACGGTAAAACAACCAGAATGGTAGAGTTAAGCACTGTAGCAGGTGCTTCTGATGTTCCAACAACAGTTAGAAAAGTTATGGTGTCTGATACAGACAGACATGTTCTTTGCTTTGGTGCAAACACCATAGGCACAGCCACGTTTGATCCGTTGTTAATCCGTTGGTCTAGTCAGGAAAGTGTTACAGACTGGACGCCTACAGCCACAAATACTGCGGGTAGTATACGTTTATCTCAAGGTTCTGAGATAGTCACAGCCGTCAGAACAACTCGTCAGATCCTTGTGTTTACAGAAAACAGTTTACACAGTGTGCAGTTTATCGGTCCACCGTTTACTTTTGGTACAGCGATCCTTGGTACAAACGTCCGTATTGCAGGTCCTAACACAGCGATTGCTGTAAACGACTTGGTTTTCTGGATGGGTCAGGAAAACTTTTACGTTTATGATGGACGTATAAATCCTATACCCTGTAGTGTTCGACAGTATGTGTTTGACGACATCAACCGTAACCAGTCCTTTAAGTTCTTTGCAGGTAGCCTATCGAGCAACTCTGAGGTCTGGTGGTATTACTGTTCTGAAAACAGTGATGAAGTAGACCGTTATGTTATTTACAATTATCTTGAAAAAACTTGGTACTATGGGACGTTAACTAGAACGGCTTGGAATGACAGGGCCTCTGGTAACCGACTGTTTCCACAAGCGCCCGGTACAGACGGCGTATTGTACAACCACGAGAACGGGTTGGACGATGGCAGTGTTAACCCACCAGTTGCAATCAACGCTTTTGTGCAGTCAGCAGACTTTGATATTGGCGACGGTCAGCAGTTCATGTTGGTTAATCGAATTATACCTGACCTTAACTTTTCAGACTCGGATGCAACGGCACCACAGGTTACGCTAACCATGGGTGCAAGGAACTATAATGGTAGTGCAGCGGGTCAAGGATCTGTAAACGGGGATGTTATACGATCCTCTGTGGTTTCTGGTACAGATAACTACACGGATCAAGTGTACATGAGACTACGAGGACGACAGGTTAACCTGAAGGTCGAAAGCGATACGACTGGCGTAAAGTGGAGACTGGGTGCACCTAGACTGGATGCTAGACCGGATGGCAGACGATGAGCAGAAAGATTGTTCGATCCATTATTCCGATTGCCCCTCCACAATATGACTCTGCATATGTGAATCAATTAGCTCGGTCCTTGGACAATTTTATAGATGAGGTTAGAAACCCGCTTTTAAACATCCCGAACATGCCAAACGTAAGTGTGGCTAGTGTTTTAGAAGAGGGCGATCTTTTTGAGGATAACGGATTTGTAAAAATTAAACGTGCAAGTGCATCTCTTGCAGCAACAAATGTTGGAACAACAGCAGTAGGAACAGTAACGGTGGTGATTTCATGACAGATATTCTTATTATGCCAGACGGTAGTAGGTGGAAACCTTCGACAAGTTCTGATACAGTGGAATGTGTAAACTGTAATAACGCAGTGGACACACCAGAAGAAATTGCTTCTTATCCTGATGGTAATTGCCCAGATTGCGGAGAGTCATGGACAGGAAGCGAAAAGCGAAGTACAACTATTGTAGTAACAATGCCTGAACAAATTACGGGTGACGCATAATGGCAGAAAAAGAAACAGAAAAAAAGAAAGGGGATTTATTTTCCTCGATTGGTTCTCTGGTTGGTTTGATTGCTGGTGGTCCGGTTGGCGGTTTACTCGGCGGTGTTGGCGGAGCTCTTTTAGGTGGCTCCTCTTTTGATTCAGCGATAAAATCTGGCATTGGTTCTATTATGCCTATGATGTTTGCGGGTAAGGCTGGCGGCATCGGTAGCTTGTTAAGTGTTATGGGCGGAGGCATGGGTCCTCAAGCTCGTGGTGCAGGTCTCATGAATATGTTCACGGGTGGTCAACCAAACCCAATGTCCATGATTTCAGGCATGGCAGGGCCGACAGGCGGAGCAACCAGAGCAACGCAAGGTATTTTAAGCTTTTTTGACGATCCTATTTTAAGCTCAATTCTGATGGAAGAATTAAACCAGCAACGACGCCCACGTTTCGAAAACGTTATGAGTCCTATGGAATTAAGACAATATCAGACAGGTGAACGACGCCCTGATTATCGTGGCACACCTGTCATGGCTGCACAGGGCGGTTATATTGAGGGTCCCGGAACTGGGACCAGTGACTCAATACCTGCTGCTATTTATCAGAATGGTGGTAGAGTACAGGAAGCGGCTCTTTCAGACGGAGAGTTTGTTATGACAGAAGCAGCCGTCAGGGGTGCAGGAAACGGTGACCGAGATGCGGGGGCTGCTAAGATGTACCAGATGATGGATCAATTTGAAAGGATGGCCTGATGGCGGAGGAAATTATCTCAAAACAGATGACGCTTCTTCCTGAGTATCAGGAAAAGTTTTTAAAAGATCTGTTAGCAAACATATACCAAGTAGACGAAGACACAGGTGAAGTAACAGGTATTGCGTCTAAATCTCCTTTATTCGGAGATCCAATTCTTGATGCTTCTGGCAACCAGATGTTTGTTGGTGCCGATGGCACACCAACATCTGACGCTAGCCAAGCACGAGTAGACCAGTATGGTAACCCTGTTTTAGCGACAGAAGGTGGCGTAGCAGCACCTGACGTTATTCGGTTTACAGATGCTCAACAGAAAGCTCTGAATCTTTTAACCGGGGACATCGATCCTGACACAGGAGAGTACACCTATTCTGGTATAGGCGCATTTCAAGACGAGCTTGATAGAGCCAAAGATGTACAAGAACTAGGTGTTAGTGCTGTAGACGCTTCTATGGGTCGATACGATCCTCAAGGTCAGATTGTCAGAGATGCAGATGGCAACCCTGTTATTGATCCTGCCACTGGGGATCCTATGCGAGAGGGTGGCTACAAAGATTTTTACGATCCGTTTGTTGAGGACGTAATTGATACAACACTGGCTGAAATACGGCGAGAAGGTGATATTGCTAATATCGGAGCAAGAGCCGAGGCTGTAGGCGCTGGTGCCTTTGGTGGATCTCGACAGGCCATAGCTGAACAGGAACTGCAAAGAAACATTGAGGATCGTGCAGCTAGGACAGCGGCACAACTTAGATCCGCTGCATATACAGGCGCACAGAACCAAGCGCAGTCTGCTTTCGAAAATCAAATGAAGCGTGGGCAGGGTGCAGGTCAGTTATTCCAGAGCCTTGGAACTGGGATCGGGGCACTCGGAGAAGCGCAACAAGCTCTTGGTCAGAAAGACGTTAACGCACTGTTTAACATAGGATCACAAGAGCAACAGCAGCTACAGTCAGAGTATGACGTCCAACGTGCAGCACAACTCGAGGAAGCATACGAACCGTTTGCTCGATTTTCGTACATGAGAGATATTTTATCCGGCGTTCCATCAAGTGGCACGTCGTTAGCAGCATCTGCGACACCACAAGCTAGTCCTCTTGCAAACGTTCTGAGTGGTGCAAGTACGCAGATATCTGCGGGTGGAGGGCAACCACTACTTGGTGGTCTTGGAACTTTAAGAAGGTAAGGGATACGCATGCGACAAGGTGGTATTAATAACGCGGCATTGTTTGGTGCATCTGAGGAAAAGCCTCGATTTGCTCGAGATAAGGTTAGGCAGATGGGTGGCATTATGGCCTCCTCTCCTCAGTTGATACAGGCTGTCCAATCAAGCTCCGCTCCTCCTGCCATGATACCCAAGCCCCCTCCACTTGCTCCTGCGGGTAACATGCCTGTGCAACCCACGTTACCAACGTCTGTTCCTCCTATGCCTCCGCAGCCTCAACAACCTCCACAGCCACAGCCACAGCAAGTCGCCGCTGCGGCCCCACAGCCTATGGCAAAACCGCCTGTACAAATGCAGGAAGGTGGTCCGATTGATGTGGGTGAAACGCCAAAGATTTCTGAGAAAAACGTGTTGCTAACGTCTTTAATGGCTATCCCCGGGCTAGCTGCTGTTGTACCACAGCTAATTAAAAAGCATGGTAGTGAAGAAAAAGCAGAAGAAGAGGTTGCCAAGAAGAAAGCGTCTGTGGATGCAGCCGTCGCTTCTGGTAACGAAGAAAACATAGCCAACACAGTTGTTGATCAGGCAGGTCTTCCTGCCAGTGACGAGGGCAAGAAAGAGTTTGCTCGTAACGCTTTTGGTATGAAGAATGTAAACGACATCGATGAAATAAACCGTCGTATTGCCAACGTGGCTATCAGCGGATCTATCGGTAAAGGCAACGACGCATATGTTCAGGCTGTATTGCTTGGCCTTGGAGAGATGAAGAAAACGGCATCTGCCCGGGCGGAGGCTGCTGCTGACGCCGCTGGCGGTGGATTCTTGGATACGGAAGAAGGCAAAGCTGCCCTCGAGATATATACAAAACAGTTAGAAAATAACGTTGCTCCAGAAGAAGTTGAAGCTATGATGAACAGAATGGGGAACAACATTGGAACGAGGACTCGCATGGCAATCAGCGGTGCTTCTCCTTCAGCAAATTTACCTATGTCGTCTGCTCTTCCTCCACAACAGTTATTAGATCAGGCTCGTCAAGCAATCAAAGACGGCGCACCAAAAGACAAGGTTGCAGAGAGACTGAGAAGTATGGGTGTTGATCCGGGAGGATTATAATGGGCGCTTTCGACGACCTTGTTCCCGGCAACAAAAAACCTCAAGCAACATCAAATGCTTTTTCTGACTTAGTTCCTCAGAAAAAAGGATCGTACCTATCAGGTGCACAAGGACTTGTGCCTGATGTTGCGGAAGAAATCGGCAAAGGTATTTACTCTGGTATCGTTTCCGTCCCTCAAGGAATCGCGGAACTTGGAGCTATAGGTGTGGACGGTGTGCTAGGCACAAACACAAGCCGGGTAGTTACAGACGCATTCGAAGCAATTAAGCCAGAAATGGAAGGAGCAGCGGGTGAAATAACCGAGGACCTCGTAGCTTTTGGTGTCGGCTTTATTCCTATTGCTGGGTGGCTTGGTAGAGCAGGTCAGGCTGCTAAACTAGCCAAGGCAGGTAAGCCTATGTCCACTGCTGGCAGGGGTAAGTTTACCAAGTCTGCTATCGAGTTTGGCACAACCAAGACAGGACAAAAGGCCCTCGGAACTTGGTCCGGGCTAGCTGGATCTACAGCCGTAGGTGCTCTTGGTTACAGTACAGCCGTGGCGAGTGACGGTAGAGCTACGCTGTCTGACAACTTTTCAGCCCTTCCTGATTTCTTAAAAACAGAACAGGACGAGGGTCTAACCGGGCGACAGGAAGCTGGGCGTCGTCTTCGTAACAAACTACGGGTGGGTGTAGAAGACGGTATTTTAAGTGGTGTGTTTGATGTAGGACTCAAAGGTTTGGCTGTGGGGTCTAAGGCGATAGGTCAGACAGAAGCAGCCGGGGCAGCAGCCAGAGCTCTTCGTGCAGCACCCAGTAAAGTTGGTGGCACATTTGTGAAAACTTTGGACACTTTAGACAAAGCTACTTTTGATGTGGGAGCCGCACCAAAATTAAAAACGGGTATGGGAGCCGCAACCAACCAATTTAAAAAATATTTTACGGCTTCTGGTGGGGCAAAAACAGAGTTGTATGAAACGACTCAAGACGCCATAGCCAAAGCAGATACTTCTAATAGACAAGGGTTGGCTGCTGTTAGAGACTGGCAAAACGCTTCTGATGCTTTTCTCAAGTCGGCAAAGCTACAAAACAAAACGCCTGTGGATGCAGAGGAGCTAAACACAAGCTTAAATAATTATTTGTTAGGAGCTAATACCGCTCTCGATAAATACAACAACAAAGCTATGATTAAAGCTGCTGACAAGATGATCGAGATCCGTTCTGAACTAGACGACAGAATCTTAGTACAGTTAGAAGAAGCTATCGGGTACAAGCTCAGTCCAGATACAGGGAAACGTATGTTGGACACAAAAACAGGGAAATACATACTTCAAGATCCTGTGACACCTGCACAGATTAAAGCGTCAAAAGCACTCAAAGAAATGACAGACGCTCAGAACCAACAAACAGGATACCTTCGTAGGCTCTTCAAACAGTACACAGACCCTGTAGAATTCTATCGGAACTTAGACCTAACATCTAAAGAGTTTGACGACGCCGTATCTGAAGTGGCTAGAAACAGTGTTACAGGCAAAGGAAGAGCGCCTAATGAAAATGACTTATTACAAGCAAGAAGAGTTGTTTATGACTCGTTGGGATTACAGGGGCTTGGTGGCTTGCCTCCAGAAGAAGCTTTAAAGAATCTTCGTCAGGCTCTGACAGATAAAGGCAAGGGTAAAGGGTTTGGTCTTCTTGCAAAAGAAAGACCTGTGCTAAAATCTATTGATGATATCTTTGTTCCGAGAGAAGAAATACTAGACGTTAGTCCGAGTCTTAGGAAACTAAAAGGAGAGCTAACGGATACTATTGATATATATAAAAGAACTATTAGTGATATGTCCCAAGCCAGCGCAGCAGCAGATATGTATGCTGGTATGAGGCCACAAGGTTTGGTTTCTGGTTTAGTAGAAAGTGTGGAAGCTATTGCTAAAGGGGGTCGCCCTGCTTTGGTCGAGGTTCCTGACGCTGTGACAATGACACCAGAAGCATATGATGCTGCAATGCAACCGTTTAGAGACATAGCAAGAGATCAGAACATAGGCGTAGAAATGACTATACAAGATGCCAGTGGTAACTTTATAGACAATCCTCGTTATATCAAACAAGAGGCTGTAGCAGAACAGTTCAAACAATCTCTTCGTAACGCTGGCTATGTGCAGCTTGGAGATCAGGCAGATATACGACATGTCTTTGGTGGATCTTACGGTAACCTAACAGGAATGTTTGCATCTCCTGAATCTTACGGTGCTCTTACTGCACCCTTGAAACTTGGAACTGGGGCCTTGGGCGAACTAACAGGAATCCTGTCTAATTTGAGATCGTTATCACAGAAGATGACAATTGTTCCAAATCCGGGTGCACAGGTTCGTAACATTTTAGGCAATGGAGGGATGCTTGCAGCAAACGCAAACCTTGGGAAAGATACAGACTTTTCGGATATGTTTAAGATCTTCACATCTAGCCTAGATAACTTGGACGAAGCAGGGCTAGATCGACTAGCCAAAAAAGTGGCTTTAACTGGCGTTGCTGATACCAGCTTGGTTACCAGAGCACTTCGAGAGTTTAAACGAGCAGGAAAAGATTTGACTGTTTCAGGTAAGCTTTCGAACGCAATTGACGTGTTCGAAGATAAGATCCCGTTTATGAAATTCTTTGAACGTGTGTATGGAGAGTCCGATACATTTTTTAAAGGGTTAGCATTGCTTGGAGAAGAAAAGAAAATTCGCAATGCATTGGCATCATCAGGTCTTCGAGACGACCCTAGGGTGTTACAGATACTAAAAGAAAACGATCTGGTAAAACGAGATCCGGTTGCCTCACGTTTTACAAAAGAGCTAGACTTTGTAGAGGTTATTGCCGGGGATGTTGTAAAAGACACAATGCCTATTTATCCTCGTGTTGGTAAGGCAGTCCGGGCTTTGGACATGGTGCCTATCTTTGGTAACTTTACATCGTTTGCTTCTGAGAACATTCGTAACACCGTGAACATTATGAATCGTGGCCTAAAAGAAATGGCTTTTGAAGTCTCTCCTTCTATGCGTAGCGAAATAGGAGATGTAGCAGCGGATGAGTTGACACGTCAGTTCAGAGCGATGGGTGCACAACGGCTCATGTCATACTATGCCGTAGCCAGCATCATACCAAAGAGCATGGTCCGTGGATCTATGATTGCTACAGGAACTACAGACGAACAGATGGCTGCGCTTCGAGAGCAGCTACCAGAATACATGGACGGACACGATGTTGTTATCTTGGGTAACGACGGAAAAGGTAAGATTGACTACATTGATCTGAGCTACGTTAGCCCGTACGCTTTTGTTATCGATCCTGTTCGAGCAGCCTTACAGAAATATCACCAAAAGGGTAAGCTCGATAAAAGCGAGGTTGAGCAGATTGCCAGTGGCGCATGGCGCGGAATACAAATGTTTGTGGAGCCATTTGGTGAAGAATCTATGATCTACGAACGTTTTCGTGACACGCTACCAAGAGAGGGACTTTTGAGTCTGGGTATCGGACGTGGTGGTAAAACATCTACAGGCGCTGATGTATATGCTGAAACAGACCCGCTACCAGAACAAATTGGCGAAAGCATTGGTCACATTATGAACGGAATTATTCCAGAATATATTCGATTGGCAGGTGAGTTTGAAAATCCTTTGACAGGTGAGTTTGAACCGGGTCGTGTATACAGAGCGGTCACTGGCTTACCCGGAAAACGTGGAGAAGAATACAATACTTTTAAAGAAGGTGCTCGTTTGGTCACAGGATTTACGCCCATGACTGTGGATCTTAAAAACGATTTTGCGTTTAAAGGTCTTGAGTATAGCCCCAGACGAACAGATGCAAAACAGTCTGCATCAAAGGTTATGAAACGAGCAGATGCTTCGATGGAAGATATGCAAAGAGCATGGTCCAAATACCTAGACAATCTGTACAGAGAGCAATCTAAGTTATACGCCGATATTCAGTCTGCTAGAGAACTTGGGTTATCTGATTTTGACATACGACAAAATCTAATAAACAAAGCAAATCTCAGTCGTAAAGAAGTTGGCGCTATTATGGATGGCAGGTTTTATCCAACAACAGCCAGTCGAGAGCTAGCCAAAGATATTAACGCAATGAGAAACGCAGAGGGCCGCACTTCTGTTGAAAACAGAATTTCTTTTGGTGAGTTTAATCGTATGTCCTCAGAGAGAATGAACGAACCGCTTGCTAGGTCTGCTCCATCAGAAGAAAAACCTGTGGCTCCGGCTCCAGCAAGTAATCCGTTCATGGATCTTGTTCCCTCTGCTCCGGCTCCAGCAAGTAATCCGTTTTTAGATTTGATACCTGACAACCAGAGCTTCCTGCCAACACCACAGCTTCCAACGTCGCCATCCATACAGACAGCGTCGTCGAAAGTTAGCCCGATTGTTTTAGGAAATGACCCGGCTACACAAGCTCTGGCAAATGCGTTGGGCAGAACCTAGCCAACCTCACCCCAGTTATCGCCAAGTTCATCGTCTACTTTAGAGGGGACTTTCAAGACATCCGACAACCCATTTTCCATTATGTGCTTGATGTTGTGCGCTTGATCGTCGCCCTCTACTGAGAAGCATAACTCATCATGCACCGTAAGCAAAGGAATAAGTCCCTCTTTGTAGCAATCAGCCATGGCTTTTTTTGTCTGGTCGGCTGCTGAACCCTGAATCAATTTGTTCAACGCCTTGTAAGTAAACGCCCTTTTCAGGTTGTTTATATTGCCATACTCTTTCTTGGCCTCCTCGAGAGGATACGGTTTATTGTACCCAAACGTCTTCGGCTCCCACAGATGAAACCTGCACTTACGTCCAAGCAACGTGCGTATCTGACCTTGGTCCTCGGCTCTTTGGCTAGCGATAGTGGCTAGCTGCTTAACGAACGGAACGTTTGTCCTGTGCTGCTCGATTAGGTTCTTGGCGTCATCTTTCGATATATCCAACTGCGCTGCTAGCTTGCCCACGCCCATGCCGTACATAATCCCAAGGTTAACCGTCTTGGCTTCCTTACGTTTGATGTTTGCTAGATCCGCTACCATCTGATGCAGATCCACATCTCCCTTGTGGTATTCTTCTACGATTGTATCGACCACCGGGTGACGCATACTGTCTGGCATGCTTGCTGCAAAGTGTACCAACAACCTCGGCTCTTGGCTCGAGTAGTCAAACGACCCCCACTTCTGTCCCTCTTCAGGAATAAACAAGCCACGGATCATCTTCTTGATGTCTGGGTCTCGAGCAGGAATCTGCTGTAAGTTTGGGTTGGATGATGAAAATCGCCCGGTCACAGTCCCACCGTCATCGGATCGAAGCTGATGGAATTCTGTGTGTATCCGTCCGTCCTTCTCATGCCGGAGGATCGAGTCGATAAACGTGCTGTCTGCCTTGTCGAACTCGCGCAGCTTCACGATCATCTGACATACTTCGTGCGGATGGTTGTTTAGATACTGCTTGGTGAACGACGGTGCCCCGGCCTCCGTGGTCGGGTATTCCAAATTCAAAGCCTCGAAGACTTGTAGCACAGATGCCCCGGCCCATGGCTCGATCTCCACGCCTGTCTTGCGCTTGATCTCCTTCTTTATTTCTTTGACCTTGGCCCTCAGTTCCCCTCGAACGATGTCTGCCTTGTCCAGATCGACACGCACACCTCGTGCTCTCATGTCCACCATCAACGGAATCAAGCTTGTTTCTAGCTCGAAAATGTGATTGAGGTCCTGTGACGAGATCTCGATGCTAAGTCTCTCCCAAAGCTTGAGCGTCATGACAGCGTCCTGCTCTGCGTAGGCACCGACAAATTTCGGAGGCAGCTTCCACATGTCTGCTTTGGGGTCAATGCCCCAGTCTTTGGCTGCTGCGCGGAGCATCCGCTCGTCCTTCCGCATGTCGATGTAGTCACGCCCTAGGTTGTTTAGGCTGTAGGAGAACCTGTTCTCGTCCACCAGTGGGGCTGCGACCATCGTATCGATAATCCTGCCCTCCACATTTACCCCCTCTGCACGGAGCCATCCGGCGTCGTACGTCGCATTGTGCATAATCTTGTCGATGTGTGGAGTCGCCATCTGCTTCTTGAGCCACTTCATTGTCATCGATGGATCGAGATTGTGACCGTTCTGGTGACGGATTGGGAAGTATCCCTGATAATCCCCGGCTGCTACAGCGATACCTACGATGTTACCGTCGCCTCTTGCCCATCCCGGTCCAAGCGATTGGATGTTTGGGTCTCGAGTCTCGAGATCGATAGCTATCGTCTTGTGCTGCGTCAGGTCTGGGAACTCTGTGGGGATGTTCCAATCGGGATCTAGTGATTCCCCAAGTTCCATCCGTGCCAGTAGGTCAACCGTCTTCTTATCTTTTCTGTCTCTTGCCATTAAAAATATCTAGCCTTTTCTTGATGTCTGCCTCGTTTTCACAGCACTCTGCTCCGAGTGCTGCATATCCGGCTATGTCTGTCCAACCATCCTCGCTATCGAGCGAGTTCAAAAGTCTGGCAGTCTTTAGCCAAATCATCATGAGGGCAACATGCCTTGCTGTAATGTAGCCTTGGTGTTTGTGGGCTTCATTCACAATGATGTTCCAACCCTCGAGTATGCGAGTAAAGTTCTCGAATGCATCTCCATACTCTTCTGCTCTTGGTCCGCCAATTATTTCCTTGGCTTTATCTAACACTTCTTCACGTTTCATCTTCTTGCTCCTTTGGATAAAAAACTAAGACAAAGCTCCCACATTCAGGGCAGCTTAAATTTGTTTCCATAACGTACTCTGAATCATCCTCACAATCGTTGTCTCCACCCCAGATCAACTTTGTTTTACAATGCCAACAATTCATAATTTATACCTGTATCTATGGTCTGTATCCACGAGACACAGACGGTTTTTAGTTCTAGTCAAGCCAACGTACATGGCTCGATGCTCATCGTCGGGATACTTACTGTCCACACATGCCTTGGTCGAACCCAAGAACACGGCACAGTTATCGTCCTCCCCTCCCTTCATTCCGTGGAATGTAGAAAGTTTAATGCGTGGTTCTCCTGTTATATCTTCCCCACGTCGTTCCAAAGCTTGTATGTATCGCTTCTCACTGTCCCCGAACCTTGCCACATCTAGAGCATCACGATCAATAGCTGCTGTCATACCAAAGTCCTTGACAAGCTTTTCATAGGTCAGAAAACCCTCCGGGTCTGCTGCATCAAGTAGCCCTGCGGCCCCACGCTTTACGACGGCCTTATCTCCTTGCTTCGGGACAAACTCGTACAATGCTCTGATCGAAGGAAGCTCGACACCTTCCCCGGCCTGTAGCCGTCGCCATACCTGCGCTGCTTCTGCTGCTTTCTGATTGACGCTGCTCTTGCCTTTGACCGAAAACAAATGCCCATCGAGCCACAGTTGTGAGGACCACTCTCGAACAAACGAATTGGTCCTAGCCATCAGGGTCCACGAACCTTGGCTCAGATCTAAATCGTACGGATTCAGTGCCCAGTCGATTCGGCCCTCGTTATCTGTTGGATTAAAAACCTTTTCTCTTCGAACTGAGATCCGCTTCACAACCTTCTGCGAGAGCTCGTGCACCAAGCTCGGCATGCGATAGCTTTGTGTCAGAACTCTGAAGTTATTTGATGCCCCCAAGAATCTTTTGACATCCACCCCTGTCCACCTGTGAATCGCCTGATCGTCGTCCCCGGCGATTAGTACACGCTTGGCGCATCTAGCGATCTCAAACACCATCTCCCATTGCAGCGGCGTTAGATCCTGTGCCTCGTCAACAATAAACAGATCGAGGTGAGGCGGATCCCCTATCATTACATACTTCTCTATCAGATCTGCAAAATCAAATTTGTTGGTAGCTGACTTATACGCCTGTAGCTCTGCCTGTACTTTTCGTAACTGAAAGAAGTGCAGCGCATGGTTGGCTACCTCGTTAAACTCCTTCTCGATACTAATCATGCGGTATCGAGATCTGTTCTCCATCTGAAGATACACGTCTCCACTGTCCAACGCTGTTGGTATCAGCATGCCATCATCTGGACTCACGGCACTTGCACCTCGGAACTTTAAGCCAAGTTCTCGAGACAGAACATCCCAGTCCTCCGGGCCAAGCATATCTTTAGTGCCAAGATTCAATCCATGGAATGCCCAAGAGTGCAGCGTCTTGAACCATGGCAGATCCTTTCGTTCCACATTGAACTTGATACAGGCTCGAGACACGGCTTCCTGAATAGCTTTCCGTGTAAACGAAACGTAACCAATACGATCAGGCGGTGTGCCGAGGCGCATAGCTTCCTCGATCTCCTCCATCAACGTGTAGGTTTTTCCGCAGCCCGGCGGACCAAAGATAATCTCGGCGTTGGGTATCATTCCTGTACGCCTCGAGGTCTGCTTTCTAACCAGTCAACTACCTCGTCTTCTTTCCAACGGCTTGCGCTACGCTTGCCGTCATCCTGTCCAAGAACGACAGGCTCGGGAAACTCTCCCTCGTGGACCCATTTATAAATGGTTGATCTCGAGACGTTCAGCCACTCTGAAACCTCTCCGACCTTTAAGAGCTTAGAACGGGACTTCATACTTATCCTCCTTTACGTCAATCTCTATGTCTGCGTCATCAAATGCAGGAACCCACCACACACGGATCGATGTATACTTACCATCCTCGCGCTTGATATTCCGTGTGCCATGGCACTCCTCGTTATGATTCATTTGTTTAAGTTGATCCTGAACCTGTGCCCTCGTGTATTGTGTAAAGCTTCGGTTCTTCAGGTATTCCATGAGTGCCTCGATACGGAACTTAGTCAGCCCCTTCTCGGTCCATGGTTTTCCAAGCTCCATCTCCTCTGGAGACATAGCTCGAATACGGCTTGTACAAAAGTTTCTCAGGTGCTCACGGAACTGACCAGAGTATGTGAGTTCCTCCGAGACCGGAATCTTTGTAGCTGTCTGCATCATTCCGTTGATTGTTTTCTGCCACACAGACGGCTTTGGTACTGGTGGCATTATGTCTAGCTGCTCCATACACGCACGTTGAAACAGTGTTGGATGCTGTAGTTGATCTGTCGATAGGACCAACCGACCACCATCGACGGTCATGAAATATAATCGAGGCTCTGACTGCATGATAGTAAGTCCATCTATTTTGGCTGAGTCAGGAGCGTCCTCTCCTATGCCAAACTTTCTGGTACGACAGATATCCTTGTTGCAGTGGTCCTTCAATGGACACACATCACACTGGTAGAAATACTCTTTGCGCTCCAGAGATTTCTGTAGCTGCATAACCTCGGAGGCCGGGAGGGGTGGCTCACAAAGAATGCGGTTGTATTCCTCGTGGTGAGACTTCCAGTCGTCCGACCATTTCATGCGACAGTACACGCCCACCGCAAACATAAAGATGTTTCTGTTTTCTGTGACCTTGCCCAAGCTCGAGATTAACTCCAAGCAGTACGCACCGTCACTGAAATGTATACGCTCTCCACCGAACTCCATCTCTGTCAACTCGGACATCGATACTCGAGACTTCTCCGCTGTCTTGAGGAATTGATCCAGAGACATGGCACTACCCTTTTTATCGAAGCAGTAGCGCATGGTTTCTTCCGCCTTGTAGTATGGAAGGTTGATAAAGTTGCCGAGATCTCCCCGGTCCTCAATGATCGTGTCCTGTTTTGGAAACACCTCACAACCAGAGTGACCGATAGCCGAGGCCATCTCAGTCAATATCTCACGGACCAGTGCCGCAGGTTCCCAGTGCTTCAAGAATAAAAACAAATGTGCACCGCCCGACTTCGACCTGCAATGTAGAAGGGGCAGCTTTAAATCCTGTATCTTTTTGTTCAGCGTCTTGTGATCGAGGTCGTACACGTCGATATCCAGAGCACCAAACTTACACACATCACCAGAGCGGATCGGTATCGAACCAATCCCCTGACCACCATCGATGTGTCCCTGCATTTTTTCTGCTGTCAGCGTTTCTCGAATCACGAAACTCTGGGCTTCCGCCTTGCCGTTTCTACCAGTGCGCCCCACGTTCGTAGCGCCATGGCCTTTCTGTGATCCCTCGAAGACCGCCAACATTTTTTCTGCTGCTGACATAAGTTACTCCTGTTGAGGTTAAAAGGGCGGCGCAAGAGTGAGCAGTACCGCCGCCCCAAAAGCTGCTTAGAATGGTATCGAATCATCCTCTTTCTGAGACGAGGCGGTCGTCTCTTCAGGAGCAGCTTTAACCTCACCCGCAGCCACGCTCTCACGGAACGCTTTGGCTTCGAGCAGCAGATCACGGTTCTTGACCAGATCTACTTTTTCAATTTGGTAGTTGGCCCATGAACCTTGGTCATTGCTTTCCTCGGTTGTGGTCAACTTCCACATGGTCGCGTATACAGGCGGAGTAATCATCTGCCCGGTCTTCGGGTGTTTGATCTTCTGCATAGCGATCTGTGTCTTCCAACGACGGCTTACTTTAAGCTGTGTCGCTTTCATGTCCACGACGACAGGCTGAAACGCACCGTCCTCGTCAACAACTAGACAGTAGTGCTGATCGGACTTCACCATCTCGTTACCGTTTGGCAACATTTCCTTCGCGCCTTGGCGCTCAGTTTTCTGGAGAATAGGATCGTTAGCAGCAATCTCCCCATGGAAACCACCACCCTGTTCACGAGGTGTGAACTCCAGATACTTAGTAGTCTGGTAACATGGAATCAACACCACGCCATCTTCACCATCCCAGTACTGATTAGATACTGTGTTGAACATATCCCCGGAAGCTGCGCCCTCGATAAACTCAGGCTTCTTCTTATTCAACTGTGGTGACAAAGCTTGCAGAACTCGCAAGAAAGGTATTTGCATCTCCGAGCTTTCGAAGACTGCACCGTCCCCTGCAAATTCTAGAATGTCGTCCATTACATCCGTTGATACAGATGTTTCTTTCTTTTTTGCTACAGCGTTTGCCATTATGTTTTCCTCCTGATTTGTGCTGCGTTAGCTATGAATGCCCCGAACATATCGAGGTCGATTGGTTTACCGTCTGTTACTCGCTCCTTGATAAAAGCTTTGAGTGTAGACGGATGAACATGGGTCTTGGTCTTTGGATCAAAACCCTTCTCTTGCAGGATACCAACAACGTCCCCTGCCATATTGTCTTCGCCCTTGCCGAACGAACAAGTCACGTCGTTCTTGATAATGTCGTCCAAGCCATTCTCACGCAGCCAAGCGAAAGCCTCATCCTTACGAGCTTGAGGGATGGATGCATGCACCATCATCTTTCTCTCGACAGTCAGACCATCGACATCCAGACGCTCAACGCCCATCTCGTCCATAAGTGAGGGTATGTTTTCCACAGAGAGCTTGTGCTTCTCAGCTTTCAATGCTTTCATGTGGATCTCCGCATCCTCGATTTGCTTCTCGACGTTGCGAAGTGTGCGAACAAGATCACTGAGTTGCTTTCCTGTTCCCGAATCGACTTGAGCAAGTGCCTCGCTCTCATCGAAGTAGTCTTCAAATATATCAGTCATGATAAGTTTTTTCCTCTTCAGGGTTGAAATTTCGAACCAAACGGTCCATGTATTGGACTATATAGGGAGAACTAGATGGATTACAAGTACAAATTTAAAACAAAACCGTATAAACATCAAAAAACTGCTTTGGACCTTGGTGGACAACGGAAGTTTTTTGGTTACTTTATGGAGATGGGGACGGGTAAATCGAAGGTCCTGATCGACAATATCGGCATGCTGTACATGCAAAAGGAGCTCGACTTTGCCCTGATCATTGCACCAAAAGGTGTGTACCGCAACTGGGTATCGAAAGAAATTCCAGAGCATATGCCGGATGATATACCCGTGCGTGTGATTCGATGGGTAGCCGGGGCAAATAAAAAGCAGCAAGAAGAAATGCGCTCGGTCAAAGACAAGTTCGATGGGCTGACAGTGTTCGTAATGAACGTCGAAGCGTTCTCATCGGTCAAAGGTAAGCAAGCAGGGGAGTGGTTGGGTCGTGCGTTTGGTCATAGGGGTATGATTGCAATCGACGAATCAACGACCATCAAGAACCACCAAGCCAAACGCACCAAATCTTTGACAAAAATTTCTCAGTCTTTCAAGTACAAAAGACTCTTGACAGGGTCTCCGATAACAAAAAGTCCGCTTGACATTTTCTCCCAAGCAGAATTCCTACAGAAGGGGTTACTGAGGTACGATTCCTTCTACGCATTCCAAGCTCGATACGCTGTGCTGCAACGCAGAACGATGGGGGCGCAGTCCTTTAATCAGGTCGTTGGTTTTAGAAACCTCGAGGAACTGACACACATGATCGAGCAGTTCTCGTATCGAGTCCTGAAAAAAGATTGTCTGGATCTTCCAGAAAAAACATACACGGTCAGGTATGTATCAACCACCAAAGAACAACTGGAGATGTACGAGAGTCTCAGGCGTCACGCCATGGTCCTGTTCGATGATGGTGAAATGACATCTGCCCCGGCTGTTATCACGCAGCTACTACGGCTCCAACAGATTTTGTCCGGGCATCTCAAGACAGACGAAGGTGAAATGATTACCTTCCCATCGAAGCGCATGGACGCACTGTCCGAGCTCCTCGAAGAACACGACGGTAAAGCCATCATCTGGTCGAGATTCAGATACGATATCCAACAGATCGTGGAGATGCTGAACAACAAGTTTGGCCCGGGCGTGGCTGCTGCTTACTACGGTGATACACCGGACGATGAAAGACTCAGGATCGTGCAGGACTTTCAGTCGTCCTCGAACCTTCGGTTCTTTGTTGGCAACCCGGCAACCGCCGGGTATGGGCTGACGTTGACGGAAGCTAACCTCGTGGTCTATTATGCTAATGACTTTAACCTCGAAACTCGGATGCAGTCTGAGGACCGGGCACACAGGATTGGACAACACAATCCAGTGACCTATGTAGATCTGATAACCGAGGGGTCCATCGATGAGAAGATCGTCAAGGCACTCCGGGCCAAGATCGATATCGGTGCAAAGGTACTAGGAGAAGAGGCACGTCAATGGCTGACTATGACCCCAAAGAAATAACCAAGCTGCTCGAGGAACGATGCACTGGTTACGCTTCCGAAAAAACTACAGCAAAAGAAATTGCAGAGTTAACCGGGCTAGACATCGATGTTGCCCGGGCATTCTCTCGAGGATGGTCACGCATGTCGGCTGTCGATATTCGAGGATATCGGAAGGGACCTGACTGGGTAAACAAAAGGTTCTTGCCTGAAAATTAATTTGTGGTACTATTGCCCCACCTAACACTGTATGCATTTTATGTTTAAATGCACCTCACAAAACTAAAGGGCCGCAGAGATTCTGCGGCCCCTCTTTATTTAAGCATCTCGATTTCTTTCAGCAGCCTATCGACTTGTCGCTGTAAAGCCTTGATGCGCTTCGAGTTGTCGGGTTTTTCGATCTTAGTCGTCGTACTCTCTTCTGTAGCTTTCGACGGTAGGCCACCCGATACCCCCCACCTCTTCCGGGCAGCGGCGTTCTCTTTCACCGCTGACTGTTCCATCAAACGTTTTAGGACTTGTTCGTAATCTGAATCCGCCACGTTTATCCTTTCTGTAAAATATTAAGTTGTGTCTTTTTGCTGTGTCGTAAACAGCTTGCGGAGAAACACCTAGGTACTTTGCTGTCTCCGCAAGCGTGAATCCTTCACTCGCACATTTCTGATAATCTTTAACTGTGTACTTCCATTGCCTCATCGAGTTCATTTTCCTCCATGCCATAAGTGAACGCATGCAATGTGTACGCCCACAGAGTAAGCGAAACACGCTTCTGATTTTCCGTGGACTTTATATCAGCTTTTACAATTTTACCAGACTTGTGCAGTCTCAACAGTTCATCTCGAACCATCGATGCTACGCCGTAGCTGCTTCCCAACTCGTCACAAATCTGACGTGTTGTTACCGGAATCCAGTCACCGTTGTCGTCAACATAGTTGTCGAGAACATCCATTATTTTTTCCTCGAGCGTCGGTTCCCTGTTGACTTGAACAATGTTTTCAGGCGTAGTCGCCTCCAGAGAGCATATAAATTTACAAGACACAGCTTTGAAATCTGTCTTGTCTCTATGATCTGGGTGGTTTGGCACAATGACTAGCTCCACTGTGTCACCCACTTCAGGCACATAGCCCTCCCGATAATTCTTAGGGCTAATAAAAACTTTAGTTCCGTCTTCGAGTAGCCCGAACGATGCGCCCGGACCCTCCATGTATTTAGAGTAGATAACGTTCACTACCCCGGCTGTAACTTTTTGCAATAATCCTTGCATCTTATATTAACTTTCCTATTGTTCTGAGTTCTTCAACGTATCGCTTGAGTTCACGCCTCGCGTGAAACAAACGCTGCGCGGCATCACTATCCGCGTCTCTTCTCATTGATTCATCAATCCATCGGTTTACCTCCCTTTTTAAAAAATCAACTTGACCCCGTTGGAACGGGGTGAGCTCCTTAGAATCTTGGCTCATAAAGCTCCCCCTTTTCCAACCGCTGTTTGTATTCCTCGATCTGCTTTACTAAGCCCTCGATCCTCGGATCGCTTTGGTTTTCCCACATCACGTCATCCAACTCACGCTGTGCGTGTTTAAGTAAAGACGCTATCGAGTCCAGACTCAGGTTGCTCATTCGGATCCTCCAAACAGTCTTCGAAGACACTGACATTGTCGCCATGACAAACGATGCACTTTGATTCGGTCAGCTTCTCCAAGGTTACCACATCAATTGGAAATTTTGCGGCGACCCATCCAAATTCACAGTCCTCACAATATAAATCCAACGTTCTCTTACGGCTCTGCGGCCCCACGCCTATAAGCCTAGGCATGAACTAACCGCCACACATAACAGGGATTGCCAACTTCATAGACGTGATCGACAGTAATCTTTCCCTCTTTGTGAAACTTCGACATATAATACCGAACCGTGGACACTTTGATCCCTGTTCGATCCGCCAACTGTTTCGACGTTCCTATGTCACGACCCAGTTCATCGAGCAGCCGTTTTTCTCGCGTTAATGTATTTGACATTTTGTCTCCAATTCTCCTAACCAGTTTTCTCTCGATGCCTTGAGCATCATTCCCGCAGCCATCTGCATGTCTTTGCTTGTCCAATACTTCTGGGCAATAGACATGATAGTAGCCATGATCTCCGAGTCACTAAGCTCCTTCGGAAACAAACCCATCATGGTATCGAACCATGCAGCTTTCTCCATCTGATCATCAGGCAGATCGAAGTCTTCTCGACATACCATGGACATGATCACGTTTTCGTTTGGCAGGATCGATAGATGTTTCTCCATCTCCTCCCATGTGTCGAAGGTTATCCAATCCTTCTCGGAGACCTTACCGTCCTCCGTCTTAAACCAAGATATTTGATACAAATTATTTCTCCTTTTTCTCTATCTTGTTAAGCAGTGCTTCTGCTGTTTGTAATGAACCCAAAGCCTTTGGATCCATCGCTCTCATCATGCCCTCGAACAAATGCTTTGGCATGTCATCCTTGCATTCGATGTACATGTCCAACATCTTTTCCTCGAGGTGCTGTCGCAAACCAACGAGCATCATTAGCTTGTTGGTTGGTGCGACATTTCCTGAGTTGAGATACTTCTCAGAGAACCTCAACACTGGTTCGAAGGGATAATCTTGATTGAGTACAAACTCCAAGATCGGTAGTTCCTTCGCAAATTTTGTCACTGGATCGTCTCCTCATCCTTAATTCTTTGAAAAGTTGTTTTCCTCCATTCATAAAAGATTTCATTTATTACAGCCCGATAGTCTTCTTGATTGTCGAACTGATCGATTGCTAATGATCCCACTACATCACACAGTAAGTGAATAGCATAGTCTAATTGTTCTTGCTCCTCCATCAGCCCCAATCCTTCCTGTCTTCCTCGTTACGCCAACCTTCCCAATATGCCTCGATCTCATTCTCGGACATTTCTTTTTTAGGTACGACCTCCGCACCTATGTTATCCAACCACATGTGTGGCTCGGGGTATCGACCATAGTATCGGTCTGCGGCCCCACGCATTGACGCTCGATCTTCTCGATCCATCATCCAAGCTTTTACTCTACCCATTACCATTTATCTCCAAACACTTTGCGGAATATCTCATCCAACATTTCATCCATTTCACGCTCGGTCATTTTGACACCTGCCAATCCTCAAGAACCGTTGCCTGATGGCACTCGATGTACAACCCTTCAGGCTGATCGTCCTTGATAATGTCAGACAAAACCAACCAAGCATCCCAAGCCATCCTCGCAACACCGTCGTAGTACCCAGTCTCTAGGTCCTTGATCAATTGCTGCAACTCACCATACTCAGGATCATCCTCGTCGTACTCGTACCCATTGAGATACTCTCTCGCCGACTCGAGCGTCTGATCGACGTACCAAAGATTGGCAACGTGGTTGTTCTTGCAAACGTAGGTGCTTACTTCACCATCCAACGATTGACTCACTATTACTTGTACTTGCATGCTTCATCCTCCTCTATGACCTCATCGATGTGAGGCCTCCATGCCTTGTCTACTCCGTCAATAAATGACCCCTGAAAATCCATGCCCTCGTCTTCATAGTATGCACGGACCTGAACGCCCATGTTGTGCAGCTTCTTCCATATCGGAATAGGCGGACCCCATGCCGTCCAACATTTGAACGTGAACCACGCTTCTACCTCAACATCCTTATCGATATTCTCGGACGTAATCTGGTAGTCGGTCATCTCGATTTCATCGACAATCTCAACATCACACACGTCCCACTTGGTGCCCCAAAAACCAAGACGCCAGTAATACCATGCAGGGGTCTTCGTCTCGAAACCGTACTTCTCAGTCTCATCTATCTCAGGCATTAAGTATGTTTTAAGTGGCATCGGTGACACAACATCACAGAACCTTTTGCCCTCCTGCAATGCATCATGCAAATGATGAATTACATCCACGTTTCCTCTCAGCGAAACAGTCTGATAACAATGATTTGGCATTACACCCCCCAATCCAAAAATTTTTCATCACCAGTAATCGGGCAGTCAAACGCACCGTCCGCACCAATGTCTTGCTTATAATCTTCCTTGAGAATTCTGTAGAACTCCCCCTCATTCTGGGCCTCGATCATACCGAACGAGGCACCGTAATCACTCTCCAACCAAAAATGATACTCGTGCATTACACTTCCTCCAGTTCATCATGTAACCGACTGATAATCGCACCCAGTGCCATGCCCAAATGCTTGCGGTCACAGTTCAACACAACATCATTAACATCGTACCTGTTAGGTTCTCGATACTCATGGTTGGCACTGCATGACTGGGGGTGAGACTTTACGTCAGTCTCAAGCTTGTCCCAGTACTGCTCTTCATCTGATTTGTGCTTGAGGTTTGGATCTCGCAAACAATTGTGCCTGTCTAAAAACTCAATCATCTCAGCCTTCGAAGTAGGAACATCGATCTCCCACCAGTCCTTGCCAAAAGCTTTCTTGGCATCAGCTTGGGTCCCTGCCCAATTACCTTTTTGATCATAGTATAATCTCATCGAGCCTTCCTTTTCTCAATATATTCCAGTTGTTCATTACGAGGATGCCTGTGCTTGTCCGTCTCTAAATAACTAAGCCTGTTATAAAGCTTCCAATATGTATCTTCGAAAACTTCTTTGCATACTGAATCATTATGTTCTGCGTCAGTCATTTTTTTAGCCGCTTCGAGAACAACGTTTACCACATCAGCAAGTTGATTAACGCAGGTCTGAGCATCTTCTAAAGTGCAACCTTTGTTACTGAAAGAATTTAATTTAATAACCATTATTTTCCCCTACTCTACGAAATGTAAATCAAAACTGTAGTACGGCTCACAGTAGCCCCACTTACAATGCGGCATCTGCAATGACGCATGCACCGCCCACTCAAATGGCCCTGCCTCAAAACTTACGTTCCAAAACCTACCGTAACCTCGAGCCTCTGTTTGCTCTGGGGTGTGAATGTGAACTTCAATATCAGGTTTAAACCCAACATCCTTGCACCACTTACACAGTGCCTTGTACAAACCTTTGGCAGCACCTGCCTTGGTCTTATACTTCTCGGGGTTCCAATCTATGACCATGGTCCCCTCTTCCATACAATCAATCGCTAGCATTACACCTCCTCCTCTGAATGCAGTGCCTCACCATATAGGTTAGGGAATTTATCTTCTGGGAACTGATTGTTCATGAACCCCAGAGCTTTTAGAATTGTGTCTTCACCAATGTTAGAAGCCGACGCTACTTGCTCGAACCCTAACTCTTCCGCAGCTTCAGTGATCTCGAACAACACGTTCAGCGCGTTTTGTAAAAACAGCTTTTTGTCTTTTGGTCTGTAACCACCCAAAGAACGGTTCTTTGTGGCAATCATACCGTTGCCAATGTAGACGCTCATTTTTCTATTTGATTTATCCATTTTAAAAATACTCCTCTTGCGTTTTACATACATGGGGTCTGGGGCATTGTTTGTCAAGTTGATTTGAAAAAATAATAAAAAAAACTTTTATATAATACATTTTGACCCCCCCTTACCTAAAAATTTTTTTCTGAAAAACGTCGAAACAGCGTATTAAGCGTATTATAAACCGATAAAGTGTTTATATACAGAGAGTTAACACCCATTTCTCAACCGTATTATGAGCGTATTATAATACGTTACAGGTGTATTAAATCCTGTAAAATGCCCTGAGTCGATTTTCGGAAATGAAAAAAACAGGGGTTGGGGTGTAAAAATCGTAATATAGACAAGTGAAATTAATACGGTATTAATACGCTTAATAACATTAGGAGAACTAATGCGGTGACAAAAAAAGATATTGAAGAAAAGCACGAGCGTAAACTGACAAACAGGCAGATGACTTTTGCAAGACACATAGTCGAGGGCATCTATTCGAATGCTGAAAGTGCGAGGCAAGCAGGGTACTCACCAGAACTGGCAAACGAAAGAGCATCCGTTTTGTTAAATGGTCGGGACTATCCACATGTTGTTGAGTACATCGAAGAACTTCGAGAAGAGAGAGAACGCAGATATGGGGTGACCACGATTGGTCAACTCGAGCGGCTGCATCAATTGTCTCGAGGTGCAGAAGAAGCCGGACAATTTTCAGCAGCCATCAACGCAGAAAAAATCCGGTCAGCTTTGGGTGGTCTGACCATCGATAGACGCGAGAACATCAACACTGTTGACCAGATGACCAGAGACCAAATTGTGGCTCGGCTCGATGCATTGAGAAAACAATACCCACAAGCATTTCAACTTGAGGCAGAATACAAGGATATTACACCAGATGAGCAAGGGACCGGAAGCGAACTTTTGGAATACGATCAGGCAGAACTTGCCGAAGAAGTGCTTCGCAACGAGGATTGAGAACAAGCACGGAGGCGGTGTTCCTGATATCCATATGATTTGGGATCACATACCTTTATGGATCGAACTAAAAACAGTGAAAAACAATGCCGTTAAAATTTCTCCGCACCAAATAGCGTGGCATATGGCGTATTATGCTCGAGGAGGTGCATCCTTTTTCTTGGTCAAGCACCTCTCGACAAGGCACATATATTTGTTTGAAGGGTGCCAAGGGCCCGATTTGCTAGATAAAGGTCTCAGCAGCACCGTAGGCCAACGGTTCGAGGATCTAGGTTCGATGTTCGAGGCCCTGCGGCCCCACGCGGCTGATATATTATCAGGGTCAGTGGCCCAGTGATCGAGGCTCTGCGGCCCTGCGGCCCCACGCGCCGAAATTTCCTTCGCGAGGCGACGAGGAACGAGGAGCCGAGCACCATAAAACTGTGTCCGAGGAACGAGGACTCTATTTACTTAGCGCGGGTACGCCGCGCAAGTGACCGCGTTTAGCGGCACACTATAAACTTTAGCGAGGAACGAGCGACCGGATTGGGGGGAGGAGCGACGAAGGAGTGACGGGGGGCTACGGGGTCTAATGGATAAAGCGTCCGACGAAGGAGGACTCCATTTATGATAGTAGTAGAAAAGGGACCGAAGCCCCCTTTCTTTAGTATAGGTCCCAGTGATCTTCGTCCTGTAACGAGAGCCGCCATTCCGCTAGCTCTCTGTCACTGTGTTCTTGCCAGTATCGAAACTGCCATTCTGGTGGGATCTGTTCGATGGACGAAACGTATGCGGTTGCGTCGTCTCCACACTCGTCATAACAAACTGCGATTCTAGTTTCCATCATATTACTCCTAAAAGAATTGCTGCTGACGTTACAGAGTTTGTGTTGCAGCATTCGCACAAACCCCGATCTTGATCCGGCTCCATTTCGGTTGAGTAGTCGCAACCTTTGTTCATACATATCGAGGGCATCAACCCGTCGTTCATGTAATCTTTAGCTAGAAGCCATGGGTCATCGTATCCCCAGTCCTCAGTTAGTTTGATTATCTTTTTGAATTCCGAACTTAGTTCTAGTTCACTCATCTTAATGCTCCACGATTGCGATTGATTTTGCTTGTTTATATCCAGCGCAAAGCTTACATGCTGTGCACTGAACGCGATGCCCCGCTTCCTTTGATGCAGGACAGATTGTTTCGAATGTAGTATCTATATCTTTTACATCCGACACAACTCTGAAGGTACGTTGGTTAGCGGCCCAGTGTTGTTGAGCCTGTTCGTAAGTATCAGCAGACTGCATTGCGATGTCGGGTCGCCAACCTGACTGATGACTGTATGCTGTCCAGTGATCACATTCTGACAACAGTTGTTCCCAAATAAATGGTGGTGCCGCTGCCGGATCGCCGTAAGTACCAACCCTTACGAAGCGTCTGATACCAAGTCCAACTCTGTCTGTTAGATTGGTAGCGTCAGGATATACGCCGCGTTGGAATGCTCTCCAAACGATTAGAACACCCTGACCAAGGTTGACGTAGCACTTACGACCCTTGGCTTGTTTACGATTCGGGTCGGTAGTGACCTCGCCTCGCATGATGCAGTCGCCACATATTGCAGCGTCTGAACCATTCTTACTGGCTTCGAGAGGGTTGATGTCCCGACAAAGTATGTATGTCTGAACGACGGTCCCTGTCTTACGATTACGGTTCGATAACGTTGCGATTACAACGATTGGTGTACCATCCAAGAGACTGGGTCCATTGTAGATAATACCTGATTTCATGATAACGTTCCTTCTGTTTGAAAACCGGGGGCAAAGAATGCCGCCCCCGGTAGGTTTGAATTATTTGAAGGTTATGGTTGCTTCCAACTCTTTACCTTCGAGATGATTGTTGACCAACTCCTCGATCTGATACTCATGACCGGACATGTCGAACTCCTCCATGGCGGTGCTGATCCACTCGTCAACCTGCCATCGGTGATCTTCGATATCGAACTCAGAGTCGTTATGACCCAAGTCCGCAAGGCGCTTGTCGATCTCAGTGGCTAGCTTGTCTTGCAACAGTAGCCAAATTGATTTGCTTAGAGCCTCGAAGAACTCGTCTTTAGATTCGGAAGTGATAAGATTTAGGTCAGTCATTTGGATCCTCCTGTTTTGACTGTTGTACCGCAAGGTTGAAACCCATTGCGGCTGCTGTGATGAGATGAGGTCGATCATCACGACTGTGACGATCAACCCAATCCATCAATTCATCCCACGACATTGGGGTATGAAAGAGATTCAAATATTCCAAGTTACGCTGTCTCCTTGTATTCGATTGGTTGATTGATGGTGTTCTTGTCCCAACTGATACTGCTCTCAATTTCTCGAACAGCATTCTGAAGAACGGCAGTCCACTCACGATGAGCAGTTCGTTCTGTCGAGTACTTTGAAGTCGCGTTGTCTCCTGCTTCTTGCAAGATACGAACTAAATCCTTGACCTCACCGACAGTTACTTCGATAGAGACAGGAATGTTTTGATACTGAGAGTAGTTATACTTTGGCATGATAGCCTCCTTAGTAAGTTAAAATAAAACACCAAGCACATAGTCGTGGTGCCCCGGTTTTATGCTATGAGGGGAAATCGCACCGAACCCAAACCCACTAAACAAGTAAAAATGTTGGGTGAGGGAATGGTCAAGGCGGCGAATACTTGGAGCCGTCCAGCTCAGTTTTTTTTGATTAGCCCATCGGGCAAATAAAAACTGGCACCTTGACGATGCATTTTCTCGCATGGCCTACCGGCGGTATAACCACGGCTCATGTGTGTGTGTAACAACGGAGTCACTGCTACCTGTGTGCCGCGATTAGCAGTCGAACCACGGCTCGACTACCTAATCGTGAATAGCACTCAGACAGCAGGACGGGCAAACTGCAAGCAATTTTCACAGACCTGTTTGTGAGCAATCATAATCCTTTATAAAAATAATATGCGTATTCTGAAAAAAATTCGAGAATTTTCGAAGAATACACTTTGTAAGGATTATGTGCGTCGAACAGACAGCTGTGAGGTCATCTGGGGCATGCGCGGATGAGCGCATCCTCCGTGAGAGGTTTGCCCCAGTTAGAAGACGCGAGATAGGGCATGTAGAAGAAAATTAAACACATGCCCTTTCTAGGGACAAACCAGAGTGGTCGAGCTTTGCCTCAAGCAAAGTCGTGAACGTCGGTTTGTACCATGGCGTCTTCCCTTGGTGCAGAGCTATCCACCTGACGCGGTAGCCGAGGAGACAGTCGAGCCACTGCACGACTGACACGACGAGGGAAGGATCGAAGCCCGTAAGGGCCAAGACCTGAAGGGGCTTGGTTCACGAGAGCCCGGCCACCGCCAAAAAAACAAAGAGGTCTAACCTAAAATATTCTGCTAGATAATTAAGTGCACAAGCATAGGTATAGCAGACACTAGAACCATGTTGCCTTGTAAACCCAGCTTGGATATTGGATAGGGGTTACTCTGGCGAAAACCTATGAACGAAGAGAGTCCTTCGAACCCCACCACCCGATATTGGCGTCCCGCGTTGTTCGGTGTGCACCCTATAATGTTGGTTTTGTAAATTCATTCGTGTATAATTTCATTGGAGACACATGGAGACAGCTATGGCGACCAAAAGAAACTACAAATCAGAGTACCAAAACTACCATTCCTCTGAAAAACAGAAGAAAAACAGGGCCGCTAGGAACGCTGCCCGGGCTGAAATGATGAAAAAAGGCAAGGTAAAAAAGGGTGATGGCAAGGATGTGACGCACAAAAACGGCAATCCTAGAGATAATTCATCCAAGAATTTGGGTGTTTTACCTAAAAGTAAGAATCGCAGTTTCAAGCGAACACGCAGGGCAAAAAAGGCGCAAATACACTAAGAAAAAATCGCGGGTATATTTTCATTTGGGAATATAGTAGGGTGTTTTTTATATCGATAGAGGTTTTAACATGTCAGACACAAACCGATACAGGCGAGTTGCTACGTCAATGGCGCAACGTTACGGCGTAGATCCAGAGATTTTTATACGTTTAATTGAGAAAGAAAGTAAGTTTGATCCTTCTGCCAAAGGTACAAGAGGCGAGCTTGGATTAACGCAGATCATGGCTGAAACGGGCAAAAACCCGGGTTACGATGTGACTCCGATACAGGATCGGACGGATCCGGTAGAAAGTTTACGGTTTGGAGCCGAGTATCTAGGAGCGTTGGTCAAGAACTATGACGGTGATTATTCCAAGGCATTGATGGCGTATAATGGTGGTCCGGGCAACGTGAACCGTGGATCTCCGTCCTCTGCTGCACAGGCGTATGCTGCTGAGATTTTGGGTGGCAAGCAGGTTAAGCAGCCAGCGCCTCCGGCTATTGTTCCGCAGGAGGGTGGTGACAAGATGACGGATTATATGAAGGGTATACAGGCTTTGTTTGGTGAGGAGCGGATTAAGCCGTTATTGAGTCCGAGGGCACCTAGGATTGGTACACGGTTTGCTAAAAGTGGTCGCATGAGTCCATTGAGCAGTGGTGGAGATCCGATGCGTAAGGCTATGCAGACGTATATGACGCCGGGTGGTATTGAGAGTTTGTATCGGAAAAAATGATTGAGTACATGATTATGGACCATTTACCGCAAAAACTGGGAGAAGATTTTGTGGAAATGGGTATGTTGGCGTTTGGAGAGAGCGCATTTAGCGGAAAAATTGAGTTTGACGACCAGAAATTGCTGGAGATAGCGAAAAAATACGCTGTTGAGGACGGTCATGTATTGATTGTTGCGGTAGATGGTGGTGAGACTGTGGGTGTTTTTGCTGGCAACATGAGTGAATTTTACTTTAGTTCTGACAAATTTGCGCGAGATGTGCTATGGTATGTGAGAGAAGAGTATAGAAAATTGGGTGTTGGGTTGGAGTTATTGGCTATGTTTGAGGCTTGGGCGAAGGGCGAGGGGGCCAAGATGGTTTACCTGAGTCAGGATTCTGGTATAAACATGGATAAGTTTACCCGTATACTGGACAAACGAGGTTATAGTCTGGTTGGTGCAAATTATAGTTTAGGAGTTAACTGATGCGGTACTCGTTGTTTTTTGATCCACTATTTGATCCTAGGGTTTTTGGTGAGCCGAGCGGCGGAGGTGGCGGCGGCGGTTCTAGCTCCTCGGACGATGACGACAAACCTGCACAGAAGCCTACGTTAACAAAGGCGGATAATACGATTGGTCAGGTGTCGAAGACTGGTCAGTATGCTGGCGACGGGTTTGAGTGGGTGGAGACAACTACATCTGGTGGCACTCAGTTTTTGACGAGAACGTATACTGGCGCTGGAAAAGACAACGGTCTTGGTCAGGATGTTCGGTTTGGAAACACGGCTCAGAGAGATGAAAAGGAAGCGATTGCTCAGATTTCCTTGAACGAAGGTAGTGCATTTGCTGCTTCCCCAGCTTCTGCTACGGACATTCCTGCAAACGAAATAGGCATACCGACTGGGTTTTTTCCTGCGTCTGACTCTTATGCGGAGCAGGTTGGACAGACGGATTATAAACCAACTGTTAAATATATTGATTCTGAGCCAGAGCCAGAGCCTACACCAACGCCAGCGCCAGCGCCTGTAGATACAACACCGGACACGAGTCCAAGACCCCAGCCTAGACCGGAACCAGAACCAGAACCCGTAGAAACAGGTCCGGCCTTTGATTACACGGGCGTAAGCATGGGTGAGTTGGGTCGAGGTGCACCTGAAGATACGCTTCCTCCGGGCACTGTTAATTACGCGGGTGGTGTAGATCCAGAGATGGAAGTCCTGTCTGCGTTGAAAAATAGCAGTTCGGATCCGGTAGGACAGGGCCTAATGAACACTGGCGAATACTTGGCTGCTACAAGATACGAGAATGAAAAAACAGATTCTCCTGCAATGGCTGGTACACAGTTTGCAAGTGCTGGTGATTTGTCTGGTATAACAAAGGATTTTCAGCCTTTGCTTGTGGATGATTTGCAGGTCTCCTTTCCAGAGGCAGATCCTATGGCTGCTCAAGAAGCGAGTTTCGATCAACCAGACACAGACTTTGCTAAGTATTTTGATCCCGGAGGGTTAACTGACGACGATATGGGTTTACCTTCGGAGCCAGTAGACTTTTCCCAGTTTGAGCCTAAAGAATCTTTTAAAGATAGTCTTATAAAGGCTCTTGGTGCGGAAGATGCGGTGTCTAAATTTTTAGGATTAGACCAAACGTTTGTTGGAGATGCTGCAAAAAACATTTCTACGGGCGCTGTAAAGGGCACCGGAGCGTTGACCACGGGTCTTGGACAGACCTACGATCAGATATTTAGACAGGACGATGATCCACTTACGCCGTATGATGAAAGTGGTTTATATAGTGCTGGGCAAAACATTTTTGGTTTTGGTGAGGAAATGTCTGACGCTTTTTCTGATATGTCGGACAGGTACGAGGGCAACCAAGAAATATTTAAGAATCTTAAACCCTATGATGATGTTGTAGGATATGGACCCGGTCAAGTTGACAGAACACTTTTACAGGCTGCTGGTAAAAAACCCGGGGACGTGGTTCAAATGGGGCCTGACAAAGGGTTTGATTTTAGCACTGCTGTCCAGAAAAGTGCTGAAGGAGCAGGGTCCACGGCCCTTCCTTTAATTCTTTCTACTGTAAATCCTGCCGTTGGTATAGCGGCTGGACAACAGTCTATTGTGGGTGAGCTTTCTACCGAGTTAAATCGGTTTATTGAAAGTGATCCTAGAATTAAAAACACGCAACTTTATCAAGATGCATTGGCAGCAAACGAGGGTGATGAAGCTAAAGCCATACAGGCGATACAACAACAGGCTCGTGCCAAGACTCAAACTCCGTCTGCTCTTTTAGGAGGCGGTGGTACAGCCGCAGAACTTGCTTTATTTAGTAAGGCTAATCCACTTTTGGGAATTGCTGGCACAGGTATTATTGAAGCTGCTCAAGAGGGACCCGGGGAAAGTTTCTCCACTAATCGTATTCTTAATTCCCTTATGCCAGAGTTAAACTTACCGATAGAGAAAAAAGACGTAATAGAGTCGTCTGCGGCTGGTTTCGGAGGCGGTGTGACTGTAGCTACGCCTGTAGCTGGAATACAGCAGCTTGCAACAAGATCGCCAGATGTTACTACAGAAGGTCCCGCGCAACCGGGCGGAGATCAAACGCCGGGTAGTGATCAAGCCTTTGTTCCTACCAGCGCGACAGCAGGACAAACGGCTACAGATCCTGCTGGTATACAGACAGAGTATGAAAAAGCTGCGGCTCTTCAGCGAGAAGTTGATGGTTTGTTTGCGGATCCAGAGGTTCCCACGGAAATGCGTCCTGAGATTGCGCCGGACAGAGTTACTGCTGCTGAAATGATTATGGAACAGCAAATAGAAGACGAAGGAGCGATTAACGTAGCAGAGGGGCGTCTTCAAGATTTTAATTTAACAGAGGAAGAAATAAACCTAGCGGCGGAACGAGCAATTACAAATCGCATGGATAAAGACGCAAAGATGCTTCGAGCGTTGGCTGAAGACTCTGTTGTAAACACAGGTGGAATTAGTGCAGAGCTTGTAGAGGAGATGAACTCCAAGCTTGATGCTGCTGTTGTAGCTAGGATTACGCAAGAAGCATTTAACAATCCTCTTGTTACCAAGGATGGTGAAACTCGTGTAGATTTAGGGATACAAAAAGCAGCGATAGAGGCGGCTCTTCAGAGACCTCCAGCGGGTATTGAAACGGCTATGTTACCTCCGGCTGACAGTCAGCCACAAATAGACACAACTACACCATCTCCGTTTACACCGGAGGGTAGAACTCAGATAGAAGCTCAGACAGGACCATCTAAAGTAAACCTTTCTCCAGCGGAAACAGTTGAGGCAACAACGTCCATTCCTAGCGTAGATCAAACAACCCCGGCTGCTCCATCACCGTTTACCGAAGAGGGTAGAGCAGAGATCGAGGCTCAAAAAGATCCATCTCAAGTTAACTTATCTCCAGCGGAGAACGTAGAAGGGACGACAAATATTCCTGCGGTAGAGCAAACTGTTGCTCAAGAGGAGCAAACGAAGGATGAAACAACACCTTTTATTCCTGTTATAGAGCAGACCATTGAGCCAGATGAGGAAGAAGAAACTGTTGAAGTAGAGGTTGATGAAACACCTGATACGGAAACAGAGGACGAAACAACAGTAGAAATAGATCTACCGTTTGTTGCGCCTGAAATTACTACGGATGCAGATGGAAACAACACGTTTGAGTGCCCTGATGACTCCTATACCTTGGTGGCTGGCCCAGATGGCCCAATCTGTAAGAAGAATGTTCAGACAACTCGCATGAGAGCGGGTAGAAGTTTATCGCCATATACAAGGCTAAATATCCCAGAGGGGTACAAAGGACCGGGTCAGAGGACGAAAACGACGACAAGCACTGAGACCACAGAACCGATTAGAGTATGAACCTACAAGCCCTACCAGAAGAAGCCTTAAAAGAGATACTGGCTCTTACAGAGGCTAAGAAAAGACTAGAAACGAGGGAGAAAGCGCAAGAATATTTCATGCCCTTTGCTCACCACGTTTATGAAAACTTTATCGAGGGTAGGCACCACAGGATCATAGCTGAAAAGCTGGAAAAAGTGGCTCGAGGAGAGTTGAAGCGGTTGATTATCAACATGCCGCCACGTCATTCCAAGTCGGAATTCGCTAGTTTTCTCATGCCAGCGTGGTTTTTGGGCCGAAATCCCAAGCTTAAAATCATTCAGGCGACCCATAACACGGAATTGGCGGTCAGATTTGGTAGGAAAGTGCGGGATTTGATTGATGATCCGCAATATAAAGAGATTTTTCCTGATACAAACCTGAAAGAAGACAACAAAGGGGCCGGAAAATGGCAAACTGACAAGGGTGGCGAGTATTTTGCTGCTGGTGTGGGTGCTGCGGTCACGGGTCGTGGTGCTGATTTGTTTGTTATTGACGATCCACACTCGGAACAGGACGCGATGAGCGAGAGTGCGTTCGATAATGCGTACGAATGGTACACTTCTGGACCTCGACAGCGTCTTCAACCGGGCGGTGCCATCATAATTGTTATGACAAGATGGGGTAAAAAAGACTTGACAGGCCGTTTGATGGCTGCACAGGGCGGCGATATGATGGCAGATCAGTGGGAAGTGGTAGAATTTCCTGCAATTTTACCCTCAGACAAGCCATTATGGCCTGAATTCTGGGAAAAAGACGCATTATTGTCGATTAAAGCGTCACTTCCTGTAGGAAAATGGAATGCACAGTGGCAACAGACGCCAACATCGTCTGAATCTGCCATAATTAAGCGAGATTGGTGGAAACCTTGGGAAAAAGACGAGATTCCACCCGTAAAATACATACTTCAGGCGTACGATACAGCGTTTTCCAAGAAGGAAACGGCTGACTACAGTGCAATCACCACTTGGGGCATCTTTGAACCGGAAGAAGGAGGCCCTGATAACATTGTTTTACTGGACGCCCAGCGCGGACGGTGGAATTTCCCTGAACTCAAGGAGGTAGCCTATGAAGAACACGAATACTGGGAGCCAGACATGGTGTTGGTCGAAGCGAAAGCGACGGGTACACCACTCATTGACGAGTTGCGGCTACGCGGTATTCCGGCTTTGGGATTTTCTCCGGGCAAAGGGAACGATAAAGTAAGTAGAATGCACATGGTTGCGCCATTGTTCGAAGCTGGTGTAGTATGGGCACCAATAGAAAAGAAATTTGCTGATGAGGTTATTGAAGAAGTTGTTTCATTTCCTAATGGCGATCATGATGACTTTTGTGATAGTATGACATTAGCACTGATGCGTTTTCGACAAGGAGGGTTTATATCCTTAGAAGGTGAAAACGAAGAATTTGACGAGTACCGTCGTAAGCGGGAGTATTATTAATGGCATTGCCACCGATTGTAGATTCAGGAATTGTAGCAGAAGATATGCTGCCAAATGAAGCCTCTGTGGACGTATCAGTCCCGCAGCCAGAAACCTTTGAGGGTGGAGCGGAAGTCGTACCGGACGGACAGGGTGGAGCGATTGTACAGGCACTGACCGAAATTATGGGTCAGCAGGAAGAAGCGCCTGTTCCACACAATGCAAACTTAGCGGAGATGTTAGATGAAGGGTATCTTGGAGAAATTTCGTCAGACCTTCGGGCTTCTTTTGAAGAAGATATGGAGTCCCGTTCTGATTGGGAAGAAACTTATACAAAAGGCTTGGACCAGCTTGGTGTCAAGTATGAAGAGCGTACTCAACCGTTTGAGGGCGCTAGTGGGGTTACGCACCCGTTAATCGCGGAAAGCGTTACACAATTCCAAGCACAGGCGTACAAGGAGCTCTTGCCGTCTGGTGGACCTGTTAAAACACAGGTTATTGGTGTTCAGGACCAGATGCGTGAAGAGCAAGCTGGTCGTGTCAAGGATTTTATGAACTACCAGATTATGGAGGTCATGGAAGAATTTGATCCTGATATGGATCAATTGCTGTTCTATTTGCCGTTATCTGGGTCTACATTTAAGAAAGTTTACTTTGATGAGGCACGACAACGTGCGGTGTCTAAATTTGTCCCTGCACAGGATTTAGTTGTACCGTATGCTGCCTCTGACCTAGCCACTGCCTCTAGAGTGACTCATGTGCTTCGTATGGACGCCAATGAGATACGGAAGATGCAAATTGCAGGGTTCTACAGGGATATAGACATTTCGGCCTCTGAGGACGAAGCTGACGAGGTCAGACAAAAGGTTGATGAGATTCAGGGTGTTTCTCGTACTTATTCTGACGACATATACACAATACTTGAAATGCATGTTGATTTAGACCTCGAGGGTTTCGAGGACATGTCTCCTACGGGAGAGGCGACAGGCATTGCATTGCCGTACATTGTGACGATTGATGAGGGATCTGGAGAGGTTCTAGCTATTCGTCGCAACTTTGAAGAAGGTTCTAGTCTTGCCAAGAAGCAACAATACTTCGTGCATTACAAGTTTATGCCGGGTTTAGGTTTTTATGGCTTTGGTTTGATTCACATGATTGGTGGCCTTGGTCGTGCGGCAACGAGCATTCTCCGACAATTGATCGATGCAGGAACTCTTGCCAACCTCCCAGCAGGATTCAAGGCCAGAGGCGTAAGGGTTCGTAACGATGACGAGCCGTTGCAGCCGGGTGAGTGGCGGGACATTGATGCACCGGGTGGAGATATTAAGAGCTCAATCATCCCATTGCCGTACAAAGAACCCTCCGGTACGCTTGCACAGTTGCTAGGAGCCCTTGTAGAGGGCGGTAGACGCTTTGTTTCACTTGCTGACCAGCAGACTGCTGATGCGAACGGTCAGGCCCCTGTAGGGACGACTGTGGCGCTCCTAGAGCGTGGTATGAAAGTGATGTCTGCTATTCACAAGCGGCTGCACTACTCCCAGAAGCAAGAATTCCGTGTTCTTGCTAGGATTTTTAGAGACAACCTCCCACAAGAATATCCATACGATGTGGAGGGAGGTAACCGTATGGTCATGGCACAGGACTTTGATGAGCGTGTAGACGTTATTCCTGTCAGTGATCCAAACATATTCTCGATGGCGCAGAGAGTCACATTGGCTCAGACGCAGTTACAGTTGGCGCAGTCAAACCCCCAGATGCACAACTTACACGCGGCGTATCGTCGAATGTATCAGGCTCTAGAAGTCCAGAACATCGATGAGATTCTCCCACCGCCGCCAGAGCCACAACCCCTAGACCCCGCCATCGAGAATGCTAGAGCGTTAATGGGTGAGATACTGAATACTTTTCCAGATCAGGATCACGATGCACACATGCGTATCCACTTAGCGTTTACTAAGACGCCTCTGGTTATGACATCTCCGCAGGTTATGGGTACGTTTTACGCACACATAATGGAGCATGCTTCGCAAAAAGCACGTCAGATGGTTACGAACGAGATACAAGAGATTATTGGTCAGGCTCAGTTAGCGGCTCAAAGTGGAGCGATAGATCCACAGGTAGCGCAGCAGCAGATCATGGAAGTGCAGCAAAATATGCAAGATCCGGCTCAGATGGAGCAGTTAATTTCATTGCAGATGGAAAAGATACTGGCAGAGATACTTCCTCAGTTGATGACACAGGGCGACGACCCATTGAACGATCCTCTTGTTCAGATCCGTATGAAGGAACTAGATATCAAGCAGCAGGACTTGCAGCGTAAAACAGAGGAAGATCAGGGTAACATGTTGTTAGAATTACAGAAAATGCAGCAACGTGCAGCTACAGACGCAGCCCGGATGGAGAGTCAAGAAGAAATTGCTGAAAATCGCAACGAGGTAAATCGTGAGCGGATTCAGGTACAAAAAGAAGCTGCTGCTCGAAGGGGTTAGATAGATGTCTGATAAACTGCCAAAAGTTAGTATTGCTGTAGTCGGGGTTGTAATAGCCCAGATCGGTGGTTTTATTTGGTGGACGGCACAGCAAGCTAGTACAATACAAAACCTTGAAGAGACTGTGAATGTTTTAACGGTAGAGAACAATGCTACGGACAGGACAAATTTAATTAGAGATGTAGAGCGAAATACTGAAAAGCTCGATGAAATGATCGATATACTCGCTGAATTCTATGAGGACATGGAAGACGCAGACAATGAAATTTGGGATGATATAGATCTGGTGTGGGAAGATGTAGATGGGATGACGGAACATATGATGCATATTGTTAAGATGCAAAGTCGTATTAAATCCTTAGAGAGCACACTGGAGTACCTGCTTAGAGGGCCAGTGCACAGTGATGCAAGATGATCGATCCAGCAACAGCGATTGCCCTAGCAACCACTGCGTTTAGCGGCATCAAAAAAGCTGTAAACGCAGGTAAAGAAATTAGCGAACTCGGCAAAGATTTATCTGCTTTTGGTAGAGCAGTCAGTGATCTTGATTATCTTGGCGCAAAAGCGAAAGACCCACCTTTATGGAAAAAGGTTAGCCCCGGCTTTGACACTAGCGCCATAGAAATATGGGCGCACCAACAGAAAGCCAAGGAGATGCGTGAGGAGTTGCGTGAGTATATCTCTCTATATTACGGCCCATCTGCTTGGGAAAGTATTGTAAATATCGAGGCAGAGCAGCGCAGAATGCAGAAAGAAGCTGTGTATCGTAGGCAAGAAAAGATAGACAACTTAATTAACTGGATTGTAGGAATTGCGATTGTGTTGTTCGGATTTGCTTTATTTGGAGCAATCATTTACTTTATCGGCAAAACACGAGGTACTTGGTAATGTATGACATTCGTTCTATTACTCAGGTAGGGACATCGGAGCCGTTTGAGCTTCAGGTGTCCCGGGGTCAAATTCCGGGGCACTACGGTCTTTTTAAGTTCGGCAACAACACCACTGTTGGAGACAGTTTGGAAACCATATGGGCAGAAGGTGGCCTTTATAGTTACCTGACTGCGGCAACTGTTCTAAAAGTTTCTAGCTCGTCTACAGACGACACCTCTGCGGGAACAGGCGCAAGGACAGTTCAACTGTACGGACTTGATGGTGACTACAACGAAATAAACGAACTCGTTACCTTAAACGGGCAAACTGCTGTAAACACCACACAATCATTTTTACGCATAAATCGTATGATTGTGCGTTCTGCGGGATCGAGTGGAGCAAATGCAGGTGTTATTTATGCGGGAACAGGTACGGTAACGACAGGTGTACCTGCAAATGTTTATGCTTCCGTAAACGGAGTAACAGGAGCAAATCAGAGCTTGATGGCTCTTTGGACTGTCCCTGCGGGATACACGGCGCACATGCTCCAGTATGATATATCTAATGGAACAACCTCTAACACCCCTGCGGTTTGTAAACTTGTTTTGGCGGTGAGGCCGTATGGCGAAGTGTTTCAGTCAAAAGATGTTAAGTCTTTGACAACAGGAATGCATGTTGAAGAAAGTTTTGCAATTCCACAGAAATTTACAGAAAAGTCGGACATAGAGGTAAGGGCAATATCGTCCTCCAACTCTGTCAGTTTTGACATTTCTGCGGCGTTTGAGATTATTTACATTAAAAATGCAGGTTCTTTGTAATGATTTATGTTCTTGTTTTTTTGCATTTTGTTAATACAGATCACTTAAAATATTATCAGCTAAAATCGTTTTCGGATCAGGAAGAATGCCAACTCGAAGCAGAAAAGGCAAAAATAATGGTGACGCACTCGTCGATGACAGTGACTTGTCTGGAGCTTACAAACCAATAATAATAGAACGAGGCAAAAAATTTGCAGCATATGATAATGATGGTAAATTAATTATACTAGGTTATAATAGACGGATAATACAGGAGTATGCAGATGCCCAAAGCAAAATACGATTTGAACGACAACGGAAAGATTGATCCAGACGAGCGTGAGATTATGCTTGAAGACCGTCGTCGTATGATGGAAGACGCTGACGCAAAGAGAGACGCACAGTTACGCATGACGTGGTTTGCTTTGAGCGGCATGGTCTTATACCCTTTTGCTATCGTGCTTGCCTCTTGGATGGGGCTGGAGCAAGCATCTAATTTACTTGCAGATATAGCTGCGGTGTACGTTGTTGCTGTATCTGGTGTAACAGCAGCGTACTTTGGGTTTACCAATATGGGAGGTAACAAATGATAGGACAGTTAATTGGTCCGATAGCAAACCTTGCAGGGGGCTGGTTGCAGGGAAAAGCGGACAAACAAGCTGCGGATGCGAAGTTAAAGTTAACGGAAGCTGAAGCAAAAGCTAAAATTTTATTAAGTAAAGAAACATCTGTTGCTGATTGGGAACGGATTATGGCTGAAAATTCTGGCACAAGCTGGAAAGATGAGTGGTTGACTATTTTGTTTTCAATCCCATTAATCTTGGCGTTTTGTGGAGATTGGGGCAGAGAGATGGTAGCAAACGGTTTTGCTGCATTGGAGGCTATGCCAGCGTACTACCAATACACCTTGGGTGTAATCGTGAGTGCGTCATTTGCGGTAAGGTCGGCAACTAAGTTTTTTGGAGGCAAGAAATGAGTTTTAAATTAAGTAGACGTAGCCTTGACAGGCTAGAGGGTGTAGATGAACGCATGGTGGCGGTTGTAAAACACGCAATCACAGCTACAAAAACAGATTTTGGTGTTATTCAGGGCATGAGAACCCTCGAACAACAGAAAGAGTTGTACGAGAAGGGCGCAAGCCAAACCATGAAGAGTAAACATTTAGATGGGTTAGCCGTCGATCTAATGGCTTACATCAACGGGCGTGGATCTTGGGAGTTAAATCTGTATGATGATTTAGCTGATGCTATGAAAGAAGGTGCAAGTTTTGCTGGCTGTAAAATCCGCTGGGGAGCGGCTTGGCACATCGATAACATCGGTGATTACGACGGCACCATGGAAGACGCGATGAATGAATACATCGATTTGCGTAGGTCACAAGGGCGACGGCCTTTTATTGACGGTCCGCATTTTGAGCTTATGGTGTAGTCATGGTAGGAATAATGATAAGCATCATTCCTGACGGGATGGCTGTAGATAAAATGGAAGAAACTGAAGAGGGCAACACATGTCCTCTTCCTACACAAGATGAAGAGTTAAACGCAGAAAACCGTGGTATGGCGATAGAGGAATATAACTATCGTGAGCCAAACACAGGTGTTTCTTTTAGATCAGATGAGGTTTGTGGTACTTGCAGTGCGTACAATCAAACAGAAGAAATGTTGGAGTGCGTTAAAGATGACTCTGGTAATATTGGGTATTGTCAACTATTAAAGTTTATGTGTGCAAAGGAAAACACATGTGATGCATGGGCAGAAGGTGGTCCGATTACTTCTGAGTTACAAGAAGAATATAGGGATAATCTATAATGGATGTTGTCGAGATGGCAAAATACCTATATAAGAAATTAGAAGAGCGTGAAAACGATTTGTCTAACGCTCTTTCTTCCGGGTCAGTTCAGAACTGGGAGCAGTATAAAATGTCGGTGGGAGAAATACGGGGTCTTTCTCTTGCTCGATCAGAAATCAGGGCCCTGCTGGAGAAAAACGTAGACGATGTCGAAGACCTTATATCTTCCTGAACATGTCGCGCAGAAAGTTAAAAAAGAAAGAGCAGAGGAAGCTTCTGATCAATCTTTAGAAAGCGCATATGTAGACGCTAACGAACGGGTGTTAGACCCGTCCCTCTTAGACAAACCGTTACTTGACCGTCTCCCGCAACCAACTGGTTGGCGGGTTTTAGTTATGCCGTATCAAGGTAAAGCAAAGACATCGAGTGGCTTATATATTCCTGATGAAGTTCGAGAACGTGAAAACGTGGCTACTGTTGTGGCGTACGTTATGAAGCTCGGGCCACTAGCTTACAAAGACCAAGATAAATTTGGTGGTGAGCCATGGTGCAAAGAAGGCCAATGGGTATGCATTGGTCGATACTCAGGATCACGTTTCAAGATAGATGGTGGAGAAGTCCGTATCATCAATGATGATGAAGTGATTGCCACAATTCTTGAACCAGATGATATAAAACATGTTTAGGAGGCAGGTATGTCAGAAGAAAAAGTAGAAGAGCAGGAAATAGCGATAGAAACACCAGAGGAGGAAGCGCCGAAAGAAGCTGCTCCTGAACGGGTGGAAGAAGCGCCAAAAGAGGAACCCAAGCAGGAAGATGAGCTAGACTCGTACAGCAAGGGTGTCCAGTCTCGAATTAAAAAACTAACGGAAAAGTACCGTCAGGAAGAGCGCGATAAATCAGAGGCTGTTCGTTTATCCCAACAATTGATGGAAGAAAACGAAAAGCTGAAGTCTCGAGTTAAAGCGTTGGATACAGGTTATCTTTCTGAGTACGGTACTCGGCTGCAAACGCAGACAGAAGCCGCGAAACGCATGCTGAAGGAAGCCTACGAAGCAGGTAACTCAGACGGCGTGGTGGAAGCGCAGCAATTGATGTCTAACATTGCAGCCGAACAACAGCGGTATAATACCGCAAAAGCTCAAGCGGACAGACAGGCAAAGATGCAGGTACAACAGCCGCAAGAGCAGCCACAACAACAGCAACCCGTTCAGCAACAACGAGCACAACCAGATCCTCGCGCCGTTGCGTGGAAGGATAAAAACGACTGGTTTGGGTCGGATAAAATCATGACGGCTGCTGCTTTTGCACTTCATAGTCAACTCACGGAAGAAGAAGGGTTTGACCCGAACACCGATGAGTACTATACTGAGGTTGACAAACGTCTTCGTCAGGAGTTCCCACATAAGTTCTCCGAGACGAAAAAATCGGGTGGAGGAAGTCAGGTCGCTTCTGCTGGTAACTCCGCATCCCGCAGTACAAAACAGGGGCGCAGGTCGGTCAAGCTATCGCATTCACAGGTCGCAATTGCGAAAAAGTTGGGCGTACCTCTAGAAGAATACGCTAAATATGTGAAGGATTAATACTATGGCTGACAGAACACCGCGTAAAAGCGCAACACGAGATTCAGAGACTCGCAGAAAACCATGGGCACCGCCCAGTCACCTTGAAGCACCAGAGGCCCCAGAGGGTTATGTGCATCGATGGATACGAGTAGCAATGCGTGGCGAGGAGGACAAAATGAATGTTCACTCCAAGTTACGAGAAGGATGGGAACCCGTCCGTGCTGACGAATATCCAAACTATGAAGCTCCGGTCATCGATGATGGCAAATATCAAGGAGTGATTGGACAAGGTGGTCTGATGCTGTGTCGCATTCCTGAAGAGACAGTTATAGAACGAACTGCATATTACGGGGGCAGAACCCGCGAACAGATGACTGCTGTAGATCAGGACCTAATGAAGGAACAACATCCTTCAATGCCGATTCAAAATAGTCGGCAAAGTCGTGTAACCTTCGGAGGCCGTGAACGCGACTCCGAATAAATTAAAGGATTGCTACTATGGCAAATACTAACGTTGCATTCGGACTTCGTCCGATTGGTGTAGTCGGTCAGGCTGCAAACACCACTGGTGCGACCGAGTATCGTATTGCTTCCACAAATTCAAACGCGATTTTCCAAGGTTCTCCTGTTATTCCCGTAGCCGCTGGTGTTATCGAGCGGGTAGGTGCGGCAGCAGGTGGTACTGTAGGACTCGTGGGCGTATTTTGGGGTTGCGAATATGTTTCGTCTACCACTGGTGAGAAAGTTTTTTCTAACTACTGGCCCGGTTCTGGTGCGGATTCTAATTTCCCCATCAAAGCTTTCGTGTATGACAACCCATTACAATCATTTGTGATTTGTTCAGATGCTTCACTTACAAGTGAATCGGCTGCACGAGCACATGTGTTTGCAAACGCTAACTTCGCAGATGCTCAAAGTGGTTCAACAACCACTGGTATTTCTTCTGCTAAGTTGGGTGTCAGCACAATCAACGTCACCGCAAACTTGAACTTGAGGATCATGGGTATTCAAGATGACCCTGAGAACCAAGACTTCACTGCGGCTGGCATTCCATTAATCGTACGCTTGAACAACTCCTTCAATTCACCAAACGGTGCTATTGCAGGTGGTACTGTTTCAACTACTGGCGTGTAAGGAGACTGACTTATGGCTATATCTCGCGCACAACTAGCGAAAGAGTTGGAACCCGGTCTCAACGCATTGTTCGGTATGGAGTACTCTCGGTACGAAAACCAACACGCAGAGATCTTCACAACAGAATCTTCTGATCGAGCATTCGAAGAGGAAGTGATGTTGAGTGGTTTCGGAGCAGCACCGACTAAACAGGAAGGTTCTGCTGTAAATTTTGACGACGCTAACGAAGCATACACTGCTCGTTACAACCACGAGACTATTGCACTTGCATTCTCAATTACTGAGGAAGCAGTCGAAGACAATCTTTATGATCGTCTTGGTTCGCGTTATACTCGTGCGTTGGCTCGTTCAATGGCACACACAAAGCAGGTTAAAGCTGCTGCAATTCTTAACAACGCTTTTACAGCAGGTGCTTCTGCTGGTGGCGACGGAGTTGCATTGTGTGATGCGTCACACCCACTTACAAGTGGTGGTACGTTTGCTAACGAACCGTCAACTGCTGCTGATTTGAACGAAACATCTTTAGAAGATGCTTTGATCAACATCGCAGGTTTTGTTGATGAGCGTGGTCTTAAAGTTGCTCTACGAGGCACAAAGTTAATCATTCCACGTCAGCTACAATTCGTAGCAGAGCGTTTGATGGTATCTAACTTGCGTGTCGGTACAGCAGACAACGATGTAAACGCACTGCGTTCAATGGGAATGTTACCACAAGGTTATGCGGTAAATGACTTCCTAACAGATCCAGATGCATTCTTTGTTCTGACTGACGCACCTCGTGGGTTAATCCACTTCGAAAGAACTCCAATGTCTACAAACATGGAGGCCGATTTCGATACAGGCAACATGCGCTTTAAGGCTCGTGAGCGTTACAGCTTTGGGTTCTCAGACCCACGCTGTATCTTCGGTTCACCCGGCGCATAATTTATGCTACAGTAGAGGAGGTAGCATTTCATGCCTACCTTCCTCCCTGAATAACTGGGGCAACTTCGGTTGCCCCTTTCTTTTTATATTTCCTGTGGTATAGTGTTGATATCCCTGACAGTCGCATGGTGCGGCTGACACTAGCCAAGACAGGAGAAACACATGGCTCGTACGACTTTTTCAGGTCCAGTAAAATCAAACACGGCTTTCTGGGCTGCTCCCATTACATTTGCTAACCTTCCAACAGCAGCGGCTGCAAACGAAGGGTATATTTATTATGTTTCTGACGCGTTGAAAGCATCTGAGACAGCAGGTAACGGTACAGGTAACCTTGTATTTTCTGACGGTTCTAATTGGATTCGTGTAGATACTGGCGCAACTGCTACAGCATAAGGAGAATAACTTATGGCTGCTGCAATAATCGCAAAGACAGCTACTGGTAACGGAACCCTGCAAGGGGGCAGGACTCGCTTAAAGTCTTTTTATGTTAAGACAGCTACAAGCGGGTCCCCTCAAGTAGTTTTCAAAAACGGTAGCGGTGGAGCAACGTTGTTAGACATGGTGTTTAACACCTCGGATGACACGCAAATAACGATACCTGATCATGGCATTATCTTTGACGATGAGTGTCATGTAACGCTAACTAACATCACCTCGATAACCGGATTCTTCGGGTGAGTGTAAAGGAGATAAGACATGGCTGACGCAGCTACAGTAGTCATGAAGACTACAGTTCTACCGGACGAGATAGCAAAAACTATCGAAGCCACAACCACTGTTTCGCCAAAAGACGCGAACGACAAGTGGTATTACAAACTAACCAGTGTTACAGCAGCAAGCACGGATTTGATTGCGGGTTATTTTACTGATTATACCGCAGTTAACGCCAACGTGCAGCCAACAGCGGTAGCAACCACAGATAAGATTGAGTTCATCTATATCAAAAACACTGATGCAGCTAATGATATCTATGTTGTTTTTGATGGTGGTACAGCAGCAAATACTACGGATGATGCGGTTAAGATTAGTCCTAATCAATCCTTCTATGGTAGATATCCAAATGCAACAGTTGCTGGTGTTCATGCAATTGGGTATGATCCTGTTGGTGCAGCCGCAGCGACTGCAACATGCATAGTGGCAGCATTACTTGACGACATCTAAGTAGGGTTGGCGTGATGGCTAAGATCGACAAGTCTAAGATGAAATGCAACAAGCCAAAGCGTCAGGTTTCTGGTGGTAAAAAGTTTGTTGTGAAAGCTTGTTCTAAGGGCAAGGAAAAGATTGTCCGGTTTGGCGATGCTAATATGACCATCAAGAAGTCCAACCCTAAACGCCGTAAGTCATTCCGTGCAAGACACGGTTGTGACAAAGGCACACTGGATAAACTAAAGGCCAAATATTGGTCCTGTAAGATGTGGTGAACAAAGTGGATAAGAACGTACAACTTTTGTTTTGGGGCGCGGGATTATCCCTATCTTCCGTTGGTTTGGTATGGATGATCTCCACCCTTGTCTCAGTAGATAAGAGAACAGAGGTCATGGATGTAAAGATAGATCATCTTGTACAGTCTGTAGAAGCACTATCAGAAAGGAAGTTTAGTCTTGATAAGTCGCGGACAAATATCGTTCCAAGTATCCAAGTCACCTCGGAGGCGAACTAATGGCAAAAAAGAAGTCAAAAAAAGACGCGTGTTACCACAAAGTAAAAAGCCGTTACAAGGTTTGGCCCAGCGCATACGCTTCAGGGGCACTTTCTAAGTGTCGTAAAGTTGGCGCAAAGAACTGGGGTAATAAGCAAAAGAAAGCTACTGGAGGCTTGGTGCTTTCAGTGGATAATCCAAAACGTCCAGCACGAAACAGATACGCCCCGGGCGGCATGATTGCTTCTGGTTGCGGTGTTGTCGAGCGACGTAAAAGAACAAAGTTTGCATAATGGCAAAGAAAAACTCTCTTCGCGAATGGTTTGGAAAGAACGACGGCAAAGGCTGGGTTGACTGTAAAACAGGCAAACCTTGTGGTCGTCAGAAGGGAGAAAAACGCAGAAGTTATCCGGCTTGTAGACCTACCATGGCGCAATGTACTTCTGCGGCAAAGAAAAAGAAATCGTCTAAGCGTATTAGCTGGAAGAACAAAAAAGCTTCTGGCGGATTAGTGAGGGTGTTTTGATTCGTGAATGGGCAGAAGAATTAGCAAAGCCTACGGACTACAACAATGGTGTAGCTGCGTGTCCGTATGCTTTGAAAGCCCTTGATAAAGGTGAAGTAAAAACAATTATTACTCACAACTTATGGCCTGATGTATTACAGGAAGTCTCTAGGTTTCATCGATCAGGAAACAAAGTTACGATGTTTTTTGATTACGAATACGAACAAGACTATGAACACTTAGAGCAGGAATGCATGGCCTTAAATAGGTTTTTTATAGCAGCAGACATAGATGTTTGGCTTTTGGCGTATCTAAAAGATGAAGCAATAGTATTTGTGCAGAGATGGACAGAATTAGAAAATGCTGCTGCAAAATTAGAAAAACTAGGATACTATACAAATTATGACCGTGATGACTATCAAAATCACATATTAGCTCGTAGAAAAAGGAGAGTGTAAAATGCCGGGAATGATGCGTGGAAAGAAAGTAAAGATGATGCGTGGTGGTGCTGTAAAAGGCAAAAAGAAGATGATGCGTGGTGGCAAAGTCAAAGTAAAGATGATGCGCGGCGGAAAGGTAAAGGCTAAGAAATAATGGAATCGATTAGCAAATCAAAGGAACCGGGACTAGCTGCGTTAGCTAAGAAGGCTCCTGATGTAGTTAAGGAAATGGGTAAAGACCCTAATAACATTAAGATGATGCGCGGCGGAGAGGTAAAGTTTGGTCACGGCGGTAAGGTCGGTGGCTGCAATACTAACGTGCAGGTGTCTGGTTTAAAGAACGGGGCTGATCACTAATGGCAACTTCAGGTTCAAGAAACTTCGAGCTCGATGTAGCTGATATTATCGAGGAAGCATACGAACGGTGTGGAATAGAAGTCCGCACCGGATACGATGCCAAGACTGCTCGTCGGTCTATGAACCTGATGTTTGCAGATTGGGCAAACCGTGGATTAAATCTGTGGACAGTAAAGCAAGGCACAATTACCTTAACAAAAGGTCAATCTCAGCAAACGCTTACAGCAGATGTGGTGGATCTTTTAGAGGTTGTTCTGCGGCGTAATGGTACAGACTTTGAGATGCAGAAGATTAGTCGAGGAGAGTACCTTACGTTACCTGCAAAAACTACAGAAGGTCGCCCTAGCCAGATTTATTTTGACAGACAAATTACGCCTGTTATGAATATTTGGCCTACGCCAGAAAACTCTACAGACCAATTGATTTATTACTATGTGCAACGAATCGAAGATGCTGATACTCTTACTAATACTACTGATATGCCTTTTCGTTTCTATCCTTGCATGGTGGCTGGACTAGCGTATTACCTATCTATGAAACGGGCGTTGGACAGAACTCAGCTTCTTAAATCTGTATATGAGGAAGAGTTCCAACGTGCAGCGGATGAAGATGAGGATAGAACACCTCTTAAACTGCAACCTAGTATACAATACTTGAGGGTCTAATGGCGTTTGCATCAGGTAAAAAAGCATGGGGAATATCAGATCGTTCTGGTCGTCGTTATCGTCTAAGGGAGATGAAACGGGAGTGGAATGGTCTTCTTGTGGGACCTGATGAGTTTGAGCCAAAGCACCCTCAATTGTTTCCTATAAATGTTGGTCAGGAGCCGCAAGCGTTACAAAACGCTAGGCCAGAAACAAATTTATCTGAGCAAAGAGCTTTTCAATACGGTTTTAATCCTGTTGGTTTTAAAGAAATTCCCGGGATAATAGATGAAAACGATCTTGTGGCTACAGGATCTGTTGGAACAGTTACAATTTTCTTTCCGCAGCATGTTGGTAGTCAGGTTACAGGATCTGTTGGAACAGTTACAGTGGTGATAACATGAGTTTTACTTACGACGGTTTAAAACAAGCAATTCAAGATTATACGGAAAACTCGGAAACGACTTTCGTAAATAATCTTCCTATCTTTATCAGGGCTGCTGAAGAGCGCATATTAAAAAATGTGCAGCTAAATCTATTTATGCGAAATCAGGTTGGTCAGATGGGTGCTGGCAATCAGTATCTTGGTGCGCCTAGTGATTTCCTAGCTCCGTTTTCATTGAGTATTTTCAATAGTGCTGCGGGAGATGATGCAAAAGAATATTTAGAGTTTAAGGATTTATCTTTTGTTGAAACTTTTCATCCAGATTATACGGTTCAAGGTAAACCAAGATACTACGCTCAGTTTGACGTGGGTAACTTTATCTTAGCTCCAACCCCTGACGCTGCGTATGACGTTGAGGTTCAATACATGTTCAGACCTGCTAGTCTAACGTCTGGCGCTGGAACAGCTACATCATGGTTGAGTGAAAATGCAGAGCTTTCTCTGTTGTATGGCTCATTGGTGGAGGCATATATCTTTATGAAAGGTGAGCCAGATATTATGGCGCAGTATAATCAAAGGTTTACTGAGGCTCTAACAGGTCTTAAAATGCTAGGTGAAGCAAAAGAAACCACACAAGATTACCGTGTGGGTAAGGTTATTAGGAACAAAACGTAATGTTTAAGTTAGATTTTAATGTGCCAGACGATCCAATCGTCAATGTACAAACAACACAAAATCGAGGGTTTACCCCTGATGAAGTTGCAGAACGCTGCGTTGATAAGCTGATTAGTGTATCTGATACAGCCCATCCTGCTATACGGGATCAAGCGAAAGCGTTTCAAAAACACATGGAAAAGGTGGTTGCATTTTATATGCGCGAAGCTATTCGCAGTGACCGCACAACCGTGTATAATGCCCTTATAGATGCAGGGCATCCAGAACTGGCTGACGCAATAAGGAGATTATGACATGGCGATCACGCAAGCAATGTGTACCTCTTTCAAGCAAGAACTTCTTGAAGCAGGACACAACTTTAAAAACTCAGGAGGGCACACTTTTAAGCTTGCCCTATATACCTCATCCGCAACACTAGGCGCGGCTACTACTGATTACGCGACCACAAACGAGGTTACTGGTACAGGTTATTCTGCTGGTGGATCGGCTCTAACCAGAGTAGACCCTACTACAAGTGGCACAACAGCGTTTACCGATTTTTCTGATTTAACGTTTTCAACGGCGACAATCACAGCAAACGGTGCATTGATTTACAACACCACAACAGCGGGTGGTTCAGGTACAACAGATGCTGTTATTGTGTTGGCGTTTGGTGGCGATAAGACATCAACGGCTGGTGACTTTACCATTCAGTTTCCAACAGCGGACGCGAGTAACGCTATTATCCGTATCGCCTAAACGGTAAAATCCGATGACAGCGATTTCGGGTTGGGGTAGAGGTACATGGTCCCAATATAGTTGGGGCGAACCCCTCCCAGTGGTTGTCACGGGAGTGGCAGGAACAGGTGCGGTCGGCTCTGTTTCTGTCGTTGCAGAAGCTAATGTTCCAGAGACAGGGCTGGCGGCTACAGGTGGCGTCGGCTCTGTTGTCGTTGCGGCTGCTGCTGATGTCGGCGTAACAGGCGAGTCTGCCACAGGTTCTGTTGGTTCAGTCACCGTTACAGGCACGGCAAATATTGCTGTTTCTGGATCTGCGGGTACAGGAGCCGTAGGATCACCAACGATTAGCGGTGATGCGATTGTCCCAGAAACGGGTATTTCGGCTACAAGTGCTGTTGGTAGTGTAACGGTTGCAGCGGAAGCTGACGTAGGAGTTACGGGATCTGCGGGTACGGGTGCGCTTAATTCAGTCACCGTTACAGGCACGGCAAACGTTCCAGAGACAGGTATCGCTGCTACAGGCGGCGTTGGTAGTGTCACGATAGACGCGGCGGCTGGCGTAGCGGTTACAGGCGAAGAAGCCACAGGCGCGGTTGGCACGGCTACAGTTGATGCGGCGGCTAATGTTTCTGTGGACACAAATTCTGTTTTTCCACAAAATTTTGCCACAGGAGAAGTCGGAACCGCTGTTGCGGGTATTTCTGTAGAGTTTGTAACAACGGGATTGGCAAGTGCGACAAATGTTGGTAATGTAACGGTAGAAGCAAACGCAGATGCTATCGTAACTGGCGTTGAGGCAACGGGAAGTAAAGGAATTGTTAGAGTATATGGTCAAGTTGTTCCAAATCAAGTTCCGAATTTTCAGCCTCCTGTACCCGGTACGCAGCCCGGCGATCCATTGTCGAGTCCGTCCTATAAAGACCCTGACGCGGCACCTAGTGGATTTGTACCCGGTGATCGACTACAAAACCCAGTGTGGAAAGACGTAGCATAGGAGAATTATATGGCGAGTACGTTTACAACAAACTTTGCGATTGAAAAGCCGGGCACTGGTGAACAATCGGGTACATGGGGTACGACCACAAACCTTAACTTTGATATCTTTGATCGGTTAGCTGGATACAAATCCATCACGATGACAGGTACAACAGAAACTCTTACTGTGCGTCCAAGCTCTCCATCTTCTGGATCGAGCAATGCATCAGACGGTATGTATCGTGTTATTGAGTTTGTAGATGGTGGTGATTTAGGTGCTGACGTAACGCTGACAATTGCACCAAATACAACACAGGCTTTCTTTTTTATTAAAAATTCGTTAACGTCTGATCGTAATATCATCGTGACTCAGGGCAGTGGCAGTAATGTAACTGTTCCGGGAAGCGGTAAAGTTAGCATTTTGTACGGAGATGGTGGCGGAGCAACGGCAAATGTGATAAGTATAAGTGACACTCTGGCAATGTCGAACCCTGAAATTACTGGCGGAGTCGCCACAGGATTGACAAACTTGAGCATGGCAGATGCTACTGCACAGGCGAGAGCGCACACAGGGTTAAATGTAGACGCGGCGGGTACTGCTGTCGCATTATCAATTGCGTTAGGGTAGTTAGATGGCAACAAATACATTCAAACGAAAGATTTCAGCAGGTATAGGCACCACGGCTACGGCGGTTGGTGGCTATCAGGTTTTACTAGACGTTCAAACCACAGCAATTGGTTTGGCTCTGGCAAACGTTACAGCTTCACAGGTTACTGTTAGCGTAACGCTCAACACACAAGCGGGTGATACAATTCATATTATTAAGGACGCACCGATTCCAAGCGGTGGTGCGTTAATCCCGATTGGTGGGGATCAAAAGGTTGTTATGGAGCATAACGATCAGATTAAAGTCGTGTCGGATACAGCATCGTCAGTCGATGCGATCTTGAGTATTCTTGAGATAGACACATCAACGTAGGAGTTTATAGATGCCATATTTAGGTAACGGCCCTGCACTAGCATATACAAGCACCACGAAGGATACGTTTAGTGGGGACGCTTCTACTACCGATTTTACATTGTCTAAGGCGGGTAACAACAACTCACTTCGTGTGGTTGTAGAGAATGTTATCCAAGATCCTGCGGTTGCGTACACATGTGTAGGCACAACGCTTTCTTTTACTTCGGCACCGCCTACAGGCACAGACAACATCTACGTTATACATCTAGGTCCACCCGCAGCAACGATTAGCCCAGCAGCAAACACAGTTGGTGGTTTGTTTAAGGGTGAGCGTGGCGAGATTGGACAGACCAACGCTGGCGGCGACATTTTTAGGATTAACGAGCAGACTCTGAATAGTGACGTTACAATAGACGCGACAGAGAATGCCTCCTGCACCGGACCTCTTGCAGTAGCGAGTGGTAAAACGATCACCATCACAACAGGGGGGAACTTGTCCATTGTCTGAGATACGAGTTACAACGATAAGTGATGCGGCTGGCACTGGCCCTGTTACGCTGACGAAGCAACATGCTGCAAAGGCTTGGAACAACACAAATAACACTGGCACAACAATTAACGAAAGTTTTAATATAAGTTCTTTAACAGATACAAGCACAGGCAGACAAAATCACAATGTTACGTCAAATTTCAATACGACAACTTATTGTCCTCAAATGAATTTAAATAACAATAACTATGATCAGCAATGGGTAGATGGTTTACAGGCGAACACTTGGAAAACTAACAACTTTGATGGATCTGCATATCAAGATGCAAGAATTGTAACTGTAGCATTTGGAGACCTAGCATGAGTACGATAACGGTCACAAACATCAAAGCGACAGGTGAAACAGCTAGTCGTGCAGTGTCAGGGGTTGCTGCTGCTTGGGTTAATTTTGATGGACAGAGTACAGCGACAATACAGGACAGTAACAATATTGCTTCTTTGACAGATCAAGGAACTGGTCAGTATCAGTTCGCTTTTACAAATAATATGGGTAATGTAAATTTTGCTTTAACTTCTTCTACAGGTAATAGAGATAGCAGTAATGCTGGAGTAAGTAGAAACTCACAAATGGGTTCGGGTGCTGTAGGAACTTTTCATTATGAATGTTCTAATCCTGCAAATGGAAGTAATGAAGATGTAGTAGCTGGCTACGCAGTTATACACGGAGATTTAGCATGAGTACACTAGAAGTATCCAACCTCAACGATGGCACAACAACTGTAGGTACTACTTATATTACCAATGGGTCTTCTAAAGTTTGGATAAACATTAATCAACAAAGCACTCAAGTTATTCGTGACTCATTCAATGTATCAAGCCTTACAGATAATGCTGTTGCGGATTCGTCCATCGCATACACAAGCTCTTTTAATTATGCTTATAATTATTCAGTAACAGGGCATGTAGCTTATTATGCAAATCAAAAGTTTTATAGCTTTAGAGGTTTAGGAAGTACTAATAAATTAGCAGGGCAAATAGACCTTAGAAATGGTTGGGTTAGTAGCACTGGCGGTGATTTAAGCTCAGAGGATGCTGGTGATTTAAACTTAATAATGCAAGGAGACCTAGCATGACCCACGGACATCTTTGGGATAGATTAGCAGAAGCTAAGACAAGGCTAGACCCAGTGCAGTCTAAGTACAGAGTGTTGTTCGAAGACCCAGCCACACCAGACGAACCAGCCAAGGTATTAGTCCCAGACCCTAACTGGATGGCTTGTGCATTAGAGGGTGGGATACTGCCACCTATAGAAACCTACCAGCGTGACAGAGATGTGCCTGATGGAGAGCCTAAAGAGCATCCATACGCTGCGCCAATCCCTGCGATGACAGAGGAAGAGGCAATAGAATACCTCATTATGAAGGACATCCCGCCAAATGTATGGCGTGATTACGAAGGAAACAGATGCATTATGCGTATTGTTCCTGTAGAATTGATCCCAAGTGATCGAAGCTTCCGCAATGCATGGAAGATTAACCAAGAAACGGAGATGGCAGCATGACCACCTACATCAATATAAACGGCGATGTTCGTGAAGCATCGTCACTTACAGTTCCAAGTGACCGCACATTTCGTGGCGCATGGACATTCAATGGTAACGCCGTGGAAATCGACATGGCAGCAGCCCGGAATATTCACAAAGACAATCTAAGAGCGGAACGTAAGCCTCGCTTAGAAGCATTGGATGTATCGTACATGAAAGCATTAGAGTCTGGCAGTGGCGCAGCGGCTATTGCTACAGAAAAGCAGACGTTGCGTGATATTACAGATGACGCAAGAATTGCCAATGCAGCGGACGCAGACGCTTTGAAGGCGTTGGATTTAGCAACTCTATTAGGAGAGTAACGGAATGACCAAGGCACGAGAACTAGCTGAACTAGGTGCGGTTTACGATAGCGGTGCCTTGTCCAACCGTAATTTGATTATTAATGGTGCGATGCAGGTAGCACAGCGGGGGACGGATGCAAAAACAGGTCACGCTACAGACCTTTATGGCACTGATCGCTTTAGAGCTATCGAGAACCATACAGGATCTATGAGTTCACAACAGGTAGCAGATGCTCCTGTTGGTTTTTACTATTCTAATAAAATAACAGTAACAGGAACTGATTCCTCTTTAGGTAGCACTGAATATGGTAGACAACTGACCTCAATAGAAGGTCTAAACATGGCTCATTTAAACTGGGGAACAGCTAACGCCAAAACTGTTACGCTGTCTTTTTATGTAAAATCTAGTCTAACAGGCGCATTTTACATAAATGTATTTAACAGTGCGACTAACCGTAGTTTTGTTGCGGGGTATACAATAGATGCGGCAAACACTTGGGAGCGTAAAAGTATAAAAATCACAGGGGATACTTCTGGAACTTGGTTAACTACTAATGGTGCTGGAGCGTATATAGCTTGGTCATTAGGAGCAGGATCAACCTATCAAACTTCTACCTTAAATAGCTGGGCTGGGGCTTTTGATATGGCAGGATCAGATCAAGTTAATATCTTTGCAACTAATTCTGCCACATGGCAACTGACAGGAGTTCAAATGGAACTAGGCACAGAAGCCACGCCCTTTGAGCATCGAAGCTATGGGGATGAACTTAGAAGGTGTCAGAGGTATTGTGTTGATTTAACGCCCACTTCTGCAACAGCACAGCCCTACTTACCTCAAACAGCAGTTGGAGCGAGCGCTACTGTAGCCATAGCTCAATTTGCTTTTCCGGTTACAATGAGGGCAGTACCTACTGTCACTCTATCTGGAACTGCTGGAGATTATTTTTTATACGATGGCACCACATATACAGCTACAGCTTTCGCTGCAAATGGTATATGTCCAACAGGTGGCGGTGTTAATTTTACAGTATCTAGTGGGTTATCAGTTGGTAAGGCTTACGGAATTTATACTGCTGCTAATAAAAGAAGTATATTCGATGCGGAGTTATAGGTTATGAATATTACAAGCGCACAATACATGGCTGATATTAGAACAGGAGAAAATTCTTGTATTAATGTTGTTTTGGATGACGATACTTTAATGTCCGTTCCCCTAGATCCCGCCAACAGTCACTACGCCGCTATCTTGGAATGGGTAGCTGAAGGCAACACAATACAGGAGGCTGATTAATGCCATATATAGGTAACAGTCCGGGAACGGGCACTCGTAACCGTTTTATTTATACCGCGACGGCCTCCCAGACAACGTTCTCAGGGGCTGACGACAACGGTAAGACGCTGAAGTACGCAGATTCTGACTATGTAGACGTGTATTTAAATGGCATATGTCTCGTGCCAGTAACGGACTATACCTCGACGTCAAAGACCAGTATCGTATTGACCCAAGCTGCGTCGTTAAATGACACTTTAGAAGTGGTTGCGTATGACATAGCGACAATCTCGGACACCGTTTCAAAGGCTGATGGTGGGACGTTTGAGGGGAATGTAAATTTTACTGAAGATGCGCGATTTGGTTCGGGCAACACCTCTTCTGTTTCTGTAGGAAACGGAACAGGCTCAATACAAGTGGCGGATAGTTCTTCAACAGCTTTAACTGCAATGCGCTACGTCTCCTCATCGGCTGGTCCTTTTATTATGATGGGTAAAACAAGAAGTGCAACAGTCGGAACAGTTGGTAGTGTTGTTTCTGATGGAGACGATTTAGGAACTATAAGATTTGCAGGTGATGATGGCACTGATGTAAACAGCGTAGCTGCTACAATTCGTGCAGAAGTAGACGGAACGCCCGGTTCTAATGACATGCCCGGAAGACTATTGTTTGAAACTACCGCTGATGGTGCAGCAAGTTCTACAGAACGTGCAAGAATAAACTCTGATGGTCAATTATTAGTCGGGACAACTACAGCAACTAGCACAAATATAAGTTCTGTTTTTGCCGCAGATAACTCTTCCACATCAGTTGTATCAGGTAATGGTGCAGCAATAGCAATTCAAAATACAAATACAACAGATAATACTTATTCAACTATATACTTTCAAAATAGTGCAGCAGCAACGGACTCTGCTATTTATGGTGTGCATGAAGATGCT
>BCSF01000034.1_pt1 | contig 57704 bp, 78 predicted proteins | sample 1016431 | NCBI WGS metagenome assembly BCSF01 (sample SAMD00045685;SAMD00045686;SAMD00045687;SAMD00045688;SAMD00045689;SAMD00045690;SAMD00045691;SAMD00045692;SAMD00045684;SAMD00045690;SAMD00045691;SAMD00045692;SAMD00045684;SAMD00045685;SAMD00045686;SAMD00045687;SAMD00045688;SAMD00045689, study... | reverse complement strand
GCTTGGCAGACAAGCTTGCTGAGTTGATCCCAGTCATGGGCGAGGTCGAGAACGCCGAGCAGAGACCAGAGCTAGAGCGATTCCGACTGGCGCAGAATTACTATTACGACATCTTCAACAACGGCGTATGCAATTACGAAGACGCCGTCTTCGAGATGTTTCGTATCTCACCAGAAGATGCCGAGGATTACGAGGACGATGAGATCTTCAAGATAACCGAGCCGGTCATGGACTGGGTCATTCTTGAGGCATACGCAGCGGAGTTCACCAACAAGGGGGGACTGTAATGACTATCAAATCAAGACGCGGCCCCAACGTGACACCCGACGAGCACAAGCTCGTTGTGAAGTTTGCAAAGCAGTGCCTGAAAGAGATCTGCAAGAAGCAGTATGAGATCGAGTATCAAGGCAAGCCTGTCGTGTATGCCGATGCTATCAAGCGGCTTCAGGTGCGGACTAAGTATCGCAGTCAGAGAAGCCTCGGCTGCGAGATTCACATCTGCATCGACATCGGTGAATACCGCCGAGGCTTAACCTCGTTCACTGAGTACCGCTCGTTTGCTGATGATCCGGTTATCGGCACCATCAGCAACTGCGATGACCGTGAGCTACTGCTGAAATGCTTGGTCGCCCATGAGGTGTCCCACCACATACAGTTTAGGTACGGGCTGTACACCCGCTACCTCAAGAATACGTTCCACAAACCGCATGGCGATGCATTCAAGACGATCTACCGTGAGCTACGGCGCACGTTGATCAACCCATACATCGAGAGTAAGGAGGCTGCGTGATGGAAGGAGATCTATACCAGCATGTCATGCATGCCCTTAGGAACCCCGAGAAGCGTATTCTCGGGGCCACCAAGGGGACAGATCCCAATGGCCCAAGGGTAATGTCTAAGATCTTTGGCAATCGTCTGAAGGTGGCTCGCAAGTTCGACATCGATGACGCTCTGCTGGAGCGGGTGTTCCAAGAGCCTAGCTGGGCCGAGTTGACTAAGGACAACGGCAACCTGCCGATCAAGACGATCACCCGCAACGTGGTGGAGGCCGAACAGGAACTGAGGCTGCCGTTCAAGAATTGTTGGATTGAGTTCAATGCGAAGACGTACAACGCGCACGTTGCAAGCTTCGACTGGGCTGAAGGTAAGGTCGGCGTCAGCGATCAGCCTAACAAGGCAGAACCTGCCTGTGGCGTAACCGTCAACAAGCTCTTCGAGTTTGAGAAGGCGGGTATATTCTTGACCGAGAAGTTTGATGGTCAGATAGATATGCATTTGTTCTTTAGTCTTGACGGCGACGATAGAATATACATGGCGCTGCTGGGCCGGAGCGTCAGGAGTGGGCCAACCGAAAAGCCGTTGAGTGAGGTGGGCATTCGGCACGTTTCGCTATTGATGTACGGCGTAGACTTTCAAGACGAGCCATTGTCTGAGGCTTGCAGCGGCTACCTTGACTTGCTCCACAACTCGCGCATCCATGAAATGAGACAGGTGTTTGGTGATGAATACACCGCCAAGGCATTCGAGAATTTTGTCGAGCCGTGGACACCGTTCTATGTGCGGATCTCGTGGGAGATACTGCGCGTTCTGAACTACCCGTGGGTGGTCAGAGAGCAGGCCCGATTCGAGAGATCAAAGAAGGGCCGCAGCCCCAAGGTCACGCCTCGTGATTCGTACTACCGCTGCAAGATCAAGCTACCCAAGCCTGATGGCGTGGAGACTCGGCAGCTAGAGCCACGCGACGAGGCATACGGCAAGCGCCTGCATCAGGTGCGTGGGCACTGGCGTGTGTACCGTGATGAACACGGCGACTTCGTCAAGCGCACATGGATCAGAGAGCATAGGCGCGGCGATGCCAAGCTAGGCGTAGTGCTGAAGGACTATGTACTGACAGGCGAAGGTACGTCTTACGCCCAAAAAGGTACATCTTGCGCCCAAAAAGGTACGTCTTGCGCCCAAAAAGGTACGTCTTGCGCCCAAACTGGCGGCAACGTATCATCAACAAACACATCACAACCAACGGAGAACGTGAATGGATAATGTAATTAAGCTCCCGACAAGGGACATGTGGAGAAATGCCGTCGAGATCTGGGACGGCTACCGGATGACACTTGATCCTTGCCAGCGGTGGATACCTATGCTGACAGGCACCGGCCTGTCTGAGGCTAAGGCCGAGAAGCATCTGCGAGAGATGATCGGGATCATCCCTGACTTCTATCAATCGGCAGTGATACACACTGATCGCAACGGCACCATTGAAGAGTTCGCTCGAATCATGGACGAGTGCTATGGCTGGGGTGGATTCAACGACTCTGTGTTCAACGGCACGGTGACCGATACCGGCGTTTACACCAGCGAGTATGACGAGGACGAGGATCTATACCCGCTAGCCCATCTCATCATGTCAACTGAAAGCGAGGCTGACGTTGAGTGTTACATCTACGAGTATGGAATCGTCGCTCTGCTTGATGCTTGGGGTGAATCCAAAGTAGCGAGGTTCGACTAATGAACTACGATACTTTTGAGGTGATCCATGAAGAGATCGAAGAGAAGATCGATCAGCTAGAGAAGGCGCAGTATACCCTTGCCTCCGTCGAGTCGAGCTTCAAGTCTTACGAGGCATCAACAAAGAAGGCTTACATGGATGCTGGCATGAGTGCCGTGGCAGCCGAGGCTGAGATGAGAGCGGTTGAGGAAAGCTGGAGAGATTTCTACCTGCAAGTCCAAGAACATTCCAGCCGAGTGGAAAAGATCAAGCGCACGATCAAGGTGCTAGAGATGCGCCACGATGCGCTTCGATCTGCCAAGGCTGACGCAAGGAGAGTCGTGTGATCAAAGAGGATGAGAGGAATAAGTTTCGAGATCTGATTGCGAACAAGAAAAAGATCTCCGAAATCCAAGAGATCCTGCTGAACAAGGCAACGATGATGGTTGCGTACCCAGATGCGTCAGCGGATGACAGTGATATGTGGGACTGGCAGGTCAGCGCCTGTCGAGTCGAATTAAGACGGCGGTGGCAAGCCACGCACCCGCTGCCAACCGTAATACCGAAGGAGATAGCACGATGAGTTTACTGAAAACACAATACCTGAAACTGACAAATGAAGAGGGCGCTATGCTGGATAGGCTGCTGTCTTCATCGAAGGATGATCCAAGAATCCACGGACTAATCGGCACTTGCCTTTGGACAATGGGCCACACCCCAGAGGAAGAAGCTAACGTGAAAGCATTGTGGACTAGCTTGCAATCAAAGGTTAAGGAGGCGTTCAATGACCAGTCTAATGGATGACATGGTTGAGATCATGGAACTAGCCGACGAGATTTTGTCAAGTGGTCGTGGTGGTGACTACGAAGTTACAATAGTGTATCGACAAGACCACGGGTCAAAGACAGAGACCCAAGCCTTTAGAGGTGTGAGACTTGACGAGATCCCTAGCCTTGCTCCCATCAGTGATGGATGGTTGATCGACTCTCTCAGCGCAAAGAAATTTAGATACTGAGCCTCACGTTGTGCAGGCCAGCGGCGGGGTCAGTGCAATGCGCCTCATGTGTGGCGCACTCCTTAGTGAAATAGATACGATGAAGTGGGTGGCTCGTGGATTGAAGGCCCGAATCGTATCATCCGCCGCACTACTTATCAGGGAAAAACATGCTCGACTTCACAGATCTTATCGGCTCAATGTCTATCGTTGAGTTCGAGGCAAACCATCGTGGCAAATCCTTTGCCGTGTTCCCCCGAACCGAAGCCCGAACAGAAATGTTCGACAACATCATTGACTGGCAACGGTTCAGTAGCTACATCAACAACGACAGGGCTACCGCAGGCATGCAAGCCATCACCCCCGAGGGGCGTAAGCTTTGCATGGAGCGAGGCAACCTTGAGCGAGAGAGCAGGCCCAACTGGAGCCGCAAACACTACTACGAGAAGAGATACCTGCATGATATCTGGACTCAGGGCGGGTCTCTGATCCTGACAAAGGCATCACTGCTCACCCCACACATCAGCATGATTGCTGGTGCGATTGAGAGATACTACATGGGGGCAGCCGACGCACACTTCTATTGCAGCGGTGAACCCAATGCCTCTACCTTCCCCTTTCACATCGATCAGGACGATAACTTCTTAGTGCATGCACAGGGAGAAGTTAGCTGGGAGATAGCGAACAGTTTTGAGAATGATCAAGACGATGTTACGTCAATCGATCTGACCGTTGGCGATCTGCTCTACATACCGAAGGGACTCATGCACAGGGCCATACCCAAGACCAAAAGAATTTCTATCTCGGTGCCAGTGTCTGAGCGCAAAGCAAACGAGGGCGCGTTAAAACCTCAGGACAGGACGTATTACGATTTCACTTGAGGGGGTGACCCCGCACAGGCAGAAGGAGATACCTATGCGGGGCCGGTTGTAACGCCGAGGAGAGAGACGGGCGTTACATGGATTTTAGTGGACACTGACGGACGGCGCAAGACATCCAACGACTAGCCGTGCATCGAAATATAGTCTCTATCTAGAGCCTGCAACCCAGTACGAAACATGACCAGATCCTCCGCTGGCGGACTGATATCCTTAGCCATGCACATCACGATGATCTGAGTCGTGTCCTCACCCACCGCCTGTTCTATGCAGTTAATCACATCACGCAATCGGATCAGTCCATGCGTGTAGTTAGTCTTCTTGAATCGACTGCTTGAGCCGGTGCTCTCCATGTTAACACCCCGCACAAACGCCCCTGCATCCACGAGCGTCTGGAGAATGTACTCCCCAGCCTTATGTTCCACATCAGTAATCAACCCACCTAACAACATCTTATCTATCTGAAGCTGGTCAGTGACCCGCGCTCTCGCAACGGGTTCACCATCCTCCTTCTCCAACACCACCTTGTGCTGCTCATGCAGCTTGGGGTTGCCTATGTCATTGACGGCATCACTAGATGTCCCAGTCACTGTCTTTTTCATGGTAATCCTTTCGGCCTGCGTATCTGCTGGCAAACGAATTGGTGTCTACCTGCTCCTCCCAGTCCTCATAATCTTTATAACGTCCGTTCACTGGATCATAGGATAGCTTCGCGCTACCCACCGTACCAATCCATTTGAATCGGCATTTCCAACTGTGAACCTCTATGTGTTCCCCCAGCCTATGTACTGTGATCCCGCAGTCAGCCTTAGCAAACCACGCCGCACTGCCACTGATGTGGTTGCCATTGGGCACCGGCATCGTGCCGTTCTCGTTAGCCCTCATCTTTGCAGGGTGTGCAATGAACCAGATGTGTAGGTCACATGACCTAGCGAACTGCACCATGCGGGTCAGCATCTCGCTGATCGCCTGATGCTCCTGATCGTTGGTGTTCTGCGCGATGTAGTTGTAGGGATCGATCACTAACCCCCGACACCCCAGCCTCATCACCGCCTGCTTGGTACGGTCTATGATGTTATCGATGGTGGCAGCCTCGCCGTCTTTGCTGTCGAGGAATGCAAAGTGATCGTTGACCCAGCCCCTAGCCTCAGTCATCTCAGCCTCAGTCATACGCTCTGTCTGTCCCTCAAAGAAGGGCTTACGCATACGCTTCTCAGCAAGCTTAATGATGTGCATCGCTGGCGGGTTCTCAAAGCTAGCGATAGCAAACTTCCAATCGTGTTCTTCAGCGAGGTTGACCATCACAGAGTCAATCCATTCGCTCTTTCCAGATCCCGGCAGACCAGTGACCACTGTCAACTGTCCCTCCAAGATCGTGTAGATGCCGTCTAGTCCAGTGTAACCAGTGGACTTACCGTTCATCAGCCCCCTGTCATACAAGAACTGCACGTCATCTGAGTAATCGTCTGCCGAATACACGCCCACCAATGGTGTCGGTGTAGCCTCCTCTACCAGATCTGCAAGGTACTCAGGGCCGTGCTTCATCAGCACATCATTAGAATCCTTGCAGCCTTCAGGGATCTCAAGGTGGTAGCACTTGGCTCTACCCACGCGGCGCATGATCTCTTCACCCAGAGCCTCTCCCGGCTCATCGGTGTCCATCGCTAGCACAATCTTATCTGCCTTCTCAAAGATGTCTTTACTCTTCCACAGGTAGGCGAACTTGCGATCTTCTTCTGGATCAACCTTCCGGTTACTGACCTTCTGAGGCGCACCGTTTGGGACTGACACCACCAAGGTATCATCCCGTTTGCCTATGGCATCAACGATTGACACAGCATCCATCTCACCCTCAGTGATGATCACTGTGGTCAGGGTCTCACCCGGATCGTTCTCAACGTTCCACAGGGTTTGCGCTGCACCGTCTTGGATGAACCGCTTGCCTTCAACGCTACGCCATTTGGTGGCGGTGTCTTCGTACCGAAACCCAACCGCCGGTAGATCGCCAGCGCCGTGGAAGAAGTGGTTAGCCCCGACGATCTTGAGATGATCGACTCTCTCTGGGGTAATGCCACGGGATATCAAAAAGTTTTGGCAGATCACGGGATCGGTCTTTGCTTTCTTTGTGATAGGCATGACCTTGGCTGGCACATCTATATCAAAGTCATCGTCCACGCTACTCTTGTGCCTCACCTTGCCTGACATATCGCAGTGCCAGCAGTTGTATAACAACCCCTCGCCATCTTCCGTAACGCTTAGTGTCTTCTCCCCCTTCTTCTTTCGATGTGGCCCACATGCTGGGCATTGGTGCCTGCCGTCTCCAAGCTGGCGAATGGAATAGTCGAGATCATCATCCCGTAGTTGCTGGTTCATAGCGTCTCCTTCTATTGTGAACCGTTTTCGATTGTGATATTTATAGAACGTTCCACTGTAGAACGTACTATTTAACCGAAGGTTATTGAGAACGTTCTACGATAGAACGTTCTATTGCCCCCCTCAGTTTTACTACAGCATCTCTAGCAGCCCTCGTCCGTCTCACGCCAAGGTCTGCCTTCGCCACCGCATAACTAATTTCTACGAAGTCTTCTTTCGATAGCCCCGCTTCTTCCCACAGATCAAACTGATCGATGTTGATCAGCCATCTAAATGCTTGTGCTCTGATCTCTTCATCCTTATCCGCCATGTCTAACAGCGTTTGCTCCAGTACTGACTGGGCTAAGTTACGCATCGATCTTCTCAACCAAGATCTCAGACCGAGGATTCTCTTTGTCGAGGCCGTGGAAGATGTGCTTCTCTTTGACCTGTCTATCGTTGGTGTAAGCATGACCCTCAAGACAATCCAAGATCACAGACTCATCTAGGTCTGGCCTTCGCGTCTTGTAGTAGATAGTCATTGTCACCCGCACGTCTCCATCAAGCAGCACATCTAGTGTTGGGCACTGCTTCTCAAACTCAGCGACATAGTCACGAGCCTTCTGGCTCTTGATGAATCTCGGCCTGCCACCAAACGTCACAAGCTTCCTGCTGTTAGCCTTGCTTGCAGGTTCGCCGTAGATCGTTGTGTGAAAGGTGTTGTTCTTCATGTCGATAGTCGTTATACTCGCACCCAAGAAGGAGAAAAGCAATGAGTAAAATAACTGATTGGATTTTGGAACAGGAGTCGATGGGAGAGATCGTCTTCAATGAACAGGAAAACTCTTATGAACCTAGAAATAAAGCGCGATGTGAGCATGGACGTACCTCAACCCGGACAACCGATGGCAAAGATACCATTCGGGGAGATGTTTCTGAAGGACGCAGTGGATATTCCGGTGACAGAAGGCGAGGTGGTCAGACGCTTGAGCGCCGTAAGAAGCGCCTACAGACGCTGGCAAGATCGATCTGGGGCAGGAAACGAAAGGGAATTCTACATTGGTAAGCACCAGCAAGGTGATCAATTAAGCATTCGCGTGTACTGCAAGAAGGGGCCAGAGAGAAATGAGAGTTACCAACAATCACAACCTGCCGCCGACAATAGTTTCGGCACTCAGCCGTGATGACTACACCCGTGGCAAAAGCCATCGGTCTGTCACTCAGCTAATCGATTCGCCACAGGTACGCATTCTGAGGGAGCGTCACTGGGACAGTCTTACTGAGGATGTCAGTGAAAAGATGTGGTCTGTACTGGGCACTGCTGTTCACAAGGTGTTTGAGGATCACACTGAAGGTGATGTCATTAGCGAAGAGAGACTCTTCGTTGAGGTAGATGACTGGGTCATCAGTGGCGCTATTGATCTGCAAGATGCACGAGGCATCGTGGACTACAAATGCACCAGCGTGTGGTCAGTCATCCATGACAAGATCGAATGGGAGCTTCAACTAAACGCATACGCTTGGCTGATGCGTCATTCAAAGAACGTCAACCCGCAAGAGCTACGGATCGTAGCCGTCATGCGGGATTGGAATCGCAGGCAGGCTGAGAACGATGCCAACTATCCGCAAGCACCTATCGCTGAGTTACCCATCACCCGATGGTCAGACGGTGATCAGGATGCCTACATGGAAGAGCGGATTGCTTTGCACCAAGAGGCAGAGTTCAGAAGCTTTAGTGATGAGTCGCTGCCTCCATGCACAGACGCCGAGCGTTGGACACGACCAACAACCTACGCCGCCAAGAAGACAACGAACAAACGTGCGATGAAAGTTTTTGATTCGATGGAAGAGGCCGAGTCTTTTCTTGAGGAGCGTGGACATGCCGACAGTAAGTTGCATGAAGTGGAGGTGCGACAAGGGACGCACGTGAGATGTGATCAGAACTGGTGTCGTGTCGCTGAGTTCTGTGATCAGTACAAGGAGAGCGCATGATAGAAATGGATAAGAGGGTGTACGAAAAGATGGTAGCCATCTGGAGCATCACCCGAATCCCTAGTTTGAAGATGAGTCCAACAGCAGGAGAGGTGCATTTCAGTTGGGCGAAAGGGCGGATCGATGAGATTCCGTTCAAGGTGTTTGATGAACTGGCACCGATTGAGGTTGTAACGTTAATAGAAAAAAAGATGGAGCTATGGTATGGGATCGACGCAAAACAATTCAGAGCCAACCTTTCAGGATATTTGGCAGACCCTTTCAGCAGTCAACGTTGAAAGCTTTGTAGAAACCAAGATGGGCTTACGATACTTATCGTGGGCGCATGGGTGGATGACCCTGATGGATCACTACCCCAACGCGATTATGGACTTCCCTCACAACGAAGTGCATGAAGACGGCAGCGTGACAGTGCATTGCTCAATCGTGATCGGCACGTTGGCTCGACACATGTGGTTGCCAGTCATGAACAACAAGAACCAAGCCATCGTCAGGCCCAACGCACGGGACATCTCGGACGCTAAGATGCGATGTCTAGTGAAGTGCATGGCGCTATTCGGTCTGGGCATGTACGTCTACGCTGGCGAGGATCTGCCTCAAGCAGAGCAGCCTGTCGCTGAAGTCAAAGGCAAGCCAGCAAAGAAGCCTGAACCGAAGAAGCCCGAACCCGACGAGGACGGTATCGACTACAGCGAAGAGGCCAACGCCTCGGCTTTCCTGAAGATCTGGGAAGACTGGCTACCCGAACATTCTGATGTGGCGGGACTGTACCGCAACAACAAAGGCACGATCACCACGATTCAGAACCATCACCCTGCGATCTACGAACAGATCAAGCAGGCTTACCAACGGCGCAAGGCTGAGATAGCTACCGCCAACACAGAAGGAGAAGGCTAATGCCTAACTATGAACTCGCTGAGAAAAGCAAAGGAACCCTGTACAACGAGGGCGACAAGCGAAAGTCTGACAAGGCTCCGCATTTCAGAGGCAAGATTGTGGTCACCCGCGAACAGGCGAAGCACATTGCAGCGCACTTCAAAGGAGACCCTAACCTTGAGTCCGTAGACTTCCGCCTCGCGGCTTGGAAGAACCAAGGAGACAGCGGGGTTTATCTCAGCCTTAGCGGAGAGACCATGCCGCCTGACGGCGCACAGGCCGCACCACCGCCTGCGCCCAAGCCAGCAGCACAGGACAACTTCGATGACTTCGAGGATGACATCCCTTTTTAGACTCGTCTCAGGGACACTTCGGGACTGAGGCGTACAAGTTGCACCGAAGGGAATCGCCAGCAACCAGTGCTGATGCGGCTGGCGAGGTCAACACCACATTCCTTGAGGAGATGGTGTTCAGTGTGATCGAAAGCCACGGTGGTGCCGGATGTATTAGTGACGATGTGAGGGCGGCCCTGTCTGGGCTGTCCTACTCGTCAGTGACGGCACGATACAAGGCGTTAGCAGAGAAGGGGATGATCATATACCCCGGCAGTAAACGTAAAGGAGAGAGCGGCAGAAGCCAACGAGTGATGATTGCTCGGACGATGGTGCCGCATAGTAAAAGGAAGCTATACAGTGGAAAACTTGAAGAAGGAAAAGGCCGTGAAGCGCGGTAAGAAAGTTAGCAGGGAAGTCGTTCAGCGTTTGGAAATTGTTGTTGGCGTGGATGTAGCTGTTGACGGCCTGTCTAGAACGGCAGCGATTACTCAACTATCAGAGAAGATAGGAGTGTCGTTTACCTCGCTAAAAAAGGTGCTGGAAAATGATCGTCATCGTGTATTTGAAAAGACGTATGATCGCATCGTTGATTGGTACAAGAAGGATACGGACGAATCGTCGGACGCACTAGAGGTGTCGCCTCACGACATAGCAAACAGCCCCACACACTACACCGACAGCGGTATCGAATGTATCGATGCTATGGTCGCAGTGTTTGGTGAGCAGCGCGTCAGGGAGTATGCAGAGATCTCTGCGTTCAAGTACAAGTGGAGGGCTGGCAAGAAAGGCAACGAGGCAGATGCCTTGCTGGATAAGGCCAAGGACATCTGGTACACCCGCTACTCAATGGGCGACGATCCTAGAGCTAGTTAGTCCGTCCTACTAGATCGTCGTAGAGCTTGTTGAATTTGCCCTGCTCTGCGGCGATCTCATCGTACATATCTCGCTCTATCTCAGCAGATCTCTTAGCCGCCTCCGGTGATCTCTTGGCGTTAGCACGAGCAGCATTTCTGCGCTTACGCAACTCCATCAAACGCCTCTCTGTTGCCTTCATGCTACGACCAAGAGCCAGCTTGTCTCTGTTGCCTTCAATGAACCTGACCCTCTCAGATCCTTTCAACGCATCTGCTCTTGCCTGAAGCTGTTGCAGCTTGAACTTGCGATCATAATAATCTGATGTGCTTTGCTGCATGTTGGGTTCGCCTTTGACCCTACGCAGGAATGGGATCTCTCTGGTCTCAAGCTTCTCGCCCGATGACCACTTTTCGATTGCGTCCAGATTACGCAGACCAAACGTCCCGGCACCACCAAGAAGAAACTCGGCGTAGTGTTCGAGAACGTCAGGGGATATATCAACCTTGCCAGACTGCTGTTCGTTGCCACCGGAGAAGTTGTTTAGGAACTTCGCCATCTCCACAAACGGCGCTCTAGTGCCGCCCATTTTTAGCTCTGCGTCTGGCAGCGGTGTACCGAACCCTGTGTTCTCCCTGTAGATAGGACTACCAAAGAAGTTCTCGTTGGCAGCAATCTCGTAGGCAGTCTGCCCAATCGTCGGGATTGGAGAGAACCCTATAGGTGAGAACGATCCCATGAACGTGCTGAGAATGTTACTGGTCGCCTTGTTCAGTGAGATGTTGCCTTGCCCCATCTCGTATACCGACTGCCCGACAACGTGGAACGTGTTGTATCCATACGGCAGCGGTATCGTGTAGTAGTCCTTGCCGTTCTCCGCCATGATCACCATATTCCGCTCTTTGACGTAGTCCGGGATCTCAGAGTAGTACGACCTGCCCGTTATAGGATTCTCTTCGCTCTCTTCCTCGCCTCGCATAGCCGACAGTGCGCCCATGATCATAAGCCCACCAACGGCACCCTGCTTGATACGGCTAGCTTCTGCGCTGAACGGGTTGCCCTTTGGCCCGAACAATCCTCTAGCAAAGTTTGCAGTGCCCTGAACGCTGGCATTGAAGAACAGGAACAACGAGTTAAGCGCGTCTCCTGCCATACCCTTGCGGTTGAAGTTGATGGTCAGGTTCTTGGCTAGACTTGCTGCTCGTTTGACAGCGGTGTCCCGGTCTATCCCTGAGTCTAAGAGGCGATCTCGTGATGCCTTGAATGCAGCAAACCTCACGGCGTTTTCTACCGCCGAGTTTGTGTCTTCAACGAATGCGCTGACTTGCTCGAAACGCTTCATCAGCGTCCCTTTGGTGGTGCCATTAGCCATATCAATCATGGCCTGTATGGTCTTCACCTGATCCTCTGGAGGACGAGAGTGGAACCAGTCGGCTTTTGCGCCAGCCTGCATGAACTCTATAAAGTCTGCTCTGTCCTTACTGCTCAAGCCTGTGAGTGATCCACGGAGGGTTTCATCCTTCAGGTCATAGCGTCTCAGTCCCTTGTAGAACACACCCATAGATGGGATGACATCCATCAACACTTGCTTGACTAAAGCCTGATCCTTGGCCTTCCCGCTGCTCATGTCCTGTTCACCAAGGATGTTCAGCACGGCTGTCTGTACATCACGAGAGAAGTTTCCGATAACAAACTCTGGGTTGAGAGATGTGTTGACCATCGACAGCCATCGATTCACAACGCCAAACTTGGCAACCAAGCTGTCGATTGTGCCCACGTCAAATGCAGTAACTGCGTCACGCAGTCTGGCGTCGTTGATCCTGATGTACTGCTGCTCGCCGTTGATCTTGACCCCGATAAGATCAGAGTCCATCGCTGGCGACAGGAAGTCTGGCTTGACCGTTATGAGTTGCAGGAACTCCTTAGGGTTAGCGCCTTCTGGGATCTCCGTAAACTTGCGTCCTTGCAGTTCAGGATCTTGCCCAACATAGGTGAACTTCTTCTCGAACCCTCTGGACATCCGGGGATTGTCTTTGGATATCACCTCCCAAAACTCCGGGTCTGGCGATGAGTTAATCAGGTTCACAAACCTCTGACCAAACTCTTTGTTCTTGATACTCCGGGCGATACCACGTTCTGCGTTCAGTAGGATATGACCGAGAGGCGACATCGCCGCTGACTCTCGACCCATAGCCCTCAGGGTCTCTTTGCCCTTGGTGCTTAGGCTACTGCCTACGATCACGTTCTCAGCGTAATCGTCCTCTATTTCCTTGCCTCGCAGCGGCGCGTAATACTTGTAGGCACCCATGATGACATCTGCGTTCTGTCTAGATATCAGTCCGCCAGCAACAGTGGTGTTCATGGTTTCTTTGACGATCTGGTCAGCGTCTGCCGCAACGTCCTGCAACTTCTTGCCTCGTGCGTTGCCGCCGCTCCAAATTCCTGACGCATCATCCCAAGACATGCCGTATCTGTTGAACATACGGTCTTTGACAAACGAGTCCGTCAAAACCTCGCCAGACTTTAGCTGTCCTGATCCGGGGTTCTTCTCTGGATCTCGCTGTGGATCTCGCAAGCTGATGGTCTTGTTACGCTCTATCGCGTGGCGCAACGTTAGATACTCATCGACTTCATCAAGCGGAATGCCTAGCTTTGCGATCTTCTTGGCAAGGGGCTTCTTCCTGTTCTGCTCGAACTCGCCAACTGCAAAGCCAATCTTGCCGGGGATGCTTTCTTCACCCCTGTAAGGAGACTGTTCTTCAGTCAGATCCTGAAGGCCGTTGCTGCGCCTCCATTGATTGACCTGATCCTCAACATCTTTGAGGCCAACGAACTTGTCCTGTATCTGATAGATAAACCTCTTGCCCAGACTGTAGCTTCCAGACTGGATAGATAGCGGCTCGACGCCATCAAGCAATTCCTGCTGGGCAACCGCACGTTTGTGTTCCGGGTTTTGATTTGCAGCGTGAGCTACTGATCCGACTGGGTGCCTTGCCTCGAACTCTTCGACGGCTCTTTGAGAGTCATCGATCCGGGCCGCGAGTACTTGCGTATTAGGCGTTCCATCGCTCTCTGACCGGCGATCTTCGCGTCGTTTTCTAGCTCTAGCGAGTTGCCTTGCTGTGATTTCGGAGATTGTTTCATTGGTTGAAGCGCCCCTGTAGCCAGCTTCCTTAGCTGCGTTGATCATGTAAAACCACCGCATAGCTTGTAAGGATGCAGGGTCATTAGCTTTGCCAGATACCTTGTCGTACTCCTCCTTGAATATCTTGGAGAAGTCTTGGAACAGGGCATCCTCATCTACGGTTACAGGCACCCCGGTGTTTTTCTCAAACAAACCCTCGAAGTAACTGCGTATAAACCTAGATTCCCATACGTCGATTGTCGTGTACCGTGAGTCCCCCGTCAAGTTCAGGGTGTAGGCACCAATCTTTTTGCCGAAGATGAACATCCTTGGGATCAACTCATCTTGGCCTGTGGCCTCCCTCACGAGAGACTTGATAGCACCCATGCCAGAGACGTTGCTCTTGTATCCCATCTTCTTGTTGAAGGCTTGCAGTTCTTTGACTGATACGCCTTCGCGCATGTAGTCCATCGCTGCTTTGACAGGGTTAGGCTCGCTAGCAAACTGTTTGACGATGCTGTCGAACACCTTCAACGACATAGCTTTTGTCGGTGCCGTGGTGCCAGAGATCTGGAACGGAGAGCTTGCGACGACTCGGTTGCCCTTGGGACTCAGACCTAGCTCTATCTGATCTAGGTTCCCTTCCTTCTTGTACAGTTCAAGGATGTTAAGAGCGTCACCAACGTTTGCAGAAAGCACCGTGGCGGGTGAGGTGAGGCCGTTTGCGACTTGATAAAAGAGCATGTCATCGTCGCTGATCTCGCCGTACTCTTGCTCAAGAGAGGCGCGGATCGCCTTCATATCTTCAGCGTAGTAGTCCGAGTACTTGGGGTTCTGCGAAATAAAGGTCTGCACATCCCTGATAGCTCTCTTTGCGGCAGTCCTAACGTTGCTTGGGTCTGTTGTGCCCTTGATCTCAGCCATGACCTTGGGCCAGAAGTTACCAAAGAACTCCTCTTCTACAGCAGAGTTGTAGCTGGCGTACTTAGTCTTTGCCCTTTCGACAAGGTTCTCTATCGGGCTGGATGACTTCCTAGCGGCAGCAATCTCTGGGTCAGCGGGTATGCCTAGTCGGTCTTGCTCTTCATCAATAGGCTGACCAATACCTCTCTCAGGCACTGCACCAAGGGCGCGTTCTACAGAGCGCAGGGTTCTTACCTTGCCCCGTTCTCGCTGACCTAGCTCACCAGACTCAATCTTTCCTACTACATCCTCAAAGCTCTGGAACCCAGAACCTCGCAAGGCGTTACCAAGGCGTTCCGCAAATCCGTACATCCGCTCGACCATCCGGTGAGGCTTGCCGGTAACCAGAGACCTGTCTTTACGCATGTATCGGACAAGCTCTGCTACGGCCTCTTCCATCTGCGCCACTGGTGACAGGTCTTTGTACCTGCTCTGTGCGTTGTTCAGGAAGGTTTCGTTGCCTTTGCCGGGGAATGTACGACTCTTTGCAGCACGTTCCAGCAGGCTCCACTCGGCGTCTGTCCAGAGATCCATCTCTCGCAGGGCGTGTACTATCTCGTGGTCTAGTATTTCCGCCAGAGCAGCCTTACGAGCCTCAGGGCTTTCGTCTCTTGCTATGGTGCTGGCCCTGTCGATTGCTAGGAACGTAGTCTTGGGGCCACGGTTGAAGTACCCCAGAGCATCCTTGATCTTGTCAGTCTCAACCGCCTCGCCCGTCAGGATCATCTGACCATCACGAGTAACTGGCCCAAACTTCAGCACATCAAGCACACGCAGCTTAACGTCTTCTAATCCAAAGCCACGCAGCTTCTCTTGCAGGTTTGCTTCCAGCTTCTGTGCAAGCTCAGAGGTTCTCTCTTCTGTATACGGTTGCGTTTCAAATACCGGGTCAGGATCGGGAGATGGCAGCGCCTTCATCTCTAGAACAGAACCGTCAGCACTGATCACGCCAGATGTTGTCAGGGCTTCGCGCAGCTTCGACGCTGTAACAGCTAACCTGCGATCATCAATCTTGTCAGTGATGAAGTCTTGGATTCCCTCTAACGATCCATCGCCAGTAGAGCGCACATGGTCGAGGGTTTCGTTATACAGCTTGCGTGTATAGGGCTTGGGTCTGTAGTCGGGGAGTGCGACAGGAGCATCACCGGGAACGATGGGCAGCTTACTAAGCTCTGACACCAGCACGAGTCGCTGTGATGGCGACATGTCGGATATCTTGTTTTCGTTTACCACCTGCTCAAAGACGTACTGCATCGCAGGCGAATCGACATCTACGACAATGTTCTTGGATTGCAGCGTAGACTGTATCGCCTGCTTGGTGGTCAGATCACTTTTGTATTCCTCTCTACCCTTAGCAATTTTCTCGCCAACGGTGCCAAAGTCTGTGATCTGATCTGTAGAGGCGGTCTCTTTGACACCAGCCATGACATCAAAGACCCTAGAGAAATCGTCCGCTAGAGCCTCTTTAGCTTCTGCTAGGGTGAAGTCATCCTTCTCTGGCAAACCCTGCTGTCGGCGCTTGTAGTTGATCTGCTGAGACACCGTGAGGTTTGAGAGTGGCTTGTAGATCTTCTCCCCGCGATCAGTCAGCGGTGGCACTCCGTACTGCTCCATATGCAGAGAGTCTATCGACCGGCCTTCGAGATACTGCGACCCAAAGCCAGACGTAGTCCTTCCTGCTTCGTTCAAAACTTCAGCAGTAACTGACAGGTTCTCTGGCCTGACCAGCTTCTGGCCTGCCATGAACAGTGCTTCGGCTTGCTGTGATGTGTATATCTCAGGAGAGAGATCCATCGAATCGATAACGGAGTTTGTGACGTTACGATTGATTAGTTCTCGGTTGAGGTTGGAGGCGAAATGAGCAGCCGATTCATACTCTGCCGCAGGTGTGCCGTACTCCTGCCCAGTTAACGAATGGACTACCTTGTACTGTACTCCGGGGGCACCATCTACGGCTGACTCGGCCACCTCTTCAGGAACGATTGTAAATGTCCCCGCATCTGGGAACTCGCCGTCCTTCTGGGCAGCATCCCTCGCAATCTGTGACGCATAGAGTCTGCCAACGCTCTTGTTATATTCGGTGTCGGTGGATGCTCCGTATACAAGCTCAGACTGTGGATCAAGCTCTTGACGTGCATTAAACGGTACGCCTTTGCGCACGGATTCGCCTATTGCAGCGATCTGCTCCTCTCTAGAGGGGGTCGCGCCTAGCTCTTTTTCAAGAGCGTATTCGTATTCCCGCCTAAGCCGATCATCCGTCTCGGCTTCTCTACGAGCCTTGTCTGCTGCTTGATAATAGTTCTCTCGCTGCTCTTCTTCTTGATCCCGAAGCTCTGCTTCTTTCTCTTCCAGAGCCTGACGCATAATCCGATTGCGTCTGTTTGCAACACCAACAGAGACCCCATCAACCAAGGCACCGGCACCAAAGCCAACGGTCAGGTCATCCCAAAGACTGTCGCCTATCTCTATGCTGTCATCGTACATCCCAGATTGAATGGTATCTTGAAGAAGGCTATTGACTGCTTCTTGCGTAGCTTCCACGACGCCAGTCTTGAGTGCGCTGACTACGCGATCCGTGCCGTTCATGACGCGAGACATCTGCCGCTGTATGCCTAGCTGCTCGTTCAAAGCACGAGTTGCTGCAATCTCGTCACCGGCTTCAAGCGCATCCTTCTTTATCTTCTCAAGGTCGTTGTATCGATCTCTAGGTTCTTTGAGTCCTCGGATCTTCTTGAGAACGGACAGCGGCGTTGCTGCCTCCAAGGTTCCAACAGCAGCGCCTAGCAGCACAGAATTGTCAGCGGTGTCTTGATCAACCTCTATGCCCTTGGCTCTAGAGGCTTCGATACGCTGAAGTTGGTCATCTGCGCCAAAGCCAGCGCCACTAGCTACAGTTGCGCCAGTCCCGGCGGCACCTCTTGCGGCGACACCTGCACCTAGCCTGCCAGCAGCACCAGCAACACCAAGTCCGGGCACGGCAAAGGATGCAATCGATCCTAAAGCCTCTGACACCTTGACGGCATAGGAGTCTCTGTAAGCATCGCCAACACCGATAGAGTCATCGATGGCTCTCTTGCCTTCGTTAGCAAGCCTGATTAGCTCGTTGTCTTCGCCGCTATCGATAAGATCTTCGAGGCCAACCTTGTTCGTTGCTGCGTCAGCAATACCCGCTAGACCGGCACCGATGCCAAGTAAGCCTTTACCAAGGCCACGGCCCACACCAGCGACCATCTCGCCGCCCAAACCAAGGGCGTAGTCGGTGCCGCTCATCTCTTCATAGGCGGCGTTAATCCCCAGCTTGTTGAAGTACTCGCCCCTGTCCATATCAGGGTACTGTTTTTGGTGCAGAGCATCAGCAAGCTCGTAGTCCGACAGATCGTCGTACTGCGGATACTGCTCTCTAAACGAAGCTAGGGGATTTGCCAACTTTATTGCCTCAGACCTAGAGGATCTTCGCTTGTTGTGGCAGACAGGTCGGTTGCAGTCGAGGCAGCTTGTTGAGGCTCTTTGACGCTACCAGTAGATCCAGTGCCAGACCCTGCGTTTCGCTGTGCCATCAAGTTATCTAAACTCTGTATGCCCAAAGCTTCAGCAATTCTCTTGGCTTGATCTGCTATCTGCTCCGGTTTTGCGTTTGGATTGTTCGCTATATACTCTTCCATCGCTTTTTCAATGGTGCTTGAGTATGCCGCCAGTTGAGCGCGAACAAGACCAGTCTGATCCGCTAGCGCCAAGTCCCCATATCTTTCAGCAGCAACTATGCCAGCGATACGATCAAGCGCAAATTTTCTGTCTGACTCTTCTGTAGCTATGCCTAGCTTCGCGGCTTCCATTTCTAGCCCTAGTCGCGCCCTCAGATTTGCGCCATCTAATCCTAGCTTTTCAAGCTCTGCACGACGATCATTCTCAAATGCGGCTAACGCTCGATCATTTTGTTTTTCAATGCCTTGCTGTCTCGCTGCTTCGCTCTTGATACCGAGGTTCATTTTAGCTTCTTGTTGAGCTATATTCATGCGCTCTGCTAGCTGTCGTTCAGCACTCGCTTCCGTCCTAGCTTCACGTCTAATATCTGCTGATGTCTCACCAGCCTTTGATATTCCGCCAGCAAGATTACCGCCAGCAATACCAGCACCAAGCTGGATCAGCGCCTGTGCCGCCGCTTCCTTGCGGCCTCGCTCATCTGCCAGACCTGCGCGTCTTTCTGCTGCCTCAATAAGGTCTTTATATTCAGGCATATATTGCATGTAATCTGCATCAAACGTGCTGGTCAGGCTTGAAAGGTCTGTAGTTGCGTTGGTTAGGTTGTCACTCGCAAGGCTATTCTTAGCTAGACCCAGAACACCTTCTGTTGCACTGCCTGCATCGATAGTGTCCCCTTTTAGAGCGCCATAGTCTCGTATCGCTTGATCATATACGCTCAACGAAGACTTACCTTGATCCTCATCAACCTTAGTGTTCGATGTTTCTTGAGACACAACCGGGATGACAAGGTCGCTATCAACTTGAGTCTGGCCTCCTTGTGCCTCCACAGGAGGGTCTTTCAGCTTTACTGCATCGATTAACTCTGCGCTGGGGGTCTCTTCTAAGAGTCTAGCCGCCCCTGCGTCTTGAGTCATAATGCCCGGAGCAGTGCCCCCGCTTCTGGTGTTCACAAACGCTAACGCCTCGTCAATGAAGGCATCCCGAGCGCCAGCGCCGGGAAGAGAGGGGGGCATAAAGCCTTCATAATCAGACCCAAGCTCTGACAGTATCAATTCCTCTCGTGAGAGGCTGTCGGGGGCTGGTCTATAACCGCGCCGAGTAGAGACCATTGGCCTCTCGTAATCGTAAAGAGCGCCAAGATCTTCCCTAGTAAAGCCGCCATCGTACATCTGTACAACGCCGCCATCGTACATCTGCTGCGGCATAGGCTGCGCCTGCATTGGGGCTGCGCCCATAGCGGCCTGCATGGGCTGCGGCGGGGGCGCTACAGAAGCAATACCCTGTTGTAGCACCTGATCCTTGACCGTGCCTTGAGGCGCTTGCTGCTGCTGATCAGCGAAACGCTTACGCATATCTGCGCGTCGTTGTATCTCTGAGATCACAAGGAACTGAGGCACCTGACCAGTAGGGGCTTCAGCTTCCTGCTGTAGCCTCTGGTCTGGCAGCCCCTTAATCATGTCTTCAACATCAAGTATGTTCATAGCTTATTACACACCCCGTGTGGCGTTATACAAACCTACGCCGCCAATGCCTGCGCCAAGCAATCGCTCAGTCTCACTAGGGCCGCCAAAGGTTGTTGTGGTCGTTCCCGGCGTGACCGGCAGACCTTGAAGCATAGCGTTATAGAACGCCAACTGCTCTCGCGGAAACGCCTGCTGACGCAGGAAGTCTTGGTATCCCATGTCGAGTCCACGCTGAGACATCGTGCGCTCTATCTCACCGGCAGCTTGCAGGTTCCTGAGACGCTCGATCTCCATGCGCTGGGCATCTACGCCTAGCTGACCTAGCAAACGTGCTGACTCTAGCTGCTGTTGGCGATCTGATCTGTCGCTTGCAATGCTAGATAAGCCTAGCCTCGCTCGTTGCTCTTCAAGTTGAGCGTTCTGTTGACGAGCAGACATACGAGCTTGATTCTCTGCCTGATTGACCCGCTCTTGGATCTCCTGTGCAGACAGACCAAGTCGTGCAGCTTGCTGCCTAGCGGCCTCACCAGCCTGATAGACGGCACGTTCTTCTCGCTGTTGCTCAAGCCGCAATTGTTCGTTGGTCTTGAACTGAGTCTGCTCAAACTTCTCACGCGCCTGCATGAGTTGCTCGTTAGTCGCAAACTGCTGCTGCCTGAACTTCTCTTCTGCTTGCTTCGCGGCCTCTTCTTGTTGCTGTGCGGACAGCCCAAGCTTCGCAGCCTCTTGTTTTGCCTGCTCTCCTGCTTGGAACGCTGACTGATTCAGCTTCTCCATCAGGGCTTTGCCAGATTCAGACTGAGCAAACGCATCTTGCTTAAACTTCTCTTGGGCTTGTTTTGCCGCCTCTTCTTGCTGTGCCGCATTGAGGCCAAGCTTTGCCGCTTCCTGCCTAGCAGACTCGCCTGCATTAAAGGCGCTCTGAGAAAACTGCTCACGCTGCTGTAGCGCCTGCTGCCGTTGACCAGCAGCTTCTAGCCCGAACTTACCTTCAGACAATCGTGCCGCTCTGTCCCTTTCAAACGCTTCTTGAGCCTGCTGGAACGCCGCCTGATCGCCTGTGGCTTGTATTTCATCAAGCTGCTTTCTGGTATCAGATCCAAGTTCTGCGGACAGTATGGCCTCCCTGTAGCCCCCTAGACCCCCTGACTGGGCAGCCTGCTGCTCTATCTGGGATTGGGATATATCGGCTTGCTTCTGGGCCTCCTGCTTACGCATATCCGTAACCAACTGGGTGTACGGATTCATGTACTTCTCTAGTGTCGCTGGATCTGCAATGGTGCCTGCTTGAAATCCCGGCCCTTGGTCTATCTCACCTGTGTACTGCGACTCACGGGCACCCGCCTGATAACCGGGGTCAAAGTTACCAGCCATGTAATCGGATGATATCTCTCCGGCCTGATATCCTTGGTCTCGACTGCCTGCTTCGTAGCCCGGATCGAACATCCCAGCTTGATAGTCCACATCCCGTTGTCCCGGCATGTAGTTCACACCACGCTGATCTGCCTGATACATATTCCTAATGTCCCCGGCCTGATAACCAGAGTCGATATCACCGGCACGGTACTCAGAGTACTGCGAGGGTGGTCTGTACCCCCGCATCACATCAGCGCCTGACATGAATGGAGTTGCCGTTCCTACCTGTGCTGCAATGTTGGAGGCATCAGTAAACTGCTGCGGCCCCCCTCTTCGAGCCATATCCTCGAAGCCTTGCATGCCTCCAATCTCTCGGTTAGTAAACTCAGCAAGCCGTTGACCGGGATACGCCTCGTATGGGCGGGTACTTTCAAAGACAGTACGCCCCATAAGCTCTTCAAAATAGGGACGCGCATACTCAGGGATGTTTGTCTGTGTGACCTTGCTCTCTTGAACGCCGCTACTGCCTTTACTCTTTCCCATCTTCTAGGCTCCTTTCATATACAACATAGGATCGGGAGAACTCGTCTTGCTCAAGCCACTTCCAGAATCCCATCCGCGCAGTGGCCTCTATGCCATTGCAGTTTTCATCTCGACCAAATTCTTTGAAACGATCCAGCATGTCCCAGACCCAACCGTTAAAATTGTCGCCCCCAAGGAACTGTACCGCTAGCATTTTTTTCTCTGGGTACTGATAAATCTCAGTAGTTCCTACGCCTTCGATCCGCTTCTCTTCATCAAATGCTACCCACAACTGCTGGCTACCGTTGAGTATCGCAGCATAAAGAAACTCTAGATTCCAACGCCCATGAGACCTATCAACCGCCCTTGCCAACTGAGGCTTCACCTCTACCCAAAGCGTGTTCAGGTAGTTAGGGGGGATCATTGTGATCGTATGGGTCACCTCTCTAGGCTCATCCCTACGCCTAACCTTAGGCTCTCTGGAGATGTCCTTGAACTGTGATGCGTCGAAGTCTAGTAGTTTATTCATGCTGGTAGTATACCTCCGGCTCTAGCTTGAATCGGTGCTGGCTGCCTTGTTGTGCCAGTCCTTTCCATGCGGACTCTATCCATCATGCCCTCAAGCTCTTGTGCTCCAGCAGAACTGTCGCCGTCACCCAGCCCAGATACAACATCACCGGGAACAATAAACTCGCCGGGAGACACCGCTACAGGCTGCTGATCACCAATCATTCCGGGGATCATGTCATCCATACCGCCACCTTGACCCTGAATCAACCCTTCTTTCTGAGATCCGGGGACAACTCCCTCAAGAACCTCAGACCTCAGAGCTTGGAAGGCTTCAATACCAAACTCATCGATGAACCGCTTGATGACAAGGTCTGTCTCTTCTTCTGACAAACGACCCATCAGAGCCATTGCCGTCTGATCAACAAGCATCTTCTCCATTCCAGCGTTAGTCTCACCGCCTTCCTGCATACCGTATGTTTCTCCATACCTCATGCTAGCTATGTCGCTCTCGGTCATATCCTCAAAGGGATTCTCGTCTAGATAGTTCTGAGCCGCCTTGCGCTTTCGCTGTGAGACCGATTGCCTATTCACAATCTCTAATGCTTCAGCACGTTTCGATGGATCAAAAATACTTCCGGCAATTGCTTGTAACCCTGCCATAACCGGAGAGGTATCAGCACCCCCCGGAGCCGATGCTGGGATATCCCCGGTCGTAACTGCTGGTTCTGGATTGCGGAAGTACATGATCTCTGGGTCTACGCCGGGACGATAACCCTCAAGATCTGCCGGACTAATAACTTCAGAACCGCGCAAGCGATTTTGCGCCATGCCGGGGCCAGTGGTTCCCGGCCCCAAGCCAAAACCTCCAGACAGATTGCTTGCGGTCATCGGATTAAAGTCAGGGTTTGACGGGCCACCACCCATCATCATCTTAACTGGAGGCGCTTCACCTGCTAGGCCGTAAACGCCTGACACTGTATCCATGTAGTTCTGTGGATTGATGCTAGTAATGCCGCCCTCTGCCAGACCGCCAACACCACCAGTGATGTTGCTAAACGTATTGTCTTGTATACCTCTTAGGTTACGCTGGTACTCCTCTTCTTTCTCTTTTGAGTACTGACCGAACTGCCGATCTAGTTCGTCAAGGCGCTCCATCTCTGCACGTTGGCCTTCGCCTATTGCGATTGGGATAGCGGCGCTAGGCGACAATAAGCCCTTACCAAAGGCAGTTATGCCCTCCTTACTGCCCAGTGCCCTAAGACCAGAACCGCCAGCTATGCCTGCACGTTGTGTATCAAGAGCAGTTTGAAAGCCTGATTGCGTCTTTTGCGCGGCAGTTAAAGCTGATTGTGCCGTGGAAACAGGGTTTGCGGTTGCCGCCATTGCCGCCTTGGATGAAGCCTCTATAGATGCCGGGTCTATTGCGGCTTTCTGAGCCTCACTAGCTGCTGAAGCTAACTGATTTGCTTCAGCTAAACCCTTGCTTGCGTCCGCTACACCCTGAGTTGACTCAGCCAAAGCATCCTTTGTGCCTTGTAATGTTGCTCCACCTACTATATCTGTGGCTGCATCAATCGCTTTATCCACACCAAACGAGGTAGCGGCAGAGGTCGCAGCTTTCCCTAGGTCAAAATCCGTACCAGTTAAACCGGCGCGTAAGCCCTCTGTTGTTATACCTTTTAACGCCAACATGCCTGCCTTTCCTACCAGCCCTCCACCTAGCGCACCAAGAGAACCAAGAGCAGTACCAGATAGAAAGCCGCCAATGCCAGTCGCTAATGCGCTACCACCAATACTGCTAGCAATTGCAGCCAAGATAGGAAGGAACGCCTCAGGCTGCCCCGTTTCAGGGTTGATGGTTAACTCCCCTGTAGGCGACAGTGATGCGAGACCTTCGACTTCAATCGGGTTCATGTGAACCAGCATTGAATCTCCGTATCGTCCCTGTCGGGCCATCTCTTCAGCCATTGGCTGCATTGGGAAAGGGGCTTGTTGCATATTCATTAGGTGGTCTCCACGCCGAATAGGTTGAAGCTTATATCTCCAGAACTAGCGTAGACCTTCACGACATCCGTCTGAGACAGGCACATGCCAATCACGACAGTCCTCGTGGTGCTACCGGATATTGCTTCGTTAAAAAAAATAAATTGTTTGTCATCCGCACTCTCGCCAGCTACGTGAATGCTGACCCTGAACGAGCCAACCAAGGCGTTCTGATTGCAGATAACGAGGGAACTTACTGTGGTCTGAGCAAGGTTGGGCACCGTGTACAACGTCGTAGTGGTTGTTGCGCTAGGATTCACCTGTCCCAAAACCTTGATTACGTCTGTCACGAGGCACCCATTAGAAGAAACTGATGCCTACGCATCGCCAGTGAACTTTGCTTGTCACCCTGCGTCTTTGCGACATTGATATCGTTCTCGACTCTGTTTAGTGCAAGCTCAAGGGTGCGGCGGGTGTACGCCTCATTCTCTTGCCGGTACTCTACCTCTGGGATGGGTAGCGGCTGCTCAAGTATACTCATTAGCGTCTACCGTCCTGTCTCATATCAAACCTCAGATCACCAAGCCTCCATCCGTAGCCCAAGCCGGTGCTTTCTACGCGAACCTTTGTATGCCTAGCTCTGGCTCGAACATGAGACTGTTTCGTTGTGTTACTGATCGTTGACGTAGTCAGAGTGCTTGCCTCTTGCAATGGGAAGTCGCTGCCCTTGAGGGTCAGATCTATTGATGCATCACCCTCTTGGCCTGTGAACGAGAAGTCAGGAATGATGCGCTTGATAAACATAAAGCTGTCACCGTCCCCAATCTCAAGATCACCAGACTCGACAAACGCAGTCATCGCTGATCCGTCATCGTCAAATCCTACCTCATGCTCGTACAAGATGTTTGACTTGGCAGCGGTATCAATCGCGCTTGTAGCTAGCGGTCTATTCTCAAGTGAACGACCACCCCATGTGCCTCTAGCCAACGTGCCAACAGCCCAAAGGTTCTCTGCATAATTGTATGACACGTAGTTCGTTATGTCTGTATTGCCTTCTCCAACTGGATAAAACCAGATGACCTCAGAGTAGTCGTTGTTCTCAGCAGCAAACACCTTGAAGCGTTGCGACACGTTTAGATTGTCGAACACATGCTCAAGCACAGAACACGGGAGGGGTTGAACTGAGCCGTTGTAAACGTAGAAGCCGCCCTGATCCATGAAGAAAACAGAGCCTCTGGCATTTACAGCAGCCTTGGGCGATATCATGGATATATCAGTACTCACCGTGGAGAACTGGAATGTAAACGGTGCCCCGACAAATCTCATAGAGTGAAGACTTACATCAGTCCAAATCAGTATCTCTTGCCTAGCCTGCACCGCACCAACAATCTCAGATCCTGAGTTGATACGGACACCGCCAGCCGTGTTGGTCGCAGTAGGCGTCCAGTCTGCCGCATTTTGCTGGTCAGAAAATCGAACAAACAACGGATCAATTTCTGCGCTGCCAATCGGGTTAGATCCAAAGGCAATGACGTGCTGATCAACGTCTGACACCATAACCTGCAAGGCGATGGTCGGAACGTCAGAAGCCCCAGCCAAGGCGGTAGCATTAACCGCTCGGGTGCCTACACCAACCGACTCGTCCCAGTAATAGATCCCACCGCCACGAGCGTTGAATATAAGATCTTCGCCAAAGTTATCTTGACTCCACAAACGCAACTGCCCAGCAGAAGCGATAGAGCTTGCACTGCCAAACGTGCCTGCGCCCCATGCACCAGAACCCCAGCCAGTGCCTACGATAAATGCATTTAGTCCAGAGTTGATCTGATATTTGGCGACGGTAGAACTGCCGCCATTCCCAGTATCGCTGGCGTTTGCGGAGACAGAATTGCCTGAGGTATCCACAGCTTCGATAGTAAACACATCAGTTGATGTCACCGACACCACCTGATATTCCTGATTAAGCACGGCAGCCGTAATGTTCCCGCCAAGGCTAGCTGCGCTTGAAAAAGTAACAAAGTCATTGACGGCAGCGCCGTGCCCCACCTCCGTCACAGTGATAGTGGATGATCCGTTTGTCGCAGCAAACGTTGCATCACCGGCACCAGTAGTCAGCCTAAGCGGAGTGACATCGTTGAACGTCGCGCCTTCATTTACATAGAACTTCAGGTTGGTGCCGACCCCAAGATATCTGGTGCCTTCGAGCGATGACCACGAGTGCAGAGACCTTGCGATCCCGTAGAATGTATTAGTCACAGCCTTTATCCAGCCGCCGATTTTTTCTACACGCCCCTTACGGAACCGTATCTTGTCGGAGTCAAACCAACCAGCGTCTGCCGTGTACTCAGTACCCTCTTTGTTTACGCCGGGGCTGAACTGAATCTTGGCGAGAGGCATTACCTAAAGAACCCCCCAAGACCTTGAAATGTAGGCGGTGGGATGTTGGGCCGCATCGTCTGACGCGCAGGCGGCCTGAAAGGTATGTAATCTCTTCCGGGCATCATCTCCATTGTCCGCATCATGCCTCTATCGCCCAGCGGGTTTTCTTGCATAGGCATTGGGTATGGCTGTGTTTCGTTTCGGAATCTCGGATCTCTTGGCACACTTATGCCGCCACCCTTTGATCCACCCTTGCCCGGAGAGGGGGCGCGGAATGGCATAGGTTGAGGCCGATAATTCATGAAAGGACTAGGGCGGTATGGCTGCCGCTGAAAGGGTTGCGGTTGAAAGGGCTGAACCTGTGGTCTGAAAGGCTGTGGTTGCGCTTGCGGCAATCCTTGATACCCACCAACGTTGTGGTTATATCTCATGTCGCCAATGATCCTACTGGCACTAGCGCCAAGGTCGTTTCCTGCCCCGTAAGGGTTTGGGCCGCGATCCACAATGCTATAGGTTGGGCGCTGCGTTTCCATAGCAGGCTGCGGTGAACCAGCGCCTCCGAAGCCATAGCCCACAGGATATCGATTGTTTCTAATGTTTCCTGCGCTGTAAGGGACAGTTTGCGCTCCGCCTTTACTGCCGCCGCCTGATCCACCTCTAGCCATGACCTACACCTCTTCCCAATTTTGGCCCAAGAACAAGAGAGCTTCTGCTTCTCTGCGCCTTACGAGACCGTCTAGTACTTTGCCGCCTGCTTTGTTCCACCGTCGTATTTGCGTAGGAACATCGTGATAGTCCTGATCATTCAGTCTAATTAGCAGAGTCGATTCCCTCAGATTAGTTGGCCCTAAGTTGTATGTCCATGCCACTAATGCATCAAATTGATTCTGTTCAAGGGGGCATTGGACGATGTCGTTGACGTACCCCTCAAACTCTTCAAGATCCGCAACGAGCATGCTCTCAGCGTCCTCTTGAGAGCAGGTGTCACCCTCCTCAACGCCGCGAGTATGACCGTACCCAATCGTCCAAACATTAGCGGAACACTGATACGCCTCCAGTTCGCAACCTTCAAACTTCTTGATAAGAGCTATACCTTCTGCGCTTGTTCTTTTATTCATCGAATTGCCTTTGACCTGCTGCGAACCTCAAACACCTCATCGTTCTTTTTTTGATAGATGTTAAGGGTGTATCTCAGTTCTTCTGTTTTATTACCGTACATGTGAAGCTGGCCTTGGTTGGCCCATGTGACCAAGCGATTCGGATGCCACACAATTTCATCCATAATCTTACCCTGATTGCCATTATCTTCTTTCAGAAAGTATGTCCCGTTGCCAGTCTCTGGATACAGATACACTACAGAGCTAACTAACTTGCTTGGGTGGTCTGCATGTAATTCATAGGTGTACTTGGGGTCACAGCGCACAACACCCGCTGAGAAGAACCCTTCCGTTTCACCCACCTTATCTTCGTAGCATTCCTGTACTTGTTGAACAATGTCGCTACCCAAGTCTGCTTCAAACTTTTTCGCTTCTTCCGTCCCATCAATGAATCGGTACGACAAGGTATGGATGTCCCGTATAAGTCTGTCGTAAAGATCGGGGTACAAAAATTCATCAAGCACTTTCACGCGCTGGTCTCTTTGAGGCTCGTAGACTAAACATCAGTTCTTGATATTTAACAGGCGACCCGACCTGCATGGAGGACTTAACCTCAATCAACGGCAGATCAAGCATAGAAGGCCAGTCCATACCGGCAAGCCACTGAGCTTTGCGTCCATTCCTATACGCCTCAAAGGATGCAGCAAAAACGCCCCACCCCTTCTTCCTAGCGTGGGTTATCGTCATAGGTATCGTCATTGCGATAATCCCGAAGTTTGCAAAGTTGCCGTGCAAGAACCACAGCAAGACAACCTCTCCAAACGGATTTCTCTCATATCCTGTGACGGTGTGAGTCAGATCGTGCTGATCTCTATACCACCGAATATAACAATTGAACGCCGACTCAGAGGGCTTCTCGCCTCGCTTTTTGGTGTCATCAGCAAATTGAGATGTAGACCGGCTAGTCTCAACTAGAAACTTAGAGTATTCGTGCCCCAAGCTACCAACGGGCAAGGCTTTAAGCCTATCAACATCATCAAGAACATCGACTAGCGACTCACTGCTAACGATAACTCTTGATCCTACTGGCGTCCGACGGAACCTTTCATATTGCTTGCGGACAGAGCGCGAGGATAGCCAGTTAAAGATAATAAAAGCGGCTTCAAGATCGTTAGGATTCTTGTACAACCTACGCATAGCGCCAAATACTCTGCGCCATTTTTTGCGCGTCTTTGTTAAAGCCAATTCTTGTACCTCGTTACAACTTGTGGTTTAGCACAACTTACGTCACACGAAGCGCATGGGGCAACAGCATTCCTGTTTCCGTTTATAAGCTCCTTGCTTATCTCTGCAAGCGTCGGGTTATCGCGCCATTCCCTAAACAGATTTACATCCTTGACGTTGCCAAACCCGATTTGGTGCGACCAGTCGTTGCAGCACATCTGCAACTGCCCATCAAAGTTTATGAATATGCCCCTCATAGGGTGAACGCACGGCCCTTTTACGGCGGTGCCACCTGCGATTAACCCTGCCCTGTGATTAAAGATATGCTTATATTTGAAGTTACCACCTTTAGGGTCTGGGAAGTCAGGTAGTACGTTTACGTCTTCAACCGAGCCACCGTCCGGCTTCCAATAATCCTCAATACGCTCGCCGTTATCTAGGCGTGGATACTTCTTTCGTCTAGCCTCAAAGTCTTCTTCGGTGGTGTAGGTATTAAGGACTAGATTATCTAGCTGACGGTAGTAATCCCAGTAACGATCAAGCCGCCACCCATTCGTTGTCACCTGTGTTCGGTATCTGTTGGGCTTGCGGAGTAACCGCTGGATTATCTTCTCGAACTGAGGGTGATTTGTGCTTTCACCTCGACCCGCCAAAATAACAGTGCCAGAGAAACGCCACTCTTCAATCTGATCCATGATCAAATCAAACATTTCTAGCGTCATGTTCTGGTTATTGTTGGGATAAATGGATGCATCAGACCGTGGACAGAACGAACATGTGCGGTTGCACAAGTCCGTAATGTTTATATCAATCTGTAGTATCCCCTCCAGATCCATCAGTATCTTCCGATAACTTTTTGTAGTAGTCAATTATAGATAAAACTTGACGGATATACCTCTTTACTTCCGCCATGTTAGAAGACAGGTTCTCGTAACCCTTTGGCGATACCCCGTAATATGCGTTCACTGGGGCGTTACCGGCATCCAAATCCTCTAGATATTCGCGCATCGTATCCGGGGTCAGTACCTTCCACTCGACAGGTGCCATAGACACAGCATTAGGCAAGGGCGGGTGATAAACCGCTGCTGGCTGAACCACCGTCACAACCTCAACCTGCTTCGTTTCTGGGACGTATGGCTCACGACCCATGAGGCTACAGCCACTAAGAAGAAGGATCGGTAATAGTTTCCAGATCACCTAGCACCTCCTTCGTTCCGCGATTGATTATGTTCTCTATCAATCCCGGCTTCCGCAAAGAGAGAACAGTCATGTCGTGCTTGGCGAACTTTTTTCTAATCGACTCCACCTCTTGTTGAGACCGTGCGTTGTCGATTTGTAGCTGAGAGACTCGGTCATACATCTCTTGCTGGCGGCTTTCTGCTTTCACGATTTGATCGTTTAACTGCTCGACGCTGCTTTCTAGAGCCAACTGATTGTCTGCCGCCACCCTAAGCTGGGCAGATAGCGCCTCTTTCTCCGCTTCTGCCTTATCAACATAGAGCTTGAACGCTCCCCCAGTCAGGACTAACGCAATGCCAAGGATTCCCGCTAACTGAAACATCAGGGCTTCTTATTAGACCAAGCTTGCGCTCCAAAGAACGCCGCCAAAATACCCGCAACTGAAACGAAGTAAACCGCTGCCATGTCGCCAAGGATTGTTGCAGCTTGATTCATCCCAAAGAACTCACTGATAACCACCAGTGACGGGTAAAGAAGCATGCCCCACAGGGCGAACCAACTCATAGCACGTTGAGCATCGGCGCGTTCATGCTGTAGCCGCAGTTCCTGCAATTCCTTGCTGGTGTTTAGCTCTTCGTCGGTAACAATACCGTCACCATCCGCATCGTATTCGGCGTATTCGCTGCCTTCCTCTAGTCGCTTTGCTGCCATCTTAGTCCCAAGTTTTCGTGTTCGCCGCAACCCGTTTCGGTATGCAATAAGCCGTTATGTTTTCTTGCATCTGGTAACGGTTGTTTATCTTGGTTTTACCTGTGCTGACGTAATACGCAAATGTGTTACATCGGGTAACATCTCGAAAGTAAAACTGATCGGCTATTGGCTCACCGTTTACCACCACAACCAATAAGAACGCCATCATTACCTTGTCAACCAGCCTAGCAACAGCGCCAACGTCATAGGCAGCAAAACCATTAACACGGCAAAAGCCGCAGCGTATTCCCTGAACTGTTTCCAGAAAGCCTTCTTTCGAGCCGCTGCCCTAGCCAGTTCAAGCTGCTTTTGCTTACGGGCGTCTGCCATCGCCTGCATAGCTTCTTGATATAACTGTCCATTACCGCTGACGGTAAACAGATCTTTGATCTCGCGCATGGTTTCTTGGATCTGCTTCTTGGCTAGTGCCGCCTTTACAGCATCTGCCTCTGACAGCTTTCCCTCGTTTTGAGCGCGTTGTAGCTCTACCTCGGCACCACCTAACGCAGACAAAAACCCAGAGATAGACTGAATGTCATTAGTGGTCTCAGCGACCTGCTTGATCGCACTGGTAGCCGCATTTACGCCAGCTACAATCGCAGCGATCTCGCCAATCACAATCAGCCGCCCATGAACTGCGGCAAAGCCACCGCGAGAATTACCGTCACATAAACGCCCCAGATCATTAGCTCAAGCCGATCAAACCGCTTACTGCCGTCTTGCAGGCGCTGCTCAATACCTTGGTACCGGACAGCGCACTCTTTCTCGTGCGCTTCAATCTTTGCTATAGCTTTTTCTGTAGGTGTCATTAACGCTTACCCTTATATAAATCTTGCCTAGTTTGACTAAGCATCTCCGCAACTGCCTGCCACCAAACGACACCAACAACCCCGGATATTACAACAGTGACAAAACCTTGGTTTTGAGCTTCTTCAATGGCCCTTCTAACGGCCTCACTAATATCGCCAAAATCACGATCAGAGCTATCTGACATAAGAATACCAAGACCTCCAGCCTAGAATCACAAGACTCTTCTCGCCAGAACTCTGACTCCTCATTAGTCATACAACTAAGTCGATGGACTTAGACGCGGCTAACTGCTCTACAGTTATCCTGCCATCTTTCATGGTATAAACCGTAGGCATGATGGTCTCTACCGCTTCTCTAACTAACTCGCCGTCACCGCCGGTTCGCAACACCTCCTGCTTCTGGACAGCAACCTGCTTCCAGCTAACCTGAGATACGCCCCCGACAGAGCCAACGTCCATCAGTCCTTAGCCTTCCCTATGTTAAGAGCCAAGATGTCCACTAGCTTGTAAAGCTTTCCTATCCATTCATCGTCTTTTGGCGTGTCTGTCGCTGCTGCAATTAAAGACGCAACAGTCACAATACCAGTGACAATAACGATCACATTTCCTATAAAGTCCAACATACAACCTCCTATGAAACAGGGCGCAGATCAGGGATGCTTTCGGTGTTCATCGAACTCCAGTCCTTCACCCCATGAGCGATCTGGTCAGCAAGCGAGGCGCATACACGCTCATACGCCTTTTGCTGCAACGATGCGTTGCAATGCTCAACCAATAGATTCTGCAATTCCTCTGGCAGATCCTCGACCATGTACTCAGTCCCATCAACATCAATCTTTTCAGGTAGGTGCATCATATCTCCTTAATCATCATCTACAGTGATGTTTGCATTGCTGTTCATCGTGAGTGTTCTTGCATTACGACTAGAGTAGGCCGTGCCCGACAGATCTTCTAGCGTTTCTGATATTCCCCAGTCACCACTTACATCTCTGATGCGCGTGTTACCGTCCTCAGTAAAGTTCTTTAATCGATTACCTTTTTCAGAAATATGACTCTGGATGCTGGTAACCCCTTGTTCCTTTAGCCATGTGTGAAAGCTGACAACGTTGGCCTTGTCGTACACATAACCTCTACTACCATTAGCGTCATCCGCACCAAGCCAAACCCACAAATCCAACTGACTGTTTGCCACAGTTCCAAAAATCATAGTGAGCAACAGACCGTCATCTTCTGTCTTAAAACAAAAAGCGTTGTCTTTTGAAATGAAGTGCTCACAAATTCTACGCATGTGCGCTTTTTGATCGTCGTATGTTGTCAGCGCCCTCTCAGCAAATGGGAATGTACCTGCATCTGGGTCTGTCATGATGGCTAAAGAACCATCAAACACACGATCAAATTCAGTGTCTACAATGGAAAATATGCGTGTACGAACCAAGGCCATTAGTTACTCTCCGCTAAAGATTTTATGAACTTAGACTGTGTAGCGCATCGCCCTATGTAAGCCTCGGCTTGAGTCTTTTTTTCCTCGCTAAGGTTCCCTACAAATGGCGTAACACGATCAAGGGCATAGGCATACCTAGCCGCTCCATAGAGACCGTGAGTCAACACGCCAACATAATTCAAGACACTTGCTTGATGACCAAGGACGCCGTACCTAGCTAGCTCTGCGGCAGGTAAGACCCTTTCGGCAACACGATCCACCCTATGATTCATGTAACGAGGCATCTTTAATATCTTCTTGTCACGCAACGCGCCTGCATCTTGCTCTGGAGTAACATCCCACATGTCGGGATTGACTATGATGACATCTAAGTCCCATGTCCCGTGAGTGATGTTCGCACGGGCTAAGTTGTATATCTGATCGTGCTTTTCGCTGTCCACATAGACACCGCGCTTCGCTAAGGATATATGGAACGTGGAGAGTTTTTCGTCAGGGGGCAAGTCTTCTGATTTTATATCAAGAACAATACCGCCTCGGACGCACATCGTGATGCCGTCTGCATTATCAAGTGCAGTAGCAATGACACCAGAAGCCCCCCTCTTGATCAACACAGGCTCCCAATCAGGCATGTTCGCCTTGATAGAGTCTACTGTGATCGCGCTCCAAGCGTTCTCACGGACTAGTATTTTTGGGTTCAATGTGAGGAACCTCCGAAAACTGATTAAAAAATGAGGCGATGCGATCTATTGCGTCATCGCTCTTGCCATTGATTATACCGCTAAACGGACTGTCAAATACTCTAATCAGATTGTCCCGGTAATCGCCGCCGCTTAGTATGGCTTTGTATATAGCAGCGTATGTGTGATGGTTTTTGGATTTCAGATCTGTAAATAGATGAAACCCTTTACCTGCCGCTATTGCGGCTATCCCCATCTCGCTATTCCAACAACATCCAACAATATCTGCCGCATGCATAAGCTCATGCCCTGACTCTTTTTTATTCAGGACATTATCTTCGCCATACAAGTTTTTGAGATGAACCATTAGCGATACGCTGGTGATGGGATGAGGCTTAATTACAGCGCCTTGATCAACCGCAGCTTTCACCAACGCCCAATCCAATACCTGTTTTATGCAGTTGGTTCCGGGCAGGAATATGACAAACTTGTGCTTAGACTTAGCTCTTCTGAGCCTGTATTTGTCTTCAATACCCTGACCCATCTGATCGACTAGCTTTTCGCCATAGCCGGTTGGATCAAGCTTTACACTTGCGTACATAGCCATTTCAGCAAAATGTACATTGGCAGGTTTTATGTACAGGTAGTCTTCAAGGGCGTCCGTATAAACGTAACCGTGAATCTCTTTGTCACCGCCCACGTCATACCAAAGGTCGTACTCAAGATTAGTGTTATACAGTCCGCGCTCAGGTAGCAAGCTGGCTAGGTTTAACGAGTTACATCGAGGGTTTCTAAGAATGTTCCCGCTTTTGAAGAAATGCGATCCTGTTTCACCAAGGCGGTCATCAATGGCTAGCTGCTCAATCGCCATCTTCGCTCTCTGCACCAACACTGCGAATGTCAGAGATCATCTTCTCTATCTCATCAAAGCGATCTTCTGCATCGCCAAAATGTTCAAGCACTATTTCGAGCATAGTCTCTATGCGCTTGTTAATAGCCTTTAGCTCTTGCTCTACGCTTCCGTCCATTGTGATCCATCGTGATATCTAGCGTTGTGTGCGCTACCAGACGTAACCTCAGTTTGGTTTCCAGTAGCAGTCAATCGCTCAAATATAACAGTGTTTGTGTTGAAAGTCGTCGTTGTATTGAACGTCGTTGTAGTATTAAACGCTGTGTTGAACGTCGTTGTAGTTGACTTGCTTGTCGCTGTAGCAAACCCTGTCAAAGTGTTAAACGTCGTTGTGGTTGATGCCGATGTTCCCAGACTTGTTGCAAACGTTGTAACCGTGCTCTTGCTTGTTCCTGTCGCTAGCGACGTATTAAAAGAAGACAGGGTCGTTCTAGACGTTGCTCTACTCGTAGACCTTGAGGTCGTAGTGTTAAAGGAAGTCGTGGTGTTCTTGCTAGTACCAAATGTCGTGCTGAACGTAGTGTTGAACGACGTTGCCGTGGATTTACTCGTTGATAGACTTGTACCAAATGTCGTAGCAAACGCTGTGTTAAAAGACGTTAACGTGCTTTTGCTAGTGTTGAACGTCGTATGAACGTTGTATTAGTAGCTGCCGGTTTGTTCGCCACAACAGTAAAGGTTTCTCTGACGGTAGCCAAACTCGTATTAAACGATGTTGTAGTGTTTTTACTCGTACCAATACTTGTATTGCGAGACGTATTGAATGTCGTGTTGAAGGTGGTAGTCGTATTGTTACTAGTGGCCCTAGACGTATTCCTCGACGTATTAAACGATGTCAACGTGACGTTACTCGTACCCGTAGCAAACGCCGTGTTAAATGTCGTGTTGAAACTGGTAGTCGTGTTTATGCTAGTGCCAAACGTCGTTGTCGTGTTAAAGCTAGTTGTCGTGTTCTTCGTCGTGTTGAAACTAGTATTGAACGATGTAGTCGTGGCCCTAGACGTAGCCGTGGCAGATGTAGTCGTAGTATTAAAGGTGGTTGTCGTTGATCTACTGGTGGACTGACTGGTCTGGGTCGCACGAGACGTAGCTGTAGCGCGTGTCGTAGCCGTCGATCTGGTCGTGTTGTATATGGCGTTCCAGACCGTAGCCAACGTACCGCCGTTATTAACGACGATGAAGTTCACCTGATGGAGCGTATTGGCGGTAGCGCGGACAGCAATCTGCGTGTCGTTATCTAACTCCTTCAGCGTTCCATTGTCGTTAATAAATATAGCCACTGTTTGTTCCTAGCTAATGACGTAAAACACATGCCCGTCTGGAAACCCAGAAGCAGATGTCGGATTCGAGCTAACAATTGACTGCGTCCCTACCGTTTTGCCGTTGGAAACTATGTCAGTAAATGTTCCAGCAGCAGCCGAGCTAGCACCGATTGTCGTGCCGTCAATCGCCCCGCCATTGATATCCACTGACGCTATCGTAGCACTTGCAACATCAGCTAGCTCCAGATCTATCAACGCATCTGTGACCGCCGCTCCACTGCCAGCACCATCCAAGTACACAATTTTTACGTTGCCGTTGCCGATGGTTACAGTAGCACCAGAGCCTTGCTTGATAATAATGTTCTGCGATCCACTGGTCGCGTTTTCTATTATATGAACGCGACTCATTGTGTTCGGGCCAATCGTAATTGTGCAAGCCGAATCTAAGGTGCCTGTATACTTGATGTACATTGCACGAGCAGGGTCAGTCGCGCCATCAGCTATCGTGGACGTATGTGTATCCGCATTAGTGGTGATCGCTTCAGTTCCATAACCTAAAGCTTCGCCTATCAACTCTAAGTTAGTATTTGTACTGGTGCCCCATGTTCCGCTTTCGTCACCCGTGGTGATTTCTTTCAAGCGAAGATCATTAACGTAAGTTGCCATCTATGCTACCTCTGTCCAATTTGCTGTCTGTGCAGAAGATACCGCACTCCAAGAAGCCGTCTGGCTTGTATCGACAAGCCCCCATATATTTATTGCGGTCACTGCACCTGTTGCGCTAACGCCTATCGGACTAACAACTGCGCCGCCTGTCACTGATACGGAACCAACGGAACCTGTACCGGCTACACCTGTCGGAGAAGTGCTTGTTCCTTCAGCAACAGTAACCGAGCCAACAGAGCCAGTACCGGAAACGCCCGTTGCAGAAGCAACTATCCCCAGCAATACAGCGGATGTTCCAACTTCACCAGTGCTAGAAACACCAGTAAGACTAACAGTTGAGCCTGTAGACGCAGTAGCTGTTCCGACAGATCCTGTCGCGCTCACCCCTGTAACAGAAACGCTAATCTCAGGAACTACGGTGACCGACCCGACAGACGCCGTGCCCTCAACACCTGTGAGCGAGGCATCAACGCCAGATCCTTCAACAACGGTTACTGAACCGGCAGTGACCGTACCCTCAACTCCAGTTGCAGATACGGTTTCGTTTCTAATTGCTAATACAGTAACAGTGCCGACATCACTCGACCCAGAAATACCTGTGACAGAGGCGTTAACCCCAGAGCCTTCGGCAACGGTGACAGAACCGACGTTACCCGTACCAGAGACACCTATGACGTTAGCGTCTGGGTCAGCATCGACAGTGCCAACACCACTAGTTCCCGCTACGCCCGTAACCGATACAGTTTCATTTATAACTGCTAGTACAGAAACAGTACCGGCAGCACCAGTGCCATTGACGCCTGTGACTGAAACATTGGCATCAGCAGTAACAGTTAGCGAACCAACATCGCCCGTGCCAGAGATCCCTGTGACAGAAGAGGCGACCCCAGTTCCTTCGGCAATGGTAACGGAGCCGGTGTCGCTCGTACCAGAAACACCTGTAACAGACGCTGTAGCTCCGCCAGTCGCTGTGGGTGCGGATGTGGCACCCGTACCAGAAACTCCTGTGACTGAAACATTAGCGGTAGCCGTAACAGTTGGTGAGCCAACATCGCCAGTGGCCTCAACGCCTGTAGCGTTAGCATCTGGATCGGCGTCAACCGTTCCAACCCCACCTGTACCAGAAACGCCTGTAACAGACGCTGTAGCTCCGCCAGTCGCTGTAGGCGCAGATGTAGCACCTGTGCCAGAAACACCTGTTAGAACAACTACAATGTTGCCGGATACATCAACTGACGCTACGCCGACATCGCTTGTGCCCGAGACGCCTGTAACAGAGGCGGTAACGCCTGAACCTTCAGCGACAGTAACCGAACCAATAGCCCCTGTTGCGGAAACACCAGTAGCTACTGCATCTGGGTCAGCGTCTACAGTGCCGACAGAACCTGTCCCCGCCACGCCTGTGACCGAGAACGAAACGCCGGAACCTTCAACGACAGTGACAGAGCCGACGGAACCTGTGCCGGAAACTCCAGTAACATTGGCATCCGGGTCAGCATCTACAGTGCCGACAGCACTGGTGCCTGATACCCCTGTAATAGAAACATCAACACCAGAGCCTTCAACAACACTGAGCGAGCCAACGGCACTAGTTCCCGCCACTCCTGTAACAGAAACATTCGCATCGGAACTAATTGTGACTGTTCCAACAGCCGAAGTACCTGAGACTCCAGTAACTGAAACATTCGCATCTGCGCTGGCTGTAACCGAGCCAGCCGACCCAGTACCAGCAATGCCAGTAACACTAACATTCGCATCTGACGATACAGTGAGTGTTCCGGCAGATCCCGTTCCCGCTACACCTGTAACAGAAACATCAACACCAGAGCCTTCGGCAACACTAAGTGAGCCAACCGCTCCTGTTCCTGCGACACCTGTTGGAGACGCAGTTAGCCCTTGGGTAGTGGTTACACTACCGGCAGACCCTGTTCCTGATACGCCTGTAACAGATACAGCAACGCCTGCCCCCTCAACGACTGTGACGGAGCCAACTGCACCCGTTCCTGCGGTGCCTGTGACTTCGACAGGCAGAGGAGATCCCCACCCGCCTTCGCCCCAATCACCACGGCCCCAGCCGTTGATGTTAGCCATGTACTATCCGCTATGCGATACGGATAATAGCGTTAGACGCATCCGCTGTAGGAAACTGGATAGTGAAATCGCCTGAGCTAGATGTCTTATCAGCGCCAAAGTCCAGCGCACAAACAGCAGGGTCACCTGACGCGCTGTCATTAAAGATAAGAGCGCCTCGTGCAGTGATGCTGCTTGAACTAAAAGTCAGATCAGCAAAGTCAGTCAACGCAGTCGTGCCTGATGAAGATGGATCTATGCGAGTAAGAGCACTACCTTTAGCCGTATAGCCAGTGCCTGATATTTCGTTAGATGTCGTGTAGGCTGTGGTGCCTGCGCCCAAAGAAGCACTGCTTGTGTACAACGCCAAGTTGAACGTGCTTCCGCCCGAGTTTAGAAAATTGTGTTTTGCTTCCAAAAGCTCTTTCTTGAAAGACGTACACATTGCTGTCGTAATAGCCATTATAGACTCCTTATGATGTTCGCCATATCAACATGGCCTTGGTTTTCAAATTCAGCGGCAAGAGTGACTCTGTCACTACGAATCGCTTCTTTGATGTAAAACAAGACCGTTGCTCTAACGGCCCTCTTGAATTCGTTTGCTTGTTCTGCAATTACAGGGTGACAGTTTCCACCTACACTCACAATCCTATCCGCTGCTGACTCAGCCCAAAATTCTGGATCATGCCCTTTGTGATCTGTCGTAGATACAAGGACGTTGCCTACGCCCATTTCTGACGGTGTCATTAACAATTAACTACATCCTCTCTGAACGAACCATCCCGGCTCTGTAATTATCCGTTGTGCTGTAGCCCTCACCTAAAGACTTGAGATCAGCCAATGCTGTCTCATATCTTGTAGCATAAAGCTGCATCATATCCTGCTCTATCTTCATGAACGTTCCCGCTTCAATCAAGCTGCCATACAGCAGCGCCTCTTCAGCGTTAGACCCTAACCAACTAGTGCCGTCTGACGCCTCTGTAATTGATTGAGGCGCATAGAAATAATGAAGCTCTACCGTAATGTTGTCATTGGGTGTTGGGCCTAGTATGAACGTCGTATCATCAAACAGTGCGTAATACTTTGGCGTTCCTGTAGTGCTTGATACTGGATATGCCTGTCGGATGAAATTTACGTCTTTGATAATCAGATAGTCGTAACCAGACGTAGGCGTAATCGCTAGAGAATACGGAGATAAAAAGTCTGAAGGGGTCTCCAGATATTGATTGCCCGACGTGGTTACGCCGCCAGCGGCCTTCCTGAAGTTAGGCAACTGAACGGACTTGAGTATGCGCTCTTCGGCCTGCCGAATAATTAGCGGCAGATTAGACACCAGAGTAGCCTCAGTGGTTTCTAAGTAATCCTGAATAGCAGACTTGAGCGTAGTGAATGTAAGTGCCATTAGCTTGTTGTCACCGTTACTCGGCCTACATCAGCCGTCATACCCAAGCCCACCTGACCCACAGGATCAAATGACGATAGGATTCTGCTCTCATCCAAAGACCTGTCGGGTCTTGGGTTCAAGAGAGGCTTAGGATCGTCAAGCAAAAGCTTGCCAACCTGTAGCTGCGGCTGGTCTGGATCGACAACATCTTTGCCAATCAAGAACCCTGTAGGTCTTTGGTTAAAAATTTCAGGCACAAGATCTCTAAGCGGATACCTGAACCCAGTTCGATCACAATAGCCGTAAGCGTACTTGCCCTTTGCTCTACTCAAAAGGTATATCCTCCCGGCGAAACAAACAAAGAAGCCTTGTTGCGATCAGACTCAGAAGCAAGCTTCCATTGCTCTTCATAGTCCATCTTCAACGCTTGTGCTCTAGCACCAGCTTGGGGGTACTTCATGCTTAACTGATACGCCAAACCACTAACTAAGCACGGCAAAAATCTAGCTGGAACATCTATGTTGTTTGACGCAGGGCTGCCTGCATCTTCAATACGCTCCATGTAGTAGTACCCAAACGAGTACGTCTCTTGAGCGTCTGGTGTAGGCCATAGATTAATTGTAATGTTATCTGCGTTTCTATCAACGAAGTACTGGAGCGGCTTGCTTTGAGACAGCTTGTTAGGAAGGTTTGAGTATTGGCTCACCGATATGCGAGTCATTGACTGATCAAACTGAGAGTTTGTGTCGCCTGCATCTGTGCGTATAAACGCTTCGATTATATCTAGAACCTTCCCATCTAACGTATATGTGTTAGTTCCGGCAGTCAGCGCCTGCGTTCCAAACTCAACAGTCCATAGGTTAAGACCTCTGTTCTGCCACTCAAGCATCATCAGGTTTAGGCTGCGCCTAGCTGTCTTGTAGTCATAGCCACTACGAAGCTCTAACCCTGCGCGTTCAAAGGCTTCTTCCATAGAATCGGCTAGGTCAAGATTGAATGTAAATGTGCCGCTAGTAGCCACCTACTACCTCCGATTCTTCTTAACCTTGCGCTTCTTAGCTTTAGGTTTGTTAATTTGTTGCTTCTGTTGCGCTCGGCTTATTGGCATTAGCTTTTGCCAAACTTCTGCTTCTGCGACTTAGGGGGGCTTTTCTTGCTGCCACCCTTGCCAGACCAGAACATCTTGTTAGCCCAGTATGCGGCTGATGTCTTGCCCTTCTTAATGTTCTTTGCATGACGAGCCTTAAAACTTTTACGAGCTTCGTCTGAGTAATTGTGACCCATCTTCTGATCACCGAAGCGGATTATCTTTACCTTCCCCGCATCGCGCACAGCAACGACCCCTTTCTTTGAGGGGTGGCTGGGGGTTCTTTTAGGCTTATTCAGCCCTTGCAGACCGGCCTTCTTTAGCCTGTTCTTCTCCGCATCCGTCAAGCTCATTTGCGATGCCTCGCTGTTTTTTTGGCAATCTTCTTTGGCTGACTGGAGTGCTGCTTTCCTTTCTTGGTGTCCGCTCGCTTCTTTCGACTTGTAGCAGCGTACTCCGCATCTGATAGAGACGCTCTAGCCTTCTTCGGGAGATACCTTTCACCTGTCGCTTTCTTTCCTTGTGTCGATGGCTTGCCGGACTTGGTTCCCCATTCCTGCTTAGTCCACTTCTTCAAAGACTTCTGTGACTTCTTGAGAGCCATTAGTCCTTGTATCCTCCGCCAGCTTCCTTGTAACGTTTAGCCAGCATCTGCGCTTTACGCGCAGACCACTGTCCCGGCTTACCGCCTTTACCGCTTGCCTTGATAGAGTTAAACAGTCTTTTGCGTAAGGCTGGCTTCGTATAGTTGCCAGCCTCATTTACGCGAGACTTCTTTTTCTCTGCCACTAGAAGTGCTTCCGTACCTGCATAACGATAACGTACACATTACCCGAACTTGCGCTAACAGTAGAGAACTGAATATCTCCAGTTACACCGCTACCAGCGTTATTCGGAATGCCCGTAAAGTCAGTAAAGTCAAACGTTCTAGCGTCATCAGCCTTCAACTGCCACGCCAAAACGTCGCTTGAGGCGTCAAACAAGATCTTAACGCCCATCCCTACGGTGGTGTACTGGATCTTCTCAATCGATACCTTGGTGCAAGCCGCGCCCGTTACCGGATCAACAGCCAATGCAGAAACATCGATCTTTGTTACCGCCGACTCACCCGTGCCATCGCTGACATTAGTGAATCGGAATATCGCAGTACTACCATTATCTTGAATGGTTTGCGTTGCTACTGCATCAGCCATGACTATCTCCTATTAGGAATCGGCAAACGCAGGAGCATCCGCACCTTGCTGGTAACCCCAGACATACCAACTATCACCATCCTTGGCGACAAAGTTGATTTCAAAAATGCCAAAGTCGGTCAGCGTGAGCTTGCGATTTGAGTTTCCGTCTGAGTAAACAGACACGCTGTCTGCATCAGAGTCGATGTGGACGATACCGCCTTGAATGAAGTTAGACGTAGATCCGGTATCAAAGATAACGTTCTCAGTCTCTTCAGCAGCGCCGCCGTAAATAAACTTGAAGTTAATACCCGCCGCTGGTGCAGGCAACGTCAAGGTTCGATCCGCTGTTACCGCAGGAACAACGACTGTTCGACTGCCGTGTTCTGCTGCCGTGATAGTGGTGTCTGCATCGGTAAGTAGAACCGGCGTAACGATAAGTCCAGAGCTATCAAGCTGGAACGAGGTGCTTACCTCTCCAGAAGTTGAATCCTTTGAAACAACCTTGAATCCATTTTCGGAGCGTACCGCTCCAGTGAAAGTCGTATTACCCATTGTAGTCTCCTGTCTGGGTTAGTCCAATTGTTCCACGTGGAACATTCGGTCAGGAAAAAGGGCGGCCCCCGAAGGGGCCACCAAACTTTCCCTAGCTACTAGCTAGATCCGGGCGATCCGTAGATTCCCAGAGGATCAGAAACGCCGAAGCTGTAACGTTCACGCGCCTTGTAGCGCACGTTGCCAGTATCGAAGTCACCATCCATTGAAGTTTCAAGCGCAGTACGCTCGAAGTGCTTCATGCCATTTGGCACATCGGTGATCAAGAAGAAAGCGTTGCTGTCAGTCAGGTAATGATTGACTGCATAGCCTTCTGGGATCGCACCCATGTTGCGGATGGCATTGATGTCGTTGTCGCTGGTCGCAACACGCTGAGTCGTTTCAAGCAGACGATCTGCCGTAAACATCAAAGCGGGTGGTACGATCAAACGGCGAGGACGCGCTGCAATAAGAAGACCACGCTCATCGGTGAACGCAGCAATCTCAATGATCGCATTTTCCAGTGACGTTTCGTTCAAGTCAGCACCAGTGGACGGACGGTTGGAGTTAGTTCCACCGTTGACCAAAGGATGTGAAGCATTGAACAGAGTTACACCGTCTCCAGATTGGAAGCTGGTGAAACCATTGTTCAACAAGTTTGCCGCCTTCACCTGCTTGGTGTACGCCATAGCGCGGGAAAGCGCCTTGGTATAACGAGCAGAAAGTGAATCGTACAAATTGTCTTCCATCGCTTCCTCGGTGATCGCAAAGCCCATCGAAATGGTCTCGTGATTGTACCGAGCGGTGTAAGACTCTTGAGCGGAGTCGTAGCTGGTAGCCGCGCCTTCTGCTTTCACAGGGGCAGCAGCGAAGCCAGACAACTTCACTTCTTCTTCAAAAGAACGATCAGAGCTTTCAGTCTCATAAATGAGAGTGTGCTCGTCTTCGTATTTCTCATACTCCAAACCAAAAAGAGCATTAAGCCCCGGCAGGAGTTCTTTAAGCATTTGCGCTCTAGAGATAGCCATTGCCTAAACCTCCTATACGCCAGTGGTGTTAGAGTACAGATGTCCAACGTTAAACTTAACGATAACATCCGTGAAACTATCACCGACTGCACTGGTTGGCCCATCTACAAAATCAATGATTCGTAGTGGGAGTGTATTAGTTGTTGCAGCAGTGCTTGCGTCAACAGCGTTCTTGCTTCGACCAATTGAGGTAGAACCAGCGGTCTGAATGATCGCTGCGTTGTTACCTAAAGTGGTCTGTGCGAGAGACGCATCGCCTTGCATACGCATCAACACGTTGGGGTCATCAACCACGTAAGCCACAATGTCACTTGCAGAAGTAGACGCTGGGTACTGTTGGTTGAACGTCTTCTGGTTTGTGCTGGGATCGGTGTACGCGCAACCAACAAAAACCCCTACGGGGGTCAAAGTTGCAGTACCCGTGTCCTTTTCAATGACACCATCAGACACCAATTTTACGAAATCTCCGTAAAAAATGGCGGTGCTATAACCACTTGCAATCTTGATATGACGAATCTTCCCGGTGAACGAGCCACTCGCACTCAAGGTATCAACTGGTTCTGCACCTGTTGGGGCAGCAGAAGTAGCCATAATTGGCCTCCTAGTTAATTCCGACTAACCCCTGCTAAGGGTTAGCCTTTTCCAAAGGTAGTCCTAGTGCTTCGCTCTGGATTGAGCATCGGCATTCTAGGATCGTTTTCTCTCAGATAGTTATTGTCAACCGAAGCCATCTGATTTTCAGCAGCCTGCTGGAAATGTCGTGATCTAGCTTCCATTGTTTCCGCAGGAGCCTTACACAACAACAAGCCGCCAACCTCAATGTTTCCTTGAAAGCGTGAGCCTACATCAGACTCAAGCATCAGTTCTGGGTGGTCTTGCGCCCTTACAGGCTCCCATCCTTCTCTGAACATCTTAGAAACGTGAGTGTTGTCAGACTGACCTAACAGTGAGGTCTTAACCCACCGGAACACATAGCCGTCTTGCGGCTTTGGATCTGGCAAGATGGAAGCTGGCTTCCATGAATCACTTGGTCGTTCAATACTTTCACGAGATTTACTTTCTCTTGGGGTGCGCTCTTCAGACATTACGAGGTCTCCTTAGCGAGTTGCCTCGCGTACTGTTCCGGGGTTAAACCCAATCTCTTAGCGAGGGAGAGTTGGGTAGCCGTTAGCCGTACTTTGCGCGGTTTAGCACCGTTACTCCTTGCGGAGGGTGCCACCACCGACGAGGGCTGACCGGCAGTCACGGATGCGTCACGGCTATATGATTCGCCTTTATCCTGCCAGTCGTATTCTGGAAACGCGCTTCTTAGGCGCGAATCAATCTGTCTGAAGTACTCAGCACTATTAGGCTGAATACCTCTCTTAATCAATGCTGCATGGGTTCCATACGCAAGGCTAGTCATTTCTTCATAGCCTTCTTGCATAAACCACGAGTTGCGACCCGCCCAGTCCTCTGCTTCAGGGCTTACTTGAGGCTCTGGCTGGGCTTGTTGCGCCACACTCTGTGCAGCTTGTTGTGCAATCTGTTGTTGCTGCCAAGCTTCTGCCTGCTGCTCTCGCTGCGCTTGGTTAGAGGCTAGGTTGTTCTCGTACCTTTCCGCCTCGCCGTACTCAGCTTGTGCCCGATTCAGGCTTTCTTGAGCTGAGATAAGTCGATCTGTATCGCCTTCCTCGTATGCTTGCTTGTAAGTATTACGAGCGTCTTGCAGAGCAAGCTCGGCTTTAGCTTTGATCTGAGCTACCAAGGCAGCCTCGCCTCGGTTGATTAGAGCTTCATTCTCTTGGTTGCGCTTGTTTAGCTGCTCCGCGACTCGTACCGCTTCTTCTCGCATACGCTCTGCCGCTTCACGCTTCCTGCGCTCTTCGTGCTGCTCGTATCGAAGCTTGTTGATTCGCTTCTGTACCTTGTCGCTGTATCCAGCAAGCTCTTCATCATCATCGTCAACATCGACAGCAGTATCCGCAGCCTCTACCTTTGGCGGCCTACGATCTTCTTCAGGCCGCTCATCGATGACCTCTAGCTCGAACTCACCCTGCTCTTCGACAGACTCACTTGATTTTTTACCAATCTGCGTCTTTACACCGAAGAACTTGTCCTCAGAACTCATGGGCTGTTCTGGTTGTACGTCCATTTCTGCTTCGCTCATACCTTAATAATCCCCCTTGGATCTTCTACGACGGCCTCTACAGAGTCATCGTTGATTAACCGGAACTCTTTCCCATGAACTTTGAACCTAGTTCCAGAGTAGGAGCGCATGATTATCCAGTCGCCCTCTTGACAGTAAGGGCCGTTGGGGAACCGACTAGGGTCATTGTAAGCATCTGCTCCCATCTTGAGAACCATGCCGACAATAGACCCTACTTCTTCATCGTGCAGAGTGCTAGCAGCCTTCAGGATGCCGCCCTCAGTTTTTTCGTCGGGGTCGGGTAAAGCAATTAACAGTTTGTAGCCTTGCGGCTCAGGCAACTGATTAGCCTTGCGGGATTCTTCAACCCCGATATCTTCTAATGCTTCAGACATTAGTTTTCCTTTCGCACTGGAAGTTAGCGTCCAGAGTCGCTTGCGTTACCTAATGTAACGTTATTCAGACTCGTACTTTTCAGCCAAGTCTAGAATCTCTCTTTCAGCGATAGCCAAGCCTTCAATGATTCCACACAACTTGGTGTACTCACTGTAGTCTTTACACGCGCCACCGCTTATAAAGTCTGCATATTCGTTCATTTTTTCGCGCAGGTTGCCCTGCATGTACTGGAATACGTTCTGAGAACTACTTGTCATCAAGCACATCCTGCACTAAATCAACGCCAATCTTGAATCCTTCGATCTGCTGCATGGTCTCGTCCTGAGCCAGCTTGACCGCGATTCGCTTATCTTCAATATCTTTCTGTTGCTCTAGCCGCATGCGATCAAGCTCTGCCTTAACAGCAGCCTTCTGCTGATCAAGCTCAAGCCTACCCATATCAGCCTGCATCCTGCGCTGCGCCTCCATCTCCTTGATCTGCAACTCTTTTTGCTGCATCTGAAGGATAGGATCTTCTGCCTGTTGCTGCTGTTCCGCAGCTTGCGCCTCTTGCTGGTTCCTGCCTTTGAGTTGATCCGCTGCAAGTCCTGCAAGCCTAGAGATACGGTACTCAATATCCTCAGGCAGCGGCTCTTCTGGCCCCGGTAGCTCGAATCCAAGCTCTTTTTCGATCTGTAGCCTGTACTGGAACGCCAAATGCTCCTGTACGTGGGCCGCCATCTCTGCTGCTGCCGACTCTGCGTTGGGGCTTTGCGACATAAGCTCCATGACCTTGGGGTCTTCCAGCATAGCCTTGTGTGCCATGATGTGTGACTCGTGATCTTGGTAAACAAACGCCTTAACCGGCTTACCATTGATGATATTCATGTTCTCAGTGATCGGATCGACTGGAGTCATGTCATCATCTGTGGGAACAAGCTTCTCTGCGTCCCGAATGTTCAGGATTTCCAGCATTTGCCGGTGCAATTGCGGCATGTCGTACATCTGAGGCGCTTGTTGCGCCAGTTGTAGTGCAGCTTGGTACTGCATAATGCGTTGAGCCATCGTTCCTGCGTTAGGATCGCTAACTGGGATGATGTCTACCCTGTCATCGAAGTCAGAAGCCACCAATGGCTCCTTGTTTTCGTCGTATGGGTACGTTTCAGGCCCAAAATCGCGCACAACATTTGATAAAAGCCGCAGTTCTGACCTCATAGAGGCGTGTAACCGCGCTTGAACGGCGCTCATGACCTTCATTGACCGCTCAAGTATGGCTAATGTGGTGCCAACCGGCGCTTCAGCGTTCATATCGGACGCTTTTACGTCAGCAGCGGACGCAAAACGCCGTCCTTCCTCCACAATGTCGCCCATAAGCTGGTACAAAACCGTGCTTGGCTCTTTGTAGGGCAAGAAACTGATGTTTTCGCCTATGCTTCCGCCGGGAACGTCCACATCGCGGAACTCTCCGGGCATGATTGGGGTGTCATCACCCTTGATTCGCAGCCCACGGGCCTTCAAACCACCCGGAAGGTTCGCCAAAGTGCCTGCATCGACCAGTTGTCGCAGCAAAGAGGTGGCAGATTTAGCCAATCCACCAATCATGTGGAGCAAACCGAAGCCATAGAAGCCCAATCCGGGCATATACTGGTAGTGAACGAAGTGCTGACGAGCCATTTTCTGCTCATCTGACTCGTACCAGTTGCGTCGGATAGACAAAATCGTGCGAGAAGACAAATCAATCGTCACCACATACGGCAACATGATGCCTGTCTGCTCACCCTTCACGGTATCTTCAAAGCCGGGAAGGTCTAAATGAACATTCATCTCCAACAAGACATGACGATAGTCGAGATCATAGTTGGCTGAGTCGCCAGTAAGCTCGTTGTACTTCTTTTCTATGTCATCGTAGTCGGGAGAGGGTGCCGGTAAATCTACATCCGAGTAGAATCCAGCAACCTGAAGCTTGCGTACCTCGTTTGCGCTACGGCGCATAACATGCGTAGCCCTCTCACAGGTCTGCAAGTCCGAAGCTCCGTAGCTAACAACGAAGTCTTCTGCTGGTACAAACATGCTGCAAGGTCTGCTCATGTTTGGATCGTAATAAATCTTGCGGAACGCGGAACCAGCAAGCGGCAAAGAGAACAAAAGCCTCTCTGTCTCAGTGCGATACTCGCTCATTCTTTCAGTCAGCAAGTAGTTCAGGTAGTCCTGAACCCTTTGAGCCTGATCCTGCTTCTCATCAGTGACCACACCAACAACAGAAGTCTTGGCTGGGCCAGCAGCAGGGAACAACTCTTGGATAGACTGTGACTGAAAGCGGATAACTGCTTCCGTCAAAAGCGGATGGAACACGCCGCAAGCGCCATCCCAAGGGGTGGTGCGGTCTTCATGCTTGAGTCCTAACAGATCCAAGCCTTCAATGTATGTGCGCTCCCAGTCTGAACGGCTTTCTTTGTCAGACTTGTACTGCCCTACTAGGTCAGTAGCAATCCCTCGTAGCTCACCATCGTCAATATACTCGGCAAGGTTGGCGTCATGAGGGATCATGCCCGTCAGGGAATCCTGAGGATCAAAGTCAAAGATCATACCCCCGTCCTCTGTTTCAATAGAAACAGCCTCTGGATTGACAATCTCAATCTCTAGGTCAGGCTCACCGTCCTGACCTTGCGAAAACATGCTTTGCTCTGGAGTCGCCAGAGGGCGGTCAATTGCCATTTAGCCGTTCTTACCAAAGTCTCGTGTACGAGCCTTGCCGTTACCACGCACAGAGACGTTTCCGCCTTCTTTTTTGTTCAGCATGGTAGGGCCGCCATTAGCCATTAGCTTTGTGCTCATTCGCACCTTGCCGCCACCAGCCATCTTGCCTTCGCCGTCAGCAGCGTAGAAAGGAACCATCTTTCCGCCTTTCTCAACCATAGGCAGCTTGCCGCCGCCTGCATAGCCTTTGGTCTTCATCTTGCCGCCAGCCATATATCCTTTAGTCTTTTTCATGGTCATCCTCTGAATAAAGATTATCAAAAACCTGATTAACGTCTAACGTGTAATCCAAGTCCGACTTGCTGTAGTGGATATGCTGCGATGGTCTGAAGTCTGGGGCACCTTCCCCAGTCTCGAACCACGCTGGATGAGTCACTCTAACCCGATTATTCGGCAAAGCAACGATATTTCCAGTCCACTTCCCAGCATCTAAAAGCTCCATTACATGGCTTTGTTTATGCTGCGCTGGGTCATCAGCTATTTCATTGTCCGTATAATCCACAGTAAACAAGTACTTAGCTGGGTACATCTTGCCGTCTATCTTAGCAAGCCAAGGACATGGCGTACAACGATCCAAGACATACACAGAATGATCTCTCGAACTGCAATCCCACGGCTGGGCAGCCCATGTCGGCATCGGTTCAGGCCACTCCTCAAGAGGGGTATCACCAACTAATGCAGTCAAAGGCATACGCGCCCACATCGCGCCACCGTGAACATTAGGCTCGTCGGCGTCGTATGTCTCTGCGCCGGTAAAGATCACCTGAAAGCTCAGGCTCCTGCACGGCATGGTCGTTACCGCTATCGCCATCGCGTGGAGAAACTCTCCGTGATACTTGCGATGGTTGTATGTGTACTCGCGTCGTACCCAGCACTTGAAGTACGGGATGTTGCTTTGGAGATATGCCATTACGCAGACTCTCCGTAGAACCTCTCCTCCCACTTCTTGTGCCTACGGATAGGCTCCTTGAAGTAGGGCAGGAATCTAGCGATGTACAAAACGAATCGGTTAACCCATCTCAACGGCATAGGCAGTGGTCTCAGGTAATCCAGAAACAACACTATACGATATCCGTTAGTCATGTTCACGGCAAAATGCTCGTATGTGTCATCAAACACCACGGCCTTGCCCTCTTGCCACCGATACTCTTTCTGATCTACAACAAGAACACAGCCCTTCCCATCGGTTGGAACCTGTATCCCCATGTGAATTCTTAGAACGCCGCACCACGGCCCATTGTGTGGCATCAGCATTTTGTTTGGCCCGATCACAGAAAAGTAGGCAGATACCAAATTCTTATCTGAATCTAGGATTCTCATGGTCTCTGGGAACTCTTGGCAGTTCCTCTCGAACCGCACGTTCCCTGCTTTGAGGAAGAACATCTTCCACTTGTCATCGTCTGAGATGAACGTCTGATCTGGACTGATCTCTTGGAACGGGGCGAACTCATGCAGTCGGGTTTGCATCCGCTCGAACTCAGCCTTGATCACATCGTAGTTCTCTTCGAGAACTTCAGTGAACGGGAAGTCTTTGTTCTCAAAGAATACCTTGTCACCAAAGGTGGAGAACCTTCGGAAGAACGGCTTTAACACCGTGTCTATCACATACCCTTTGACTTCAATCAATGACAATCTCTCTAGATAAGGCTAGTTCTTCCTCCAGCCCTCATCTCTTCTGGAACCCTTATTGGAGCTTGTGTCGCCATCTCTTCTACGGGCATGGGCCTTCTTATTGCCCCCTCTTTAGGTCTAGGCCCACGCGCTTTTGCTTCAGCTTGAGCAGCCGCTACTGCTTCAGCCTCCATCTGCGCGTACTCTTGGGGAAACATCTCAAACAGAAAGTCGCTGCGAAAGTTATCAATCGCTCTCGCAAAATCACTGGGATCATCCATAAGACCTTCATCAAGATCTTTCAGATAATTACGCACCACTGGGTTCACTTGTGGGAATACAGTCTTTTCGCCCCTTTCCTCAAGCATTTGCCTTGCGGTATCTATCAACGCTCTTTCTTTTTCTTTTCTTTCCATCAGTAATATGACGCTCTTTTGGGGTAGTGAGGCTCGTCTTCTTCATCGGAGTTTAGCCTCAAGAACCCGCCTTGGCGGAACCTGAGCAGTGCCTGTGTCGATGAGTCAACAAGGTCGTCGTGGTCACCAGCCGGGAAAGCAGCGAACTCTTCGATTACTTCCTCGGCAAATCTCGTTCCGGGTGCCCACACAATGCCAGAGGCAAACAGGTCTGAGACCGCATTCACACGACTGATCTTGTCGTTGCCTCTAGACGGGGTGTACTCCGCGACTGGGATGCCCATCGCTCGTAGCTCAAAGATTAGCGGGGTTCCCGCAGCCTTGGCCTCCACGATAGTGGCATCAGGTTGCCAGTCGTTGTAGAACTCCATTGCCGCTTTCTTCAATTCTGGGAACTCAAGACGCTCTTTGTGGGCATCCAGCAGTATGATATTCGGTTGGGTTATCCCATCACTGTCGGGTTTGTAGAAAACGCCCCACGTAGTGCAAGCGGAGAAGTCGGAACGCTGCGTCTTCAAGAACGCTGTATCCCACGACTGAATTATAAATTCACACGGCGGCGGACGATCATCGTCCCATCTCTTCCACCATTCTCTTTTGACCAGCGCCCCCTCTTCAGAGGTAGGGTCTTGCTGGTACTGGGCATTCCATTTAGGTGCCGGTAGTTCGTTCTGTAGGGAGGTTAGCTCCTCCAGAGACCAGAACTCAGGCCATAGCGCCTTGCCAGATGGCATGATCGCCGGGAACTCAATCACCTCCCATTCATCGGTACCTGCCCGTTGAACGGATGATTTGATGATCTGTCCCGTCAAATCTCGTTTGTGCCATCGGGTCATGACCACAATGATGGCTCCTCCCGGCTGCAAACGCTGTCGAGGCCCGGAGGTATACCACTCGTATACACGGTCAAACACGCCGGGATCTGCACTCTGGCCTTCTTGCTCAGAATGCGGGTCATCAATGATCAGCAGATCAGCACCTTTACCAGTGACCGCACCACCAACACCGATAGCGAAGTATTCGCCGTTCTTACTGGTACTCCATCGACCAGCAGCCTTTGAGTCAGATCTCAAGCCTAAGTCGGGGAATACGGTCTTGTAGTCCTCTGCATCGACAAGGTTACGAACCTTACGACCAAAACCTACAGACAACTCGGCGGTATGCGCCGTTTGGATAATCTTCTTTTCGGGGTATTTGCCAAGGAACCATGCTGGCAGGAGATACGAAGCAAACTCGGACTTCGTGTGTCTGGGCGGCATGTTGATGATCAGCCGCTTCAATTCCCCTCTGGCTACACGCTCGAAAGCATCAGCCATTATCTTGTGGTGCCGTCCTTCGATAAAGGCAGGCCAAACGTAATTCACAAACCCCATGAACTCTTCACGGGCACGTTCTTTCTTCTCTGTTTCTTCTAAGGCTTCAAGAAGCTCTAGGATCTCTTTCTGCTCTTCTATCGGAAGATCAGTCACTCCTTTGAGCAAATCTTTGTCGATTCTTTTTGACATGTGAATCCATAGAACGTTCTACAGATAGAACGTTCTTCTGTAGAACGTTAATCCTAAAACGATAACCTGAAGCCCCGTAGTACCCCGGAGGGGCGTATGAACGTTCAACCTGTAGAACGTTCTATGTCACCTTTGGTGATTCTAGCAGACTGAAGACCTTGACAAAGAAAGTCAACAAAAAAGTACGCCAATTTTTTTAGAAATTTTTTTTGGCTCTGGGACTCCTAGCCTTTGTGCCACACAAAAAAGGGGTTAGTCGTTGTGCGTTATGTTATCTGCCAGAAAAAAGGGGTAATCGTTTGAGCGTTTCCTTATGTATGTACGATGTGCATGCGCGTGTGTACAGGGGGGGTGGGGGTATCGCAGGATCGGGCGGCTTCCCAGAAAAAAGACCGCCTCATTCTAACCGTTGTGATTCGTTGTGCGTCTTACGTTAACCGTTAGACTTAGTGCAGCGGTGAGTCGTCTGCCACTGATGACAATCGTTTCTCGATCTCGGCGGCTATCTCATCCGGTGATCGTTCTACCTTTTCGACAACCTGCTTGTCGCTGAACAATGCAACAGTCCGGCCTAGCAATTGTGCGGCAGTCAGTTGAGCATTAGTCGGTTCGTCGCCTGTCGTTGGATCGATGCCATCCTCCACCCATCGCCTTAGCTTGCCCACGACCAGTTCCCTGTCCGAGACCGCCTTGCGCTGAATCGCCCGCTCTTTCAGCCCAATAAGTGAATCCACCCTTGCGGAAACCTTGGGGTCTCTCATCAGCCGTGAACCCTCACTGTGAACCGTCGAATCCTTGCCGTTGCTATTGAATGCTTCCCTGTATGCATCCGCCTGACTGCTACCCCCAGCCACTAACTGAGCAAACCGTTCCTGTTTAGGTGTCAGCTTATCCATTGCGCTCTTTTCCGCCTATATAGTGCTAGTCATTCTATCTGCCCCACGCCACCCCACCAGCCCACGACTAACGACCAACTTTAGTGGTGACTCGTGCAAACCCCCCTCAAATAGCCCAGATCGTACAAATTTTTTTCACTCGTAAGTCGTTGTTCTATAACGATAAAAAAAAATAGTTCAGATTATTTTGCTGTTGGGTATTGCACACTGTTCGTTGTTCGTGTTCTTCTAAGGGCCATCAGCGACGGGGAGCTGGGGCGCAAGCCGCCCGAATCCCGCCACCTCCTCCGGTGAAGCTCGACCCCAACGGGGCAACGCTGCCGAGGTGACCCTCCCAGACTGGGCAAGTTCTGGTGCTAGATAGGACAACGTCGGCCCGTACCGCAACGGGCAGCGCCGACAGACTCCAAGCCTAGCAGCGCATAACAAGCGTGCAGCCTAAACCGATGTTGAAGCCTAGGGTTGAACGGCTAGTGAAGTGAGTCCCGCACGGGCAGCACTGCTAGACCGGCCCGACAGCCTGCCATCGGCCAACGAACTGCGAGAGATGTTGTTTTACCAGAGCGCACTAGTAATCGGGCTAGTGCTTTCGAGTGAACCAACAACCGGAGTAATCCAACATGACCAACGCAACACAATTTGTAGACGCACTTCGCACAGTGGAACTGACCACGCTTGGCAAGTTTCTAGGTGAGGACGAGGGATTCGAGAGGATCACTGTCGCACCTACCGTGATCGTCCGATCTGATGGGCAGATCGTTCTGTCAGGCGAAGAGGGTGACGGCGCGATCTACGGTGACGAGATCGACCCAGCAATCGAAGCCGTCGCAGCCGAGCATGGCTATGAATTCGAGTTTGAATCAGCAGGCGCTGCAATCGCCTACCCCATCAACTAAGGAGAATCCAATGGATAACCGTGACCACAATGATTTCGAGGAATTCATGCGAGAGCAGAACCTCTAGTCGAAACCGCCTCTGGCGGTCTGCATCGATTGGCCCCGATGCACTGATGATGACAGGCCCAACTTAAACTTTAGGAGAACGTGCAATGCGCGATATTTATCAGGAAATCACCGACCGAATCGTAGCCCAGATGGAGTCTGGCGACAGCAACTGGATCAACCCGATGGCAGGCTCTGGCCTTGGCGGAGGCTGGCCGATGAACGCCACCACCGGAAACCGATATAACGGTATAAACGTGATGCTGCTGATGGGCCTGACGGTATTCAACGGCAAGGAAAATGTACCCGCCGCCAGTCAGCAGTGGGCGACATTCAAACAATGGCAGTCCAAGGGCTGCCGAGTCGTGAGCGGCAAGGGCAGCGGCAACATGATCGTCTTTTTCAAGAAGCTTACGGTCAAGGATCGCAAAGACCCTACAGGCGAGGCGACCACGACGATTCCCATGCTGAAGACCTCGGTGGTCTTTTCTGCCGAGCAGGTCGAGGGCGAGTACGCTGATCAGTTCAAAGTCGAGCGTGAGCCGCTGACTGAGGTCGAGCAGATCGCAGCAGTAAATGACTGGGTGACCAACTACGTCAACGGTACTGATCTCACGATCAACTACAACGAGATGGGCCGTGCGTTCTACCGTCCCAGCACCGACTCAATCCACATGCCACCCGCTGATGGATTCGAGGCCACCGCAACGTCAACCGCTACCGAGTGTTTCCACTCAACCCAGCTTCACGAGTTGACTCATGCCACTGGTAACAAGTCGCGCCTCAACCGACTCGACATCAAGAATAACGACGGCTACGCCTTCGAGGAATTGGTTGCCGAGTTGGGCGCTGCGTTTCAGTGCCTGATGCTGGGCGTCAGCGCCGAGCCACGCGAGGATCACGCCAAGTACCTCAACAATTGGATCGCCGCGCTGAAGAATGACAAGCGCCTGATCTACCGAGCCGCCAAGCTTGCCCAGCAAGCCGTGGATCACATCGCGGAGCATCAACCCTCCGCTGAACAATCAACTGAAGAGGCCGCCTAGTGCGGCCCGAGGGCATCAAAATGAAAGTACATGTATTCCAATTCAACCTGACGGACATGGAGCGCGAAGAGCTAGAGCACCTTGGCTGGGAGGCGACGGATCGCATCAGCCAGTGGGGTGAAAAGCGCCTGCTTCAGATCGCTGGCGACGAGGCAGTGGCAGAGTTCGCCACCGCGAACATCGATGAGTACGAACTGGTCGTGACCGTCGAGATGCCAGACACCGACGAGTGGACTGCGCTGGAGGTGGCCTACGGTGAGATGAATCACTGGGCTAACCCAGACAGCATCACCCGTCACCGGATTTGCGCCAGCATGTCTGTCGGTGACATCTGCGAGATCAACGGGCAACTGTTTGTCTGCGCCACATTTGGATTCGATAAATTAAATCTAGGAGAGGCCGCATAGCGGCCCAAGGGGATCAACATGTTAGTGACACTGAACGACTCGCCAATCTTTGACGGGATCTGGCATTCACGAAACGGCGATGCTCACGTCATACCTGAAGTCTGGGTGGTATGCCCGAAGTGCAGCGGTGAGGGCAAGATCGGCAACCCCGCCTTCGACGGCATGAGCCTGTCAGAGATAGACGATTGTGACCGAGACGATTTCATGGACGGCTACATGTCAGGCCGATACGACGTGGCCTGCTCCCGATGCAAGGGGCGCACCACCGTCAGAGGGTATGACCTGTCGCAGCTAACGCCAGCACTGCTCGATGAGTACTGGGCTGACGCACGGGAAATGGAAGAACAACGAGCCGCTGACTGGCGGACACATCAAGCAGAGATGGGGATAAGAGCATGATAGTGAAAGTCGAAACATGGGAAGTGCTGGACGGCGATGATCGCCGCAAGTTCAGCAATCGATTCGACGCGCTGCGCTACGGCGTCAGATCGCAGGGCATGGTGGACATCGAACTGTGGCATCACACCGGCAGGCGGCTAGAGAATGGCTTCGCTTACGAGGGTGAGCGCAGCCTTGAGATGGTGGAGTCGGTGACCCTGTACGAGAACGCCGATCACCCGTGGCTGCAATTTGGATTTGATGGGTGGCGTGATCTGCAAGAGCAGGTAGCCAAGGACATTGCGCGTGGCGAGGGTGTTATCCGTAACCCAGCGCGTGGATGGGGCGAGGTCGTGCTGTTGGATTACATGATACAGGCCCAGCAGCTAATGGATGAGTCAGGAATCAGGAGGATCGATCTATGAACGCACTGTACACCGATGGCGACGGGCGCTGGCACTCCCAGTACATCGCCAAGACTAAAGGCATGTGCCTCGACTCACTGCTACACGTCATGCAGGACTGTGCCGCAGCGATGGCTGCCAACCCAGACAATCCTAAGTGTGGGCAGTACGCCGACGAGCGCCACTACTGCGCGATGGAATTAGAGCGCCGACGCAGGGCATTCAATGCCAAATTTTCCAACTGATGAGACCAGATGGTGACTGGTCGAAACGCCGCGAGGCGTCTTGGATAACCAACATAGGAGACGTAATGGAATCTGATCCAAACCTAGAGCGGGAAGCCTTCTGGCAGACGCGCTATAGGGGCGACAACGACAGCGAGTACCAGATCTATCTGGGCTGCGCTGACGATGGTGAGGGCAATGACTTCACCACGGGCAAGCCCCTAAAGACATACGAGGAATGGCTTAGTAGTTAGACCTCAGTCTCGAACCCTGCGGGGGGTTTGTTACTCAACCCCGCTTCACATACTTCGTGAGTCGTGCTACAATTCGTGTATGCTGAAACTCTCAAGCAGCATACTCAAACTATCAATCAGGAGACGGACTATGAACTTAACAGAAGACAATTACTGGAGCAGCCGAGGCCGGTATCAGAGCTTGGCAGACAAGCTTGCTGAGTTGATCCCAGTCATGGGCGAGGTTGAGAACGCCGAGCAGAGACCAGAGCTAGAGCGATTCCGACTGGCGCAGAATTACTACTACGACATCTTCAACAACGGCGT
>BCSF01000033.1_pt1 | contig 57810 bp, 65 predicted proteins | sample 1016431 | NCBI WGS metagenome assembly BCSF01 (sample SAMD00045685;SAMD00045686;SAMD00045687;SAMD00045688;SAMD00045689;SAMD00045690;SAMD00045691;SAMD00045692;SAMD00045684;SAMD00045690;SAMD00045691;SAMD00045692;SAMD00045684;SAMD00045685;SAMD00045686;SAMD00045687;SAMD00045688;SAMD00045689, study... | reverse complement strand
GACATTTTCTGTCCGGGTATTATTATCATTAGTTGGCATGGTTATTGCAACGCGGGCGCGGGTTCTTCTTCTATTCGCATAGGCATAAAGTAAACAAGGTTTACAAAGTGAACAAGGTTTACAAAGTGAACAAGGTTTACAAAGTTAGTTGGTCATGGGTTATTATTGCAAGTCTATTGCAATAAAGGCAGTATTGGAGCGCAGTACAGCGAATAGCCGAAAAGCAAGGTTAAACCTGGGTTTTTAAATGCGCGCCACAACGGTAATATCTGACAAGAAAAAAAATAAAAAAATTTTTATCCAGGTTTAACCTTGGTTTTCAACCAATTTTAGGGGTCAATCGGAGCACGCCTACTTGCAATATGTCTATGACCCGATAGATACTGATTGAGCGAGGCGGAACCCGGTAACGGGGACCGACCAAGCATGTTCTTTCCAGTCTGAATAATCCCGCGTCGAGCACTGGCCCATTGAATCCCTGGATTCTATATAGTGCGCAGCGGATGAGTCCGATACCATTCTGGTATGGAGGATAGGGGTTGCCCCTATTCGGCGTGCGATGGCCCCCATGGGGGCGGTCAAAGCGTACAAGCACTTGCGGTGCGGGTATCGGTCGACTGTTCTTTTACATCCTGTATTGTTTGGTATTTAGTCAATAAATCGAGCGGCGTTAAGTAAAGCGCGCCGATTGGCAAGTGGAGATGAAGCACAGTTACCCTAAGCCATGGCGACGGGTAGCACATAGAGGCGGCGCGGTGATCCGGTCAAGTCTATGTTGGTGCGAGTCAGTGAAGCGATATCCAGGGATATCAGCCAACGGAACGGCATTGAAAAGCGCTCAACGATGGACGGGCTAACTATCATTCAATCAACATAACAGGCCAAGGCAACCCGCCACAGAAGCGTCAAAGGACTGCGGGACATTGGCCGAATGAGGTGACGGTATCGGGTAGCGCCGATGCGATGGAAAGCTAACGCAGTGATGCGGTGGCGGACTCGTTTCCTGGTAGAGGTGCTGAGGCTCTACCGAAATAAACCGTACCCGGTTAGGGTACCCCTTAAGCGCACGAACTATGTGGTACGTGTGCTTATCAGTCCCCTAACACTTGAGGTTTATCATGCCTAAACTACGTCTACTCGACGCCACCCCTACACCTGACAAAAGGCGCAAGCCCGCTGCCCGCATGACTTCCGTTGACCGCCTGGAGTCTATGGCCCGTGCCGGTGTGGACGGTCGCCACTGGTACGCCACCGCCACCGCTAATGTGGTATCCGCTGCCCGTGTTCTCAACTGTTCGCCCGAATGGTTCGCTGCCGTCTTGGGTGTAACCTCGCCCCGTGTCCACGTATCCCGCAACGTCAAGCTATCCGTAGCCTATGCCCTTAACGGGTCCACCGCTGGCACTATGCCCATGGTACGTGTCGGGCTGGCCAAGTTATCCGTTATAGGTGGCCGCCACTGTCAGGACCTTGACGCCATGACTGCCACCATGGGACCTAAGACGGGACCGTTCGCCCGTGCTTTAGCTGGTGACCTGGATGCTGTAGTGCTCGACGTGTGGATGGCCCGTGCCCTTGGCCTTGACCAGGCACAGTTCAGCCACAAGCCCACCCATCGGAAGGCATGCGACCGTATCCGACAGGTAGCCGACCGCCTTGGGTGGAGACCGGCAGAGGTACAGGCCGCCATCTGGACCGCTGCCTATCGTGCCCACTATACTGACGCTACAGTACCTCAGTTCACTATCTCACTTGACGCATAAACCCCTTACAACCTACTCTATCGGAGACTCTATTATGACTTGGACTATCGACCGCATCCGACGTGCCGCTACCACTATCGACCAACTGAACCGTATCATCTGTGATATGCAGGATATAACCTACAATGCCACTGCCACCGCTCCCGATACGTGGCCCGCACTACAGGCCAGTGCCAAATGGGGGAACCAGGGTTCTGCGTTCGGTTATAACTGGCATGCACTGCGCCATCGCGAGGTGTGGAATGGTGGAAGCGAGCACACTATCTTCGCGGGTCCCGGTATCGCTGCCCCCACTGCCCGTGACCGTAACTTCCGAGCCCGTGCAGTGCATGACTTCATTCATCTGGTCACCAATAATGACTTCACCCCCAAGGGTGAGCGCGCTACGTGTGAGCACCAAGTGCGATGGATGGAATCTGCGTGGGCTGCCCGTGTCAATGTTAGCCGCAAGCTATTCGACCGTACCATCCATGACCTGTCAGACGCCATCGCCTTGGTCCGTGCCGAGGTAGCTGGACAGGTGGAGTACAACGAAACGCACGACGGCGCCTTTCCCGTTGACCAGCTACAGTTCGCGCTCGACTACCTCAACGGTACCGCACCTGCGGACATGGCATAACCCCCTTACAACCTACCATATCGGAGACTATCATGCGACGAACACCCGACGACCTGCTTTTCTACTTCCTAATCGGCCACCCAGGGTGTGGCTATGTTGACTGGGCTGAGACCCTTTCCCGAAACGATACACGCGAGGATTCCCCTTGCTCCAATGCCGTTTCTCGCTGGTTTGAATGCCACTCTAAGCTACCCTTTGGTGAGGCATGCGAGTTTCACACCTACCTCTGTCACTATGCCTACCAAAGTGAGACCCATCGAGGCATGGTGCTTGACGCCTTAGACTTCTATGATATACCCTTGACCATACACCCAAACCCTACCCCCTAACCGAGGTCCCCCCTATGTCCAACATTTATAACTATTCCCGCGTCTACCGTGACACCTATGGACTACCCGCTTCCGCTGGTGACCACTATGGTGAAGTGACCCTGCAGGTAGCTGTCGTCTACGCTCCCGGCCACGGTGCCGAGTGGTCGGCGCGTGAAGAGGGTGACCTTGCCCAGCTACTCATGTTTCACCCCGACATTGTGAAGTATGTACAAAATACACCCGTTCAGCAGCGCACCGAGAGTGACATTAAGGCAGTGCTGGACCGCATTGGTGTCACCGACTACGTGTATTGTGGTGCCGTTGACGACCTCCGCATCAAGTGGATAGACGAGGGCACCCGCTTCCGTATCCGCTATCACGACGGCAACGAATGGATAGAAGTGTTCGACCCGTCCGACTTCATTACTGCATAACCCCCTTACAACCTACTCTATTGGAGACTATCATGCCTACCACTACCAACATTCCAAGCAAAAACCTCACCCTTGGCGTAGGGTTAGCCACTGCCGATGGTGACCACTTCCCTGTCCGCACTCAACGAATAGCCAAGGCCCGTCTGTTGGCCATGCTCGACAAGCTAAACGCACCCGACGTTATTCTGGAGGGTGAGGGTAAGTACACCAACGTCGCAGGCGATACCTTTACCGAGCCATGCCTGTCCTTGGTGTGGTATGGTCGAGGTAATGACCGGTTCTTCGTCAAAGAGGTACAGCGCAAGGCTACCCAGTGGTGCCGACTCTTTGAACAAGAAGCCTTCGCACTGACCATCGGTGCAGCCACCATTCACACGCTATAGGAGGATACCATGCGACCGTGAACCTTGGACCTAACCGGGACTGGTCCCCCCGCCGCAACCCTTAACCGCCCCCAGGTAGGGGGCTCACCTGAGTACATGGTAGCCCGTGTCCTCTGCTGTATTCCCTACCTTCTACCCCAACTACTGGAGACACTATGTGTAAACAGCCTTTGAAAGTATACAAACAATACCGTAACCTGGTTTATGACGGCGCCATTCCCATCGAGGTAGCATGCGTGCTTGCCTCCCGCTCTTCCAACCATAATTTTTGGAACTATCAATCAGACTCCGACTTGGTGAACCAGGCACTACTATTCCACTGCAAAATAGTTAACTACATTGAGCACACCCCACCCGAGTTACGAGATGAGGAGGAGTTTCGCCAGTTACTTTTCAGCATTGGAATCGAAGACGACATCTGCCTTGATGCGCTTCGCTACTTGCGTATTGAATGGGTGCGGGAGGGTACCAAGGTTAGGGTACGCATTGACTTTAAACGGGGTGGAGAGTGGTTAGAAACCCTTGGCCCCCTCGACTTTACAACCGCTTAGACTGGAGACACCATGGCTTCCAAGAACCTCGACCACTACAACGATACCATCCGACCCGGTGATACAGTCACCATCATTGGACCCTGCCTTAACACCGGTCACCAGTACGGCACCCCCGAGGGTTTACTGGTGGATGCTGGTCGCGTCCGGTGGGCAGACTACTACCGTGACCGTGCCCGTGTCACCCTTAACCTCGCACCCAATAGTGAGCGGGGCTTCTACATTGAGCGGGACTACCGCATATCTGACTTAGTAAGAAGGTAACCTAACCCCAACCCTACAACATGGAGATACCATGACCTACTACTACAGTAACACCGTTCCATACAACAAGTCCCGATACTGGGGGAGACGACGATGATGATCCTTACCCTTAACGCAGTCGCTGCATTCTGTTTAGCTGCCGCCCTTTCCCTTACCATAACCGCACTCATTGATGGGGATGACCATGATAAGTAACCTCAAGTGGGAGCTATTCCCCTTCATTATATTTGCTACCATTATCATAGTCAGTTATGTGGTAGTGGAAGTGATCGACCCCTACAACTACTCCCTACAAGTGAGGTAACCATGCTTGGATACAACGTGCCCGATGGCTGGGCCAGCTACAGCCACGACTGCGATGCCTGTGGTGGCCGGTACCACCTGAGTGAAGGCCACTGCGATTGCGACTCGCCGGACAATAGACCTGAGTGTGACCGCATGTACAAGGCAGGCTACGAGTACGAAGGCGAAGGCCGATGGGAGAAGCGGGTCAGCCGCACGGTACACACGGCACGCCGGGACCACAAGGATGGTACTGTCAAAGCGGGTGAGCGGTACGCCAGGTACACCTACCGCATTATCGACTTCGATGATGACGGTGGCCGAGGTTACTCCCATCACCGGCACTTCAAGCGGCGCCTTGCACTGGTTTCCGAAGGCCTACCCGATGCACGATGGCTGGAGGTGTACAGTGATTGAGCTAACCGAACTACAGGGCTCCCTTCGTACAGCCTACTCACTGACTGAACCCTCCAGCCCATCGGGTATCGTGTCCACCGCACAGTACATAGTAGAGCAGGTGGTAAACAGGGTACCCAGTGGGTGGGAGGTACCCCCTTCCAGCACTGCACACCTGGGTGTTGGTTTCCGGGGTGCCGTGCGCCAGTCGGCTGGCCGGGTACTAATCACTTGCAACTGCGCCATCTACGGGATACATTCCCTTGCTACCCAAAAACGGAGGGATGCGTTCCTCGACCGGCTACGCACTGACCTTGAATCCCTACACGACAACATCGACAAATATCAGGAGGCCCTCCATGGCTACTAACATTCTTGGGGTAGATACCCGCCCCTTTGTCGATACGGAGGCAACCTATTAAACGAGACGCGCCCGTTCGCTACGGGATAGTCGGGGTGGCGAGGCGCCCGACGACATGAAGTGGAGTAGCCCTCCATAAAACATAGCCCCGGACCTCGGAGAGGTCGGTGTGGTGGCACCGTAAGCGGTTATCCCTGGACGATTCGTCGGAAGAAGGGGACCCGCACCACCGTCCTTTACCCCTTTACTCACCTAGCCTGGAGGCTACCATGACCCGTGTCCACCTACCCAACACCCGCAGTGGCGTAGTATGCTACGTCGGAACCCACCGTAACCCCGCTGGCCTATGGCTGGACGGGTTCCATGTGTTTACCTTGGAACCTACTAAGGTTGCGGGTAAGTTCTCAAGCAATAGACTCAACTGGGTGGGGGTATACGCCAACGCCAAGACCGCAGCCGCCAACGCACGGGGGCTGTGATGAGTACCATATCCAACAAGGTGATATTCGATATGCCCAAACGATTCAAGAAAGTTGAGAAAGCAGCGCGAGCAAAGCTGGTTGAGGACGAGCCAAGTCCTGAGCAGCGGCGCAACTGGTTGGCAGTCCACGCCCACAACCGTAAAGGTGGGGCGTTCAAAGACCGTAAGAAAGAAGACAACAAACAAGCCTGCCGCAAGCGGGTAGAGGAGGGTGAGTGATGAGAGTTGAAGTTTACTGGAACCTACACAAAAACTGCTGGAGTATCCGGCACGCACACGGCAAGCTCATTGCTGACCGGCCTCACCGCCACTACGTGGAGTTGGCGAAGGTGGACTGGGTAGTCCAGAAGGGCGGTCGTGAGCGGGTACTCCGAGAAGGGAAGAAGAATGTACACGCCTTTGCACGGGGTGTCTTGATGGGACTCAATGACATAGACTGCAACTACTGGAGATACAACGAAACGAAACAAGTAACGTACAACCCGTATAAGTTAGACCACTTTGTAGACCGAAAGACTGAAGAACCTGTGCGAAAGTCTGCGCTGGTTGTCATGGCTTGCGAAACTGTAGAAGGAACAAAGCGCCCGCGAACCTGGGCTTTATGAGGAGGTGAGTGATGGGGTACAGAACAACATATCCCGGTGGACTGGATGAGCCTTGGGACGACACCATCTGCTTCAACTGCGGGTGCGATCTTCCAGAGGAAGACCCTGACCCAGAAAACACGGGGGTGAGTCCATGGTGGGAGGGGTACTGCTCCGAGCCCTGCCGAAAGGGTGAGCCCGTGCCCACGGACGAGGACCAGTTGAAGTCTCTCGATGCCTACGGTCACCTGACCTACATCACAGGATTCTCAGATGAGTGGAACGAGGACGTAAGCGAGGACAGTGACCGGGGCGACTGGTTGGCCTGCTTCGACTTCAAGGTCTGGAAGCACCCGAGCCGAGGTGTGTTGGTTGCCTACCATGTCATTGTCAACAGCGATAGCGGTGGGCTCATCGACACACTGGAGAGCGGTGTAATCGAGGCAGACAATGCACCGTTCGACCTCCCCGACTACTGGACGAGTCTCGGTATGGACGACGGAACCCCATGGACCGAGCAGGAATGCAAGGACGCAGACAACTGCCAGAAGCGGTGGGAAGCTGACCTGAGAGAAGCAATCAAACAAGCAAAGGAAGGTGAGTGATGAATATTTTTGTACTTGACCGCAACCCGCAGACCGCAGCGCAAATGCAGTGCGACCGACACGTAGTCAAGATGGTTCTGGAGTCAGCCCAGATGCTATCCACCGCAGTCAACCTGTTAGGTGGCGAGTCCCCCTACAAGTCAAACCACATCAACCACCCGTGCTCCATCTGGGTACGCGAGACACTGGGTAACTTCATCTGGTTATATGACCACGGCATGGCGCTCGCCAAAGAGTACACCCATCGGTACGGGAAGGTTCACAAGTCGCAAGCCGTTATCCAGCAGTGCATGGACGAGGTTCGCCCGCTGCCTCTGTACAATCTTAAACGTACACCGCACCCACTGTGTATGCCAGACCAGTACAAGTGCGATGACCCAGTTCAATCCTACCGAGCCTTCTACCTTGGTGACAAGTCAAGGTTTGCACAGTGGAACAAAACACGTACCGCCCCCGACTGGTGGGCAAAAGGAGCCAGCCATGTCTGAGCACATCGACCTCAACACGGACCTGACCAAGCTGAGTATAGACACCGTGGTGTACACACCCGTCCGATTATACAATGCCTTCGCTGTAGATGACACCATCCACGCTTTGCTTGAGGTAGAGGAGGGTCGCCTGTCATTGAGCCCACAAGCAAAGGACTTGCTACTACCCAAGCGGGACTGGAAGCAGTTGATAGAGGCAGTTAACAGGGATGGGTTGGGCATCGAGGCGTGACACCCTCGACAAATGTGCTCAGTTCGTCACCATCTTTTCAAACCTATACAGGAACAATACCTTTACCGCCACTAACAGTACCCCATAAGGGCTTTTACTTTGAGTGGTGACGTTCCTTTCACTTCCCTACATGGAGTCACAATGTCAAATGATGAAGGAGTTTTCTGGGGCGACAGTTGGTGGCCCTCTCTGCGTGATGCACTCGACGGTCCAGAGCCAGTGAGGTGGTGGCTGTTTGGTACCTACGATGCTGGCCGCCAGTGGAGAAGGCGGCAGAAGCTGAAGACAGGGGTGGCACCCGACAACCTGGAGGTGCTGGAGTACCTGTACAATAAACACCGCCCCCGTTACGCACGGTGCATACCTGACCTTAGTTGGTACATCAACCCTGACAACCTACCAGACTACCACAAATACAGGGACAATCACATAAACACCTCGACAGCTTTGGAACATTATGGTATAAGCAAGGCTGCCTTCAGACGTAGGCGAAAGGATGGGTGGTCGGATGCCCTCATCCTGCTGGTACCTGACCAAGGTGATATAGCTGGTGACCGTCGCGCACTCGCCGAGTATGCACACACCCTACTCACCTCCAAGTACAAGCGATTCGCTACGCACCCTTTGTCCTTGGATGACGTATGAACACACCGATTACCCCTAACCTTAACACCCTCGATATTACATTTGCGAGGATGGAGGACGATGAGATGGATGCCCTATTTGAACAGGCAGTGTACGACGCTGCCGTTGCCTTAGAAGAGGAACCAGAATACTACGATGATGACCCGACTGATCAAACTACTTCAGACATGGTTGAGTTTGTTCCCTCGTTCGACCCGGACTACCAGGACGAAGAGGATAGAAACCTTGGACCAGAAGAATGCCGATACGGAACCGCCTTCCACTCAATCTGGAGGGGAACCAATGGGTGATGGAATAGAGATGTACTATAGACAAGAGGTCAGATGCCGCAGAACAGTAGAGGAGCAGCGACTCATTGATGCCCTGCACGCCAAGGACTGGCTACCCTCTCGCGGCCAGGTGCTACTGGTGTCCATCCGGGGCTCCTCCCCGCTGGGTACCAATAGCTTCGACGACCGGGCAGGCACGGTTTACCGCGATCACCAGGGTGAACTACACGTCAAGTTGTATGATGCAACCAACGACCCTGGAGACTACTGGCTAAACAATCCCCCGAAACCGGAGGGCACCGCCGTCCCCTGCGCTGGTTACTATACCGGAGCAATGGTGCTTGGTAACCACAAAGGCAAGCCGGGACTACTCAACAGAGGTCTAACCCCTGTGACCTTCAATCGCTATCTGTCCGATGGCAATGGTGGATGGAAGGTAAACAAAGAAAACGTATCCAAGTACGTTGGTCTCAACATCCACCGTGCAGGCACTGCCTCCACCCAGGTAGACCGATGGTCGGCTGGCTGCACTGTGTTCGCTCGATCAGCAGACATGGACGAGGTTCTTAAAACCTGTAAGAAAGGCCTCGACTTTTGTGATGGCGGTACCCTTTACTTTAGTTACGCAATACTTGAGGACATAGAGGTCCACGGTACATACGGATACGTTTCCTAACGCCGTTACATTTCATGACAACCCTTACCGGGGCTGCCGTAGTATGGTAGCCTCGGTATCCCCTACCCCCAGAGGAAAACATGACCCCTACAATATATGTATTCGATCACCACAAGGTGGCTGGCTGGGATGGTAGCCCATCTGCATCCGTGGAGATGGCACGCAAGGCGACCATCACCGAGTACGCAACATCCCTGACCGACAAGGACTACTTCAGTGTGTCCTACAGAGTGACAGGAGAGGAAGCTCTCCCCCGGATTAAGGTCAACGCACTTCACATAATCGAGGCAGCCGGAGCCCAGGTCATGTTAGACTGGGCCATCCTTGAGTACGACCGCCCAGACCACAGCCCATGGGAAAGCCATGCAGATGCCCAGGACTTCATCGAGGAGTTCATCGACTTCGATACTCCCTTGTTTGAGAACGCGGGGGTGTTCTCTACTCGTGCAGGTTTCCGGCTGGTGTGGAAACTTGAAACCCCAATACCTGTGCGACAAGCCAAGGCATTTTTAAGTGGACTAATCGAAGCAGTGGACGAGGAGACAGGACTGCAGCTTGACCCCACTGGTTCCGAATGGAGCAGGCTCCAACGCACCCCACTCGCTGCGCGAGATGACGGTAAACCACAACCAGACGGCGAACCCTTCGTTGACCTGGGTGTTATCGAAGACGGAGAAACCTTGGACCCATACTCCATCGAGTGGTGCAACGACGTTCAGACCGTGAACAGAAGCGGCGCCGCCTCTCCACCCGACGAACTACCCGACGTACCGTCAAGCGTCTGGTCACAGGTTGCGCCCTGGCTTCGTCGCAAGCTACAACGCGGCGAGCCCCTTGACCCAGACGCTAACGGTTCAGTGTACAATCAGTACCGTAGAGCCATACATGCAGTCGCCCACGCTGGAACAGTCACGGACCCGGATGTACTGTACGCCATGTTCTATCGCAGCATGGTGGCAAATGGTCGCGACCCCTCCGAGTTTGGCAAACTAATACAAGGCAGTTGTGACTCTGCTGCCGATGCAGTAGGGGCGGCAGCAGCACCCTCCCAAAACACCAACGTGTCCGACGTTGAGTTCATGGCTAACCCTCCAACCGCAACGGATGAACAGTGGGAGCAACTGCTCCGCAAGGCACCGACGCAGAAGCTACGCACACTTATTAACAAGTTGCGGCAAGGGCTTCGACCCTGTGCAGGCAATGAGAAGATAGCCAAGGCAGCGCTGCTCGATGCACTAATCTCACTCAAGAGGAACAACGAATCCCTAACTGTGAGAGACCTATTCATGTTCGCAGAAGCCTCAGCCAAACAGTGCGGTCATCGCTCTGCCGATGAGGTGTGGGACGAGTGCCGCATAGCCATGGTCCGAGCAACTGCCACCCTCTCTGACGAGCAGCGGGTGAGAGAGTTCGTACATGACTGGCCTCTCATCCTTGCGGTGCGAGATAAACCTGGCATCATGTTTCAGTTGGACACCAGGGAGGAACCCTTCACATATGTCCCATCCTCAGAAAAGACCCTGCTTCTGCAATACAAGGAAGCCACCTCTGTCAACCTGCCGTTTGAGCCTGAGCTTGTTCAGATGAACCAACGATTCAACGTAGCCCTTGAGCAGTACGGCGGCACCTTTGCCGAGGTTGTGTACTCAGCCGAGGCAGACTCGGCAAGGTACGACAGGGACCAGGGTAAGCTGTGGAGCCCCGTCCATGGTGTACTGGAGCCTGCCCAGCCACGGTACCACGAGGATGTGGACGGCTGGCTACGAGCCATGGGAGGCAAGGACCAAGAGCTACTGCTCGACTGGCTCTCCGCTGTACCCGACAGGAGCCGAGCTTCCGCTGCCCTGTTCATTGAGGGGCCAGCAGGCATCGGCAAGTCGGTACTCAAGCAAGGCATCGCCACCCTGTTCGGCGGGTACATGGACTATGCCGCAGTCAACAAGGACTTCAACGAGGGGCTACGAAAGAGTCCCCTACTTGTAGCCGACGAGGGTATCAAGGTTGACAGGTTCGACAACGGCGCCACCGAGCGCTTCCGAAACCTGGTATCCGAGAAGACGCATACCCTCAACCAGAAGTACATGGACTCCTCGACCCTGGTTTCCAGCCTCCGCGTACTGGTGTTGGCAAACGGCAAGCGAGGCATCGACTTCCGTGGACAGATAACTTCCCAGGACATCGAAGCCATCACCCAGCGCATCGCCCACATGATTGGCGACCGAGCAGGAGCGGAGTACATCAACAACATCAAGAAGGATGAGCCTGACTTCATCCAGCAACGGTGGATACACCAGGGGCATGCCCGCACCGAGGGCCCTGGAGCTATTGGTGAACACATCCTGTGGCTGTATGCAACGCGGTACCCCAATATCAAGCGGGGCTCTCGTTTTGTTGTTGACGGGAAGCGCACGGCGTGGCATGATTGGTTCTCTTCTACACGGGGAAGCAACCACACCATGGTTCAGCTATTGCGTTCAATGCTTATCGAGTCTGCTGGTCGTCCGATGAACGACTGGTGTAGGATGGACAAGCAAAACAACAGAGTGCTCTTCCGTACCAGTAAGGTGAAGCAGTACATCGCTGCAGGCAATGCGTTCAACGCTTCACGAGCGAGGAGCATGGATGTTGCAGCAGCCCTTCAATCCCTGTCAGGCAACGTAAAGTTGCGGGTAGAAGGAAGCCCCTTCTGGGCAATCAGCCTCATGGCACTGGTCGATGATGACGAGCTAACCTGGGCAGACCTTAGTATGGAACCGCCTGAAGAGTACACCAGGTTGCACGAGAGTGGAGATGATGATGAGTAAAGTGAAGAACAAGAAGGGCGGGTCGCTGAACCTGTCTGCCTCTGCTGTTTCGGCATGGGAAGATTGCCCACGTAAGTGGGGATTCAGCTACATCGAGAAGATAGAGACACCCAAGTCAGAGTCACTCACCATCGGCATAGAGGTGCATGACATGGCCGAGGAGTATCTACTTAGTGGAATCAAACCACCCGATGCCGAGACTAACAGGTGGTGGCGTATACTGGAACCAGGCCTGGAGTTCCTGCCCTCCCCTGTTGTGGAAGGAAAGGGCATGGTCGGCTGGCAGGTAGAGACGTGGCTCACTGACCAGATGTGCGGCCCCCTTAACGTCAAAGGTAAGGTTGACTTCTGGCGGATAGAGGATGACGGTCTATTTGTTTGCGACTGGAAGACCACTAAGGACTCCACCTGGAGATGGTCGAAGACACCTGACCAGCTTGCAGATTTGACCCAGCCCCTGTTGTATGCCTACTGCCTTGCAGCAGAGCACGGCAGACCACCCCGCCTCGACTTCCAGCACATTAACTTGTGCGTAAAGGGGGAGCCCTCCGCCATGGAAGTGTGGGCCCGCGATGTGTCCTGGGATGCAGTGGATGAGCGGTGGGGCAAGTTGGTAGAGACTGCAGAAGACATGGCAAGCTATGCAAACATGGAAAATATTTCCGCTTTAGACTTGCCACCCAACATCAAATCGTGTAAGAAGTATGGAGGATGTCCCCACGCACAGTATTGCCCCGCATCTCATATAAATAGAAACAAACCCCTAACCCCAGCACAACAACAAAAGCTGGTTCAACAAAGTAACTACAACCCCGACAACCGGAGTACCCCTATGGCAGATTTAGCCGCACTTAGAGCATCCCTTGGTCTTAACCGTAAGAACAATAACTACAACAAGCCCATCAATAAACCAGAAACCAACCCACCCTCTCCAGCAGAAGCAGCAGCAGAGGTGGCCCAAGCACTCCGCCCCGCAATCGAGCTTGGCATTCCCGAGGCACAGCTATTGAAAGCCTGCGAAGCCAAGGGTGTACCCGCCCCGGTCATCGTAGCAGGGCTCAAGCTGGTCAAGGTTACCACCGCCATTGGACCTGTGTACATGACACAGAGCGCAGCAGCCGACCTCGTAGAAGACGGCTTCCAGGAAGGGGAGGACCTTGGCTACGAGAGCACAAACGACGCTATGGACGAACTGTCCGAGTCGCTTCAGGAACCCGCCCCAGTCCCAGAGCTTGTCAGCCTGGGCAAGGATGCCCCCGGTGCGGAGGCAGTGGTGGACATGATGCTCTCCCACAACGAGACAAGGGAGGAGGTACTCAAGCACGCAGCCAAGGATGCCTTGGGTATCCGCAGGCTGGGAAGCAAGCGGTGGTCCCGCATCTTTGACAAGGCCAAGGAGTTCGTTGGTCACTGCAACGACCTCGACGAATCAGTGGCTACAAAGCGAGCCGAGCTTCCACCTGCATCCGAGGTTATGGCAGAGGAGGCCAAGCGCTCAGAGGTTCTGGAAGGGCCCCGCCTACCAGTGGCACCCGCGGTTGAGGATGATAACTACATCCCAGCCAACCAGCTTAAGCCCCAAGCCAAGCAGGTGGCAGAAACACCAACCACTGAAGAAACCCTTGAAAGCATTGGAATGAAAGCGGTCAAGCGTATCGAGGTATTCATTGACTGCACACCGTCAGGAGAGGAAGCCCACTCGCTGACTCAAGTGCTGGCTCCACACATGGACCAGGTAGAGCGGGACCAAGGTGTGGCACACTACAGCAACGTAGCCTACAACGAGGGCACCAAGCTGGTAGTCGGACTGTTCAAGCTACAGTTGCAGGAACAGGGACCAGAGGGACTTCCCACTACAATCGTGGTGGATAGTCGGCACCCTCTTGCAAGCAGCGTCATAGAGGTTCTTGAGCGAGCATCGTTTACCCGAATCATTCGCGGCAACCGATAGGAGGTAGACATGGACATCCTTGCCCAAGCCTTGCGCCGAGCGGTAGCTGGACGGAAGGCTTCTGGCCTGGAGGTCGAGCATGAAAGAATAAACCAACTCGATAAGTGGCTACCCTCCGAGGAAGAGCAGCAGCTACTGGCAGACAAGTGGACGGAGCTTCTCCGCAGACACAAAGGCGCTCCACCCCTGCGACCAGTACAAGGCTACATCTTGGAGGCGTGCCACCGGGCCGCTCAACTTGACGACCCTATCGGGTTCCTTGGTAATGTTGGGGTTGGTAAAGGAAAGACCCTTGCCTTCCTCAACATGCCAAGGGTGTTCGGTGCTAAGAAGGCAGTCATACTGATACCCCCAGAAATGAGGACACAATATGACCTGGACTACTACGAATGGGCAAAGCACTACGACCTCGACGGTGTGACCGTAGTTAAGTATAGCCAACTAAGTAGGCCCAATGGCACCGACCTGCTCCGACGCCTGGCCCCCGACCTTATCCTTGCAGACGAATGCCAAGCACTCCGGCACGCATCTGCGGCGAGAACCAAGCGCTTCATCAGGTACATGAAAGAGAATCCAAGCTGCAGGTTTGCTGCCATGTCTGGTACCCTAAGCACTAACCGCCTGGAGGACTACGCACACCTTAGCGAGATAGCGCTGAGACAGTACAGTCCTCTACCGCTTGAGGATAATACACTGAAGCAGTGGTCAGCAGTTCTCTCCGCAGAAGGTGAGCCCGACAACGCAGCATGGCAGGCAATGTCTCACGTAGTCAGAAACAACGGTCGCCCCCGATGGACTGCACCAACTGTAAAGGATGCCGGTCCTCGACAAAGAAAGGAGGCAAGGGAGGCGTTTGCGTATAGGTTTGCATCTGCCCCCGGAGTAGTTGCAACGGTTAGCAGCAGCACCGACATCCCGCTGCGTCTTACCGCAGTTCGCCCTCCTCTTAACGACCTGTGCAACAAGGCCCTTGCCGACCTTCACGCCAAGTATGAACTACCTGATGGCTCTCCTGTAGTAGATGGGCTGCACTTTCATAGAGCGTGTGCTCAACTCAGCCTTGGATTCTACTATGTATGGGACTGGCCAGGAGAACCAGACCACGACTGGATGGATGCCCGCAGCGACTGGCACTCAGCCGTCCGATGGTACCTCAAGAGCTACTCTCGCGAAGGTGTTGACTCGCCGTTCTTAGTAGAGAACTATGTTCGCTCTTGCTGGTCTCAGGGTAAACAAGTCTCCGAGCGACTTGATGAAGGTCTTAGGGGATGGGATGTTGAGCGACACAAAGACCCACCTCCAGTCAAAGCAATATGGCTGGACTTCAACCCGGTGGTATGGGCAGTCAAGTGGGCTAAGGAAAGGGAGAGAGCCTTCCTATGGTTCCAATCACGAGCGGTAGGGGAGGCACTGCAGAACTGGGGCATCCCTGTGTTCTGGGAAGGCACCCCGGACCCAGGTACTACTCCTGTCTGCGCACTGTCTATGGCGGTGTACCACAAGGGTAGGAACTTCCAAGCCTGGAACGACCAGTTAATATTGGAACCAACATCAAACGCAGCCATGTGGGAGCAGCTACTTGGTCGATGTCATAGGGCTGGGCAGAAGCAGGACCATGTAAACGCAGAAGTTTACTACCACACCTGGCCCCTGCACCTCGCTATGGGCAAGGCGTTTGGAAGAAGCAAGTACATACAACAAACCAGTAACCAGCCGCAGAAGTTGCTGTTGGCAGATAAGAGAGGATTCAGAACTATTTTAGAAAACCCGTACGAAGTGTGATAAATAAGTTGACAGGTACCACACGGTGTGGTATCTTCTATCCACCTGCTACCAAAGCAGGCCCTACAAACAAACAAATAGAGAGTGAGAGATATGAGTATCTTCAGTGGTCTTAACAATGCAACAAGTTCAGGAACCGGGTCACAACGTGGAGAGTTTTTCCACGATGGTAGCTACCGAGTGTCGCTTCTCGCGACGATTGCCAAGGAGGCTTTCCGAAAGGACGGTCAGCCTGGTCTAATCATTGAAACACAAATCGAGGAGGTTCTACGAGAAACTCCTGATAGCAACACCGCTGGTCAGAAGGCGGTAGCAATGTACAAGTTGGCCCGTACTCCAAGCGGGGAGCTTACACAGACTGGTCAGATTAACCTCGACCGAGTAAAGGGCTTCTTTGCACAGGCCCTTGGAGGTGTAGAGGATTCGTTAGTAACGGAGGAGATAGTAGGAAAGCTGACAGAGGGAACCGGCGATGCCCTCAAGGGAGTACAGCTACAGGTTGACGTGAAGACTAAGGTATCCGAGAAATCGGGTAACCCCTTCACGCACGTATACTGGAGGTTCGTACCTGAGTGGAACCCCGAAGGCTAAGCCAAAGAGCCAAGCCCCCCGGCTTTATAGGGGGGCACCTTTCCCCTACCCCTTACCATGGAGGCAAGCATGGCAAAAGTTATTGGATGGGACGTTGAAACCCACCTTATTGAAGATGGAAACATTACCCCGCGACTGGTCTGCCTCTCCATGGCAGGTGGAGAAGACACCCTTGCGGAAGCAAAAGAGTGGTGGCGCATACACGCGGAGGACACATTTTATTCTGGTCAACGCGATACCATTATAAACATATCTGCCGCTACTAAGCAGTGGGAGATTGTTACAGGTAGAGACAAGGCCAACGACCTTCTGTGCTTTGGCATTGAGCAATCTGACATCCTCGTGGCGCACAACGGTGCGTATGATTGGGGGGTCATGATGAACGAGGAGCCTGGGTGGATGGATATACTTTTCCACCTTGTAGAGAAAGGCAAAGTGACGGACACCCGTGTGCGTCAGATGCTCCTTGCCATCGCCACAGATGAGTTCCAGTATGACAAGGCCTTGAAGATGCCCCCCGGAGGATTCAGCCTTGCCTTCTCGGTGCTAAAGTATTTTAGGAAGGACATCAGCGGTGACAAGAAAGACCCAAACTCTTGGCGACTACGTTACGCCGAGCTTGATGGCCTGCCTGTACAGTGCTGGCCCGACAAGGCAATAAGCTATGCAGCCGAAGACGCGACCTGGGCACGGATGGTTTACATAGAACAGTCAAAGCCCCTGAGCCAGAAGGGATACCCGGTGGTAGGCGATGACGGCGTAGTAGTTAATGAAACAGAGCAGGTAGCTGCCGCCCTGGCGATGCAGTTGATGGCAATCCACGGAGTTTACACTGACAAGCAGGCGGTTGATGCGTTCTCATATGACGTAGAAAAGACCGCAAATCAGAACTACGAGGTGGCAAAGGCACTTGGCTTCTTGCGTATAAACAGATGCAAGTTCTGCGGTGGAACTGGGTGGACGGGTGAGATTGGAGACCTGCGGGTATGTACAGCCTGCTACGGAAACGACGACGAAACGTGCCAAGCAAACGGCACATACACTTTTAGGGGCACCAAGAAGTTTAAGGTAAGCAAAGACAGTGCAAGGCTTAAAGGCTTGGTAAGCAGGGCCTATGGCGGCTCCCCTCCTATGTCTGCGGCTTCTTCAAGGTTCCCCTCTGGACAAGTCAAGACAGACTCCGACACCCTTAAAGGCAGTGGAGACAAGGGACTGATTCAGTATGAGGAGACACTCAGTGCCCAGAAACTGCTGAACACCTACGTGCCTACTTTGAAGATGGGTATCAACAAACCAATAACAAGTAGTCCTAACGTACTGGTTCGCTCTGGGCGCACCTCTTGGAGAAACCCCAACTTCCAAAATCCTCCCAGAGCAGATGGCTTCCGAGACTGCTTCATCCCCAGGGAGGGTAAGGTGTTCGCCTCCATCGACTACTCGTCGCTTGAACTGGCTACACTCGCCCAGGTATGCCTCCACCTATTTGGATACAGCCAACTTGCCGACCTAATCAACGGGGGGACCGACCCCCACCTTTGGTTCGCAGCAAAGTTGGCAGGTATCAGCTACGAAGAGGCGGTGTCGCTACGCAGTAAGGGTGACCCAATGATTAAGGAGCGACGGCAGAACGCAAAGATCGCTAACTTTGGACTACCTGGCGGCCTGGGTGTCAATACCCTGGTTGTGTATGCAAAGGGCTTTGGAGTTAACTTGTCGTTCAATGAAGCTGATGACCTTATCAAGTCGTGGAAGGCATCGTTTCCTGAGATGTCGGAATACTTTAAGATGATGAGCAACGCAGACCGGTCAACCGGTGGTAGCTTTACACTGCAGCAGCTTGGATCAAACCGGGTTCGCGGAGGCTGCTTCTACACCAGTGGGTGTAATACGTTGTTCCAGGGCCTCGCCGCTGACGGAGCCAAGGCTGCCATGTGGGAACTGACCAAGCAGATGTACATCGGTAAGAGCAGCCCGCTGTATGGCGTTAGGTGCTGGGCATTCATCCACGACGAGTTCCTGTTTGAGGGCCCTAAAGAAACTGCACATATTTGGGCGCCCCACGCAAGCAAGGTAATGGTCGAGGCGATGAAGCGTTTCACCCCTGATGTGAAGATAGAGGCAGAGCCAGCGTTGATGACGCGCTGGTTTAAGTCTGCCGAGCCCCGATACGAGAATGAAAAGCTGGTGCCCTGGAAATGATTTACCGCAGAGCCGGCCCCAAGTATCGCTGCCCAGATAGCGACCACCACCTTATAGCAATAGACCTCGGTAAGCGTAAGGTGGGGGTAGCGTGGGGCAGCGTCATCGAAGGGGTGGCAGGGCTCCACGGCGCCGCAACTGTGATCTGCAATAGTGGACCCGAAGATATGGCAAAGAAGGTCGTAGACTTATTGTTGGCCAAAACACAGTCTCCCCGATACTGGGTGTGTGAGTGGCCAAAGAAGTACGACCGATGGCTGGCTCGACATAAAAATATTGAAGAACTGCACCAGGTAGGGTATGCTTTAGGAAGGTATCACCCTTGGGACGAGATGTATTTACCTGGAGAATGGAAAGGAAATGTACCAAAAACTCCCCACCATAACCGGATTGGGGCAGCTTTGTACCAGGAAGAACGGAGTAGAATGCCGCCCCTAAAAGAACATGACGCATGGGATGCGGCTGGCATATGGTTATATGCCGCAGGACGAACGAGAAGAGGCGGAATAATAACACGTCGCTATTGACAACAAAAAAGAAATAGGGTATAGTCTCACCTTGTGGCGCTCCCCCATCTCTGCGGAGTAGGGGCCAACGAGGTGGGGTTGAGCGCCCGTTTCCCTACAGACCAAAGGATAGCTATGATGAGAAAGCTAAGTAAGAAACAAGTAGCGCTGTACTACAAGTACGGACACGATATTGTTAAATACAACCTGGGTCACCGAACCCTCGCTAAGATTAGTGGCTACTCAAAGCACGCATGTGACAGGGTTATTAAGTACACCCGGCAGCACGGGGCACCCAACCCCGACGACGCACCCGGAGGGAACATCTTGGTGATTGGCGATGCACACAGCCAGCCTGGAGTTGAGCAATCAAGGTTCACCCTTCTCGGCAAGGTCATCGAGGACCGAGGCCGACAGGCTATGGAAGAGGGCGTCGAGTTCACCGTAGTTAATATTGGTGACTGGGCAGACATGGAGAGCCTAAGCAGCTACGACGTAGCCAAGCGCTCCTTTGAGGGCAGGCGATACAAACACGATGTAGCTGCCGCAATCGAGGCACAGGAGCTTATGTTTGCAGAGGTTAGCAAGGCCGTTAGGAGCTACACCCGGTGGGTACTGGTTCTTGGTAACCACGAGAATAGAATCAACCGAACCATAAACGACGACCCTAAACTAGCAGGGTTCATGTCCGTGTCTGACCTCAAGTATGAGGAGTTTGGGTGGGAGCTATACCCCTTCAAAGAGGCCGCGAACGTACACGGCGTACACTTCGCCCACTACTTTGCCTCCGGGGTCATGGGCCGAGCAGTCAGCGGTGCTAACATTGGACGTTCCCTTATCCTCAAGACTCTTGAGAGTTGCGTTCAAGGGCACAGCCACATACTGAACCACGCCACGCTGACCACTGCGTCAGGTCGTCGCATGCACGGGCTATCCTGCGGGTGCTTCTTTGAGCACGAGGAGGGGTATGCCAGCACCGGCAACGCAATGTTCTGGAGGGGTCTGTGTTTCCTTAACAACGCCAAGGACGGAGACTATGAGCTGGAGACTATAACCATCAAGCGTCTTCGTAGAATGTACGATATGGAGTTGAAATGAGTAGAGTAAAGCGCTTCATAAGCATAACCCTGGGTTTATTACTTTGGGCTTGTAAAAAAACACCGCCTCCTCCGAGGTTCCCTGAACTGCCTGATGATTCGGTAGACCTGCCAGAGGAGGACACCAGTGCCCATCTATGAGTATCATTGCCCTCGATGTGGACACACCACGGAGAAGATGCGTAAGGTTGCAAATAGGGACAAGCCCGTGGAATGCGAGGCCCCCTTCTGCGACAAGGACATACCGCCGGTTCGTAAGATGAGTATCACCAGCTTTTCCCTCAAAGGAGGGGGCTGGTACGCCGATGGTTATTCCTCAAAGAAACCTTGACAACTTAATATCATTGCGGTATATTTACCCGACACTTTAATAGGAGACCCCTATGTTACTTGCAAGCCTTATTCGTTCCGCTGTTCAACTTCTACTCCCCAACGCAAAGCCCTGGGTTGCTGAGTTTTTCTCCCTTGCTGTTCCCGCAACCATTGAGCTGGTACAGGAGCTACAGTCCAGCAGCCTTCGTGGCTCTGCTAAGTTCCAGCTTGCGGTAAACGAGGTAGGTGAGCTACTCGATGCGGCACTCGATGAGATTCCAGAGTGGACAAACCTAGAAGAAGAAAAGCGAGACGCCATCATTGGTGGCATGGTCGAACTTGCGGTGTTCATCTCCGCAGTAGTAGACGATAAGGGTAAGAGAGCATCCCGTAAGGACATGATAAAGGCTGTCCGTGCCGTTCGTTCTCTTCGTAAAAATCGTTAACCTGTCTAACAAATAGAACAAGCCCCCTTGGAAAACCAAGGGGGCTTGATTTATTGGGTCTATATATCAGGGTACGGGGTCACCGTCGCCATCAATTCCCACTACGATCTTTGACGGAGCAAGCAGAACGGCTCCGGCACTAGCGTCCTTTGCAAGAACTTGTCCGACAACAATAGCATTTGGCTGTTCGGCAATAATCCAACCGCCCGTATTATCGTTGGCATCATCAAGGTAGACAGGATACCCTACCGCCGTAGCGCTACTGGTGTCTACATCCTTAACAAGTTTGTGAGACAGAATAACTACTGTTTCGTCTGCACTCGCGGCATGCTTAGCAACGCCCATGATACCTTGCTGACGCCCAGCGACATCACTGGTAGCAAGACTAAATTTGATTTGATCACCGCTGTAACCGCTAGCGACTACGATGTCGTTTTCGGCAATAGCCTCACCAGCGATGCCAAGGAACGATCCATGGTACCCTTCTCCCCGTTCGGGATTCAGGTGCCGGCCTTTAATATAAGCCATGGTATTCTCCTAAATAGAAATGGCTGTGAATGAGGGATAACCACTATCCCTGCAAAAGTTTTATTGTAACTGAGTTGGTCATAGAAGTTGTGCCAGCAGTCCCGCCTGCAGTAACCGCAACTACAGTTAGCGCGGCACTAAAGCTAACCTCTTGAGGAACGATATATGTAACCGTTGCTCCACCTGGGCAGGGAAGCACCATCTGCGGAGTCGTAGTTCCTACAGTTACATTCCCAGATTGGGCATTGTACAGCTTGACGTACACGGTGTCAGAGGGATTACCGGTGTTTACAATCTCTACCTGTGCGAGGTCTGTCGCAGATGCGCTAATCTGGTCGGCTGTTACGGCCCCACCACCCGAAGTAGGGGTGATTGTATGCAGAGTAGCTGCAGCAGCGGCTCTTAGATTTTCACTAACAATAGACATGGGGGCTCCTAGCTGTACACAAGACGTACAACAACGTCACCAGAGGGGGAAGAAGTACCAGCAGTACCACCGTGATCGGTAACGCAGGCAAAACTTATACCGGTAGAGAACCTTAACCCTTGCGGAATAACGTAAGAGATATTTTTATCATCGTTGTCTGCCTTGAGAGACAGGTAAGGGACCGTAGTACCGTTGGTAGCAGACGTTGCGTCCCAAAAACGAACGTAAACAATGTTGCTTGCATTGTTGTCGTTGTCAATCTCAACAGAGTACAGAGTGGCTGCGCCCCCGGCGATGTTGGCCACCACCGTAGCAGTCGCGTCCGTCTCCACCGCCTGGTGGTAGGTAAGGGTAACTGATTTGGTAGATGTAAACGCCATGACTACCCTCCAGAAGCTGTGATGATCGCGTCAATTTCTTTGGTCACGAGCCGACGCATTTCATCGTTACGGTCAACGTCACTGGCCCGTGAGTCTGGAACCCAGCATACGACGATTTTTCCAGAGCCAAGCCCTTCGACATCTTCGCCGGCAGACTCGTCGTATGGCTCGACGCTCTGCGGGTAGCAATCAATTGCGTAGATTACTTTTGGGTGTTCAGACATCAACGCCCCCAACATATTTCTGGACAAGAAAATGGGTAATAGTGCAAGCCTCTGTTGTGCCACCACTGTAACGGGCTAATAACGCCGGACCAAAGTACGGCCCCGTGTTGCTGCTTCCGTCCCAATAGCCCTCATTAGAAGAGCTAAGGTGTGTCCGGTAATCTCTGCCGTAAGCGATGGTGGTGAACGCGCTATCACTTGGTAGACGCGGGATGAATTGGGGGTTTTCAATAATCCCCATCTCCCAGCGACCCGTTTCAGGCCGCATAAACAGTTGGATACAAAGAGATGACGGCTCGTTACTCGCAACGTCGGAACTGTTGGAATTGCTGCCCGTTGTGTACGGGCCCCCGGTCCGCTGTGCTAAGTGATACTCGTTATTAGAAGAAGTCTCGCGTCGATATGTGGCTTTCAATATCGGTACTCGTTGAGTATCTTCCCAAGGGTGCCCAGTGGCCACCAGCTTTACAGCGTCCAGATTGCTGCGAAAGGTAATGGAGTTGACAATCATCACCACCCGAAAGCAGGGCCAGCCACCTGTTTCCAGCTTCTCTATTCCTGTTCCCTTAAAGAGAAAGTTGGAATGCTTGTTAGAAGCTGAAGCATTGCTAAAGTTGCAAACCAAACCGGTGCCGTTGACGATTGCACAACTGGCGTTATTCCCGGTATCCCAGATGTCGTTCATCCAAAACGTATGACCAGCAACCGTGTTTTCGCTGTTCTTGGTCATGGTCTGGTTTGGCAACTGCGTAAAGTCAATGTTGCAAACGTTAACCCAGCCACCCTCACGGCGGCGGGGTCGCATGCTGACAGCAGCGGTGTCTCGGTTTCTTCGGCTCATCAGCTTATCCGGTTAACGAAACCGTGTAGCATAATTACGTTGGCATCCGATGCGAACGCCTTAACGACATCGCCATCCTGAAGCAATAAGCCAGGAACAACCTGAATTAATCCAGATTCACCAGGGATGGTTACCTCGATGTTGCCGTCAACGTCAGCTTCGCCCCATTCCAGAGTTAGTTTAGTGTCAGATGTGCCGATGTTCGTCGCGTATATCCAGATTTCATCAAGGTCAGAAGTGCCCGAAACAGCCGTATGTACGTTAACTGCTCCAGATGTGTTGGTTCCGGTAACATCTATGGATTTACCGGTTGAGCTTTCAGATAGAAGCATTTTCGTGAATGTAGCCATGTCGAATTCCTATGTGAAGACTTGAACTGCAAGAATGTTCTGGTCGTCATCGACGGCAGAACTACCACCGCCAGAGGCAGCCAGAACTCCGTTTGTTGCGGTCAGGTTTGTGCCCGCGATGGCTGCAACGAAGTCGGCAATGGACTCTTTCTTTGAGTTGTTGCTGTCGTTAGCGTCGATAAACCCGAAGCTGTCGGCGGCTACGTCAATGGTTCCGGCGGTTAGGCCGTTTAGATCTGTGCTGCCGCCAGAAGCGGATAAAACACCGCTTGACGCGGTAAGGTTAGTTCCAGCGATAGCCGATACAAAGTCAGCGATGCTTTCTTTTTTGCTCGCATTACTGTCGTCAGCGTCAATAATCACGATGGAGTCAGACGCCACAGCTACCGTAGCCCCGGTAAGCTCATCCAAGTCCAAAGCTAATGACACGTCTCCAGAAGAACCGCCTCCCGAAAGTCCATTGCCTGCGGTGATTCCAGTAATGTCACCAACAAAAGCAGTGCTGGTTCCAGAGGTAAGTTGAATATCGTCGCCAGCGTCGGTGGTGAAGTAAAGCTCATTAGGCGTAGCGGTCTTGACCCAAAGCTGACCATAGGCCGCAGTGTCTGAGTCAGCAGCCGCCTGCTCTTTAAGAGTGATGGGCCCCTCAACAGTTAGGTCCGTCTTAGGAGTATCTGTTCCGATACCAACCCTATTGTTGGCCTCGTCAATGCTTAGTGTACCACTATCAATCTCAAGGTCATCGGATGTAACCTTATGCGCGGTGACGTTCTTTTTTGGAAATGCGCGAGCCATATCTATCCCTACTGTTGAATCCTAAAGTCCATGCGAACAGCAAAAGTTCCGGTTACACCAGAGCCACTAGCGCTGGGGCGAGGCAAAAGGTACAGATAAAGGTCGTCATCGGAGTCACTACTAAGAGTGTCAAACAGGGCACCAATCGCTGTTTCTCTGACAGGTAAGGAAGCCGCACCGCTTGCTGCAAGAGTCTCCTCATAAATTAAATACTCTGCGTCACTATTCCCTGTCTTCAACCGCACCTGAATATCAACATGTGTGGCAGTCCCTGCGGTCTTGCGAATAACAAGGGTGTCCAGAATACCCCTAGTCTTCCCCCCAACAAGAGATCCGGTCTCTGTTCCACTAGCAGAGGCAGTGATAGTAAAATGCCTAGAATAAATTAAATTGGCAGACTTAGCCATAGGATGCTCCTGCAGGAGAGTAATGTGTACACGATGCTGACCTTAACACACAAAAAGCGCTGTGTCAAGTTATGCCTGTTTAATGTTATCTACCGCTTGTTCCAGGTCTCTTACTCTAAGCCCTACGTTGGTTACTTCACCCTGCAAAGACTGAATAGCAGAGGTACACTGGTGCATGCTTTCGCTCAATTTTAGCATCGTCTCTTGATACATCTTTCGATCTTCTCGGTGCTCTTCTAAGGTAGCGTCTATGCGAGGAAGAATAGCCCGCATAAACACCCGGTAAAGCCCGTATAACAAGATGACACTAAGAACGAATCCCCCCGCAGGTCCGACAAGAAGAGGCAGAGAGTCTGAGAGGGAAACCATTTGTGCTCCTAAAATAAACGATAGAATACGGTAATACTTAGTGACCCCTCTCCGTCACCCTTTAGCTTACCGCCTTTTAAACCTAAACACACCCCAGTGTTTTCCGGGGCAACAATAGATGCAGACCGCATAATGCCTACAGAGCTAGAAGATACAATCGCTTTTGCGGGAAGGGGAGCAGCGGCTTCTCTACGTCCACCAGAATAACGCAGGACAAAGCTAGTGTTTTGAGCAGCATCAAAAGGTGTATTGATTGCGGTACGAAGCTCTACAGACTCAACAACACTGGCCCCCTGTTATTCTGGAACAACTAGAATCGGCGCTTCATTAAGGTCACTAAGTGATACAAAAGCCGTAGCGGTTAACTGACCACTATCAGAGGCTACTGACTTTCCATCTGCACTATCTGCAATCCAGTTGGCGTTGGGGTCTACAAGAATATATCCCTCTCGTAGTACCTGACCAACGGCCCTGCCACGAGGAGACACAGTAAAATCACCGTTGTCATCCATGTAAATATACGACCCAATAGGAGCGTCTCCCGTATCTCGTTCAGCTTGAGCCCACTCTACTGCTTCCCCTTCCATTCCTGGCAGTAGTCTAATATGCGCTACAAGCAAGCGGCCCTTACTTTGTGGGGTAGCTTTCTTTACCGTAGGCTTTCCTAGGTGTTGGCTACTTACAATTTCCACAATGTTGCCGCGCTCAATAGGTTTATCGTCGTCGCTTTTTACACGTCTACGACCTAAAAAATTATAGATAGTGTCGGGGTCTAAACGTCTTGGCTTAATTCCCATGGTTGCCTCCTTCATCTCCTAGCAGGGCTTTGCTAGGGCTGGGTTTCAGGTACGTTACGAAATGTAACAGCGGATTATAACGCTTGGTGTTCTATATGTCAACCTCGTTTTTTATTCTCCTGTAACCAGTTTATTTATAAACGCCGCTTTTCTTGCCTCTTCAGCCGTAGTAGTTTTACGCCTGTCTTCCCTAGGCATACCAATAGGTATGCGAGACTCTAAGTCCTGCTGACGTTGCTGCATTCGGAACTCGTAAGACTCCAAAGACGGCCCCCTAAGTGCCCCTTCTCCTGCAATCTGTCCTCCAGGCATAGTGCCAGTAACTCTTTCTAGATAGTCTTGCACTTCATTATCAAACCGTGCTTCTCTGTAACCCTTTTCTAATTCTGGATTTACAAAATGCCGTTTATAAACACCCGCGTTTTGTCTAAACCAGTAGTCTGCGGCTTCCTTAGTGTTCATATCCAGTGCTTCGGATTCTATAATTGGGTCCAGCTTTCTAGCTACAGGCAAAAGAAGCAAGGATAATATAGACTTTGTGCCGGGGGACACGCGCATTGCATAGGGTCTATCTTCCCTGTACATCTCAGCTTTAGGCCACCAATCAAAAGCAGCCTCAAGGTGTTGTTGTACCAACCGATGTGCGGGAGAATACAAAGGAACGCGCCTGTCGTCGTCCATTATATTTTCAGCAGACGTTTCTAAAAAGTAGCTCTCTATTAGCGACTTAGCTATAGGGTTAGACCTCGCTGCAACTTCTTTGGCAACTCCCTCAGAAAAGAAATCTCCTGCGGTAAAGTCGTCGTCCATACTTGCCCGAAGACCCAAAGCAGAAATGTTGTACAAAGACTCGATGACTGATTGCGGTGTAGGTGCTGGTAAACTTTCTACAAACGCAGTAGCATCCCGCCCCGTTGTTTCCATTAGTGCCAATCGTTGTGCTTGAGTAAGCTGTCCACCGCCCGCAAATGTACGGGAGCTTAGTCTTGCCCACCCAGGGCGCTCTACTCCTGCTTCCTCTAGTCCAGGGTCTTCGATAAATGTTCTATGCGCCCTATCGTACATATTTATTCTAGCCATAGCAAAGGCATCGGGGTGCAAAGGAGAGGTTCTAAGGATGGTATTAACAAAGCCACGACCACCCACGGTGCTTCTTCCGCCGCGTCCCGCTCCTGCTAAGGCAGGCTGGAATAAATGGTTTAGCCCTCTCATAAACGAAAGTTTATGGAAGTTGTAAAACATAAACAGATACTTTACGGCTGCTGTTTCTGCATCTGTAGTAGCAAATGCCCAATCATACAGGGAGTTCTGCATTATTTGGGCAGACCTGCCCTTGCTGTACCCCTTATTAAAACGAAGGTAATTATATAGCGTTACCCTTTGCAAAATCTCTAAGTGACTAAACATGTGCGCAGACATTTCTAACGGCTTTGTTAACACTCTGGTAGGCTTCAACCAATTTGGGGGCTTCACTCCTGGAATTTCTGAAAGCGCCTTTTGCAGAAAACCCATCTTGTTGCTGGCCCTTATGCTGGCGGGTGCGATGCTGCCGCTGAGACTTGTAAAAGCACCGGCCTCAACAAGCTCCATACGAAAAGCCCCTACGGTCATTTTTTCGCCGCTAGGCAGCGTCAATATTTTATCACCTTTAAGCATGTTAGGGTTCATTAGGGCGGCAGTTCTGGCGTCAACCATGGCTAAACTAGGATGAGGCAGTACCAGCTCAGCAACAAACTTGTCGTACTTAGAAGCAAGTTTAGGGCCAATAACAGGTAACTTTGTTAAAGCAGGAACAGCAGCACCAACCGTAGCACCCCCAACTACTTGCAATGCAGGAACTAAACCCGCCTCAGCAAACACCTGAGTAAAGTTTCCGTAAGTCATATTGAAATAGTAGCCAATGTGGAAAGCGCCTGTCGTCATCATACGCAAGACATTGGTCCAAATACCTGAAATGTCCTCAAGCAACATTTTGGGTAGGGTCTTATCTACTACTTTGTAATACTGCTCAGTGTTTTTTATGGTGTTTTTTAATGTTGCTATCGTTTGCTCAACCACCCGTTGATTAAGAAATGTGTAGCCTCCATCCTTTTTTACTAGACTAATGGCTAAACCGGTTTTATTTCCAGCATCGGTCCAAACCTTAGATAGTCTAGGTGGTATTCCAAGTTTAGTTGCCACCTCTGCAATCTCTTTAAATGTGCCCGGTAGTGCTGCCGCCTCGCCTTGTTGTAGCATAGCAAGCCCTTTAATGGCATCATCGGATAAATGGGATGTTATGCTAGCAACTCTACTTAAACCAGACTCAAGAGCACCAGCGGTTAAAAGAGTCTGAGCAAGAATAGTTTGTGCATACAGAGCATTGTGCATAGCGGCAACGGTAGGTTTTTCTCCTTTAGCTATTGCTGCCGCATAGGCACCTATAGCGCTGCCCTTAGCTATATTAGGGTGGTTTGTGGCTTTTTGCACTACGTCTATAAGGTCTTCCCACTTCTTAACCTTATCGCCCATAATTGCTTTTTTTACTTCAGAGACTATAAACTGTGCTTGTGTGATGTCACTCGCGCTGTTAGGAAACATTTTAGCGTTATAGCCTTGACCTTTTGCAAAAAAGGCTCTGCCTAAAGCAGCAAACATCTCATCAGCTTGAGCCTTCATTACCTCGTCTGACGAGTCTCCTATTCTTTTAAGAAAAGTAATCCCCCTGTTAAATACACTATCTCCTGTCTCTACTTTGTCAGAAACAAAGGCTGCAAGCCTATCAAATCTTTTTCCAAGTTTAACGCTTGTAGCAATAAAGGTAAGCCTATCGGAATGGTATTTTCTTACATACTCAATTCCTTTCATTATGTCGGTTATTTCTTTATTACCAAACCCAACCTTGTATAAATAGGGCTCAGTAAACGCAGCAACGGTAGACTTTATACTGCCGATACGCATAAACCTTGCGCCTAGTCTGTGGAACAGCCCCTTAACCATGGCGGGATTATGCCTGGCTAAATCACCAACATCAAGCAAAGTAGCCGCAGCTACCGCGCCTCCTCGATCAGCAACCATTATAGAATGGGCTTCGCTTGTAAGAGTTTCAATGTTTCTCGCTAGCCCACCCTTAGTCATAGCAGGAAGGGGGCGCGTACTAGAGGATCGAATAACTCCTAACAACATGTCGGAGTCAGGTGTTCCCCTAGTAGCGACCCGCTCAAGCACAGCTAAATCAAACATGTCCATTAGTTTTGCAGCTAAAGCATTTGTGTCTTTAATAACTTCGTCTGCGGCCTTACCAATACCCGCAATAGTAGTAAACCTTCCTCCTTTTCCTATGCGCCTACCAAGAAAACCTGCTGTTTCTAGCTGATTCATGGCCTGTTTAAACGTAGGAAGTCTAGACCAGTTTGGGTCTGCCCAGGCACTAGCAAGTGCTTGGTGTGACTTGCCCTGTTCCCGTATAATGTTACCTAAAATGCGATAGCCCGGAACCATATAGGTATTATAAGCCTGACGCTGCGCAATCTTAACGTGTTTCTCGTGCTGCTTTGCGTTGTGTAACCCTGCCTTAGCTCCCTTTTTAGCACCTAAGTCTTTAGCAATGCCCTTAGCCATTGTCTCAAGGTGGCTTCCTGTTTTATTAAATAACCTTTCTGCTCTTGTAATACGGTTATCTAGAAAGGTATGGGCGGCATTTCCACTCACCCTGCCAAGATGCTCTAGCGCTGCATCTACCTGCCTTCTGTTTTTCTCGATTAGTTTTTGTGCCGCAATAAAGTCATTTGAATCTTTTACCGAAGACTTAGCTGTTTTACTTTGTAGGTTGTGAAGATTCTTTCTAGCTTTAGTTAAACGATCTAGGTGTCTTCTTGCGTTTAGTGCTGCCGTTCGCATCTCAGCAGCGCTTCCCTTTTGTTTTCCAGCAAAAGACCTGAGTATATTTCTACGGGCTTTAAGTTCTGCTAAGTTAGATGCCAAAGCAATATGACCGGCCTCTACAGCACGAAGCTCTACTTCTGCTATTGCCCTTATCTCGGATTTTTTCCAGGCCTTATTTGTTACAGGATTTATTGTTCCTTCTAAAGTTTTCCATACAGGCTTACCCGTTTCAACTGCTTGTCGAACTAAATTAATTGCGTCCTCTTGCACATTAGTAGGCGCCCGTCTACTAGGTGTTCCTAGTCGAACTTGTTTACCCGCAGTGCCCGGTTTGCCTGGAGCAGCTTGAAGCCCCCCTCGCGTCATTCCTCCTGTGATAGGAGCCTTTGTTCCTGCAGCTTGTGCAGCAGCCTGGGCCGCCCTATCTGCAGATTCCCATGTAATAGGTTTAATACCTTCTGCTAGCCGCGCTTCTGCTTGAATTGCTCTGGCTATGTTCTTGCCTGTGGCTACAGATACCTGTGCGTTGCTTGCAATTGCTTTAGAATATTGTGCCCGAATCATATCGGCTTCGGATTTTCCCAAAACCTTTTCGACCCGATTAAGCATTTTCTGGACTTCTTTTGCTTCGTTATCGTATTTTACAATGTTATTTGTTGCTGATTGAAGCTGAGCAAGTCGTTCGGCGCTTAAGCGATACATAAAGTTATCGGCTTCTGCAAATAAGTAACGCCCCTTAGCGGATTCTAAAGCAACTTCTTTTGTGCCTGCCATCCCGTTAAGGAAGCCTCTGGCACTGGCCTTAGCCACATTAACTGCTTTAGCTAAACCAGTGACTTCCTCTGCGGCACTTGCTATTGCCTCCATTTTACCAGCACTTAAACCCGCCGCAATTCCTCCGGTTCTACCAATAGCACCTAGTCCCGCAGTACCTGCCGTAATCACATCGGGTGTAGAAATGGTACTAAATACTACATAGCTAGTGCCCATAAACTGTATAGCAGCAGGGAATTCATCGGCCTCCATGTCGGTCATACCGCTTTTTCTTAGACCGGCTAAAACTAAATCTACGGCGGCGTAACCTACTTCGTCTGCGTATTCATCAAAGCCTACGCCGTGGTATATATCCGCTATGGCTTTTTCTTCCGATATGGCACCCCCGGCGCCCATGCTAAGACCTGCCAATCCCCTCCAAGACCAGTCTAATAGCCCCTCGTATTCTACTAAATGTGTATCACCTTCAAGGTATAGCTTAGAAGTTTTGTTGGTTCCCGACCCGTTCCACCAGGCGTCTACAGCAGAGCCCCAAAAACTATCGCCCTGTTCTAACTCAAGAATTATGGAAGATAAAGGTTTGCCATCTGGTTTAAACAATGCAAAGTGTGTACCGTCTGCCCGCCTTCGTATAGCCGTAAGCTCGTCATATGCTTCTTTTTCATACGCTTTAAGACGCTCAGATCTCCATTCATTGTACCTTTCTCTGTTCTCTCTACCCATCCTTCTAGGGCGTTCTTTTACACCTAGCGCCATGTAGTCAGCCGTTACCCTCTCTTCCGCAATCATAGCGGCAACAACTCGCATGTTTACTACATTTTGGTCGAAGTCTCTATCGTTTAAACTCCACTCTACCTCTTCTTCCATTTCTTTGTATTCTGTTGGTGCTCCTCTGGGTAAGGCCTCCGTAAGGTACATCCAATCTCGCATAGCTTGTGCGGCGGCTTGCTCGTCACCTGATTGAATGTGTTGTTGTAGATGAGGAAACAACGCATCTACACTTATCCTGCCCGTGTAGTTAGGTGCAGATTGGGCTATCGTTTCTGCTACTAGAGGCTCAAACCTGCGAGATTCTTGTACTCGGGTAGCCCACTCTTCCAAGGCTAGGGCTTTACCCCTTTCTACCTCAGACTCTGCTTCTTTTTTTAACTGTTGTAAAACCGCTTGTTGATCTTCTAAAACCCTTTGCTGAATAAGATCTTTACGATTTAGCCTGTCTAAATGCCAGTTTGCAGAATCTTTAAGCATATCCCCGGCAGTAATTACACCAGGGTACCCCTGCTCATCATACTCAAGCGGTTTACTTTTAAAAGTTGTGGGCTTTCTATACGCCTGACGCATAGCTGTAACATTTTCTACAAACTTTTCGTCAATCTGCTCCTCGCCTTTTGAGTTTAGAACAATAGCATTATCGCCGTATTGCAATCTAGCTTGTCTAATTTGAGATTGTTTATCTAGTCCTCTAAATGGTTGAGCAGCCTGTAAAGGGGTGCCTGCTACAATCTTGCCCTCCCCTTCTATTTCTAGGCCACTGTGTATTTTCCCTCGTCCAGGTGTAAAGGCTTGGTCTGTAGGAGAGATTGATGGATCAAAAATCTCATACCTACCTGACCTGTAGGCATTTCGTTTTTCAAAAGGATCCATAGTATTCCAAGCAGCTAACTCATCAAAGCTGAGCGCCGGATTTCCTTTATCATCAACCAAGTTTCTTACTTGGCTATCCATTTCCGCTAGCTCTTTATCTTCCTGCATAGCCCTAAGAACAGCTTCAGGGTTCTGCTCTAAGAATCCACCTGGGGGCTCTTCGATTGGCGCAGGGGCCTGCATAGGAGTGCCTTCTGGAGGCTCCCGATCTATTGCTAGGTAAATATCGGAGCTATCGCCGTTAGACATACGACACCTTGGGAATGGTACTGGCTGCTTAACCTAACACATAGATTAAGCTATGTCAACCAATACCGCCCTCAACGGGCGCTTCAGGCTCTCTAACCTCGTTTTGGGTTTCTTTTCTTTTGGCCATTTCTTCAGGGGTCTCAGGAACAATACCTAATTGTTTGTTTTCCCTAACTGCACGCCGAGTGTCCCTAGCAGCTTGCATATCTTGCTGCCTTGCCTCTTTTACCATTTGCCGAACGGTTTCTCTTTCGTCGGTATATCCGCGCTCTTTCTGATACCTAAGAAACTCTGGAGACTGAACAAGCTGCTTGCGAGCCTGCTGTAGTGGAGGAAGCTCAGGCATATCTGCAATCATTTGCATAGCTTGTAGGCTTTCTTCTCGGGGGTCTGAAGGTTTTTTAAGACCAGGAATCCCTAGCCAAGACTCTTGAGCCGGCTGCTCCTGTCGTACCTGTTGAGCTGCCTGTGCAGCAGCCTGGGTGTCTGTAACCCCCTCTCTGCCTGCTGAAACTTTAGCTGCTTCAATAGCCTCGGAAGCGCTTTTAGTAGGCTGAAACCCCATCATACGCGCAACTTCTTGGATTTGTGCAATCTCTGTAGGATCAAACACTTCTGGGCTAGCAGCCGCAATTCTAGCAACACCCGTTGTAGCAGCCGAACTAACGGCCTTTGTTCTGTTTCTTTGCTGCTCGTAGATGGCATAGTCGCTTGGGGAACCTGCGCCGCCAGGGCTGGCAACACGCATATTCAATCCCCTTTCTGCTAACGCCATTTCTAGTTCAACCCTACTTGCAGAGTCTAGATTTGCTAGCGGGTTTGTAGCGTTGGCTGGTACCCCTGCAAGGCGCTTAGTGGCCTCCATTACTGCTGCCTCTTGATACTTAGGGATTTCAGCTTTGGCAGTTCGTGCGGCATCGTTTGCAAGTCTTGCCCTATCTATCTCTGCAGATTTATCTATGTCCTTAAAAAATTGGCTTCGACTTACCTGGCTATTTAGATACGCCTCACCAATAGCTGTTTCAAGTTCTTGCTGAGTTAAGTCTTCGATGTTTGTTTTACCAAAAGGAGCGGTGTCTATAAGGTTTTCTACATCTTCTTGCCTTACAATTGGCGCGTCTAATATGCGGCCTGACCTAGTTTCGTCGCCCGGAACGATAATATATCCTTCCTCTGCTAAATTATCTTTGTAGTTTTTTACTCGCTGCCTAGCTTCTTCGGTTTCTAAAATCTGTGCTGCATCGTCTGCAACTGCACCCATTAGCTTGGCGTTTCGTTCATCTTGCTGGATTCGGGTTCTTGCTCCTTGAACCCTCATTTGTGCTGCGGCCAGCCGCTCTTTTTGTTCTCTGTTTAGCCTGCCTTCTTCTCGGGATAACTTGCGACTCATAGCACTGTCTATAAAGCTCATCAGGGCCTGTCGCTGCTGGAAGTCCATTTTATCGCGCTGTAGCTGCTCTTGTCGCTGCTGTAGCTCTAGGTCTCTAAGCTCCTTACGTTTTTCTTCTGCAGTCATCCAGGCGTCTTGCCCTTCAGTTCCACCCAAGATAAAATCGGTGTCAACATCTGCAGCCTGCCCGCGCATTGTGCGCCCCAAGCCGCTAAGCCCCTGACCTAGTGCCCTGACATTGCGTGCTCGCCGTTGCTTACGAAACTCCTGCACCAAGTCAGTAAGGTTTTCGTCACCAACACCGCGCCTGCGCTGCTCTGCTTTATCGTTTCCGTTAGCCATAGGAATGTCCTCCTGGTTAGGCCACGCCGGTCATGCTGGGTATTAGTTGCCCAACAGTTTCAATCATGCCTCCGGCAAGCGCCATGTCCTGCTCGCGCTTTTTAAGCTCTGCTTGAGTTGCCGTACCCATAGCCGCCAAAGCCTGGGCTTGTTGAGCCTCAAACGCCTTTTGCTGAAAATCTTTTGCCTGTCCAGTTACTTTTACCGCTTGTTCGGCTGCCGTTTCTGTTGCTTCTTGAGAAGCCTTTAAAGCAGCATCTTTTGCTACAGGACTTCCGCTAGCCTGTCCCATGGCCTGCACGTTTTGCATGGCCTGAACTGCCTGAATGTTTTGTTGGGCAGCATCCGTAGCGGCTTGCTGAAATTGTGCTCCCGCTTCTCGACCAGCCTGACCTGTGGCCACTTGCCCCAACAGATTTTTAGCGTACTCTGCCTGTTTCTTTTGCGCGTCACGAAAAACTGCCATAGCGTTATACCCTCTCTAATTGAGATTGAATAAGTTGTTTTCCTTCCGCGCCTCCGACAGCGCCAGCGGGCTCTCTAGCAAGAATATTAAGTTCAGCGCGGCTAAGGGTTTGCAAGGTTTTACCTCGTCCAAAAAGTTGGTCGATTTTATTTTGTACTAGGCCGGCAGTAACCCCTGCTGTAGTAGGTGGAGCACCGATTTCTCCAGACCCTTGAACTAGTGGAGTTTGGGCTGGACGTGGAGCGACTTCTACTAGCTCTTGTTCTTCAGGAGAAAAATAAGAAATTTCCCCGTCAGCCAACGCCTGATCAAACCGGGCATTTTCCCTTCTATCTATCTCTTCCTCCGTTTCTGGTGGAGCGTCGGCAGCTTGAGTTTGAGTTTGAGTTGGAGGTGGAGCGTCTTCTACGGAAATTTCTCCGCTAGCCAACGCCCTATTAAACCGGGAATTTTCCCTTCTATCTATCTCTTGGGATAGCATTTCTCTAAAATTCTGCCTTTCGGGAGAGGCACCTGTTTCAGCTAGCTCCTCTAAAATGTTAAGGGTGTTATCATCTTGAATTGAAGATAGAACTTGTTGTATGCTGATGTCACTTTCGGGATTTCTATCGGCTTGAACAACAAGGTCAATAAATCTCTCCCCAGTTTCCTTAATGCTGCCCAAATCACCCCTTTCAATTTCGTTTTCTAAGCTCTTCACACCAGTCGCCGCAAACTCTAGGTCAGGCACTTCATCTGCAAACCTTTTGTCGCGGGCCCTATTTATCTCATCTGCCTCCCGCGTTTCCTCGCGTTCTAACCGTCGCTCTTCTTGACGTTCTTCAAGTCGTTTTCGGCGTTCCTGCGCACGGACCTCGGCGTCTTGTTCTGCCTGTTCTTGCGCTTGTGCTGCCCGCCGTCGCTCTCGCATTTCTTGAAGCTCTTGGCGTTCTGCTCGATCGTTGGCCATCATTCTAGCGTCGCTTTCGGGCGTGGGCAACGGGGCTTGCGGGGCGGCTTGCATAGCTTCCATAGCCTCTACTTCGTCGGCAGAGGTAAAAAACTGTACATCGGAAATGTCAGCCGCTTCTGAACCCTTTGCTGCGGCGGCTTCTCTCGCTTCTCTAGTTGCTCGTGCCTTTAAAGGAACGTACTCTTGACCCCTATCCTCCATAGTTTGACGCATGGCAGCTTCGTATTGCTTTACACTCATTCCTGGTTTAATCTTACCAGCGTCCATTGCTGCCCGCTCTGCCCAAATGCGCTGCCACATATTTTGACCAGCAAACCTACCTCCCGCTGGTGCCATTTCGTTTACGCCAATTTGGAACACTGCGCCCTTTCTGCTTGGATCTGTAGCCGTAATAGTTGGATTACCATCACCACCCTCGGAAACAGAGTTAGCATTAAATTCGTATTGCCAGCCGCCCCTACCGGTCCAGTTAATTTTCTCCGCAGAGTCTTCTCCACCCCTACCAGAATCTTCAAACATAGCCATGTCAAGAGGCTTGTCCCTAGTAAAAACGTCCCTGCCCTTTTCTGCTTCTTCCGCCTGAAACTGCCGCATTCTTTCACCCTTAGCAGCATACGCTTCTGGGTCTTGCTGGGGATCAATTTCCGACTGCATTACTGGTCGGCCCTCTGGTTTAATGCGCTGAAGACCTGCGGGTGTATCAGGAAGGTCTTCCCCCACGTCTGCAGGAAGCTCTGAAGGGGGCGCTCCTACATCAACAACCCTTGCGTCATCACCTTGTCCCTCTACCGCGAGTCCCTGGCGAGCCAAATCTTGGCCCATGGGGGCCGTAACTCTAACACCAGGGGCGGCATCTAGTTTTTGGGCAGCACCGCTAGGGGGTGCAAGATCACTAAGACCGCGTGGAGCGGGGGGCATTGCTGCAGGGGCGGTATCTTGCCTGCTTTGATGAACAAAACCAGGACCTTTTTCAATACCAGCGGCCTCAAGGTCCGTTTCTTCAGTAGCGCCGAGTAGTGCTTTTCCGCGCCGCTTAGCAACTTGTCCAGAACCAAAACCGGGAGGGGGAGACATAGCCATAATTTACTCCAAATCAGATAGGGCATGCTATAACACGCAGCTTACCCTATGTCAATATTTACCAATAAAAGGGGACACAGCCAAAGCGGCGAGACATGATACGGACTCTATCATAAGTATCGCTGTGCAAAACCACCTGTATGCCGGCGTTGTGCCATCCCGTAGTTAAAGGACTTGCACCAGCAGTAAGAGGCTCAAGCCATCCGGCCACTGCAGCGCCTCCAGACGCGCTATGAAATACGTCGGTATCTTTAGTTCCCATATCGGACAGGAACGTACTGTCTACTACTATCCACCCAGTAAAGTGGTGTAGGTCGGGAGCAAGCGCCTCTGCATTAGAGTAGTGTCCGATCGTATCCGGGGAAGAGGCATGTCCTAGACTTACAGAGTAGTCCAGAGGCACCATACTACTGTTACTTTCCGGTCCCCTAAAATCAAGCTCATCGACAAGGTGCCCGTTAATGTTTAAGGCAAAGCGAAATCCCCTGTTAGGTGCCGAGTTAACGTTGCCCCCGGCTAACGCCCCTGCAGTGGCATCATTCCCACATGTGGCTGTAAAGTTCCAAAAGAAAAGAACCTTAGACGCGGCACGTTTATTTTCCCATGTAGTTGTTAGTCCCGGAACACTTACAAACAATTTGTCCCAGTGCAAGTCGCTTGCGGGGTCATGCGTCACATCATTAAACCAGGCCGTAGCATGGTAATCTAGGTTAGTATTACCCGAAGTCATCTTAACATCGCCGGTATATGTACCCCGGCGAACCATTTCTCGACTAACTTGAAATGCACTATCTAGGTTATTTTTGTCAATACCTCCGTTGTATACAGCAAGGCTGTCCCCGGTCACGTTGTCGTGGTTGTATATAGATTTAGATATTTCATCAGCATCGGCAGACGAACCATCTACAATAGTGTGGGTGTAGTTTATAGTAGGCATTATTCTAGTGTCCCCGCCAACAGAGGCAAACAAGATAGTGTGTAACCTCCAAGCTCATACTCATCACTGCCAGCGTCATAAGCTGTAGTAGCGTTAAACAGCCCACTACACGAAACCAGAGCAATGTCCTTTAGCTTGGAACAGGCTTCCCCTCCTGTATGAGTAATACCCGCTATGTCGGTATCTGTAATAAGACACCCGGTGCTAATGGTTATGTGCTTGTGCGCGGATACTGAAAACTGGCCAATGCTTTTTTGAATTATGTGCCACTCATCTGCACCAGTGGCAGACCCTACTTTTACGGCAATGCCCAACATAACCCCTGCCGCATGTGTATCAAAATCTATGCCGCCCGTTTCGCAAGTCCCCCTAACCAAAATGCCTGTAATGTTTTTATCTGCAAGAGAAGAGCTGGTGCTTGCAAAATTTACAAGAGCAGGAACACTACCATTATCTGCTGCGGCTGTATGGCTGCTGGGCGTTCCGGGATCGGTTGTACGAACAATAACCCACCCGTGTGAAGCAACGTCGTAGTTAAGCGGTGAGTCGGTTTGTCCTGTCTGAAACCTATCAATATCAAAACTACCGGTAGATCCGTCCCATATACGGTTGTGGTAAACGGCGTAACTGTCTCCAGGATTGGAAAACGAACCGCCATCAAAAGGAGACCAGTTAACAGATAAGCGGGAACCAAAACTCCAAGAAACGCTGTGCCCGCTAGGAAATATAGTTGAGTTAGTCATAACGGGGGCGTTGTCTACGTTTAGACAGCCCTTAGAAAAATCTTCGGGGTTTAGTCCGTTTAGTTTAATTCTTGGAGAATCCATTGCGGCATGAAGGCCGGCGGCATCAAACACATCTTCTTTTTTTACAATGCTCATCGTGCCAACTCCACACAAACCATTTGAGAGTTACGAATATTTAATAGCGGCCCGCCAGAATCCTCTACAGCAGGTGCTGCTTTAACTCCTACCCCAATAGAAACTCTATGTCTTCCAGCGGGAAGAAGTAGGATTGAGTCAATACATGCTCTAGAAGACGCTCCTGCAAGACCAACCTCATGCACGCCGGATATAGCGCTAGTATCAAAACACCCAATACCTGTTTCAATATAGGGGCTTCCGTTTAGTAGTATGACGAACTGAGCCTGGCATAGCCTAGAGGCGGTAGTAGAATCCATGTTATAATCTACGGCAGCAAACAGCAGAAATGGGCCACCCTCAGTAGAGAACTCCATGTAGGCATCGTTTACTTCTGTCCATCCTGCTGAAACAGGGTATGAATCCCTTTCTGTATTATCAAACAACGCAGCATAGGTGTAGTTGTTTACTTCTTTTATATTATAGGCCAGGTCACTTGACGTGTCTACACCTACGGTAAGATCCGTTGTAAATGATGCTGAATCAATATTGTGTTCGTTTATGTCCCCTGACGCCTCGTAAAAAGGACGAAGGCCCTCTGCCAAGTCTTCTGGACTAAGGGGATGGTTTTGTCTGGGGACGCGCTTAGGAAACTTCCAACTCATCTGTCGCTCCTTCCGTGAGGAACCTTAGATTTACCAAAGTTCCTATCTGTTTCGGAGTATTCCATAGCTATATATTCCCAGTCGCCCCTACCTGTCAATCGTATTTTGAATACTTCACAGCTAGGCACGACTACGTTAATCTTTGTCCAGTATGCCCTGCGCTCTCTCCACGTATGGTTTTCTTCTTTACGGGTGTACTTGTTATACTCTGCGCCGGCTAGCTTTGCGTTATTCCATCGAAGAGGGGGGTCTTCAGACGTAAAGCGCATTTTCCTTGTTTCGGTATGTATAAGAGGGGTGTTTCTCCAGTCACGCATAATATCAATAGTAATACTATCGTCACCGTCCCCCGCCTCTCTCAACCAAATAGTAACCTCATAGGGACTGGCTTTCCTATTACTTCTTCTAGCACGAAGCCAATGTGTTTCTAATACAGCAGAGTTTTCTTCTACAATGCGCTTGCCCGTACTAGCCTCTCTATCTAAAACCCACAAAGAAGCGTGTTCGGTAGCTTCCCCGGAGGATGTAGATGCAGACGCCTTGCCCAAAGCTAACATTAGCTGACGGTTATCACGGGTAGTGCAAACAGAGTAAGCCTTTACATCATTGCGTTCCCGCCAACCAACAGCGTCGTAAACTAAGCACAGATTATTTTCGCGAGACCCGTCTTCGGGTACCCATATACGAAACTCTCCTGTCTCTTTGTCTACCGCTGCACTAGAGCGAGAAATCCATGTTGTGTTGAGGCGTTTAATTCTTCTGCGAATAGGGGCGCTAATCTCTTCCAGTTTATCTCCGTTCCAAGTAAATACGCCGTTTCTAGAAAGCCAAGCAGTAACACCCCCTGCCATAGTCGCTATTGCGTTTGGTCCCACGCAGCCTACAGAGCTAGACAAGGTGGCAGCTCTAAAGCCTTTGCCATCATCGTTTACTGTAATCAAAAAAGAAGACTCTGCTGTGAAAACTAAAAGTCCTCCAGCAATAGCGTGTAGGGCTGTAACCTCCGACCCCTGCGCATCGGGATATATTTCTACATCATTTTCCTTAAAGGTTCCCCACCTTCCTGGCATGCTTGCACGAATAGCGCCCCGGCCAACACCGTCCCCATAATTAGCCACCCACAATCTTCCAAGGGCTAAAGCAGAAAGCCTGAACTGCGGCACAGGGTCTACTTCTGTTGCAGGCAGAATTAACCAACTGTCTGGAATGTTATCTGGATATAAACTACAATGGTTATCCTCTATGGTGGCAAAGGTGGTACTTGCTTCTGTAGCGTATCCAGGGAGCTGAAAGTAGGTAGGGACCCCTGAGTTTAGCTGGTCACGGGTTCGATACAAAATTCTGCCAACAGTACCGTCAGGTCCCGTTGCAATGTCGGTCCAGGCAATGGCGAACTTCATTCTTGCCGCGTCTTCGTTGCCCCTCTTATCTCTGCCGGCGGTTACGTTTTCCTGTCTAGAGCAACTAACAGGATTGCTACGGGTGCTTAAAGGTGACAGGTTTCCCCAGCGATCAACCCACTGTACTTTAGCTCTCCATTCGCCCGCCTCTAGGACACCCCCCATAGTGTTTATGTCTTGTGCAAACACACTATGGGCGTCGGCTTGGTTACTAATAGCGGTTCTGTTGATAAACCCTAAACGATTATTACCCCAGGTAAGACCATTTGTGTTAATAGACTTGTCTGGGTTTATAGAGGAGTACGCATATCCTCTACTGTTGGGAACGTCTACATAGCCCTTGTTACCTGCACCCGCAGCATCATCGGCGTGATCTAAATCAGATTTAGGCCCTAGCCCCGTAAGCGCACCAGGAGCTTGGGCATATCCTAAGTTTGCTACAGTATAGCCATCATAAAACAATGACCGCCTTTCTTGGATTGTTATTACCACACCGTTGGGTGTTACAGTAAACTGGGTTTGGAATTGTGGTTTATCTGCAGCCTCTAGGGACATTCTATATTCAGCAGACGCATCGTCTCCGATAAGCAGTCGCCAATCCTTACTCCACCCACGATGCTCCCATACTCCGTAAATGTAAGACGAGGCTGAGCTAGGCTTTAGGCTGCCGACAACAAGAAGCACGTCTCGCTCGCCACCGCCAAGCAAGCAATGGCATACTCCGTCAAAAGGTGTCTTGTAGTTTATAATTGCCCCAGAGGTGCCGTCCCTTAAAGTAGGGTCATACTCTAAGGGGCCGACAATTGTACGCAAAGATCCCTCTGCTGTAAGCACCATGTTTTGGATTTTGGCTGCTGCCTCGTCTGGCGCAAAAAACCCATCATTCTGGTGCCGTTGGGCAACAGGTCCATGTATATCTCTGAAGCGGTCAAAGCTCACTTTATAGCTCCACGGTTCCCCTGACCTGAGCTAGCTCATATCGGGTAAGGGCAAGCTCTTTTTCAAGCCTTTCTTTTTCACCAAGCCGTTCCTCGCTTCGGATAGGTTCCGCAAGCTCATTAGGAACGGCAACTAAATCCCACCCAGACATACTCTCTTTACCCTCTTGAACGCGCTCCGGCGCATGTCCGTATACATGCAGAAGGCCCTCTTTAGGCAGATTACCCCGCTTATCTGTCGGCCCCATAACGGCATGAAGTGTAGCCTGTACTACGCCGTTAGACACCAACAGCTTTCGGTAAATACCTCCAGCAACGACAGGGGCAGTTTTCCACTCACGATCAAAACCCATAACTCCTCCAGATTATTTGATCAAAGCCGAACATAACACAAACCCCGCCCAACGTCAAGCGTTTGTTACTTTACTAGGCATGTTGAGACGCGGGTGCCAACCGTAGCCTTTCTTAGTTCCAAACACGCGCATTTTTCTAGGTCGCTGCGCTTTTCGTACACTACCGTGTCTCTTCAACAAAGTGTTTAGAGCCCGCTCAAAGTCCATCCTGGCACTAGCTTTCATTGCTGCGTTACCGTCACTCTCATACAAGTACATAACGGTGGCCGCAATAATCGCGTCTACTGCGTCTGTAGGAATGGCAGGCGTGTCATGGTCATGCACCAGGGGCTCTGGTCTAACCACCGCTCTCAGCGTAACGTCGTAATGTTTGTCTGCCGTTGGATAAAACGCTACGCACTCGTTTCTAGAGTTGTTTCTAAGAACAACATCTTTTGCAGGCGTGTCCGTACCATTATCGTTGTACAACAATACGTGGGCATCTACCTCTGCAATAAGGTGAAACTTTTTATCTATCTCTAGTTTTCCAGAATCGTCGGTGAGTCGGCGGCGGTATATCCGTTTACGAATACCCGTATGTCGGTACCTAACTTGGGTTGAGTCGTGGAATCCCATCATAAGGTCAACGTCGGGGAGTGTAACAGTAATACCCGTATAGCTACTAGCCCCCTGCTCTACTGGTGCTGCGGATACTGCCGCTGATACAGGGCTAGGAGGGGACTCCAGCCAAGGCTCACGCCAGTCTGTTGTCTGTGACCCAGAGTCAAAAGTATCTGCCGTCTGAGGCAGCGTTCTGTTAATCTTGTCCCCAATAACATAGGTAAAACAGTATTCAAATTGCCCTGTAGGTTGTGCCTCTGCAGAAGCAGACCAAATTGTAGCACCCGAAGCCGGGGCTTTAACAGTATCAACTGAGGGCGTGAACGTAGGGGCGGCTAGGCTTTTTGGTGCCCGGCGATAATACCATCGAGGCTGGCCGGAAGTAGTGGTTGTGCTTGGGTGCTGAATAGAATTAATTTCTACAACATCTTGTCCCATGACATCAAGGCTGTACACCCTGCCCTGCTCCCGCAGATTAATAGCACGAAGCTCAATGATGTCAGCAGGCAGAGGATATTCCTTTGTAACAATGCGCCAATCATAGGTAACCGAAGAACCTGTCTGACCTTTAGCAAAAGGACGATCTAATACAATACCTACCTTACCGCTGTGGGTACCACTAGAAATAGCGTATATATCGCGAATTTCGTACTCGTGCGTAACCTCTGTGTCTACCGCATCAGTAACTATTAGGGTTCTTCCTGTATAGCTACGCTTTTGTGCAGAAATTTGTAGGTTTGTAGTAGCACCGTCATCTAAAGAACTACGAAGAACCCAGTCATCCCCAGTATCAGAAACAATTGTATCGGTAGTGCCCGATGCTTCGACAACAGGCTCTACAGTTAATTGGTGCTCTGTATCTTCAAACAAAAACGGAGCTTCTGTAGCAAGCAGGTATACCGCACGGTTAATAAACTGGTTTAACCTAAATACGGCCTCATCGCTTTGGGATGGAGCCCAATCCGTTTGAGCAAAAACTGCTTCACGAAGACCACGAAGGTTGTAGATATTGGCCAAAAGTGTAGACATTTATGCTCCTAAAAAAACGACCCCCGCCCATCCCGGAGGACTATTGGACGGGGGCCGACTGGAGGGACGTTTATAACTAGCCGTTAATCTTGACCTTAGCAAGAGTTCCCGTACCGCCTGCCTCAAGCGCGACAATGCGGGTACTATAGCTCATAGCCTGTGTGAAGCTAGTGGTACCGCTTGGGGTAACCAAAACAGCAAGCTCACTATCGCTGTTGGGCTGCAGTGCCTGACCAACTGTAACAGCGGCATCAAATAGACCCTTAACAACTCCGCGCTTAACAACCCAAGCGGCCTTGTTATTGGGAATATCGAACAAAGCGATACCAATAACAGACGCAGAGGACTCAATAAGCGCAGGAGCAACTGCCTTTTTAATAGCATACGCGCCGTTTGCGTAGTCAAGAGCAACAGGCATACCTCGCTCAATAAGTGCAGTGCTAACATTCTTGACGTAGATAAGCTCAAGCTCACCTTCGCCAGCGGCAAGAGTAACAAGCTCTCCACCAGAAGGAACAGTAGCGCGGGCATCGCCCTCTACAGACCCGTCGCTCTTAACAACGACAAGTCCTCGATCGACATCGCTAGCAGGAATAGTGTAGGTGCTGCCGAGAGGGGCAGCAGGACCAGAGGCAGTCGTAGTAGCGGTAACATCCGATACTAGGCTGATGCTGGAAGAAATACTTGGAAGCATTTTATTTTCCTAATTAGTAAAGGTTGTTGATTATGCTGTTGCGCCGCCCGTCACTGCAAAGTTGCAGCGAAGGTTGTCGCAGTACATGCCGAGACTGAGAACGTACTGGTACCGCCACATATCTTGAGTCACAAGATAGTCGGGGCCACGGAAGGCAAAGTCTCCCGCAGTTTCCATGTTGGCGTCAGATCCCTGTGAGAACAGGTGCCAGGTGCCGCTATGGATACCATATACAACGCCGTTTTGCGGTGCAGAAGAGGTAAAGTCAGCGACTTTAATCTCGTGCTCCAAGTGCATGGTAGCTCCCATGAACTTGACGCCTGCGCGAACAGCGCTTGGACGACGATCGCCCTTCTTCAGATCGTTATCAACGATACGAAGTTGGTCATCGAGGTCACTCAGGTAGTTGTGGTAGGTTCCTCGGTCTGCGAACATAAGGTCCACGTCACCAAGGCTACGACCGCCTTGAACGGATGCGTCGTAGTAGGCTTCTGCCAACTTCTGGCGTCCGTCGGTAGCAAAGGAACTAATGTTTGCATACTGGTGGTGCCAGTTCTTAACAGAGTTCTTTGCAAGACCAAAGGTAGTATCAGATTGAGAACTAGCAGCAACCCACTCAAAAATTCCTGGTTGACTACCAAGACCCTTTGGATCGTAGTTAGCATCGGAGTTGAAGGTAAGCATAGCGCCTACGCCAGTTTCGCCAGCGATAACAAGTTGACGAGCAAGCTGGTCTTGGAAATCATCCAGACAGCGCTCAGGGTACTTCTTAATAAGGTCAAGAAGGTCTGCTTTGCCGTTAGCTTCACGAAGATCTTGGCCTGGAACGTCCCAAGCGTAGATCATGGTTGCTGCGTATGCTTGGGCACGGTCAGCTTCTTGACGACGACCGCCGGCAATAACTTCGGTACCGCTTCGCAGGGTAGTAACCTGTCCTGGGGCGCCCGGTACAATACCGAACTCAATGAACGGTCCATTAGCTTTACGCTTTTGGCCCTTTGCAATAATCGCCTCAAAGGCGGGATGGAATGTAGTAAAAGTCTCGGTATACCCCGGAAGAACTTCCTGAAGGGTAGCTACGAGAACGTCGGGGGAGAAGCCCACTGTGAACTCCGGGATTGTATCGGCGTCTTATTTAGCCGGTTGTTGGTTAGCCGACGCCCTATTGCGCCGATGGTAAAAACAAATTACGAATCCGTGTATAACACCTAGTTTATACGTTGTCAAGTGTTTATAGCTTGAACCGGTCAAAGATGGCGTCTACAGCAGCCGCCCTAGCTTCGTGCCTAGGCATTTTTGAAATAGGCTTTTTGGGCTTTGGACGAGGAGGAGCGGCAGTTTCTTCGGCACCCGCAACAATGCTAGCACTCTCTTGTGGCTTAGGTGCCGGCTTTGGTGGTGCAGTAGCGACCGGTTTGGTTTCTCCTCGATTTCTAAGCTGCAAAACTTCCTTTACGAGCCCGACACTATTACCCTTTTCTAGCAAACTCACCGCAACCTCGACAGCATCTTCACCAATAAGAGAAATTTCAAATGCCTCATGCGGGGATATTTGCACATTTTCCATTTCTAGCAAAGGCACCGCTCGTTTTGCTGCCTCCGGGTTCGCATCAATCCGTTCCTTATATACAGATTCAAACCACTCCATATACCTATTAGCTTCCGCCTCAGCCAACTGCTCCATATTTTTACGTTGTTCAGCTAGCTTTTGTTCCATTTGCTGTACATAAGCGTTTTTCTGAGAAAGCTCATGGCCTAGCTGGGCTACTCGGGGATCTTCTTCCCCCATAGCCAAGGCGTTATACATGTCCTTCCACTGTACGGCATCTTCAGTAGCTTGTAGTCGTGCCCTTTCTACGGCTGCTTCATTAAGTCTATCGTAGTGCGCCTGTAGCTTTTCTCCCCATGGGCGAAGGCGCTCATCAAAATCATCATAAGCGCCGTTCCAATTTTCCCAATCGAAGTCGTCTGCACTGGGAAAAGGGTTTGTTTCTCCAATAGCTGCCTGTACTTCGTTTACAGAAGCATCAGCAGATGGTGCCTGTCCAGCTTCTTGAGTTTCTTGCGAAGCAGGTTCACCAGCAGCAACAGGTTCACCAGCAGCAACAGGCTCACCAGCACTGCTGGCACTAACAGATACTTCCGCATTAGTAGCCTCGGGTACGTTAGTTGTTTCAGACATTATTCCCTCCAAAAATAATTATCATTCCTCAAATTGAGAAATATCCATATTCTCTAAACGCTCTGCCTGCTCTTGTCGGCTGAGGCGCCCCATTCCCATAGGCTCTTCCTCATCGCCCTCTTGCATTTCCATGCCTTCAAACATATCTCCAGCGGCCCCCTCACCTTCTTCTGCCATTGGGTCTTCAGACATATCTTCCTCGGAAGAAGCAACGGGCTCACCTTCTTCAGTCATGATAGGGGGGTCGATGCTGTACCCAGAATCTTCCAGGGCACCAACAATCATAACAACGGAAACACCTTCGGGCAGAGCGTCCTCAAGTTTTTTCATATCAGGCATAATTTCTCCAAACGTAAATAGGCCCACACCTTAACACGTATGCTATTATGTGTCAACATTTTGCACTTTATTGCGCCAACTGCGCTAAGATTTTTTGGGTCACTTTTTCTTTTTCTTGCTTTTTGGAAACCCTGCTTTCATATTAGCATACGCTTTTTTGCTAATGGTGCTTTTTGATTTTGGTCGGCTAGTGCCTGCTTTTTTACGTTTGTTAATGTTAGCGTATAGACCTTTCTTGGCCATGACTACTTCCTACTTTTTGTGCCGGAACATCTCCAGCGTTTTCTAGATAAACGCAAAGGACTATTAGGATCTTTTGCGGCTTTTGGAAACCTTTTCATTTGTTTAGCAGACCTAGCACAATAGGCGTCACCTTTTTTAGTTCCTGGTTTGACCTTAGCACCTTTGGCACCGTAGGACACCTTTTTGCCCGACTTAGTAATTTTTACTCGGGCCTTTCCTTTAGCGGGTGTTCGTCTAGATTTTTTCGGCATTTTAATTCCTAGCTAGGAAGGGGGTCTTTCCACACAGATGCGTCTTCTACAGTAGCCTTCCCGTCACTACCGTGCTCATCTGTGTAATCTTTAATTTTTTTAGCTCGGGCCTCGGCAACGTGCATACGGGCGTCTTCTTTTCGCCTTGCCTGCCTGTGTTCCCAATCAACATAACCAAGCTCCTGCGCCTCTTCCTCGCACAGATCGCGAACCTCATCTTCTATGGCTGTCCACGTTTTGGATGTTCTATCCTCTACATGGCAGTTATTTTCCGCGCACCAGGCGTCTAGCTCTTTAGCGTTCTTAAAGGTTCTACCTAGCTGCTGTACGTGAATTCCGCCCTGGCCGTCACCTTCCAGGTCACCCCCAAAAGAAAACAAACTTAGCGCTTTTTTTGCAGGTCTTCCGCAGTCGCAAACCAAATCCACTTCTGCAATAACCTCTGTAGTCCAAAGCTCTTTTTCGCCACACTCGCAGCGGTCACGAAACTCATAAATAGGCACAGTCCCTCCAGAACACCATATATAACACAGCTAATACACAATGTCAAATCTCGCAGGATCCACCAACGCAGGCAAGCTCTTTGGCGCCCTCTCCTCTATCTTCTTGTTCGTAATACGTTAGCATAGAATAATCTATTCTTGGAAAAGCAAGCATTCGTCGTTTGTACTCAAGCTCATCAATTTCTTCATACGGAGCAAGCTCATACTTTCCTCCGTCGTAAGGTAGAAAGCTAACGCCCGTAATTCTATCAAAGTTTTCGTATACCCAAGCGCCCACCGAGTCCCACTCTTCCTCTTTGACATAAATAGTGGCGCTTTGGTTGTGGCCCTTTTGATTACACCAAGTGTCCATTACTGTTTTATATCGACGAAGCTGGTCTAGTGCCGTTTCATCTTCTCGGAGCATGGCTCGTTCTGGACTTGCTACAGGGAACTCTACAACCCAAGTATTGTTTCTATCTTCTATACAAGGTGCCCCTGCGTCTCTGACTAAGGAAAGTAGGGGGTCGTCCCCAGAGATTCTTACGCGACGAATATAAAACGGGGAGTAGCGAGCGTGAAACCCGCTAGAACAGTCTAGTATCTGACTACTATTGCCGCTAGGCTTTCCGCAAGTTACTGCCGCAGGAGAGTTAATTCCCAACCAAGCCGCAGCAATGTCTGCCGTTTTTCTAGCAACTCTGTTAAACAAGGCCATTGCCTCTACGTCGTTGGCCAATGCGGGGTTGTCACACTGCCCTGTGATGTCTACCCCTAGCAGTCGATCCTCTTCACACATCTCCTTCCATGCTGGACGTAGATAGGGAAAGTGGGTAAAAGACGCCTGCACAGCACCGATCCATGCAGCTAAGCGAACCTTTTCTGAGAAAGACGCAATGGTGTCTTCTTCTCGCATTACAGCACAGCTAAGATTGCATAGTTGCCCTCCTCCGCCTGCACCGGTCCATGGATTAGTTGCCTTCTTGTATCTAAGAAGAATCTCCCCGCAAGGATTGCTTCGCATCTCTTGCGTTCCGCGCTCTTTGGCTTTCTGTGGAGGAACACGAAACATTCCTCGCTCACCGGAGCCGCTTTGTTTAAGGGATTCCCACTCGGCATAGAAAGTATCTCTGTCTGGCTTTTCATTCCAAAACACGCTGTTGTTTGCCATGTACCTGCAGGCAGGAAACTCTCCTAGCGCCCAGTTCTTTGCGTTTCGCATCTGCTCATCATCAGCATCACTAAAAGAAATAAGGGCGGCACGACGAACGCCTCCGGCCATCACAACCTCTCCCACGGTACACATAATGTCATGCACCTCTATAGGAAAAAGTTTTCTGCCTCCTGCACCTTGCACAACGCTTTTTGCAAAGTCCAAAAGCCTAATTAGCGGCTCGGGGCCGCTAGCGCGGCCCCCCTTTGTGTTGAGGCGGGAGCCGGCGGGTCGGATGTTGGAGAAGTCGAATACGGTGTCGGCACCACACCACCACGACGTTAATCCGGCTTTGAATGCGTTTGCCCAGCCTTCAGCAGAGTCTTCTACAACGTAGTGCCGAGTTCGGTCGGCTGTAAGGGGTTCCACCGTGGGGAGGTTGCTCACAAACTGTCGCTCAACGCTAAAGCCTACACCGGTTCCCTGCATAAGAATATAGAGCGCCTCGGAGAACGCTGGGATGCAGTCTACCGGCAAGAACGCGCAGTTATACGCACTCAGGTTATCGCGTGCCATGCTCGGCCCTGCGCTCCACAATGCTCGCATAGATGGAAGAACGTCAAGATTTTTAACGGCTTCAGACATATCTTGGAACACGTCTGCGGGCAGCTTTCGCTGACTTACGATAAAATTAAGGTACCTATCTAGCGCCTCGTCTGGAGTTTCGCGCCGTTCGCTATCCTCTACCCAACGGCAATACGATCGGGTAAAAACAAATTCTGCGAGGGCATTGCGAAACTTTGACATTGGCGGGCTCCTGTTGATTTATGGGGACTCCCCCAGTAACATGAGCACACACTAAGGTCAAGCACCTTATGCGGTATATTTACACTAAGGGACCACCTACTTGTTGAGCCGGTAAACCTCCGCTGCCCGTGCCAACATCCACTTGTCCACCTTGCATGGGGGCAATGCCTTCTTCGGGCATTCCTTGACCCGACATATCCAGCGCTGGTGCCTGTTCCATTCCCGGAGGCATTCCCATACCGGGAGGCATTCCCATGCCTGGAGGAGGCCCCGGCGGCTGCTCAGGTGCCATAATATCGCCCAGTTTCAACAAGTCAACCAGTGCCTGCATAAGTTTTTTCTGGTCGACCATCTGGCTTCCTTGCAGAAGAGGCAAGAATGCTTCCATTTTCTTTAGCTGTACAACCGTGTTTGCTTCGTCAGCATTGTATGGAAGTGCGCGAAAGTCGAAATCCCAGGGACTATCTCCGTCTACTTTTCCGTCTTCGTTAAAGTCTTTAAACGCCAGCATAAGTCGATTTATTTCCTCATGCGTTCCGTTAGATAACTTTAGAGGGATACTACTGTCGGCTGGAAGAAACTCTGCATACAGAGAAAGAACTGCCTTTGCTGCCCACTCAATAACATTGTAGATGGCTAGCTGACGCCTGGTGTTTCGGCTTCTAATCGCGGTGTCTGCTAACGCAAGCTCCGTCGCTACATCCGAGGCACCTAGCTCTCCTCGTTGGTAAGCGGGTAGCCCAAGAACAAATTCAATGTTCTTGTTTAGCTCGGACATAACTTGCGTCCATTGAATAGGAAGTTGGGCGGTAGGGGTTGCGCCCATAACTTCTTGAATCCGTACATTTGGTTTGGCGTTCATTGTGATAACCTGCCCAGGTCCGTCAACCTGTTCAAGTGCATCCATGAACTCATCGGGGTCATCTAGCAAACCCTCGTGTACAACGGGAATAGGAATGCTAGTCCTTGCGTGCCAGTTCCTTAGCGTAGACAACTCGTTTAGCTGCTTAATATTATCGTATACTAACGAGGCGTCGGACATACCAGACAAATCTTCTAGGTTGTCGTTAAAAGCCAGCCGGAAAAAAGGATTGGGCAAAAGCTGGTATGGTAGCTCACCCTCATACAGAGGCTTCTCTACATTATCAGCGCAGTGATAAAAGCGCTCCCCAACCAAGTCGTAGACCTCATATACCACAACCCACTCATATGCTGCACGGGCGACCTCTGTGTCAGAGTCTTCTTTTTCAGGGTCGGCCTTCAACCAGTCTGGGTATGTCTTATTGAAGGTTACTGAGTCGTTTTCTTGATCGTCCATACAATCGTGTCGATAGAACCCGCCCTTTCTTCCCCTTCTACGCATACGCTTTTTGAACTGTCCCTTGGTAAGGGTAGTCGCCTCGATGATATATCGAATATCTTCCCAGTCGTCTGCGGTTTGATCAAAAAAGATTCTATTTGCAGGAACTACTCGTAGCAAAGGGCGGCCTTTCTTGGATGACCATACAACCTTTACAAAAGACCGGGGGTAAATGACTGCTCTTGACGCAAGGCGCCAAAGAGATTCACCGATATTGTTTCGGTGAAAAAAGTCGTTTACAAGTGCCTCACGCATTGCGGCGGCCTTTCGCAGCTTTTCTTTGCGTGGACTAATCGTTACTTCAGGGTTGGGAGGGCACACACTGGCCAACAAAGAGTCAGTAAAAGCAAAAAGGTGATTGCCGGTAACATCTGCAGAGCCTCCGTCTGTTTGTTCCCGACCATATCTATAGGAGTCTCCTCGATAACAGGCAATGTGCTTAGCCCATTGCTTGCGCTCTTCTTCCATCTTTCTAACGTGGTCTTGGATTAGGTTGGCAATCCACTTATACGACGTTTCTTTTTTGTCGTCTGTATCGTGCATAGGTATTCCGGGGTAAGAAGAGTTAGCCCCAGGCTAACACATAAGTAAAGGCATGTCAAGTCTGTCTCGTCCAGTGCGCTCGCCGTGGTCGTTTAATTTTATCCTCACCTCTTTTAAGTGATCTACGCGCTTTGCGCTCTGCCTCTTGCGCGGCGTATTGCTGCTCGACCGACCACAGGCTTCTATCTGTGTCGAACAGTTCTCCTTGCTGCTCTCTAACAGACTTAGGTCTAAATCTAGAGGGCATTTGTCTTGCGCCAAGACACGCCCACATAAGCGCAGAACACCTATCCCAGTGGTGTCGCGCTCTGCGCCCCCTTCCCACCTTATTCGGGTTTAGTATTTTTGCTGCTTCGCTAATTTCTGTTAGCTTGTCGTGTCTGTAGGTGGCAAGTTGGTCAACGGTTTCTTGGTCGTTGAGTACGAGTGTGTCCATAAGGGCGTCGATGAGGTATCCAAGTCCTTCGTTAATTGACTTACTTGTTGCTGCGATTCCTGGTTTTGAGTTGACGCCCCTTTGACTATAGAACAGATTGCGTATTTCACCCGCTTCCATTGCCGTAACAAGTGGAGATAATACACCCAAACCAACACCATTATTCTCAATAATAACATGGGCGTCGTTATACTCCCTTGCCAGCTCTACAATAAACTGCGCTAGCCTCGGAGGATCTATCATGTTGTTGTTCATTACCGCGACTTGTTCCCACCTATCTTCCCACACCTCTAATACTTGTATACTCGCAGGGTCACCGCCCATCCAACCACAAGGGTCTACACCCATAACATACTGTGCCCCTGGTTTTGGCGCAACATATTCTTGGTATCCTTTTTTGTCAGGCTCCCACGGGACCAGCACTCCCTTCTGGTGTTTCTCAAGCGCGTGAGCAGGTATGACTCCCCCGCCTGCCTCAGCCCAACAACTAATAGGGTCTACGGGATAGTAAACCCAGAACAAGTTAGGGTTCCTGCGTATCTCTGGGTCCAGTCCCATAAGCGCCCGTCTAAACGCTATATTCTCTACGGTCATGTAGGGCAGTCCCCTGCCACTATGCCGGTCTCCCCCAAACTTATCTAGTAGAGATACTTCTTCGTTAGTCAGGCGCCAACTAGGATCCCATACGCGCTCATTAAGTTTAGAGGCAAAGAAGGGATGAAAAGAAAACTCCCACCTACCCATGCCCTTACGAGCTTCTGCACACATATCTCTAAAGTACGCTGCGCTGGGCGCCGCCATGGGCGCGGGAGTAGACTCACAAATAATTGTTGCTTCTTTACGGTTGACGAATGCTGGTATGATTCCACTAAATACTCCTGCGGCGTCTGCCCAAAATGGCACCTCTGATGCGTGCAACATGTCAATAGCCCGACCAATACCAACCATGTTGCTTTCAGCAGAAAGTGTTCGGATTGTTCCGCCGTGCATAAACGTAAGCTGCCGGCTTTCCCTATTGGGAATTGTAGGCATGCGTATATCTTCCGGCATGTGTTCGTGCATTTGATTGATGTTTCGGAACAGGTCAATAGACCTTTCTCTATTATCTGCAATAACTGCACCGTAAATACCCGGAGTGTACGCAACGCGGCAATAGCCGCTCAGGGCGGTACACACAGACTTTCCTGTCTGTCGAGAAGACAAAACAACCTTCCACTTTTTGTGCCCCGTTTCCATTCTGGGTGACTCGCCGACAAAACCTAGTATGTCGTTCTGCAGCCCCGGCGCAATCTTGTCGGGGTCAAAGTCTATGCGCTCCCCTGTTTCCTGGTCTACTACGGTACCAAAATTCTTTAGCGTAATCCTTGGGTCTCTTAGTTTGGTAAGCAAGCCCTCGTCTAATTTAGACACGAGACACCTCTACCATTCTCTCAGAGAAAACAAGCACGCCGTTTTCCCCCTCAAAAAATTTAGGCTTACCCTCTTTTAGGTAACCTACAAAATTCTTCATAAGGGTGTGGTATTCTGATAATGTAGCGCAAACAAACTGCCCCCTTGACTGAGGGTTGTCGTTACTCCAGCCGTTGTCGTAAGTATACGACACCCGAACGGTGCCATCTTCTCTTACTGGGGTTTTTGTTCTCATAGGGTTACCTGGGTTATAGGGGGTGCCTTTAGTTGTCCTAAAACAGCAGTGTCATCTTGAGTTCCTTCGCTGCTTAGGTAGCTAAGGTATTCGCAGGCGACGGCAAAAGTCTTTGCTTGGTCTGCTACGTCCTCTGCTGCTTCTTTGTTTAGAATCTCGTGAACGATTCCTTCGGCGCAATATCGCAGAAGCAGAGCAGAAAAACTTGCTAGGTCGGGAAGTTCTTCACTTGGTGCAAAGCTAGAGTACAGGTCTAGCATAGAACAGCAGCAATCATACCAGCCTACGATAATTTTAGCCGCCTTATTAAACCTAGACAGCGCCTTTTCTGCGTTGTCTTCTTCTTTACAGGCATCCATGTATGTGGTTATCAGATGTTCTGCCCAGCTATCTCCCAGCATAGACGCGTTCGGGCCCAGGAAAACATTCAGTTCATCTAGTTCTATATTAAATCGCTCGTGTAGCTCTTTTTCTGATGTCCCGCAAGCCGCCATGCAGGCCACAGCAAACACCTCGATGTGGTCTAGCGGCGTATCTCCCCCAATAAACAGTGAGCGTTTTATTCTTTTCGGGGGCTCTATTTGTTTAGTTGGGCTCATTTGTACAGCGTCTTTCCATCGGGGCCAAGAACCTCAACAGAGTTTTCCCCTGTTACCTGGTTAAGCTCTATATCCGGCGTTGGTGCTCGTAGGGTTTTCCGTGCCTCTACGTTTGCGGTCGCCAATAGCTTTGCTACGCTGCTATCTTGTTGTGCCTCTCGCTGCGTCTTCTGTATTTCCGCTGCGGTTACGGAGGTTAACAACAGTTCTGCGTAGGTTTTTGCGGCGTCTGCAATCTCCGGGTCTATTCTCCCAGACAAAAGCTCCGCCATAATAATACGAACAAACCGATTGTAGGCCTCATGCCCATCAATCTCCATGTCTAGTAGAACGTCGCGGAACTGGTCGCTGATGGTACGCGGAACCAGCAGCCGGTGCCTTTCTAGCGCAGACATATCATTGTCAGAGCCCTTTCTGCCCATTATCCCCTCCCCCAAATAGTCCAGATGTATAACATACCAATTTACCTGTGTCAAGATTAGGCGAACTTGAAGGCCCACCAGGCTGTGTTTTTGTTCGGACGATCTTTCCTTTTGCGTGGGGAGTATGGCTTGCCACTAATATAGTTAAGCCGACTGCTTCGATTCGTCCACTCTTTGTTTCTAGCCAACCCCTTCAGAACGCCGATGGGCATATTCGCCGTTGCGCGCTTTAAAGCACGGCCACACAAACTCATTGGGTCCTCCTCCAGCTCTGCACGCAAAGACATTCTGTCGAACATAGAGCCACCCTCTTCTGCCATAGGCAGTGAGCGCAGGTCTATGTTTGCTGCCCATATAAAAAAGTTCGGCACTCGGGATAGCTTAGTCAGCGCACTGGCCGCACGCTGAAGCTCCCAATAAAACACTGGCCAGCCGTGCGACCATGCAACCAAATACTTTATATCTTCTATTTCGTATATAGGTGAGTACGTTTTTTTGCGGCGAACCTTGCCGCTATGGGGCACAAACCCCCTAGCAAACTGCCTAGGTGTCGGTGGCTCGATGCCCGCAGACCTCCATGCCGACGCTAGCAGTGGGTGCCACTCGTCCGGCGGGGACATAAACGCTTCGGTTTTCTTCCACTCTCGCAACAAGGGAAACCGACGAGCAAATTCTTCCCAATATAAAAAGCGAGACCCAACCAACGTGCCTGGTTGACGGGCCTTGCCCCCGATTACGGGTAAGCCGATGGGTAACATGGGCGGTGGCACTACCTCGTTTGTAGTAGGGTGCCTTAGCAGTCCCGGCCCCATAGGGTGAGAAAGCAGATACTCTACAAAAGGTTCTCGTCGCCAATCTTTAGCCATTGTCTTCCTGTTGTCCTACGGGCACAATCACCTTTGCCTTTTGTAGTGCCATAATTAATTGTAGCAGTAGCTGCTCGTAGTATTCGCACCTAAGCTGCAGGTCTTTAATCTCTTTGCTCATTGCCTGAGCGTTTTTAGTAAGTCCCTTAATCTGCATTTCAAGTGTCCAGTCTGGGTTCATTCGTCGTCCTGTATGGTGGGGTCCATGTTTGTTTCCCCATAAACGTACTGCCAATGTTTTTTATCCGACGCGCACATTGCGTTAATCGCCTGGGTCACTGCGCGTTTGGGTTGGTAGTCCGTTGTGCTGTATGCGTGTTCCCCTGGTGCGCCAGGGTCGTGCTCTCGTGGGGCAAAGTTTTCGCTGTTCTTAGTAAACGCCCACGCTAGGTCTGTCATTTCGTATTGTTCTAGTAGTTCTGCGCGTTTTTTCTCCTGCAGTTGGTGCCGCTTTTTATCCTCACGGCGTTGTTCGGCGTACACAGGGTCTTCCATGCTTTGCTCATACCAGTCCTTGTGCCGCTGTTGACACCAATCCCGGTTGTCGTGGTAGTAGCCCCTGCTTTTTTTGTTGGCACAGTTCCTGCATATGTGCCGGTAGCCATCTGGCGAATACTTGTCACGATGGTAACCATCGTATGTGGCCATGTGCCGAGCTTTGTTGTCTAGTGATAGCTTTCTGCCTTGTGCCCTGCGGGTGTTTTTTAGTTCTTCGGCGTCCTGAAGAAAGTTACTCGGGTGGTTGCGGGCCTTCATTACCTCGTCGGGTAATATGGTTCGGGGCTGTTTGCACTTACTACACTCCTTGGTGTCACCGGGCTGTAGCCACCCCGCCGGATTTGTAGGGTGCCTACGTGTGCGTGGCCGCAGTTTTGGTAGATTATTATAATCAAACGCCTCGCCTTCTAAGGCTTGCTTGGGTGTCATGCCCTTTTTTAATCTGCGGTAATAAGTAACGCGGCTAATATTATACCAGCGGCAGGCCTCGTCGATACTAGAGAACGATAACTCTTGTCCGTTGGCGGCGGTAAAATTAACTGAGTGTCCTTGTTTATTATTAGCCATGTTTCCCCCTAGCACCAGTAAGAGTAACACAGATAGAATTTAATGTCAACTATAACTTAGGTTAGGGCGGGCGGGATAACACCTGGCCCCCATGTTACAACGATACGTGACCAGGAAAAACCTATATGTATTAAATAACATCTATCGTTGTTAACTATAATTAATTAATTAAAAAGGCACCCGTTAATGCGAGATAGTAAATATATACATAAGGGTTTTCTCTGGTCACGTATCGTTGTAACATGGCCCGTTATTAATTTTATCGTGCGCTAGGTGTTACAGTTATAGCCATTATAGTATAATTAATAGCGCTAAAAATAATAGTAATAAAAAAACCCCGTCGTTTAAAGCACCTCCTGGATTATATAATAATGGGGGCCGGGGAGGGAAAGAGGTACCCCCTATGGGTCCTTATTGCAAGTCGATTGCTATAACAAGTCGATTGCTATACCAAGTCGATTGCGTTTATAGTTGGCATGGTTATTGCAAGGGAAACATAGTTGGCATGGTTATTGCAAGGGGGAAATAGTTGGCATGATTATTGCAAGGGGCCATGGGATGCATTTGGGATGCATTACATTTGGGATGCATTTGGGATGCAAACGGGATGCATTTGGGATGCAAACGGGATTCGTTTATAGTTGGCATGGTTATTGCAAGGGAACATAGGACTTGGCATGTCAAGACACTGAATAAGGTATAACTTTAGGGAATAGGTGTTCTATATGCTATGGACATTAAATGTCCGGCTATTGGTGGGTAAATCCCGTCATATTTAGCTTTTAAGACGTTTCAAGGGGTTAGGACGTTAAATCATACCGGGTACAACGTCCAAAGACAGTCAGACGAAAATGGGTTGCAGTGCAACGAATAGCAGTGTTCAGTAAGTGAACATATGTTCAGGACATTTTCTGTCCGGGTATTATTATCATTAGTTGGCATGGTTATTGCAACGCGGGCGCGGGTTCTTCTTCTATTCGCATAGGCATAAAGTAAACAAGGTTTACAAAGTGAACAAGGTTTACAAAGT